>Ga0190265_10003446_pt1 | contig 10795 bp, 10 predicted proteins | sample Popmic124T_FD_133135 | JGI IMG/M metagenome (GOLD analysis project Ga0190265, IMG submission 133135) | Populus adjacent soil microbial communities from riparian zone of Indian Creek, Utah, USA - 124 T | ecosystem: Environmental > Terrestrial > Soil > Riparian zone | place: USA: Utah | collected...
CGCTTCGTCCCGATGCAAACCGGCGGGCTGTATTTGCCCTGCTCGGGCGCAGTCGCGTAGTGCTTCTGGATCTGTGCCCAATCGACGTTGTTGGCAAAGGACGGCCCCACGGTCCCTTCGTAGATCCGGTGGCCGTCGGTGCTGAGCTGGATTCGCCCGCTCACCCGGCTGGCGAGGTCGGTTAGAAAGACTTCGGCGTCGTCCATCGTCCTCTCTCCGACCAGCCAGGACGGGACCAGCTTCGTATCGGCGCAGAGGGCGGTAAAGGTCCAAACGTCCCCGTAGCCCGGTGTTCCTTTGAACTGCTCGGGCACGTTCTTGTTCTTGGCGTAGCAGTAGGCCCAGATCTCGTCGGCCTCGATGACCTTGCAGGGGAGGTCGACCAGCACGCCGTCCTGGTACTCGGCACAGGCTTCCCCGAGATCGACCAGCAGCTTCGTGATCGTGTTCTTGGCGGCGCCGGTCATTCGGACCGTGGCGCGGATGCTGTTGCCCTCGACCAAGCAGCCGATGATCCGCGCGCGCTTCTCGGGGGTCAGCCTGTTCATACTGACCATTATGCGTAAGCAATCGGACAGAACAGCAAGTATGCTGGCGGCGGCAGAAATCCTCTCTCTAGAGCCAAAAAATGGCTATAAATGCCGTGAAACGGCATCTAGCTGGCGACGGGCTGCGTAGGGCCTTCAAACAGCAACGTCCCAGTCGAACGCGATCTGGTGCCGTTTCGCAAACACGCGATCGAAGCGGGACCGAAACTCAGTCATGTCCTTGCACTCGCGCATGATCGCGATGACACCGCCTAGCTGCTGGTGGAGCTTGTCTTTGCCGTGGTCGCGCAGAAGCTGATGTAGGTTTTCCTTGTAGTGCGGATTCGGATTGCGCTTCTTCAACTCCTTCGCCACGTCCGGGTCGATCGCGTTGTAGATGAACTTCATGACGTAGCCGCCCCAGCGCAGGGGGCGATGACGAGCCTGGTACCGGATGCCCTCCAGCCGCGCCAACTCCTCCCAGAATTCATCCGGAAAGGTCTTAACCCAATCCTGCATCTCGTCGGCAATGAACGCTTGGAGCTTGACCTGAAGTGCGCGTTTCTGGCGGACCTCCTGATATCCGGTGGCCTCGTCGATCAACGCCTCGATTCCGACTTTGCCGCAGGACCGCATAACGATCCACGACTGCGCTACCAAGCCCTCCTGGTTGGACTTGAGCGTCCCGTTTTCGTCGGCGCTGATGTACATGTCGCACATGTCGATTAGCACCGTGGCCGCGAAGCCCATTGCCAACTGCGGCCTTCCGGGGATGCGGAAATGCATCGTGCGGTCGGCAAACATGCCGTCGGTGTATTCCGGCAGAGCATCGAAATAGCGCTGGGGACTCGACGGCTTGCTGTTGGTGCCACGCAGGACGCGGACTATCTCGCTGGCGGTGAGGACTCGCCTGCCGTCATTGAGGACGTGGCAGTCCAGCTCAAGGTCCCCCATCTCAAGCGTTCCTCGGAAGGCTGAAATGGGGAGATTGTCGGGACCTGCCGGGACTGGCAGATCGGAAGAGGCGGCTTTCACGACCTCGGTTGAGGGGTTCTGCTCGTCCGTCTCTTCCTTCTGTTTCGCCCAGCGCGCTTCACTCGCTTTCTGGGCGATCTCACGTCTTTCCTCGGGAGTCAAGACGTTGGCTCGCGCTCGACCGCCTTTCGCCGCGCCTCGTTTTGACAATGCCTTGGCGGCTTTGCTCGCCGCATCCTTGTCAGCCACAGGTTCCAGTCTCCTTCACTCGACTACGTGCCCGAGCAAGCATGAAGGGTCTACCGGCGGAACTTGGGGTACGGTTAAGTCTTGGCTCCCCAGCGGGCTTTTGCGGCTCGCCGTGCGGCCTCAGATCTTTCGTCAGGGGTCATGTGTGAGGCGCGGACCTTCCCGCCTTTCTGGCCTCCAGCGCGACCCGCTTGAACCTGCGGACTCTCCGGCTCCTGCGGTGTCTCGTCGGTCGCATCCCCAACGATTGCGGCAGCGAGGCGATTCAGATCGGCCGGCTTCTTCGACCGCTTAGGCATGGTCACAGGGTACCCGGCAGGGTGGCTCGAACTGGCCACGCTGCGTTTCTCCGGGCGTCCAGGCGATCCCATCCACCAAGTCGGCCAGCGGCACACCGACAGCCCCGGCCATCTTGAGGGCCGTGTCGATACGCGGCGTCCGCTCGCCCCGCTCAAGCAACCCGACCTCGGTGCGGTGGACGGAGGCGCGGATCGCGACAGCTTCCTGTGACATGCCCGCTGCTTTGCGGGCGCGGCGCAGGTTCTTGCCGAACCGCTCTGCAAGCTCCATGCTCACCACGCCTCAAGCCGGTGAGCTTGGCGGGCTGCGTTGGTCGGCAACAGCGACTGGGACTCGCCGCCCCTGACTTCCAGCAAGCCGCAGTCCCGAAGGGCTGCGACGGCTCGCTTGACTGCATCGTGGTCTCCAAATACGCGAGCGAGTTCTGAGCGCGTGCGCGCCACGGGATCGCCCGCCAAGGTCAAGGCGAGGATCGCGCGCTGGACTGCAAAGCTCCGGCGCGACTCGCCCCGCTTAGGATCTGGCTGCATCGGAAGGTTCCGCCTTTCGGTGCCAGGCGCCCGGGCGTTCCACCGCCGCGGGCGCCATTTGGTTTTGCGTTGAGGCGAAGCTAGCGCGAGATCAGGGCTGCGTGGGCGTCATTTCCAAACTGACCCACTACCCCCGGAACCGGGGTGCTCAGCTACGGCCGGTGATGACCAGGTCCAGCTTCGTCACGTTGACCGTGTACCGGGCTTCGTTGTCGCCGTAGATGAGGACGACCGGGAAGCCGGGGGTGACTTCGAGCAGCTGACAAACCTCAGATCCGGAGATGCAGCGGCCGTCGCTGGCGACTTCACGGACCTCATCGGAGATCAGCAGCAGGACGTTGCCGTTGACTTTCTCGTCGGTCGCAGCGGGGCCCATGTAGGTGACGACAGGCGTCTTCTCGCCGGGCAGCGGCGTCTGCGGCAGCACCTTTTTGCGCACGACCGGCTCTTTCTTCTGGCCGTCAACGGTCTTCTCGATCCGCACGTTGATCGCCCAGGCGAAGAAGACGAGCCCCGGGCGGTCCCCATTGCCCCCATTCGGCGGTCGCCGCCCCGGCTCGTCGACGATCACCGTCCCGCCTTGCGGCGAGGAGCCACCGTCGGTGGTGCTGGTCGACTTCTTTTCACCCGACCCCGACCCTTCACCGGAGCCTTCTTCGCCCCCACCGAGCTGCGCCCCATCCAGGGTCGCCCCGGTGTAGCGCTGCTCAAAGGGATTGGTGGGCGCCCGTCGCTTCAGCCGCTTGCGGTAGTCCCGCAGGCCGGGCTTTGCCTCGACCACGGTCAGGCTGGCGGTGGCGCGGCCCGACTCGACCTCTTCCACGACGCCTTCGGCGAACGGCGCCTCGGACACCGGTTCGGCGTCGCCGAGCAGGAATGGGACGGCGACGATTGCCACCAGAACCAGCGCCACCAGAGGCAGCAGACGACGATCGCGCAGGTCGTAGTAGAGGTCGGCGAGCAAGGCCGGCGGCTTCGCGTCCGGCAGCTTCAGCTGCGGTCCCTTCGGCAATTTCATGGCGCGCCTCCGGTCGTCGTCGCTGCAGGGGTCGCCGAGGCTTCACCCGGCGCGGTCGGCGTGGCGCCGGCGGTGACCCCTTGGCTGGGCGGCGTCAGGTAAGTGCTGACGGCAAAGTCCGCCTGCAGCATCGGGAAGCCCGTCTGACCGGCGCTGAGCGAGAAGCCATCGATCGTGATCAAGCGCCCGTCGACCGCGACCTGTTCGCTCTGCGTCTTGACCAGCGAGTCGAGGCCCTTGATGAAGTCGGCGACCTCGAAGAAGCTGCCGTCGAAAGTCAGCGAGTAAGGCATCACGGCGAGGCCGGCTGGGCCGATCGAGGCCCCCAGCGGCATCAGCGAAGCGGCAGCCTCGGTCGCCGAGACGGGCGCGCCGCCGGCGCCGGTCGCCGCCGCGGCTGGGGGTGCTTCGGCTTCTTCGCCGCCGGCGCTCGAGTTGAGCTCGATGTCGCGGAAGGCGACCCCGGTCCGTTCGGCGATGCCGCTCACCTGGACCAGCAGCGAGGCGGTGTCGTCATCACCTGGGACCGCCTTGCCCAGCACGACGAGCTTCTGATATTCGAGCGGGAACTGCTTGCGCGCCTCTTCGGCGGTGGTGATCTCCGCCCGGTGCTGAGCCAGCGACGATTCGACCTGTTCGATCTGCTCGCCCAGTTTCGCCGCTTCCTCGCGCTTCGGCTTCATCGCCAGCATCCAGAAAGCGGCGGCGAGTCCGGCCACGACCAGCATCGCCACGATCATCAGGTTCGAGGACTTGCCCGCGAGCTTCATCTCAGCCGCCTTCCGTGCCTTCGGCGGGAGCGCTGGTTTCGGTGGCGCTCGATTCCCCTTCGGGGGCGGTCACCGGCGCCGCTTCGACTTCGCCGGAACCGGTGATCGGGATCGGCGCAGCATCAAAGGCGACGACCAAGTCGAACTTGGCGATGAAATCGCGCGTGCGGCAGTCGTCGGAGCTTTCGCCGGATTCCGCGTCACCACTGGAGGAGACACCGGCGCCGCTTTCTTTGTCCGGCAGTTCGGAAGAGCTGATGCCGACGCGGGTCACCCCGTCGATGTCCTTGAGCGCCGTGACGAAGCCGGCCACTGAGGTCTGGCCGGCGGCACAGCCGCTCAGTTCGAGGGCCGGTCCGGGCACCGAGCCGCGCAGGTCGGTTCCGCCCCCCCCGCTGCCACCTTCGCCGCTGACGCTAACTCCGGGAGCGGCAGTCGCGGTCAGATTGATCAGCCAGACGTCGCCGGGCAGGATCAGCGACAGTTCGCGCATCACTCGCTCCCAGTCGAAGCGGCTGTCGGCGAGGCTCTGCACGGTCGCGACCCGCTGTTCGCTCAGCTGGCGGAACTGGGAGTAGGCGGCGAGTTTCGCGGCCTTTGCCGCCGCAGCCGCCTCTTCGCCCTCCAGCTTGGCCAGCTCGCTCTTGCGTTCGGAGATTTGGTTGTCGGTGAGGACCATCGCCGTGATCCCGCCCAGGGCGAGCACCAGCGCGCCGAGCAGGATGTAGACGAGCGGGCCGGTGCGCAGCGGCGCCTGGTCGCCACGGCGCTCCTCGGCAGGGATCAGGTTGACGGGGCGCACGGCTCAGCTCTCCAGGGCGAGGCCGAAGGGAAGGGTCAGCCGCGCTGCCTCCGCCTCGCCGAAGCCGCTCAGCGCCGCCGGGCGGGCGACCGAGATCGGAGAGCCGAGGCTGGACTCCATCCGTGACGCCAGGCCGTGGATGGCGCTGCCCGGCCCGCAGAGGACGATGCGCTCGACCGGCAGCGCCGCCTCCTGGGCGCCGTAGTAGTCGAGCGAGAGGCGCAGCTCGTCGAGCAGGGTCGCAACCCCGTCCTCCAGCGCCTGCCTCACCTGGGAAATGGTCTCTGCATCGCCCTCGATCTCCTCAACCGGGCGCTCCAGGCCGACATGACCGAACCACTGGGTCGCGTGCTCGGGGCTGAGCCCGAGCGTCGAAGCGAGCGCCGCGGAGATCGACTCGAGGCCGACGTGCGAGACGCGGGTGAAAAGACAAGAGGGGCCACGGGCGACCGCGAGGTTGGTGATGTCGCCGACGCCGCAGTAGAGGACCGCGCCGGCTGGACGCTCGCCGGCCTCACCGGCGGGAGCGACCTCCTCGGCGCCGGAGAGGGCGCGGATCATGCCGAAGGCCGAGAGATCGACTCCGACCGGTTCGAGGCCGGCGCTGCGAATCGGCTCGACGAAAGCCGCGACCATGTCGCGGCGGGCGGCGACGACGATCACGTCGACCTGCGGAGCCTTGCCCTCCTCGCCGGGGACACCGCCGACGACCTGGTGCTCGAGCACCGCCTGGTCGAGCGACATCGGCATCTGCTCTTGGGCCTGGAAGCGGACCGCGGCCTCCATCTCCTTCGGGTCCTCGATCGCCGGCAGCCGCACGGCGCGGACGACGACCCGCTGGTTGCCGACCCCGAGCCGCACCCGCTTGGAGAGCTTGTGCTCGGCGAAGAGGTCCTTCAGCGCCGCTGCGAGGCGATCGGCGTCGAGCACCTCGCCCTCGTGGAAGGCGCCGGGGTCGAGCGGGCCGATCGCCGAGCCGGTCACCTGGGCGGTGCCGTTGACCTGCACTTCGGTCGCGGCGATGCTGCCCGCCTCGATGTCGAGGCCGACCAGGGCGCCGCCGCTCTTCTTCTTCCTCGTCAGTTGCATGGGGGTGGGTCGCAGCGCGTCTTGCAGCGCTGCCCACTTCGCATCGACAGAAAGAGGGCAGAACTTTCGTCCTGCAAGTACTCATTTCTAGGAGAACCTGGACGGTCGTCCTAGCAACCCGGGGCGCTCAGAACGTGCCCAGGTACCAGTCGACCAGCTCGTCGCCGGCCAACAGGCCGACCACGCCGCCGAGCGCCAGGAACGGCCCGAACGGGATCGCCTGCTTGCGCGCAGCGGCGCCGTGGCGGGCGATCATCGCCAGGCCGACCAGCGAGCCGGCCAGCAGCGCGACGAGGATCGCCGGCCCCACGTTGCGGCCGAGGAAGAGGCCCATGACCGCCGCCAGCTTGACGTCGCCGAGCCCCATCCCACGCGGGTAGGCGAGGGCGGCGAGAAAGAGCAGGCCGCCGGCCGCGAGCGCTGCGAGCGCCCGCTCGGGCAGGCTGCCGGGATCGGTGACGGCGGCGATCGCCAGGCCGAGGATCGCGGTGACGAGCAGGATCTTGTTGGGGATGATCCGTCGCTCCAAATCGGTCAGCGCCACCGCGACCAGCGTGGTGACGAAGACCAGGCCGAGCGCGATCTCGCCCGGCTCGTCCCAAAGGACCAGAACGGTGGCGGCATAAAGCGCACCCAGAGTCAGCTCGGTCAGCGGGTAGCGGGGCGAGATCGCGGCGCCGCAGCAGCGCGCCCGCCCGCGCAGGACGACCCATGAGAGGACCGGGACGTTGTCGTAGGCGGCGATCTGCGCGCCGCAGCCAGGGCAGCGCGAGCGCGGCCCGACGATCGATTCCCCCCGTGGCACCCGGTGGGCGACGACCGTGACGAAGCTGCCGGCGAGGAGCCCTCCGAGGAGGGCAAGCGCCGCGGCCGGTACCACTGGCTAGCCCCCGACTTCGATCGGCGTGTCGGTGTCGACCTCGAGCCGGGTCGGGTAGTTCGGGTGGTCGTACATGATCGGTATCGCGTCGGCGGGGGTGGTGCCGCGGTCGACCCCGAGGGCGACACCGAGGCGGTGATCTTTGTCGATCGTGGGAGACGCGCCCTGAAGCTCCATCGTCAGCCGCACCCTGGTCCAGACATTTCGCGGCCAGAAGCTACCCTCCTCCGGAGGGTATTTCCAGTAGGCGTCACCCTCCTCCTCGTCCACCAGCAGCGTGTCGGTCGCTTCCGGCGGCAAGCCGGCTTCGGCGCGCTCGAAGAGGAACACGCAGAGGGTCCCAGGGTAGAGCGCGTCGTTGAGGGTGCGGGTGTAGAACTCGAGCGTCACTTTGCCGCTCACCTCGAAGTCCGCGGTCATCTTGTCGCTGATCCAGCGGTGCACCTGCGACTCGGGGTTGGTGGCGCCCGCCGGGTTGTAGTTGCAGCCGGCGATGTCGTCGCGGCGGATTTGCAGACCCTTGTCGGTGTCCGGCGTCGGCTCCAGATAGAAGTCGTCGGCGTAGTCATACAGGCCGGGTTTAGTTTCGTCTTCGGGGAAGAGATCGGGGGCGCCGGCGAGCAGCAGCGCGTCCGGTGCGCCGGGCTGGGAGGCGCCGTTTTTGAGCCCGCTGGCGCAGGTCCCGAGCGTGTTGTGCAGCAGGTGGTCGGCGGTGATTTCCTGGCGCACGGTGGTGCCGTTCGCCGCACACGGCGTATCGGAGAGGAAGAACTGCTGCGCGGTGATGTCCTCGCCCGGGTTGCCTTCGCCGCCTTCTTCTTCCTCTTCTTCTTCGGACTCTTCCTCTTCGGATTCGAAGGCGGCCGGATCGATCAGGCCGGACTGAACTTCGACGTAGCCGCTCTCACCCGACTGCGAGACCGGCTTGTCGGGCTTGACCGCGACGACTACCTGCTTGTAAGCCTCGCAACCTTCGCCGCTGCAGGCCGGGTCGTTGCGCCAAACTACGAAGCGGAAGAGGGTGCCGGCAATCCCGCCATTTTCGGTGTCGCCGCTGAAGAACTCCGATTCGGGGGCGATACCTTTTTCCGGGTCGAGGACGAGGGTCCCGTATTCGCCCATAGGGCTGCGTTTCAGCGCGAACTGGCTGCCGCTGATGCGGGAACGGGGGTTGAGCGAGTTGCCGGGGACGCTGGTCGGCGCCGTGTTCAGGGCGAGGCTCGCGTAGGGCAGGCCGTGCAGGCGCTCGAGCTCTTCCTGGGCGAGGTCGAGCGTCACCTGGGTCGCCTTCGCCCGCTGCGCGTTCTTGGTCGCCGCACCGAGCAGGCCGAAGGTGGCACCGGCGCCGAGCACGAGGATGACCGAGGCGACCAGCACCTCGACGATCGTCAGGCCCGACTCGCTGCCGGCCGCCGCGATCCGATCTTTGAGCAGCCGGCGCACGATCAGCCGGCGAGGAGGAGGGTGCGCAGGCTGGCGCCGTCGGAGACGGTGAGCGTGCCCGATCCCTCCGGGTTGGGGATGTTCAGGGTGACGCCGATGTAGGTCGGTTCTATTTCGTCTGGCCCGTAGTTGAAGACTTGGCTGCTGGCGAGGCCGCTGACTATCGGCGTCAGCGGTCCACTGTCGGGCTGTTCGAGCGAGGTCTCGCGCCGTGAGCAGGTGGTCGTCGTGCAGACGTAGGTGATGCGACAGCGGATCGCCGGTTTGTTGTCTTCTTCCTCGACCCCGGCGCCGCAGGCGGTGCGGCGCACACTGGCGAGGAAGGAGACCTGCGAGTCGGTGTGATCGTAAATGGCGATGCCGTTGCGGATCTCCCGCGTCATCCGCTCCAGCACGTAGCGGGCGGTGGCGACGTTGCGCGAGCGCTCGCTCAGCTCCGGTTGCTGCTGGACGGCGCTGATCACCATCGAGCCGGCGGCGCCGACCAGGACCACGCTCATCGAGGCGGCAACCAACAGCTCGACCAGGGTCATCCCGGCCTCGCTGTCGGCACGGGCCAGCCTCTTGCGTAGCCGTGCCGGGACGCAAAGCAGGCTCATCGGAGACGCACCAACTTGAAGGCCCGCTTGCTCGGCCGTGGCTCCCAGGCGCCGACGGCGTTGACCGCCTTGACGCGGAAGACGTGCCTGCCGCGGCTCAGTCCCTTCAGCTTGTGCGGCGAGCGGCACGACTTCCAGCGGCCCTTGTCGACCTTGCAGATGAAACGCGTGTCCGGCTGACCGGTCGAGTCGGTGAAGCGGAAGACGGGGCGCCGCGCCCGCGTCTTGAAGGCGGGGCCGAAGGTGATCCGGGTCACCGGGGTGACGTACGGGATGCCACCGCTGTGAGTCTTGACCGTGGTCGTGGGACCCGGGGCCGACCCCCCGCCCCCACCGTTGTTGCCGCCGCCTCCCGGCGGGGGCGGGCCAGAGCTCTCGTTTTTGTAAGCGACGCCCAGCGAGCAGGCGGAGACGATCCCTTCCAGCTCGGCCGTCGCGTAGAAGGTCGTCTGGCTGCCCGGGGCCACCTCGACCGCGATCCCCGTTTCGGGGTCGGCGAGCTCTTCGGCGCTGCCGCCGGCCGGTTCGCCACTCGGGTCTTTCGCCTGTTCTCCCGAGCAGTCGGCCTGGGTGTAGATCTTGATCGCCGCCCCTTCGACCGCCTGACCGTGAATCGTCGGCGTCGTCGTTTCCCCTGAGCCGAGCGGATCGGTGCTCAGCGAGGTTGGCGCCCCCGGGCCGAGTTCCTGCCCGTTGCCGGTCGAGACCAGCAGGGTCACGCCGGCAGAGCGTTCGTAGACGTCGTCCTCGGCGAGGTCGTTGTCGCCTTCGCTGAGCCGCTCGGCAGAGACGAGAAAGGCGTGGCTGCCGTCGAGGGAGACGCCTTGCAGCTGGGCGTCGTGCGGGCCGTTGCCGTTGAGCTGGCCGACCGAGATTCGCGTCGTCGCCGCGCCGCTGCGCTCGTAGACGTCGGTCTGGGAGTCGGAGTCGCCTTCGGCCAGCGCCTCGGCAGTGACGAAGAGGACCCGTGAGCCATCGGCGGAGGCGCCGGCGAAGTTGGCGTTCTCGGCGCCGTTGCCGCAGGTGGGCGCCGGGCAGGAGGGGTCCGCCTGCGAGAGGAGCGTCGTCGGCCCGCCCGGCAGGTCGCGGCTGTAGACGTCCACCACGCTGTCGGTGTCGGCGGCGGTCAACGGTTCGATCGTGCTCAGCAGGGCGAGCGCGCCGTCGGCGGAGACCCAGCGCAGGAAGGTCGGCGAGGAGCCGTTGCCACAGTTCGCGCCGGCGCAGGAGGGATCGCCGGCGGAGACCAGCGCGGTGGCGCCGCCGGCGCGCAGGTAGACGTCCTCGGCGCTGTCGGTGTCGGCGCTGGTGCTGAGCCGCTCGTTGGTCGCGACGAAGACCACGCTGCCGTCCTCGGCGCTGTCCGCATAGCGGGCGTCGAAGTCGCCGTTGCCGCCGTCGGGGCCGCGGGAGACGAGGACGGCGCTGCCCGCCGACCAGTCGTAGACGTCCTGCGACTCGTCCGTGTCGAGCACCGAGTCGACCCGCTCGTTGGTCTCGAAGAAGACGTGTGAGCCACCGGCCGAGGCGCCGCCGAAGACCGGCGTGCAGTTGGCGGCGGGCGGGCAGACTCCCGGGGTCGAGACGAGCGCCGTCGCCGCGCCGTCGATGTC
>Ga0190265_10003447_pt1 | contig 10795 bp, 9 predicted proteins | sample Popmic124T_FD_133135 | JGI IMG/M metagenome (GOLD analysis project Ga0190265, IMG submission 133135) | Populus adjacent soil microbial communities from riparian zone of Indian Creek, Utah, USA - 124 T | ecosystem: Environmental > Terrestrial > Soil > Riparian zone | place: USA: Utah | collected...
GCGGTCGACAGGCCGTTGAGCTTGAAGTCCGGGGCGCGCGCCCTGGTTCCTACCGGGCTCATCATTGAGCTGCCGTGCGGCTTCGAGGCCCAGGTGCGCCCGCGCTCCGGGCTCGCGCTCCGCCACGGCGTCACCGTCCTCAACAGCCCCGGCACCATCGATAGCGATTACCGCGGCGAGGTGCAGGTGCTGCTGATCAATCTCGGCGACGCCCCCTTCGCCGTTCAACGCGGGGAGCGCATCGCTCAGCTCGTCGTGCAGCGAGTCGAGCAGGTGCGATTGACGGAGGTGAGGAAAGCCGCAGCCACTTCCCGCGGCGCCGGCGGCTTCGGTTCGACCGGAAAGAAAGAAGCGAAGCGGAAACCAGCCGCACATGCACGAAAGAGAAAGGGCGGCCTCTGAGCCGCCCTCTGCATCGCCGAACCTGTCTGCGGCTACTCGACCGAAGCGCTCTTCGCCTTGCTGCGCGTCGTCCGCTTGCGGGGCGGTGGTGCGACCTCAGCTTCAGGATCGTCATCGCCGAAGATATCAAACAGCGAGCCGCTTCCCCCGCCCGTCCCTCCGCTGTCCTTGGCCATCGGCGGAGGCGGTGCTGGAGTGCGCGCGCGCGCCACTGCTGCGGGCGCCCCGGTGAACGAGTCCCACGTCACCGTAACCTTGGCGCCGACGTTGACGCGCGGATAGAGGTCCAGCACATCCTGATTGTAGAGGCGGATGCAGCCCTTCGACACGGCCGTGCCGATCGTCCACGGCGCGTCGGTGCCGTGGATGCGGTACATGCTCGATCCGAGATAAAGCGCGCGTACGCCGAGCGGGTTCATCGGATGTCCGCCGGGCACCCAGCGCGGCAGCCGCGGGTTCTCCTTCACCATGGTCGGCGTCGGCGTCCACGACGGATTCTCACGCTTCTGCGTCACCGACAGCACGCCCTGCCATCGGCTCTGCTCGCGCGGGATCGCGATCGGATAGCTGACAGCCTCGCCCGGCTGGGTGATGAGGTAGAGTTTGCGGTCAGAGAAACTAACGATGATCTGCCCCTTGCCGTACTGTGGGTTGAAGCGAATCACCTCGCGGCCGCTGCCGCCGACGGTCTTGCTGCCCCCCCAATCCCAGAGAAGCTGCTGCGCCGATGCCGGCTGCGCCTGGACACCCGCAAAGAGGGCCAGCGTTCCTGCCGCGATGGAAGCCATCAGCAGCTTGCTGCGAACGTTCATTCCGTCGTTCCTTTTTGCTTTTCTTCCGCAGCCGCCAGCGGAGCTCAACGCAGCGCAAACGCTCACGAAAACGGCCCAGTTCCCGCTTGTCACGCACTCACGATGTTGAAAGTGACTAGAGTGTGGCGTTCGCGGTGGCGAGACGCAACCTCACCGGCCGTCTTTGTGTGCGGCTGTGCGGTTTCAGCAACATACTCTTCGCCAAGCGAGATTCGCGAGAGATCATCGGCTATTGCCTACCGTGCAAACAGCTCTCCTCCAGATGTCCGGCAAGACCTTTCCCCTCCCGTTTCTGGTTCGCTGTCTGGCCTTGGTTGTGCTGCTCGCGACTTTGGTGGCGCCCCCCGTCCACGCTCAGGGAGGCGGCTCGGCGCGCGAGGGTCATCCGGAACCGGGCACGATCTGGGCTCCCTGGTCGCGGCCCGCTGCCCTGGCCCGCAAGCAGATGGTGGTCACTGCCAATCCCTACGCCAGCGACGCGGGATTGAGCGTGCTGCGCGCGGGCGGCAGCGCCGCCGACGCGGCGATTGCCGTACAACTGGTGCTGAACCTTGTCGAACCGCAGTCCTCCGGCCTGGGCGGGGGTGCGTTCGCCCTGCATTGGCGGGCCGAGACGAAGAAACTCACAAGCTACGACGGCCGCGAGACCGCACCTGCCGCCGCTGAACCCGGCCGTTTCCTCGTCGCCGGCAAACCGATGTCCGTGGCGACTGCCATCTTCGGCGGCGCCAGCGTCGGCGTGCCGGGTACGCTGCGCTTGCTTGAGGCCCTCCACGAGGAGCACGGCCGGTTGCCGTGGGCCCGCCTCTTCGAGCCGGCCATTGCGCTTGCCGAGAAGGGCTTTTCGATTTCCCCGCGCCTGAACCTGCTGCTCCGCTGGTACGGAGCGCCCAGCTTCTCGCCCGAGGCGCGCCGCTACTTCTTCGATCAGACGAACAGCGCCTTCCCCGCTGGCCAGGTGCTCAGGAATTCTGAATTCGCGGCCACGCTGCGCCGGATCGCCGCCGAGGGTGCCGATGCCTTCTACAAGGGCGACATCGCGCGAGCCCTTGTCGATGCCGTGCAGAAGGCGCCGAACCACAAGGGCGACCTCACGCTGGCCGATCTCGCCGCCTATCGCGTCAAGAGCCGCGAGCCGCTGTGCTTCCCCTACCGCCGCTACAGGATCTGCAGCATGGGACCGCCCTCCTCGGGTGGGCTCGCCGTCGGCCAGGTCCTCTCAATGATGGAACCGTTCGACCTCGGCACGACGCCGGCAGCCGCAGCCAACACGCGCGCGCTCCACCTCATTGCTGAAGCCCAGAAGCTCGCCTTTGCCGACCGCGACCACTACATCGGCGACCCCGACTACGTAACAATCCCCTCCGGCCTGCTGGACCCCGGCTACCTCGCCTCGCGGCGCAACCTCATCAAACCGGAAACAGCGATGGAGGGCCGGCCGCCGCCAGGTGCTCCTCCCAAGCTTGGCAGCATCGCGCCCGGGATCGACAGCACGGTGGAGCGGGAAGGCACCAGCCACATCTCCATCGTCGATGCTGAAGGCAACGCCATCTCGCTGACCACCACCATCGAGGCCGGCTTCGGCTCGCGCCTCTGGGCGGCGGGCTTCCTTCTCAACAACGAGCTGACAGATTTCGCCTTTCGCCCTGCCGACAGCGAAGGCCGTCCGCTCGCCAATGCCGTGGCTCCGGGCAAGCGTCCCCGCAGCTCCATGGCCCCCATCATTGTCTTCGACGAGCAGGGAAAATTGTGGGCCGTGCTCGGTTCGCCCGGCGGCCCCCGCATCATCATGTATGTCGTGAAAACGCTCATTGCGCTTATCGACTGGGGGCTGGATGCCCAGCAGGCAGCTGCGCTGATGAACTTCGGCAGCCGCGGCCTGGCCTTCGAACTCGAGGTCGACCGGCGCGGGTCGATCTGGCAGGCCTTGAAACTGAAGCAGTACGGCCACCGCATCAGCACGGGCCTGCTAAACTCAGGTACGCACGTGATCGTCATGCGCGGAAACGGTCGGCTTGAAGGCGGCGCCGATCCACGCCGTGAAGGCGTCGCGCGCGGCGACTGACGACCAGGAAAGATGGCAAAAGAGAAAATCACCGTTGTCGGCGCAGGCATCGTCGGCCTCTGGCAGTCGCTGACGCTCGCGCGTGCCGGGCACCGCGTGCGTCTCGTTGACAAATCGCCGGAGCCGTTCGCCGGTGCCGCTAGTTCCTACGCCGGCGCGATGCTGGGGCCCTTCTGTGAGAAGGAGGTCTATGCCCCGGTCGTGCGCGACCTGGGCCTCACGTCCATTGGCTTGTGGCGCGACACCTATCCGGGGACCGTGCTCAACGGCACGCTCGTCGTCGCCGGCGCGCGCGACAAGGGCGAGGTCGACCACTTCGCCCGCTTGACGGAAGGTCACGAGCGCCTCGACAGCGACGGCATTGACCGGCTGGAGCCCGATCTCCAGGGCAGGTTCACCAGTGGCCTCTTCTATGCTGGGGAAGCGCATGTCGCGCCCGGTCCCGCGATGCAGTTCCTGCTGGATGAGATCAGGCGCGTCGGCGCGGAGGTCGAATTCGGGGTCGATTGGGATGCGAGTCCGGAGGCCGATGGCCGCATCGTCGATACCCGCGGTCTCGGCGCGCGCAACGAACTCGCGGGCCTGCGCGGTGTGCGCGGCGAGCGTCTCGTCGTGCGCAGCCGCGAGCTTCGCCTGCAGCGCCCGGTGCGGTTCCTGCATCCGCGCCATCCCATCTATGTCGTGCCCTGGGGTGACGGCCTGCACATGGTCGGCGCCACCGTCATCGAGAGCGACGACAGCGGGCCGATCACCGTGCGCTCGGCGCTGGAGCTGCTCGGCATGGCCTACGCCCTGCATCCGGCGTTCGGCGAGGCGCAGATCGTTGAAGCGGGCGCCGGCGTCCGTCCCTCGTTCCCCGACAATGTGCCGAAGATCATCATGCGGGGCCGCACCATCTACGTGAACGGCCTCTACCGCCACGGCTTCCTGATGGCGCCGGCCCTGGCGCAGATGGTGGCGGCCTACCTCGACAACGGCGCCATCGACAACCGCGTGTTCGTCAACGAAGGCGCGTAGCTCTACGCTGCGTCCGGTTGCGCTTCGGGGGCGGCCTGCGCGAACGCCGGCAGCGCGCAGCAGGCCTTGTCAATCGCAACCAGCCTTGGCATCGCCGTCAGGTCGGCCTTGAAGCGGCGCGCGTTATAGACCTGGGGAATGAGGCACGCATCGGCGAGCGTCGGCTGGTCGCCGAAGCAGAACCTGGTTTCGCCCGGCGGCAGCAGCGCTTCGCATGCCGCCAGCCCTGTTTCCACCCAATGGCGATACCACGTGTCCACCGCCGCCTGATCGTGGCCCAGCGGAGCCTTGAGGTAGCTGAGCACGCGCAGATTGTTCAGCGGGTGGATATCGCACGCGATCGCCAGCGCAAACGCTCGAATCTTGGCGCGCTTCTCCGCGTCGCCCGGCAGCAGCGACGGCTTGGGATGGACCTCGTCCAGATACTCCATGATCGCCAGCGACTGCGTGATAACGCGGCCGTCGTGCTCCAGCGTCGGCAGCAGCGCCTGCGGATTGACCGCACGGTAGGCCGGCTTCGTATGCTGCCCGCCATCCTTGATGAGGTGCACGAACTCGGTTTCGTGCGCGAGCCCCTTGAGGTTCAGGGCGATGCGGCACCGGTAGGCAGCCGACGACCTGAAATAGGAATAGAGCTTCAGCATTCTCACCCCCTCGCTGCAGCGGCTGTCACATTGGCCGGCATAGCTTCGACTTGCCGCGTCAGCTTGGTCAACACGCGGTCGAATACAACGCGCTCGGTCGACGACAGGCTCCCCAGAAGTGTCGCCTCCCATTCGAGCGCGAGCGCCGCGATCTGGCGGAACTGCAGGCGACCACGCCTTGTCAGCGTAAGGCGCACTTGGCGCCTGTCTGCGCTGACGACCGCGCGCTGTACGAGCCCGCGCGCCTCCAGCCGCTGCAGCGCGCGCGTCACCTTGGGCTTGTCCATGCTCGACCGCTCTGCCAGCTCGCCCGCGTTGAGCGGCCCGCAGCGTCCGAGGTTGGCCATGACCCGCCATTCCGGGATCGAGAGCCCGAACTCCTTCGTATAGACCTCCGACAGCGCCCGGCTCACCGCATGCGCCGCCACCGCCAGCCGATACGGCATGAAGGCTTCGAGGATCAGCGCCGGCTCCGCCTGCGAAACGTCGTCCATGGTCGATTCCAGTTGATTTCGTTTCAAACGAAACTATCATCGCCGGCCAGCATTGTCATCCGCCCCGTCGCGAGGGCGGACATCAAGCAGCGGAGAACCCCCATGGCAGACGGCAGCAAGCCCGCTCCGGGTGCAGGCACGGAACTGCAGTGGACCAAGGCGACACCGGCCGGCTACATGCCGGGCTTCGGCAATGATTTCGAGACGGAAGCGCTGCCGGGCGCCCTGCCTGTCGGGCAGAACTCGCCCCAGCGCACGGCCTACGGGCTCTATGCCGAGCAGCTTTCCGGCTCGCCGTTCACCGCGCCGCGCGGCACCAACGAGAGATCGTGGCTCTACCGCATCCGCCCCTCCGTCCGGCACGCACAGAAGTTTAGAAAGATCACGCTCCCCCACTGGAAGACCGCGCCGTCGCTCGGCGAGCACGATCGCCCCATCGGCCAGCTGCGCTGGAGCCCGCTGCCGATCCCCAAGGAGAAGCTCACCTTTCTCACGGGCATGCGCACCATGACGACGAGCGGTGACGTCAACACCCAGGCCGGCATGGCCGCGCACATCTATCTCGCCACCGCGTCGATGGAGAACGAGTACTTCTACAACGCCGACGGGGAACTGCTGATCGTGCCGCAGCAGGGCGCACTGCGCTTCTTCACCGAGTTTGGCCGCATCGATGTCGCGCCCGGCGATATCTGCGTCATCCCGCGCGGCGTGAAGTTCAAGGTCGAGCTGCTCGATGGGCCGGCGCGTGGCTACGTGTGCGAGAACTACGGCGCCAAGTTCACGCTGCCCGACCGCGGACCGATCGGCGCCAATTGCCTCGCCAACGCCCGCGACTTCAAGACGCCCGTCGCCGCCTTCGAGGACAAAGAGGCGAAGTCGACCCTCACCGTGAAATGGTGCGGCTCATTTAATGTCGCCGAGATCGGGCACTCACCGCTCGACGTCGTCGCCTGGCACGGCAACTACGCGCCCTTCAAGTACGACCTGCGGCACTTCTCGCCCGTCGGCGCGATCCTGTTCGATCACCCCGATCCGTCGATCTTCACGGTGCTCACTGCGCCGTCCGAGACGGCCGGCACGGCCAACGTCGATTTCGTGATCTTCCCCGAACGCTGGTCGGTGGCCGAGCACAGTTTCCGCCCGCCATGGTATCACATGAACATCATGTCGGAGTTCATGGGGCTCATCTACGGCGTCTACGATGCGCGGCCCGAGGGCTTCACGCCGGGTGCCGTTTCGCTGCACAACTGCATGCTGCCGCACGGCCCCGACAAGACGGCCTATGATCACGCAACGCAGGTGGAGCTGAAGCCGGTGAAACTGACAAACACGCTGGCCTTCATGTTCGAGACGCGCTTTCCGCAGCACCTGACCAAGTTCGCTGCCGAGCTGGATACGCTGCAGGAGAGCTATTCAGATTGCTGGACGCCGCTCGACAAGCAGTTCACCGGCAAGCCCTAGTCGCGCGAGGCGGTCCATGAAATTCGCAACCCTGTGCGACGGCACCCGTGACGGCAGCCTTCTCGTCGTCTCCCGCGACCTGAAGAAGGCCGTCGTCGCCGCGAAGGTGGGAGGTCCTCGCACGTTGCAACTGCTGCTGGACAGCTGGGACGCTGCAATTCACGACATGCGCGCCGTCTACGGGGACCTTAACGCGGGCGCCATCAAGCTACCGCTCATCAATTTCCGGGAAAGCGCGTGCGAAGCGCCGCTGCCGCGCGCCTACCAGTGGGCGGACGGCTCGGCCTACGTCAATCACGTCGAGCTGGTGCGCAAGGCGCGCGGTGCGGAGATGCCCGGCAGCTTCTGGACCGAGCCGCTGATGTACCAGGGCGGGTCGGACGCCTTCCTGGGTCCGCGCGACCCGATTGAAATGGCCGACGAGGCCTGGGGCATCGACCTCGAGGGCGAAGTCGCCGTCATCACCGGCGACGTGCCGATGGGTGTTTCGGCGGAGGGTGCCGCGAGCCACGTCCGACTGCTGATGCTCGTCAACGACGTCTCATTGCGCAATCTCATCCCGGCCGAGCTGACCAAGGGTTTCGGCTTCTTCCACGGCAAGCCATCGACGGCATTCGCCGCTGTCGCAGTGACGCCGGATGAACTGGGCTCCGCATGGCGCGAGGGCAAGGTGCATCTGCCTTTGCTCGCGGAACTCAACGGCAAGCCGCTCGGCCGGCCCAACGCCGGCGCGGACATGACCTTCTCCTTCCCGCAACTCATCGCGCACGCCGCCAAGACCCGGCGTCTCGGCGCCGGAACCATCGTCGGCTCCGGCACGGTCTCTAACAAGGAAGGCGATGGCCCCGCCCGGCCCGTCGAGCAGGGCGGACCCGGCTACACCTGCCTTGCCGAGGTGCGCACCGTGGAGACTATTCTCGAGGGCAAGCCGCGCACGCCCTTCCTCAAGTTCGGCGACCGCGTGAAGCTGGAGATGCTCGGCGGGGACGGCCGCTCGATCTTTGGCGCCATCGAGCAGCAGGTTGTCCGCTATACCAGCTGAAGCAACGAACAGACGCCCAGGGAGCTGCGCTCGCAATGTCCAAGAACTTTGCCTCGACCGGCGATGTCGGCGAGAAGGTCATCACCTTCAAGGAGATCGGGCGCGACCTCTACGCCTTCACCGCGCAGGGCGATCCCAACAGCGGCATCATCATCGGCGACGACGGCGTGATCGTCATCGATGCGCAGGCAACCCCCGTGGCCGCCAGGCAGGTGATCGACCGCGTGCGCAAGGTCACCGACAAACCGATCAAGTATGTCGTGCTCTCGCACTACCACGCCGTGCGCGTGCTGGGCGCGTCGGCCTACGGCGCGCAGGAGATCATTGCTTCCGACACCTGCCGCTCCATGATCGCCGAGCGCGGCCAGGAGGATTGGGATTCCGAGTACGGCCGCTTTCCGCGCCTGTTCCAGGCCGCCGAGAGCGTGCCGGGCCTCACCTGGCCGACCCTGACCTTCAAGCGCAGCATGGCGCTTTATCTCGGCAAGCGCCGGGTGGAATTGCGCTTCATCGGCCGCGCGCACACCGCGGGTGACATCATCGCCTACGTGCCGGATGCCAACGTTTTGTTCTCAGGCGACATCGTCGAGTACAAGTCGGCCTGCTACTGCGGCGATGCCCACTTCACCGACTGGCCGGCGACCCTGTCGCGGCTCGACGGCGTCAAGTCCGACGCGCTGGTGCCGGGCCGCGGGGATGCTCTCGTCGGCGCCGGAACCGTGTCGGAAGCCATCGCGCTCACGCGCGATTTCCTGCGCGACCTTTACGAGCCGGTGAAGCGCGGCGTGGCGAAAGGAGCCTCCCTCAAGGAATGCTTCGACGAGACCACGGCCGCGATGCGCCCCAAGTACGGCTCGTGGCCGATCTTCGAGCACTGCCAGCCCTTCAATATCTCGCGTGCTTACGACGAGGCGCAGGGCATCGATACGCCGCGTATCTGGACGGCGGAACGCGACCGCGTCATGTGGGCGGCGCTGCAGGGGTAGGCGCGACCAGGACGCTGCTCAGTTCTCATCCATCTTCAGGGCGGCGATGAACGCCTCCTGCGGGATCTCCACCTGCCCGAACTGGCGCATCTTCTTCTTGCCCTTCTTCTGCTTGTCGAGAAGCTTGCGCTTGCGGGTGATGTCGCCGCCATAGCACTTGGCCAGCACGTCCTTCCGCAGCGCGCGGATGGTCTCGCGCGCTATGATCTTGCCACCGATTGCCGCCTGGATCGGGACCTGGAACAGGTGGGGTGGGATCAGTTCCTTGAGCTTCTCGCACATGGCGCGCCCACGGCCATCGGCGCGCGCCCGGTTCACGATCATCGATAGCGCATCGACCGGCTCCGCGTTGACAAGGATCGACATCTTCACGAGGTCGCCCGTCTCGTAGCCCTTGATGTGGTAGTCGAACGAGGCATAACCCCGGCTGATCGACTTCAGCCGGTCGTAGAAATCGAACACCACCTCGTTGAGCGGCAGGTCGTACACCAGCATCGCGCGCGAGCCGACGTAGGTGAGGTTCTTCTGCCGCCCGCGCCGGTCCTGGCACAGCTTGAGGACACCGCCGAGGTGATCGTCGGGAACAAGGATGGTCGCCTCGATCCACGGCTCCTCGATGTGGTCGATCCTGACCGGATCAGGCATGTCGGCCGGGTTGTGCAGTTCCAGCTTCGAACCGTCGTTCAGGTAGATGTGGTAGATGACGCTTGGCGCGGTGGCGATGAGATCGAGGTTGAACTCGCGCTCGAGCCGCTCGGTGATGATCTCCAGGTGCAGCAGCCCGAGAAATCCGCAACGGAAGCCGAACCCCAGCGCGGCGGAGCTTTCCGCCTCGTAGCTGAAACTCGCATCGTTGAGCCGCAGGCGCGCCATCGCCTCGCGCAGATCCTCGAATTGCGCCGCATCGGCCGGGAACAGTCCGCAGAACACCACCGGTTGGGCCGGCTTGAAACCCGGCAGCGCCGTGGCGGTCGGGTGCTTGTCATCCGTGATCGTGTCGCCGACGCGCGTGTCGGCCACCTGCTTGATGGCTGCGGTGAAGAAGCCCACCTCGCCGGGACCGAGTTCCTCCAGCATCTCCTGTTTCGGCCGGAAAATGCCCACGCGCTCGATCTGGTGCGTGGACCCGGATGACATCAGCTTGATTTTCTGGCCCTTTTTCAGCGCGCCGTCGATTACCCGCACCAGCACCACCACGCCGAGATAGGCGTCGTACCAGCTGTCGACGAGCAGCGCCTTCAGCGGCACATTGCGAACGCCCTTGGGCGGCGGGAGCCGCTCCACGATCGCCTCGAGCACCGCGCGCACGTTCTGTCCGGTCTTGGCGGAAATCGGCACCGCGAACGACGCATCGAGACCGATCACGTCCTCGATCTGCTGCCTTACCTGATCCGCGTCGGCGGACGGCAGGTCCACCTTGTTGAGGACTGGGAGTATCTCGAGGTTGTTCTCCACGGCCTGGTAGACATTGGCGAGCGTCTGCGCCTCCACGCCCTGCGTGGCGTCCACAACCAGCACGGCGCCTTCGCAGGCGGCGAGCGAGCGCGAGACCTCGTAAGCGAAATCCACGTGCCCCGGGGTGTCCATCAGGTTGAGCTGATAGGTCTTGCCGTCGGTGTGCAGGTAGTCGAGACGGACGGTCTGAGCCTTGATGGTGATGCCGCGTTCGCGCTCGATATCCATGGAGTCGAGGATCTGCTCCTTCATCTCCCGGTCCGAGACGTTGCCGCACAGCTGGATCAGCCGGTCGGACAAGGTCGACTTGCCGTGGTCAATGTGCGCGATGATGGAGAAGTTGCGGATGAGGCTGGTGTCCGTCATGGGCGGTGCTTAGCACCACGAGCGTGTCGGGATCAAACTCCCGGGCCGACC
>Ga0190265_10003449_pt1 | contig 10789 bp, 9 predicted proteins | sample Popmic124T_FD_133135 | JGI IMG/M metagenome (GOLD analysis project Ga0190265, IMG submission 133135) | Populus adjacent soil microbial communities from riparian zone of Indian Creek, Utah, USA - 124 T | ecosystem: Environmental > Terrestrial > Soil > Riparian zone | place: USA: Utah | collected...
GACGTCGGCTACCACGGCTACTACCACGAGAGCGTGCTCGAGCTCGGCATCGACGAGGAGCGCGAGCTGATGAAGCGCGGCATCGCGCGGCTGGAGGACGCGTTCGACGCCACGCCGCGCGGGAACCGGTCGCCGCCGTTCGCCCTCGGCCCGCACACCTCGGACCTGCTCGAGGAGTTCGGCTTCCACTACGACTCGAGCCTCTTCGGCCACGACGAGCCCTACCGCCCCCGCGTGCCGACCGTGACCGGCGAGCTGCGCAACTTCGTCGAGCTGCCGGTGAGCTGGGAGCTGGACGACGCACCGTACTTCCTTTTCAACTTCTTCCCGTACATGTCCGGCATGGCGACGCCGGCCCATGTGCTCGACATCTGGAAGGCGGAGTTCGAGGGCTCCTACCGGGTGGGCGGCTGCTTCCTGCTGGTCGTGCACCCGTTCTGCATCGGCCGCCACCCGCGCATGCAGATGCTCGACGAGCTGGTCCGCTACATCAAGAGCTTCCCGGGCGTCTGGTTCGCGCACCACCTCGACGTGGCGGACGAGTGGCGCGCGATGCAGGAGCGCGCGGGGCTGTGGGAGGCGGGCGGATAAGGCAACTGCGGAGCAGGTGTTGGCCCACTAGGAGGAGGGGGAGTACATGCGAAGGGACAGGCTCGATCAGGTTTCAATCGTCGGTTCCGGCAGCACCCGGCGCGCGTTCATCAGGTCGGGCGGCGCGGTGATCGGCGGCGTCGCGCTCGGCGGCGGCCTCCTGGCCGCATGCGGCGATGACGACGACGACGAGAGCACGGCCGCGAACGGCGGCTCCGGTCAGCAGGAGGTCGAGACGCTCGACTTCCAGATCCGCTGGCTGAAGGAGGTCTCGTTCGCGGGCTGGTACGCGGGCATCGAGTTCGGCTGGTTCGAGGAGGAGGGCATCGACCTCAACATCATCCCCGGCGGCCCGAACCTCGACGTCCAGCAGATCGTGGCCGGCGGCGGCCCGCCGATCGGCGCGGGGTTCCCGGATCAGATCATCCGCGGCAAGGTCGAGCAGGACATCCCGTTCGTGGCCTTCGGCGCCCTCTACCAGGTCAGCCCGGCCGCCTTCATGTCGCTCGCCGAGAAGAACCTGACCGAGCCGGAGGACATGGTCGACAAGCGGATCGCGACGACCGCCGGCGGCCGCCCGGTCGTGAGCGCATTGCTGCGCGCGGCCGGCCTCCCGGACGACCAGTGGGAGTACGTGCCGTCGGGATTCGACCCGACTCCAATCGTCGAGGACCAGGCCGACTTCTTCCACGGTTTCCGCACCGGCCAGGGCGTCTTCCTGGAGCTCGAGGGCCAGGACATGAACTACATCACCATGAGCCAGTTCGACTACAACCCGTACGAGACGCCCGTCTTCGCGCTCGAGGACACGGTGGCCGAGCAGGAGGACCTGCTCGTGCGCTTCCTGCGCGGGTCGATCAAGGGGTGGGAGTGGGCGACCGCCAACCCGGACGGCGCCGCGAAGATGACCGTGGAGAAGTACGGCCGCGAGGACCTCACGATCGAGCAGCAGACCGCCGAGGGCGAGGCGCAGGTGTCGGACGTGGTCACCGACGTGACCGACGAGAACGGGCTCTTCCACATGGACCCGGCGCGGTGGGACGAGATGATCTCGTTCCTCCAGGAGTCGGGAGGGATCAAGTCGACGATCCCAGCGAGCGACATCGTCAACACGGACATCCAGGCCGCGGCCATGGACGGCAAGAGCCAGCTCCTGACGGAGCAGGAGCTCAATCGTGCCTTCACCTGACCCGGGCGGGTCGATCGAGGTCGCGGACGTCACCAAGGCGTTCGAGCTGCCGACCGGACGCCTGGAGGCGCTCGCCGGCGTCTCGTTCTCCGTGCCGGCCGAGGAGTTCGTGACGATCATCGGCCCCTCGGGCTGCGGGAAGTCCACGCTGCTCCGGATCCTCGCGGACATCTACCACCCGACGAGCGGCGCGGTGGCCATCGGCGGCCAGTCGCCGCGCGAGGCGCGCCGGCGGCGGGAGCTCGGCGTCGTGTTCCAGGACCCGACGCTGTTCCCCTGGCGCGACGTGCTCGGGAACGTCCTCCTGCCGCTCAAGATCGCGGGCCGCCTGAACGCGGAGACGCGCAAGGAGGCCCGCGACCTGCTCGAGCTGGTCGGGCTGAGCGGGTTCGAGAAGGCGCGGCCCGACCAGCTGTCGGGGGGTATGAAGCAGCGCGCGGCCATCGCTCGCTCGCTCGTGCTCGGGCCGAAGGTGCTGCTGCTGGACGAGCCGTTCGGCGCGCTCGACGAGATCACGCGGCAGCGGATGAACCTCGAGCTGCTGCGGATCTGGGGCGAGAGCCGCACGACGGCCGTTCTGATCACGCACAGCCTGTCCGAGGCCGTCTTCCTGTCCGACCGCATCCTCGTGATGTCGGCGCGGCCGGGCCGGATCGTCGAGGAGATCGCCGTGGACCTGCCGCGGCCGCGCACGCCCGAGATGGTGCGCGAGCAGCGCTTCTTCGACACGCTCAACGTGGTCGGAAAGGTGCTGTACGACTCGGTGGGAGCTGACGCGATGGTCGCCGCGGAGCTCTGAGCGGGCGAGATGCTTCGCCGCCACCGTCCCCTGCTGCTCGCCGTGGTCTTCACTGCGGCGGCGCTGCTCCTGTGGCAGTACGTGATCGCCCCCTCCGCGGAGGCGATCCCCTCGCCGTCCGAGATCGCCACGGTTCTCGAGGAGGACTGGGACACGCTCTGGGCCGACACCCGCGCGACCGGCGAGGTGGCTCTGCTCGGCCTCCTCGTGGGATCGGGCATCGCGATCGGCCTGGCCCTGGTGTCGCTGGCGGCACGCTCCCTGGAGTCGGCCATCCTGCGGCTCGGGCTGGCGCTCTACTCCGTGCCGATCATCGTGGTCGCGCCGCTGCTCGTGCTGTGGCTCGGCCAGGGACAGAAGCCGAGGGTGGCGATCAGCGCGCTCGCCGTGTTCTTCATAGTGCTCGTGAACACGATCCGCGGCTTTCGCGCCACGACGCGCGAGAGCCACGAGCTGCTCCACGTCTTCTCGGTGAGCAGGCTGGGCGTGCTCCGCTACCTGCGCGTGCCGTCGGCGCTGCCGTACCTGATGAGCGCGCTCAAGGTCGCCGTGCCCGCGAGCGTCTTCGGCGCGGTGATCGCGGAGTGGATAGGGGCCAACCGCGGCCTCGGCGTCGTGATGTTCTTCTCGCTCTACCAGTTCGACGTGCCGAAGCTGTGGGCCGCCATGGTGCTCACCACGGGCATCGCGCTCGCCGGGTACGCCGTCGTGGCGCTCGCCGAGCGGGTCGTGATGCCGTGGCACGAGTCGGTTCAGACCTCACGGCTGGAGACGGCGTGACGAGCCTGGTGCACGACCGGCTGCCGGGCGACGGGGGGCGCGAGCAGACTGCCTCCGCGGCGGCCCGCCGCCGCTGGCTCGGCCGCCTGTCCGGGCCGCTCCTCCTGCTGCTCGTCTTCGGCATCTGGGAACTCTGGTCGAGGCTCCGCGAGACGCCGACCTACGTCCTGCCGCGGCCCAGCGCGATTGCCGAGGCGGCCTGGGATGATCGCTCGAATCTCCTGTCGGAGCTCGGCCGGACCCTGCTCGAGGCGCTCGGCGGCTTCGCGATGGCCGCGCTCGTGGCGATCGCGCTCGCGGTCGCCGTGCAGGGCTCCCGCACCTTCGAGCTGACCGTTCTCCCCTGGATCATGGTGCTTCAGGCCGTGCCCGTGGTCGCGATCACGCCGGTGATCGCCCTGCTGCTCGGCCGCAATGCCTTCACCGCGATGGTCATCGCCGCGATCATCGCCCTCTTCCCGATCCTGGTGAACACGGTCCGCGGCCTCACCTCGGCCACGGACTCGAGCGTCGAGCTGATGCACGTGTTCGGGTCGTCCCGTTGGAGCACCTTCCGGCACCTGAGGCTGCCCGGTGCTCTGCCCTACACGTTCGCCGGCCTTCGCGTGGCGGCGAGCGTCGTCGTGCCGGGCGCGATGGTCGCGGAGTGGATCACGGCGGACAGCGGGCTCGGCTTCTACGTCATCAACCAGACGGTCGCGTACCAGACCGAGCTCGTCTGGGCGGGCATCCTCGTGGCGACGATGGCCGGCGTCTGCTTCTTCACCGCCGTGACTCTCCTCGAGCGCCGCATCATCCCGTGGTCCGAGCCCGAGGCGGTGGCCGGTGTCTGAGGGCGCGAACCTGGTCGTGACGAACTGCGAGGCCGTGCTCGGCGGCCCGGACGGGAGCCAGTACAGCACGGTCCCGGGCAGCGCCATCGCGATCGCCGGCGCCGAGATCGCCTGGATCGGCCCGGCGGAGGAGCTGTCCGCCCCGCCCGGCGCGACCGTGATCGACGCGGGCGGGAAGCTCGCCGTGCCGGGCCTCATCAGCACCCACAACCACCTCTTCCAGAACCTCTGCAAGGGGCTCGGCGACGAGATGGGGGTCTGGCCGATCGTCACCCAGGTGATCCTCTCGACCGCCGAGGAGATGACGGCGGACGAGATCTACGCGGGCGCGCTGGCCGCCTGTGTGGAGGGGGTGCGGAGCGGCAGGACGGCGCTCTTCGACTTCCACGTGGGGCTACCGGACATCGAGCAGCAGCGCGCCGTCGTGAGGGCCTTCGAGGACTCCGGCGTGCGCGGCATCCTGGGCCGCGCGACGCGCGAGGTGTACGTCGAGGCGATGCACCGCGACCCCTGGCTCCTGCCGCTCGACGAGGCGCTCGAACAGATCAGCCAGCTCGCCCGGGAGTACGACAACGGGCTGCCCACGCCGAGCGCCGCGCCCGCCCCGGGCACGCCGCACACGATGACGGTCAAGGGCCTCGAGCGGGTCGCGGAGTACGCGGCCGCGGAGGGGTGCCAGGTGACCGTGCACCTCGCCGAGTACGCCGAGGAGCCGCAGGAGGGCGTGGACCGGTGGGGCGCCTCGACGCTGGTGAAGCTGGAGGAGATCGGCTTCCTCGGGCCACAGCTGGTGGCGGCCCACAGCACTCTGGTGAGCCCCGACGAGATGGACATCCTCGCGCGCACAGGCACGCAGGTCTCCTACAACCCCGTGAGCAACTGCTACTGCGGCCTCGGCATCGCGCCGATCGTGCCGATGCTCGAGCTGGGAATCGACGTGAGCCTGGCGGTCGACGGGGCGTCGGTGAACAGCCAGAACATGATCGAGAGCCTGAAGTTCGGCGCGCTGCTCCAGAAGGTCGGGTACGAGGACCCGCAGGCCGTGAACGCGCGCGACATGCTGGCGATGGCGACGATCGCCGGCGCCAAGGCGATGGGCGTGCCCGGCCTGCTCGGCGCGCTCGAGCCGGGCCGGCTCGCGGACCTGTTCCTGTTCGACCACCGCCAGATCAACACCTCGCCGGCGATCGACCCGATCTCGGCGCTCGTCTACATGGGGGGGCCGCAGAACGTGGACACGGTCATCGTGGGCGGCGAGGTGCTGCTCGAGGACGGTCGCTCGACGAAGGTCGACGAGCAGGCGCTCGCCGAGGAGCTGCGCGAGCGCGCGAGCGCGGTGGCCGGCCGGGCCGGCACGGCCAAGTTCGCGCGCGGGCGCCGCCGTACGCCGTTCAGGCTCTACGGGCCCCGCACGCCGCACCTCCACCGGCACACGGACGGGGAGGCGGCCTGATGCTCGTCCGCGACGCCGGAGACAGCTGGTCGCTGGTGCTCCAGACCGACCACGGCGAGCTGGCCGGGCAGTTCGCGCGCGCCTGGCGGCCGCAGCCCGAGCGGATGCGATCGCTCGACGTGCTCGCCACCCGCCACGACGACGGCTGGTTCATCTGGGAGAAGGCCCCGGGGCTCGACGCCCAGGGCCGGCCCTGCAGCTACCTCGACGTGAGGATCGAGTCGCACATCGCCTTCTACCGCGCCGCGATCACCGCGATCGGCGAGCAGGACGCGTACGCCGGGCTACTCCTGTCGATGCACGGGACCGGCATCTACCAGCAGCGCTACGGCCTCCAGCCGAGCCTCGTGATGTCACTGGCCGGCGAGGCGCGCCAGCTCGTGGACGACTTCGTGGCGCAGGAGGAGAGCTCGCAGAAGCGGCTCGCCGCCGAGCTCGGCGTGTCCGACGACGAGCGCTGGCACGGCTACAGGCTGCTCCAGGCGTGGGATCGGATCTCGCTCTGGGCCTCGCTGAACGACCTCGACGAGCGCGCCGAGCCCGACTCGCAGCCCTACTCTACGATCCAGGCGGTGCCGTTCGACGGGGCTGAGGAGACTCTGCGAATCGGCTCGCTGGGCGGCCGCCGAGGGTCCATCGAGCCCTTCCCGTTCGGGTCCGAGCCGGTCGAGTTCACGCTGCCGCGCCGGGTCGTGCCGAAGCGCGATTGGGCGGACGCCGACGACTTCCGCGCGGACTTCGGCGCCGCCGAGGTCGAGGTCGTGACCCTCACCCTGGAGCCAGCATGAGCGAGCGGTTCGACCTGCTGATCTCAGACACCACGGCGGTGCTCGGCGGGGTGCGCGACGAGCAGTACCGCGTGGTGCCCGAGGTGTCGATCGGGATCGCGGACCGCCGCATCGCCTGGATCGGCGAGGGCGCCGGGCGCGAGGGCGTGACCGCGGAGACGGTCGTGGACGCCCGCGGCATGTACGCGTTCCCCGGGCTCGTCAACACCCACAATCACCTTTTCCAGAACCTGATCAAGGGCCTCGGCGACGAGCTCTACCTGCTCCCGTGGGTGGAGATGCTGATCCTGCCGACGGCCGACGAGATGACCGCCGAGGAGACGTACCTCGGCGCGCTCGTGGGGTGCCTCGAGGCGATCCGGAGCGGAACCACCACGCTGCTCGACTTCATGTTCGGCCTCCCCGACATCGAGCTACACCGCGCGGTCATGCGGGCGTTCCGCGACTCGGGGCTGCGGGGCTTCCTCGGACGCGCGGTGCGAGACCTGAACCCCGACAGCGGTCACCGCGACCCCTGGTTCGTGCCGCTGGACGACGTGTTCGACCAGATGCGCCAGGTCGCGCGTGACTTCCCGAGCGGCCTGGCCGTGCCGAGCGTGCTGCCCGCCCCGGGGACGATGCGCACGATGACGCTCGACGGCCTGCTGCGGGTGGTCGAGTACGCCGAGACCGAGGGCACCCAGATCACGATGCACATGGGTGAGTACTCGGACGAGCGCGAGGCGTCGATCGAGCGCTGGGGCGTGGGGACCTTCCACAAGGCCGAGGAGGTCGGCTACCTCAGTCCGCGCGTGGTCGCGGCGCACTGCGTGAAGCTCGACCGCGAGGAGATCGAGATCATGGCGCGCACCGGCGCCCACGTCTCGTACAACCCGGTGAGCAACGCCTACCTCGGCAACGGGATCGCGCCGGTGGTCGAGATGCTCGAGACGGGCGTGGCGGTGGCGCTGGCGACCGACGGGGGCGCCTGCGGCAACACCCAGGACATGATCGAGGCGCTCAAGTTCGCGGCGGTGATGCCCAAGGCCCGCGAGGAGGACCCGCGCGTGTTCAACGCGCGCGACGCGCTCCACCTGGCCACCGCGGGCGGTGCGCGGGCGGTCGGCCTGCCGGCCGACCTCGGCGCGATAGAGGTCGGGCGCCTGGCGGACCTGTTCCTGCTCGACCCGTACCGCCTCAAGACCGTGCCCGTGCACGACCCGATCTCCGCGCTCGTCTTCCAGAGCGGCCAGTCGAACGTTGACACCGTGGTGATCGACGGCCGCGTGGTGCTCGAGAACGGCCGCTTCACGCAGGTCGACGAGGACGCCGTGGTCCGCGAAGTGCAGGAGCGCGCGCTCGCGCTCTCCCGCCGCGTGGGCACCCACTGGCTGGCCAAGGGCCGCCGCATGACGCCCTTCGGGCACGGCGTGACGATCGGCGGCCGGGGCGAGTGGGGCGCGGACGAGCGGCCGATCGGCGGCACGGGCGACCACGTGGCGCGCGGCCCCGCGGCCGCGGGCTCGGATCGCGGGGCGAACGGCTCGCCCGCCGCGGGCGAGGCAGCCGGCGCCGCGGACGAGGCAGCCGGCGCCACGCCGTGATCCTGGACAACTGCACGGCCGTGACGCTGAACGGGCGGCGCGAGATCGTGACCGGCGCCGCCGTGGCGGTGGGGGGCGACTCGATCGCGGCCGTGGGGAAGTCGGCGGAGGTGCGCGAGCAGTACCCCGGCGAGCCGGTCCGCGACCTGCACGGCTGGGTCGTGATGCCCGGCCTCGTGGACGGCCACTTCCACCTGCCCCAGACGCTCCTCCGCGGCGCGGCGGACGAGCTGCCGATCCCGCGCTGGATGGGCGAGCGCATCTTCCCTCTGGAGGGCGCCTTCACGCCCGAGGACGCGCGCGCCTCCGCCCGGCTCGCGGTGCTCGAGATGCTGAAGGCGGGCACGACCGCGTTCCTCGAGACGCTCATCCTCGGCCGCCACGGGCTGGACGAGCTGAGCGAGGCCATCGCCGAGACGGGCATCCGGGCGGTGCTGCCGCGCGGGGTCACGGACGGAGGCGGCTACCTCGATTCCGCGCCTCTGCACGGCGGGCTCGAGGAGTCGCCCGACGAGGCGCTCGCCGACGCGGTGGCGGTGGCCGCGCGCTGGAAGGGCTCGGACCGCATCCGCATCTGGCTTGGGCCGCGCTCCACGGGCGGCTGCTCCGAGGAGCTCCTGCGCCGGATGGTCGAGCTGGCGCGCGCCGAGGGCATGGGCCTCTGCCAGCACTACGCCCAGTCGGCCGGCGAACCCGGCTTCATCCGCGAGCGCTTCGGCGCATCGCAGGGCGAGTTCCTCGAACGGCTCGGCATGCTCGGGTCGGACGTGGTGCTGCTCCACTGCACCGCGCTCGAGCCGGAGGACATCGAGGCCTTGCGGGGGACGGGCACGCATGTGGTCCACTGCCCGACTGGGCCCGCCAAGGTGGGCAACGCGGTGACGCCGGTGCACGAGCTGCTCCAGGCCGGCGTGAACGTGGCGCTCGGGTCGGACGGCGCGCCCGCCAACAACGGCTGCGACATGATCCGGGACCTCAAGTGGGTGGGCTACCTCCAGAAGCTGCGGCAGCGGGACGCCACGGTCGTGCCCGCGGAGACGATTCTCGAGATGGCCACGCTGGGCGGCGCCCGGGCGCTCGGCCTCGACGGCCTCACCGGCAGCATCGAGCCGGGCAAGCGCGCCGACCTGATCGTGATCCGCACCGACGGGCCGCACTGGACGCCGAACCTGAACTGGGTGTCGAACCTCGTCTACGCGTCGAGCGGGGCGGACGTGGACACCGTGATCGTCGACGGCGATGTGCTGATGGAGGGAAGGGAGCTGACGAAGCTGGACGAGGAGCGCATCATCCGGGGCGCGCGCGAGCGGTCCGCCGGCGTCTTCGCGCGCGCGGGAGTGGAGGTCCCGCAGCCGTGGCCGGTGCTGTGAGATGACCGAGTCGACCACCCACGAGCCGTTCCCGCGCGGGCGCTACCTGCCCTACCTCACCACCGAGGAGGTGGCCGGGCTGCCGAAGGAAGAGGCGGCGGCGGTGGTCGTCGTCTCGGCGATCGAGCAGCACGGTCCGCACATGCCCGTCGTGACCGACCTGCTGCTGGGCGAGCGGCTGCTCGCGCTCGCGCTCGAGCGGGTGCCCGGCGAGGCGGCCCTGTGGGTCCTGCCGTCGCTCGCCTATGGCAAGAGCAACGAGCACGTGAGCTTCGCGGGCACCGTCACGCTCTCCGCGGCGACGCTGGCGGCTGTGGTGCACGACATCGGCGCGAGCGTCGCCCGTGCCGGCTTCAGGCGGCTCGTGCTGCTCAACAGCCACGGCGGCAACCGCACGGTGTTGGAGTACCTGGCGCGCGACGTGCGCGAGGCGACCGGCCTGATGGTCTTCCCGGTGTCCACGTTCCTGCTCGGCCTCGAGTTCGAGCCCGTCAGCGACGAGGAGGCCCGCTGGGGGACCCACGCGGGCGACTGGGAGACGTCGCTGATGCTGGCGCTCGCGCCGGACCTCGTCCACATGGACCGGGCGCCGGGCGAGCCCGCTTACCCGAGCTACGAGCGCGACACGGAGCACCTGTCGCCGTTCGGCCCGGTGGCGTTCGCCTGGAGGACCGAGGAGCTGTCGAGGACCGGCGCGATCGGCGACCCGCGCCGCGCCGACGCCGAGCGCGGGCGCGACATCGCCGGCCGCACGGCGGCGCGGCTCGCCGAGGTGCTCGCGGGGATCGCCCGCTTCGAGATGCCCCGCCCGGCGGGTGAGCGGTGATGGCGGGCCGCGCGGCTGGGGCGATGAGCACGCCCGAGCTCCGGGTGGACGGCGACCGGCTGTGGCGGAGCCTGATGGAGATGGCGCGCATCGGCGCCACCCCGGAGGGCGGCTGCCGCCGGCTTGCGCTCACCGACGAGGACAGGGAGGCGCTCGACCTGTTCCGGGCCTGGGCGGGCGAAGCCGGCTGCGAGATCGGACAGGACGAGGTGGGCAACTTCTTCGCCGAGCGCGCGGGGACCGAGCCGGACCGGCCGGCGGTGCTCGTCGGCAGCCACCTGGACACGCAGCCGAGCGGCGGCAGGTTCGACGGCGCCTACGGCACGCTTGCGGCGCTCGAGATCGTCCGGACCCTGAACGACCGCGGGATCGAGACGCGGGCGCCGGTGGTCGTGGTGTCGTGGGCCAACGAGGAGGGCGCGCGCTTCCCGCTGCCGTGCACGGGGTCGGCGGCCTTCGCGGGGGCGCTCGGCCTCGACGAGGCGCTGGGTCAGCGGGCCGTGGACGGCCCGGGGTTCGGCGAGGAGCTGCGCCGCGTCGGCATGGCGGGCCCCGAGCCGGTCGGGCGGCGCCCGGC
>Ga0190265_10003450_pt1 | contig 10787 bp, 12 predicted proteins | sample Popmic124T_FD_133135 | JGI IMG/M metagenome (GOLD analysis project Ga0190265, IMG submission 133135) | Populus adjacent soil microbial communities from riparian zone of Indian Creek, Utah, USA - 124 T | ecosystem: Environmental > Terrestrial > Soil > Riparian zone | place: USA: Utah | collected...
GCCATTGCCCGGCTCATTGCCGCGGCTGGCGAGTTTGTCAGCGCCATGCGCCGTCGTCGGAAACGATGATGGCCATTGCCACATAGCCCGGAAGCTTCCCTTCCTGGTGCGGGTGATCGGGGTCGAACCGATACTCCTTTCGGAACGGGTTTTTGAGACCCGCGCGTCTGCCTGTTCCGCCACACCCGCATTCCGTCCTTTATAGCGAAAAAAATCCTTCAGCCAACTGGTGATTCATCTTTGTCGCGGCGATTCGTCTTCGACTTCGGCTTGCGGACGTTAATCGCTGCGGCATCCAGCGTGTTCTTGATGTGCGAAGCGTAGAATTTCTCAATCATTTCAACGCTCGTGCGGCAATTCTTTGCAATTTGGTAAATGTCCGCTCCTTCCATCAAGCGCATACAGATGTAGGTGTGCCGCAGGCTGTAGCGGTTCGTCGATTCCCGTCGCGGTCAAATTTCAAATCCAGTTCGTCAAGAATCGCGTTGAGCAGTTCGCGTTGGACTTTTTTACCGAAAACAAGGTCGGTCGGTTTTGGATTCTTGCGTTTGCGCAAGCGAATGAAAGGCATGACTGCGCCCATCATGCTTTTGCAATAACCAACACCGCGCTTCCCGCGCACTTCGATTTCGAGGATGCGTTCGCCCGTTGCTTCATCGGTCACGATGGCAACGTCTCGAAATTCGAGGCGGGCGGCCTCGTCAGGCCGAAGGCCGGTGTTGGCCATGAAAAGAACGTAGTCGTGCAACTGCTCACACGCTTTCTTCCAACGCGGCTTCTTCGGGTTCTTCGCTCGCTCCCGCGTCGCGGTGTAGAGCCGCTTGTATTCCTCCGGTGAAAACCATGCTCGATGGGAAACTTTGCCGGACGCTTTGTAAGGCGCGGAGAGGTCGGGCAGATACGGCAGCCATCCGTGGCGGTTGGCGGTTTTCAGGACGTGGCGCAAGGCCACGATTTCCTGATGCAACGTGCTGCGGGCGGGCCGCAACGGTTCTCCGGTTTTCTTGTCTTTGCGCGAGGTCGCGCGGTGGATGCGATATTCCTGCACCAAACCTGGAGTGATTTCCGAAACAACCTTGCCCTCGAAAAACGGAAGCAAGTGAACGTCGATTCGTTCAAACAAGCCATTCACGTATTTTGGGCTGCGCTCGCCCGCCGTGATGATTTCGTATTCGAGTCGAAACTGGTCGGCGGCTTGCTTGAAGGTTTTTCCAACTTTGAGTTCACCGTTCCGGTTTTTGCCTTTCAGTCCGAGATACCAGTCCTCGGCAAAATCTTTTGCGAGCGCCAAGCTGTCTTCTCCCGTGGACTTCCGCCAATTCTTCCCGGCGAGGTAAGTGGAACACTGCCAGTTGCTGCTATTCTCTCGACGATAAAGATGGAGTTTGCCTCCCATGAATTCGTGGTGTTCGGGCATGTCTGCTCTTCCTTGAAGAAGTGGAAAAAGAAGGGGTCGTTTGTGTAAGACATGTGTAACACGAGAACGAAGGCTAAGTCAATGAAGAGGCGTCCTAATCCCGTTTTATCATTCCATTTTGAGTCTTGTTTTGCCTGACGTAACCAATTGGCAAATATTGCTGTTTTTGGAACGAAAATGCGTATGTGTAAGTGAGTGTGTAAGAAACCACCCTTTTTGACGATTTCGTAGTAGCACGTTGGGTTTTGAATCACAATAGGTAGAGGGCAGGCGGGCCTCTCGGCCCGCCATTTCGACGCTACGCCTTCGCGTCGCTCACGACGCGGAGCGTGACTCGCCCGTCGAGCGGGACCGCTTCGATTTGAATCGAGAAGCCGTTGCCGTCGTTGTGCGCCCATGCGCTACCGATGCGCGTCCAGAAAGTGCGGTCGTTGCCAAACTCGCGAACGCTGTAAGCGATGTGGCTCGGAGCCTTGGACTGTTTGGTGGTGTTCGTCATAAAATTCTCCTTTGGTTTCTCGGCGGCACCATCGCCGCCGATGGCACACGTGATAGAGTCTCCACAGCCCGAAGCGTCAGCGCACCGCGCAAACGGAAAATTGGAGGCGACCTTCAGGGGGAACCGATTATCTGATTGCGCGGATCGGCGGAGACTTTACGAAGCCATCGACAGGCGGCGTGGTGCAGAGAATCACCAGAGAATGTTGACCACAATTCTGCTACCAATCAAACTTGCTATTGCCGTTGAATAACGCATCGTTTTTTTCCATGAAACGGAGTCGCAACAACCTTCGCCATGCCTGACTTCACCACCATTACTTTCCGACGCGGCGACATTGAGTATGGCCTTAGCCTTGGTTTGGAAGAAGAACAGTTAAGCGAAGGCATTATTGATTTTAAGATTCGGGCTTTTCGTCGGGGGCGTGAGCCTGGGCAAGAGTTTGTTGTCGTTTCACATATCACTATCGAAGAGGATGAAGAAAAGGGCGCGTTACTAAAAATTGCTATTGGCGACGAAGATGTGTTCACGCTGCCTCTTGCGGAAGTTTTCGACGAAGAGAGCGTAATCGGACGCGCGTTAGAATCTGTTCATGCTACAGTTTTTGGCGGGGACTTATTGATTGGTTGCCTTGTCCGCTCCGGCTGTAGCGCGACGATTGGGGAAATTATTTCCTGTAAGAATGATACGGCAGCGATTCCTTGGTTTCGACGCCGGGCAGTTGCTATGGGTAAGTGTCTTCGCCAACACATTCCAGAAATCTTGATGAAGACGATGTTTCGTGCAACTCGCTGTGTCCTCCAAGCAGGATTTTAAGAATCGGGTTTTGTTACCGTTCCGGCTCCGGCGGCTCTCGGTCACGGGTCTTGGTCACATCCGGTGCAATCCGCTTGGCTCGCTTCGCGGTTTGCTCTCGTTGCCATTCTTCGCGCACAGTTTGGCGGACGGCTTCAAGGCTTTGCTCCGGGACGGGATGCCGCTTTGCCAAGCCATCACGCACACGCTCGCCAAGCTTTTTCAGCTTCGCTTCCGCATCTGTGTTTTCGTTCGGCATCGCAGTGTCACGCCATGAGCGCTTGGGCCGTGTCCAAACAACGGCCGATTTTCATCCGCACGTTGTCATAGCTGATGTTTCGTTCCTCGGCGAGTTCGGAATAATCCAGTCCAAGCACAAAGTGCTGCCATAAAAAGTCTGAGCATTCCGGTTTTGCCGCCGTGAGCATCTTCAACGCATGTTGAAGATCCATGCGGTCTTCGGGTGAAAGGGGGCTACTTTGCGCAGATGTTTCGGCCAATTGCAAAAGTTCATCCGGTTCCATCGGCTGCAATCGGTCGCTGGCTTGCTTCCTCAAGTGGTCGTTCACCTTGTTACGGGCGATGCCGTAGCACCAGGCCCAAAACTCTTTGTCTGAATCGCCTTTGAATTGGGTCAAATCTTTTGTCACTGCTTTTACCGCTTCTTGAAAAACATCGTCGGCGGAAGGGAGTTTCAGTCTTCCAACGATGAAACCGTGCAACGGCGATTTTATCTCGTGAAAGATTTCCTCAGCCAGCCTGAGCCGCTGGTCGAGGGCTGGCGTCAGCCGGTAAGTCTTCACTGCTTTGATGATGTCCATCGCGACGCGATGCTAATGAGCGACGCAAATTCTGTCTGTTCGATTTTCGTAGCTCCGCACGACTGTGTTTCCAGAATGAGAGAAGACCAGCAACACTTTCTTTCGCTGCTCGGACAGCTACCGGCGCGGCTCACCGTTGAGCAAACCGCGTGGGTGCTCAACTGTCAGTCGCATGACGTGCCGGTGCTGGTCGCAGCGCGTCTGCTCAAGCCGCTCGGCAATCCTCCAGCAAACGGGGTGAAGTATTTCGCAACGGCGCTGGTTCTTGAATCAACTAGAGATGCCACTTGGCTCGCGAAAGTGACCAATGCGATTCACGGTTTTTGGCGCGAGAAGAATGGACGAAAAAAGGAACGTCCTTCAAGAAATGAGAACAGTCTTGCGAGCGCTCACTGATGATTGGAGAGCGTTACTTCCGCTGTGTCGGCGGCTGCTTTTTTCGCAGCAGGAAGGCGGTGGCTCCACCGAGCCCTAGCAAGGCCCAAGTGCTCGGTTCAGGCACGGGCGAGCCGTAGAAGTCCAAAGAATAGCCCAAAAACCTGAAGTTCCTGTTTTCGGACGGGTCGAAGTAGTCGTAGAAGGTGCTCACGCGGAAACCGATTTGCGTGATGTCGTAGCCTGCCAGGTCAGGCGAGAGGGAGGAACGTCCCAAAAAACGCTGCTCGGCCGCCAAGCCCCACGCGCCAGTGCTTCCATCTTGAAACCGAAGATATCCGTTCTGGCCGTCAGTAAGACCGCCGACAAACCCGGAAAACCGGGGCTCATTCATAGCGTTCGCGAAAAAGGTGCGACCGACATCGTTGGTAGCGATGGTCATCGAAAAGATTGTCGAGATGGGATTCAGGCTTGGAGGGAACCCAGGGAATGGGTCCGACACATGGTCGAAGGCAATCGCCCAATTTGCCCCCGCGACTTCGCTGTGCTCCGCAAATCGGTCCGTGCCCCAGATGAGTCCCTGCGCATGGCTGTTAAGAATCGCGAGGGACGCGAGAGAAAAGGCGGTGAGGAATCTCACGCGGATTAGCGGCGGGCTTTTCTGCGTAGCAGTAAGGCAGAGGCACCGCCGAGGGCTAGCAAGGCCCAAGTGCTGGGTTCAGGCACAGCCGCACCGTAGAAGTCCAGAGAATAGTTCAATGTGCGGAAGTTTCTTTCCTCTACCGGCTCATACCAATCGTAGAAGTTGTTCACGCGAAAACCGATTTGCGTGATGTTGTAGCCCGCTAAATCAGGCGAAAGGGAGGAACGTCCCAAGTAAAGCTGCTCGGGCGTGCGATACCAGATGCCGGGTGCCTGCAATCGAATGAAGTCGTTTGAGCCGTCGGTGAGGCCAGCCACAAAGCCTCCAAATGCGGGTTCATTCAGCGCGTTGGCGAAAAAGGTACTCCCGGCGTCGTTGGTGGAAAGGGTCATGGAGAAGATTCTCGTCGCTGGATTTGGAGTTGGCGGACTCCAGAAAAATGGGTCCGATACATGGTCGAAGGCAATCGCCCAACTCGCGCCCGGCACTTCGCTCTGTTCCACGAATCTATCTGTGCTCCAAATGATGCCTTGCGCACGACAGTCAAGAATCTCAATCAGGGCGAGCGAAAAGGCGACGAAGGGTCTCATCGGATTGATAATCGGTTGAATCACTGTTGAGGTTTAATCAGCAGCCGCGAGAAGGTCACTTTCGCTGTGCCGCCATTGGTGGCCTTCGGGTAGTAAGCGCCAGCCTTAAAGTAGAACGGCGTCGTCTTCCAACTTGCATTGGTCATGGGCACATCCGCTACCTCCCCATTGACCGTGGCGGTAAGCACCACTGAATTGGTCGTTCCAACCAGTTCGAGCTTGTAATCGATTGGCGCGTTCGGACTTACGTTGGTTGCCAACGTGAAATTGAGGTCTCCCGAACCGGTTGGACTGTCCTTAACCGTGACCGTCACTTTTCCGAGACGGTTTGGGGCTGGAAAATTGTAGCTGATAACAACCGGGGGATCAGAGGCAGTATCCGAGTGGATCTGCCCGATAATCACCTTTGCTTCATTGTTGGTGCCAGCGCTGTTTATGGCACAAGTAGCTTCAAGAATGTTCGTGCCCAGCGGCAGCCAGTTGCGGTCGCTCCCGTTGGGTAGCGTCTCCCGCAACTCACTGCGGGCGCTGTTGCCCGTCGTGTCGGTGTCGGCCCCGTTCCACGGGGCGTCAAATACCAGGTTGGTGCCATTGGTCAGGTAGAAATACTTCTGCGTCCAGTTGGTCGGATCGACATATTTGAAACCGGAGTTCATCCAGGTGACTTTGAGAGGAGTATTATTCGAGTTCACCTGATTGAGTTTGTCCACCGGCAGCAGGAGATTCCACCGGCTGAGGTCGAACACTTTGGCTGGCCCTTGGAAAAGAACTTTGAGCGTGTCAACCTGGGCATTTACCTCGGTGCCAGTCAATTCACGGTTCCAGAAGGCAATTTCGTCCAAGGCTCCGTTGCCCGGACTGCGAAGGGCACGGTCTGCCGAGTGCCGGTTGCCCAAATACACAGGGGTGCTATTGCCGACCACCGCACCATCCGCCAGATTGATGGTTCCGTTGGTCAACGTCTCGCCAACACGACCGAGATACCACGTCACCTCTGCACCGTTGGTATCGGCTCGGGTTTCATCCCAAGTCATGGCCAGATAATACCACGCCTCGAAAACGATGGCGTTCGACGCGAGAAGAACATTGGTTTGGCCGCCGATTTGCAGGCATAAGTTTCCCGGAAAAGGGCCGGAGTTATCGTCTTCGAAGAATACGCCAAACCTGTTGCTGTTGATGCTGTCTTCTTGCCAGAACACGAACCGTCTGGTGGTCGCCAAACCGGATAGCGAGCGGAAAAGCAGGCACATCGAACCTTGGTTAGTCCCGCTCCCGCCGCTGATAACGTCGCTAGTCGTCAATCGAGCACTGTCTGCGGTAAAGCTGAATCCTCCATTCCCGATGGCAAATGCATCCGGGTCCCAAGTTCCGCCGCCGTTCGTCAACGACAGGCCGCCTTGTGCATCTGCCAAGCCGTTACTGCTCTCATCGTTGAGCTTGAACCACGCGCTCGGGACTTGGTTGCTGATGGCTGCTTCATAAATGGTGCGCGGAGAATTGGCGACGTTTGTTGGGGTCTTCGAGACAAGTGTTTCGTAAGCGTCCGTCAGGCCGTCATTGTCGGCATCATTCATGGTGCCCAACTGAAAATATCGCTCGCACCAATTGGTTTCGCCCCACGAAAAATTTGTCGTGCCTCCGCGAGCGCGTGTCAGCCATGTCCAGTTTGTCCGGCTCAAGGACGGCAGCGCCAGTTCCGCCAGGTTCGTGGTGCCGAACAGATCATAGCTCGCGCTCGTGTTCGTCGTGATAATACTCAGCGCAATCCACGGGTTCGTCGTCTGCGCGATGCCAAGAGACAAAATGTTAGTGGCAGGCATGTAGGCGATGGTGAAATTGGTCAGGCTGTTGCAAGGGCCAATAGCGCCTCCGCCTCCGCCCTCGCCGCCACCCGACGGGTCCGGTCCGTCCATCAGCATCATGCTGCCGCTGATGCCCAGCTCTTGAAGCAATTCCGAATCGTCCACCCAATAAACACCATTGAGCGACCAGATTGGGAAAAGTCCCCGCCCCGGGTCAAAAGGGTAAGGCACCGCCGGAAGGCCGGAGAGCCAGTAAAACGTGCCGAAGACTGGTGGATTGGTCACCAGCGTGGGCGAGACCTCCTGCGCCCCCGCGCGCCAAGCGGAGAGAGTTAAAAGAATGAACAGCAGGCAAGGTTTCAGCCATCGTGCAGAGAATGGCCACGGGGTTGGCGTCTTCATGCGTAACTTTTTTCGCGCGGCATTTTATTTCGGGCAGCACGGTGGAAAGGCGTTATGTCAGCAGGCAGGCGTCTCTCCCGGAGTGCATCACACAGCGGGTGCCGTTCAACTTCCGCCAAGTGACGGGCGGCACAGTAGGGAGCAACCCCAGGAAGACAAGCCCAATTTTTTACAAAAGATGATGGTGCAGTAAAGCAGACAATCACGATGAAGCGCCGTTGCTACGGTCGGCAGCATCGAGAATCACGCACAACTCAATGTGGTCGGCCCGCAAGTGCGAAAGCTGCGTGTCCGCAAGGGATGGTCGCAGGAGCGGCTTGCCGCCAAACTGCAACTCTTTGGCTGGGACACGAGCCGCGAGTCGGTCACGAGGATGGAAAACGGCGACCGCCGTGTTCCTGATTTGGAACTTTTCGTGGTGGCGAAGGTGCTCGGTGTGAAGACCGATGACCTTTTCCCGCGCAATCTGCGGGGGAAGGTGAAAGAATTTGGACCGCTCTACCGGGTGAAGTTTTCGCGTGGGCAAGTGCCGCCCGAACCGCCTCGGAAGAAAACTTCCAAGCGCCGGAGAAAAACAGCGCGTAAAGATTGAAGAATGCGCCCGCTCTTTCGAGCGGGCACATTTGCTTTCACGCGGCCTTTGGCAGCGCAATCACCTTCGACTTATCGCGCTCATATTCTTCCAGCGGTGGCAATTCCACACGCACGCTTTTGGCGTAGGCGCGGTGGATCGCCACGCTCGCATGTCCAAGCGCCTCTTGCGCGTAACGCTCCGGGTATCCGGCAGCGCGGGCGCGTTCCGCCCACGCGTAGCGATACGAATGCAGGCTGACGGAAGGAATGCCCGTGTCTTCGCTGCGCTTCCTGATGCCAAGTCGCTCCACCCGTTCTAAAAACCGCGCGGCACGGTCAGCGGAAGAAAGCTCTGAGCATTTGGGGAACAGCGGCCCGCTGGCGGGCAAGCGTTTCAAAATCGCGGCCACTTCCTCGCCGAAGCGAAGCACGCAAGGCTTATTCGTCTTGCGGCGGAAGTAAGTGATGGTCTTTGTGTTCCAATCGACGTTCTCCGCGCAAAGCGAAACTAAATCAATCTGCGCCGCGCCGACATGCCACGCGAGTTCAAGCAGCGCTTTCCACTCTGAATCCCTTTCGGTTTCCACGAGCAAGCGATGCTCTTCCCACGTAATGCCGCGCTTGGCTTTGTATTTCCGAGAGGGCCATTGCCGGTAGCCGAGAATCGGCCACGGCAACCAACCGAGCGTCAGCGCGAAACTGTGAAGCCGTCGGAAATACATATTCGTTGAAACCGTGCCGTCCTTAATCAGTTGCAGGATGTCGGTTGGCTGCGTCTCCAGCAACCGACGCGCGAGGAAACGCGCGAGAATCGGTTCTCGAAACGCTTGGTCGTAGCGGTCGCGTGTGCTCTCGCGCTTCTCAGCGCGAGCGGCAACGAATGCGGTCATCACGTCTTTCCATGTCCGTTTGGCAAGCGCTGGGTCGCCAGCGGCGAGATAAGTGCGGGCAATCTGGAAGTTGAAGGTTGGTTGGCTCTCTGCCTCGTTCCGTGCCATGAGCAGCCGAAGCGCTTCCGCCTTGTCGGAGGTGCCGAGGCTTTCCTGTTTGCCGGTGGCGTTGTCTTCAATGTAGAAACGGCCATTGCTGCGCTGATACATTTTGAACTTCTGCGTCATAACGTTTTTCATTGGTTATGAGGCTGTCCCGATTGGCTTCGCTGCCGTTAGCGAGTTGCAGGAGAGTTGTTTTCTCCTTCTCGCTGCCTTCTGTCAGTCCTGCGTCTTCAATGACGCTTTACTGGCAGACACGCTGGCAAATTTCCGCAGAACCTACAGCAACGGGCCTGTTTTCAGGCTTCCCCGTCGAAAGACCAAAGACGAGCTTGGGTCGTTGGCATCACACATACAACAGCAGTCACCAATCAAAACTATGAGCGCAATGGACACACAGATGAAAGCTACGTGGCGGAAGATGGTCGGCACGGCGTGCAGCGTAGCCTTGTCAGCCGTGGCCTTGGCTCAGGAGGCCGCCCCTCTCCCTCCCCAGACGGTTGCTGAGCCAAAGCCTCAACCGCCCGCAACCCCACAGTGCGAAGCGGACTTGAGACTCACCGGGACGTTGAAAGATGTCATATCGAACGTGCTTCTCCGCGCTGAGCTCAAACCCCAGTCGGAAGTTCAAGCATTCCTGGACGATGCGTTTAAGCGCTACGCCACGGGCGACGACCTGCTCAAAGCCGCCGCAGAGCATTTCAAGATCGACCAGAAGCGGTTGGCAGCGTTGGTCGAACACTGGCGCCACATCAACTGCAGGCACGCGGCGATCCCCGGCTATGCCGTGCCCGCCGCCGCGCCCGACGCCGGACGCGAAGCGACCACGGGCGAGACCTTGGCCCCACGGTGCAAAGGGGACTTGCGAGACGCCGGGGGGATGAAAGATAAGATATCGAACGTGCTTCTCCGCGCTGAGCACAAACCCGCGTCGGAAGTTGCAGCATTCCTGAAGGATGCGGAAACGCGCTACGCGACGGGCGATGACCTGCTCAAAGTCGCCGCAGAGCATTTCAAGATCGACCAAAAGCGGTTGGCAGCATTGGTCGATCACTGGCGCCACATCAACTGCAGGCACGAGGCGATCCCCGGCTATGCCGTGTCCGACCGCGAGCCCTTACTCGATCCCGTGCCCTTCTCGGTCTTCGCGGCTGACGTCACGCTGCACGTTGTGCTCCATGAACTGGGCCACGCGGTGATGCGCGAGTTCGATCTGATGGTTTTGGGTAACGAGGAGACGATGGCCGATGCCTTTGCCACGCACCTGCTGACCGAGCATTTTCCTGAGCACGCGGTCAGCGCGATCTCGGCACGGGTCAAGTCCCTCATGATCGAAGCTAACGAGGTGCCGCGTGATAAGTGGACCGTTCGCGGAGAGCACGATAACGATGCCCGGCGCGCGTACCAGATCGCAGCTCTGGCCATCGCTGCGGACAAGGAGAAGTACGCGGGCGTTGCGGAGATCGTGGGTATGTCGAAGCGAAACATCGACAAGGCGTGCGACTATGGGGCGGAAATCCACCAGGCCTGGCGGCGAACGCTGTCCCCGCTGATGATGCCCGCGGGCAAGGTCTCGAAGCTGGCCCTCCTCCGTGCCGACCAGTCAACGCGCGCGTTTGCGGACGCGGGAAAGCCAAGCCTCGCCTCGACGATCGAGTCTGCGTTCCAGCGGTTCGACTGGCCCTCGCAAGTGACCGTGGACTTTGTCTGGGGCGAGGGCGCGGCCGGGTGGAGCCGCGAGAAACGAACCGTCACCGTGAACAGCGAGTATCTTCAGAGGTTCGTCGCCCAGGGCGTGAAGGCCGAAGCCCCAGCAGCGCCCAGGGATCTGGACCGGCGTTGAGTACCGTGGAGACCGGCCCGAATCCAAATGGCTGA
>Ga0190265_10003451_pt1 | contig 10785 bp, 7 predicted proteins | sample Popmic124T_FD_133135 | JGI IMG/M metagenome (GOLD analysis project Ga0190265, IMG submission 133135) | Populus adjacent soil microbial communities from riparian zone of Indian Creek, Utah, USA - 124 T | ecosystem: Environmental > Terrestrial > Soil > Riparian zone | place: USA: Utah | collected...
ATCGGGTCGCCATGAAAGGCGTAGGAGAACACTCGTTTCAACGCGGTCATGGTTGGTGCATCCGCATAAATCGGCAGCGTGCCGCCGCGCAAATCGCAGAACCGGCGACAGTCATCCAATCCCATAATGTGGTCCGCGTGCGGATGCGTGAACACCACTGCATCCAGCCAGCGAATGTTCTCGCGCAGGCACTGGATGCGAAACTCCGGCGTGGTATCCACCACGAGCTTCACTTCGCTGCTCTCGATGTAAATAGACGAGCGGGTGCGATGGTTCTTCGGGTTGGCGAGGAACGCCGGCGGATATTCCTTGCCGATAATCGGCACTCCTTGCGAAGTGCCGGAGCCGAGGAAGGTGAGCGAAAAGTGCATCGCGATTAAGCCGCAGGCTCAAAGCTCCACCAAACCCTGGACACGAACATCGCATCATCCCTGCGCTGCGGTTCGGGGCTTGAAGCCTGAAACCTTGCTGGTTTCCGGCCCCTGGCTTTTGGCTCCTTCTTCATCTCTTCGAAATTACTTTGCGCAACGCTACCACAGCGCGCAGATTCACCGCCAACAATTTGGCCCATGCTCACCACGTTGCGGATCAAAAACCTCGCGCTCGTTGCCGACCTCACGTTGGACCTTCAGCCGGGCTACAACGCCATCACCGGCGAAACGGGCGCGGGTAAATCGATCGTCATCGGGGCGCTGAACCTGGCGCTGGGCCAGCGCGCTGACCGCACATTGCTTCGCGCGGGCGCGGAGAACTGCGCGGTGGAGGCGGCGTTCGATATTGGCAAGTTGCGGGCGCCGGTCGTTCGATTCCTCGACGAGAATGGGCTTGAGCCTTGCGAAGAAAACCAACTCGTCGTCAAGCGCACTTTCACTGCGGCTGGCACCAACAAGCAGTTCGTGAACGGTTCCCCAACGACGTTGAGCACCCTGGCCGCGCTCGGCGAGTGGCTGGTGGACATGCACGGACCGCACGAGCACCAGTCCCTGCTCCAGCCGGCGAAGCAACTGGCGATTCTCGATGCGTTCGGCGGACTTGAACCGCAGCGCGATGCATTTGCCGCGCTGGTACGGGAGCGCGCGCGCATTGAAAACGAGAAGGCCGCGCTGATTGTGGACGAGAAAACCTACGCGCAGCAGCTTGATCTCCTGCGGTTTCAGGTGCGCGAGATTGAAGGGGCACAACTTCAGGCTGGTGACGATGAACAGGTGGAAGCCGACTACAAGCGCGCGAACAACGCCGCCCGGCTCATCGAACTCAGCCAAAGTGCGCTGGGAATCCTGGGCGAGAACGACGGCTCGTTGCTCGCGCAGGCTGGCGCACTCGGGCGCGTGTTGCAGGATTTGCAGCGCATCGACGGTTCCGCACAGGCGCTCGCGCAACTGCATGAACAAAACGTTTCCAGTCTGCACGATCTCCAGGCGGAGCTTTCGCGCTACATCGAGTCCACGGAACTCGATCCCGCGCGTCTCCATGAATTGGAAGAGCGGTTGAACCTGCTGCAATCCTTGAAACGCAAATACGGCCACGCGCTGACGGACGTGATCGCATTTGGCGACGAAGCCAGGCGCAAGCTGCAATCGCTCGAACAGCGGGACGTGGAGCTGGCGCGGCTGAATGCTGAACTGCAAAAGCTTGACGGCGAGTTGCAGCGGATGGGGCGGCAGCTTTCCGCCGAGCGCAGAAAGCTGATTCCCAAACTCAGCCGGGCTGTCGCGAAGGAACTCAGTGCGCTCGGGTTCGAGCAAAGCAAATTCGATGTGGCTTTGTCTTCCGATGCTCAGTTCGCCACCGGCTTCGACAGGATTGAATTCCAGTTCGCACCCAATCCCGGGGAACCCGCCCGCCCGCTGCGCGCCATCGCCTCATCCGGTGAAATGGCACGAGTGATGTTGGCGCTCAAGACGGTGCTTGCCGTGGAAGACAATGTGCCGGTGCTAATCTTCGACGAGGTGGATGCCAACGTGGGTGGCGAAACGGCGAACGCGGTCGGCGAGAAGATGAAGCAGATCGCGCGCAATCACCAGGTGCTCTGCATCACGCACCTGGCGCCGGTCGCGGCCCATGCAGACGCGCATTTCCTGGTGACAAAACAATTGAAGGACGGGCGCACCGTTTCGGAAATCGAGCTGTTGAACAAGGGCGACCGCGTTCAAGAACTGGCGCGAATGCTGGGCGGCTCCGGCGGCGCAGCGCGCAAGCACGCCGAGGCACTGCTCAGATGAAACTTTTATGAAACTGAGACTCACATTCGCGACGACGCTGTTGAGCTTCGTCCTGTTTGCGGCGGAGATTCCGGAAGCGAACAAGCAAAAACCCGACGGCACCGTGGTGCTTCTCGCCACGAACGCCATCACTCATGGCCGAACGATTCGTTATGAGCCGCAGCCGCATAAGAATACGATCGGCTACTGGACGAGGGCCGATGACTGGGTGAGCTGGGATTTTGAAGTGACTAAGCCCGGCGCGTTCGACGTGACGCTCACACAGGCGTGTGGCAAGGGCAGCGGCGGCAGTGAGGTTGCATTCTCAGTCGGCGATCAAGTGATCAAGGACGTGGTGCCGGACACTGGCGCGTTCACGAATTGGGTGCAGCGAACGATTGGCACTTTTTCCATGAGCACGGCTGGCGTTTACACCATCGCAGTCAAACCGGTGAAGAAACCCGGTTTGGCTGTGATGGACTTGCGTGCGATCACCCTCGCTCCGAAAAAGTGAGATGGAAGGAAGCGACGGAATTCGTCCCCCCAGGAACTCAAAACCGCAGGGTCACGTTCACTCCACCGCCGGCATTCAGCTGTTCGTACTCGGCGACGTTGCTTCGGTCGGAATATTGCCAGTTGTAGCCAGCGAATCCGCGCACGCCGAAGTTTGCGCAGGGATACCACCCGAGCGCCAGGCCAGCCGTATTGAGATAAAGCTCCGTCTCCAGATTCGCGAAGTCGGTGTACTGGAACCGGTAGTACGGCTGCACGATTACGTTACAAGGCAATGCGAAACTGTAAGCGGCTAGGAAGGTGTGCTCCCAACGCTCGCTGCGGTCATCAGGAATCAATCGCAGCAAGGCCGGCGGAACAAAGCCAAAGATCACTGGCGGATCTTCATCCGCGAAATGATAGCTGCCGAGGTATGCGAGTGACAACATGCTGCGATCGCAGACGCGCAGATTGCGCTGCACGGACCAGCGCGGGACGTATTCGCGATAAAACTCCTCGTAGTCATCGGCACGCAGCGGCTCGAAACCGAGCAACCGCGTGTAATCGAATCCCGCCCGAAATTGATAGTGCTTCGTCTGAGCGACGATTTCAGCAAACGCGGTCGAGGAGTCAAAATCAAAGTCTTCCGCGTCAAACCGCCTCGTTAGAATGGTGCCCGGCACCGCCAGGACATCGTCAGAGCCGAAGTAATTGAAGAACTGATGACGGTAGCCGACTTCGGCGCGATATGAGGCAAACCGGGTGATGTACGGAGGCGTCGTCAATGCCGCTTCCACCGTCGTCACCGCCAGCCCGGCCTCCTGCTCATTGCCGTCCTGGAAGAACATGTTGTCCGTGTAGAAGATCTGCGCGTCGGCCGTTCCGCGGAACCAGGTTGGTTTCTTTTTGCGCAGGACCGTTTGCGGTCCGATGTCAGCGTCTTCTTCTGAGAAAAGAGACGGAACAGAATCGCCCGGTCCAACTTCCCGCAATACCTGGTCGGTTTCACGCTGCTGACGGGCAGTATCGGCCTGATTAATTGAGGGATTGTTCTGCGCGACAACGCTGAGTGCCACGATAGAGAAACAGAGCGCGGAGATGATCTTGTTCATAGTGCGTCCAGAAAGTGAAATGGATCAAGGGCCTATCGGGCCTTTTCCCGAAATCCTTCTTTGCTCGGGTGTAACAACTGTTGTCACGCCGAAGGGAACCTCGCGGGCTATACCGCCGCCCTCCACCAACGGCAGCCGTTGCGCCGGCGGCGCGGGAGATGAAACTGCAGACTGCGTAGCAGCCGAGCCAACGCCCGTGAAGACGGTGATGACCGCGCCGTCATTCCCGTCCTGTGGCGGCTTTTCGCCGCGAACGAACAGGGGCGGTGCCGTGGCGGTTTGCTGCAACACCGGGTCGATGGCTTTGGGATCACTCTTGAACGTGCCGATGCCGCCAACCATCAAACCGGTTTCTTCATAGTTTCCGGAAATGATGGCGATGTTCTGTTTGGCAATTTCGTTTCGAATGTCGCCGAGAGTCGGCAATTGGCTGTCGAAGCCATTCACGAGTTGCGAGCCACCCACGAGTTTGCCGAGATCGACTTTCACCACCGTGCCAAAATCCTGCGCGCCGGCCGGGACATAGACCATGTCGCCCGCGGCGAGCCGCAACGACTTGCCGTTCGGCAGCGTGATAATGCCCTTGCCTTCAAGAAGAATGCACTTGAATCCACCGTCCGGCGTGGCCGCCACCATGAGCGTCGTGCCAAGCACCGCGGCGCTCGCGCCCGCTGACTTGATGGTTCCCCCGCCTCGCCCCGCCGGGGAATGGAAGAGCACGCTGCCTTTTTCCAGGTTCAGCACGCGCCCGCTTTGTTCGAACGAGAAGACTGTGTTCGCGCCGATGCGCGTGAGCGTGTTGTCGGCGGCCTTCAGTTCGGCGCGCGATTTGGCACCGGTGCGGATTCTGTCCGGCGCGCGCACCACGTCGTTGGCGCGGGCGTCCTTCTCCGCAGCCTGCGGCGGCGCGACCTTCACTTCGTTGACCACCTGCACGAGCGTGCTTTCGCGCAAGTCCGCCGCCCCCATCGATCCGGCGATGACTAAACAAATCCCAAAGAGACCTTTGTGTTTCATACCACTCCTGTCCTTAAGCGAGACCAATGCCAGAACAGAATCGCGAATGCAACGGGGATGTGCGGTTTTGGTGAATTCGTTTGCGACGACGAGCGGCGTTCGGTATCCCAGCCGGTATGACTCAGCGCGCCCGGCGAACCCGAAACGTTGGTTTGATGTGCGCGGCCTTGACGAGCGCTTGCCTGTTCTTGCTCGCCATTGAACCGGAAGCTCTGTGGCTTTCAGAAAAACTGGCCGAGTCGGAGCTTTTGGCGAAAGACACCTTGATTGCGGGCAGTTCAAAGCTCTCTCCAGATCCGCGGCTCGTCTTCGTCGGCATTGACCAGACGACTTATGCGGATGTCATCGCGCCAGAGGAGGCTGCTGAGAATCCTGCCCTCGCCAAGCTGACGAATAGTTTCCCTTGGTCCAGAGATTTGTGGGCGGACGTCATTCAGCGGCTTGGGGATGCGGGAGCCAAAGCCATTGTGCTCGATCTCCTGTTTGCGTCCCCCGGCTCTGGTGACGATCAACTTCGAGCCACGCTCGATAAATATGCCGATCGCGTCGTGGTCGGGGCCAATTTCACGGATGCCGAGAGAGGCGAAGGCAAAACCACCTCCATTGTTTATCCCACCGAGTCGGTTCTGAACCTGAAGGACGAACGCGCGCCGTGGGCGGATGACCGAATCGGATTCGTCAATTTCTTCACTTACACCAACGCCGCACGACACGACATCGATGATGTGATTCGCCGCGCGGTCTTCCGCGTGACAGGCGAAAAGGGGCTGCCACCCGGGGCCACGATTGAATCACTGGCGAGCCGGGCCATCAAACGACTTGGAGTAAATGAAGTCGTCCCGAGTGATGGGCGACCGCGTCTCTTCCGCTTTGTCGGAAAGCCCGGGAATGGTTTCCAACCCATTCCGCTCTACACGATATTCTTGCCGAGCCATTGGACCAACAACTTTGATGGCGGCAGATTTTTCTCCGGAAAGATCGTGCTGATCGGCCCTGCGGCCAACATTCTTCACGACGATCATCCCACGCCTTTCCGCGTCAGAATGCTGGGGCCGGAGATTCACTTGAATGCGATGAGTGCGGCATTGCGCGGTGAGTTTCTGGGAGAGTCCTCGCACCGTATGAATCTGGTTTTGGTGGCCGGGCTTGGCGGACTGTCCTTCCTCCTGGCGATTACTGTTCGCAGTCCCCTTCGCCGTTTGTTTGTCGCGGCGGGCTGCATCGCGGCGTACCTCGGTGTGTGTTGGTTCGGAGTAAATCATCTTAACTTCGTGCTTGTTGCCGTCACGCCGCTCATCGCGTTGAGCAGCAGCACGGTGGCGGGATTCACTTATGACTTCGTTCTGTTACGCATGGAGAAGAATCGTACGCGGCGCACGTTGGAGCGTTACGTCTCGAAGGATGTTGTCCGCGAGATTCTCGACAACCCGGACACTTTTCTAAATTCCCTCGGTGGCGTGCGCATGCCAGTCACAACTTTGTTCTCCGATGTGCGCGGGTTCACAACCATGACCGAAGGCGCAGATCCGGCGCAGCTCGTGACACAGCTCAACGAGTATTTCAACGAAATGGTCGCGATCGTTTTCAATCAGAATGGTTCGCTCGATAAATTCATTGGCGATGCCGTGATGGCTTTATGGGGCAGCATTGAGAGCACGAGCGAAGGCGTCCGACGCGATGCGCAACGGGCCGTCACTGCGGCGCTGGCGATGCGCAAATCACTAGCGCGGCTCAACATAAACTGGAAGCAACGCGGAATGAATGAACTCGCCTTTGGCATCGGGATTAACCACGGCGAGGTAATTGTGGGCAACTTGGGCTCTGACCAAAAGATGGATAGGACTGTCATCGGAGATGCCGTAAATCTTGCCTCGCGGCTCGAAGGTCTGACCAAGGAATACAAACTGGATCTGTTGCTCGGTGAGGCAATGGCGCCGCTGGTCAGGGGCCGCTTCATTTTGCGCACCGTCGATTCCGTGCAGGTGAAAGGCAAAACAAAACCGGTCCGCGTATTTACAGTGGTGGCGGACGCGGAGGCAGGCGAGCAAATACCTCCGTGGATGACTCGCTACGAAGAGGGTCTCGAATTCTATCGATCCCGCAAATTTGCGGAAGGTCTTGAGGCTTTCGCCGAATGTTTGCGCGCTGAACCCAAAGATCATCTGTCCGAGCTTTATTTGAAACGGTGCGAGGAATTGATCGCGAATCCACCGGGGCCTGATTGGGACACCGTGTTCGTGATGAAAACGAAGTGAATGAATGCGGTCAGGACGTTGTCTTGCGCCAGCGCCTGGTTTCGTCTCCACTCACTCCACATCTATGCGCAATTTGCTTTCGCTGTTGATTGTGGCGGCTGCTTTGAATGCTCTCGCCGATGGCCCGGCTGACAACATTCCGGAGAAGGTTCGTCCAGTCCCGCCGCCCGGCGCGAAAATTCCGGATGAAGTGCGCGCCGAATTGCTCGATGGCGCAAACCAGCTCGGCGCGGAAATCGAGAACCTGCGCGGCACGTTGAAAGGCAAGCCAAACGCGCTCGCGTTGTTGCCCGACATCCAGATTTTTCAGAAGGCCGTCGATTGGGCGGTGCGCTACGACGAGATTTTCAATCCCACGAATGAAGTAACCGCCGCGCGCAATCTGCTCAAGCAGGGCCTGGAACGCGTGCAGCAACTGCGCGACGGCAAGCCGCAGTGGATTTCCGCAACCGGCTTGGTTGTGCGTGGCTACATTTCGCAGCTCGACGGTTCGGTGCAGCCGTACGGCCTCGTGGTGCCAGCTACGTTTTCCCCGAACGCCCCGCACAATTACCGGCTGGATTTCTGGTTTCACGGCCGCGACGAAAAATTGACCGAGCTGAATTTTCTTACCCAGCGCCAAAAGTCCTACGGCGAATTCACGCCCCGCCACACCATCGTGCTCCACACCTACAGCCGCTTCTGCAATGGCCAGAAGCTGGCCGGCGAAGTCGATGTCTTCGAAGCGCTGGCCGATGTCCGAAAGAATTATGCAATCGACGACAGCCGCATCATCGTGCGGGGATTTTCGCTCGGCGGCGCGGCCTGCTGGCACATCGCGGCACACTATCCGGGCCATTGGGCGGCAGCAGCCCCGGGCGCCGGCTTTTCGGAGACGCCGGAATTTCTGAAAGTTTTCCAGAACGAAAAAGTGCAGCCCACCTGGTACGAGCAGGCCCTTTGGCGCCAATACAATGCGACAGATTACGCGTTGAACTTTTTTAATCTTCCCACCGTGGCTTACAGCGGTGAACTCGACGGACAGAAGCAGGCCGCCGACATAATGGCCAAAGCCCTGCGCGCCGAAAATTTGGAACTCACCCACGTCATTGGCCCGCAGACACGACATGCCTATCACGCCATGGCGAAGCAGGACATCAATCGGCGCATCGACACCGTGGCCGAACGCGGGCGCGACCCGTTGCCGAAACAGATTCGCTTTACGACCTGGACGCTGCGTTACAACAACTGCGCGTGGCTCAACTTGGATCGGTTGGAAAGACATTGGAGCCAGGCGCGAGTGAGCGCGGACATTCTGGGCGGCAACACTCTGCGCATTGAGACCGAGAATGTCGAAGCGTTGAGCATCATTATGCCCTCCGGTTTGTGTCCGTTCGACCCACGCGAGAAAAGGCGTGTTATCATCGACGGCAAAGAGCTGGCCGGCCCCCCGATCGGCTCCGACAAATCATGGGAAGCAAATTTCTTCAAGCTCGGGCGCGTGTGGCACGTCGGGTCATCGCCGGACGACCGGCTCGCCAAAATTCCTCGCCTTCAAGGCCCCATCGATGACGCATTCATGAGCAGCTTCCTCGTCGTGCGTCCGACGGGAAAATCATCCAACGAGAAAGTCGGCCAATGGGTGGCGAATGAAATGGCCCGTTTTACCAACGAGTGGCGCCGGCATTTTCGCGGCGACGCGCGGGTGAAGGACGACATCGCCATCACGGATGCCGACATTGCCGCGCATAACTTGATTCTGTGGGGCGATGCGGAGAGCAATCAACTGCTCCCAAAACTGGCCGACAAACTGCCGATTCAATGGACGGCGCAGAAGGTGAGCGTTGGAACCAGGACCTACGATGCAAGTCATCACGCGCCGCTGCTGATCTATCCGAACCCGCTGAACCTGGCGCGCTACGTTGTGCTGAATAGTGGCTTCACGTTCCGCGAATACGATTATCTCAACAACGCGCGGCAAGTGCCCAAGCTGCCGGACTGGGCCGTCGTGGACGTGAACACCCCGCCGTCCTCACGCTGGCCGGGGAAAGTCGTGGACGCGGGGTTCTTTGGCGAGCGCTGGGAACTGGCCGAAAACCTCAGGCTGCAAACTCCGCGTTTAAGATAAGCGCCAACTTCGGTCGAAGTTTGGAGTTTGAAGTGTCTCTGGAACCTGATGCTCGGATCTTCGGCTCCACTCACACTGTCAAAATCTCCTTCTCCTTGGCCGCCAGGTGCGCGTCGATCTTGGCGACGTATTGGTCGGTCAGCTTTTGCACTTCGGTGTTCGCATGTTCCACGTCTTCTTCTGAAATGCCGCCGTTCTTCGCTTCCTTCTTGATGTGTTCCATCGCGTCCCGCCGCACATGGCGAATCGCCACGCGCCCGTCTTCGGTCATCTTGCGCGCGATCTTCACCATCTCCTGCCGGCGCTCCGTGCTGAGGTCGGGCAACACCACCCGAATCATTTTGCCCTGCACGGAGGGATTGATGCCGAGGTTTGATTTCTGAATCGCCTTCTCAATTGGGCCGGTGGAGTTGGCATCCCACGGTTGGATCAAAATCATCCGCGTTTCGGGCGTGGTAATGCCGGCCAGTTCCCTAATGCGCATGTTGGAGCCATACACCTCCACCATAATATTCTCGACCAGCGCGGGCGATGCCTTGCCGGTGCGCACGCCGGCAAACTCATGCTGCACCACCTCTTCGGTCTTCATCATCTTCTCTTCCGCCTCTAACAGGATGTCATCGAGTGCCATAAGTGCGCTGACGATAGAAACGCGGCATCGAACATTCAATCTTCATTCGGATGCGAGCCTCGGCAGGCACGGCAGTCCTCAGCGCGCCGGAGCTAGGCGTGAGAAAAATCCGCGTGTGCGCCGTTCGCGCGTGCCCGACTCGCTGAGGACAGCGACGCCCTCCTGGGCCGTCGGCAAACTTTTCTTTCTGCTCGCGCCGGCTCCTGTTACACAGTGCCGCCATGTGGCGCTCGCTGTTATCTTTGCTCTGTGGCCTGCCCGTCATTTGCTCGGCGCAACTGACTGGAGAGTTCCAGTTTCATTTCACGAACAACCTTCCGCTCTGGGATTTCACCGGCAGTTACGCCGATAACAATGCGACGATTCAATCCGAGGCCGTTTTGGCTCACGCGCCCGGCGGCAGCGTGACCGGCAGCGGCAGCGTGCATTACCAGGACGCCTTCACGCGTTTCGATGCGACCCAAACTTCCAAGGGGCGCGTCACCGGAAGTTCGCGGACGCGCATCACCGTGAACGTCGCAGGGAGCGGCCAATTTTCCGGAATGGCGTTGGGCCGCGCCATCTCCGGCCCTTTCGACGGCACGATTGCACTTACTCTCGATCCAACCAACCGCACCGTTTCGGGCCGGGAGTCAGCCACGTTGTGCGTGCGCGGCGTGGGTTGCCGGACTGTCGCGACCAACGTCAATTTTGAATTGCCGGCGGAAATGGACGGCACCTGGTCACTCACGCTGAACATCACGACGAGCCGCAACGCGGTGCGGGGGACTGCGGTGGTGTTGCTCTCCAACGACCGCACGGTTTCGTTCAAGGTGCGAGGGCGTTATCGCGCGGCGACGGGTCTGACTCGTTTGAGCCTCGTCGGGACGCAAACTGCCATTGGCGTTGCCATTCCATTGCACCTGAACGCCGAGGGAGCACTTGAAAAACTCAGCGGAAAGGTTTTTGGACAGCGATTGGTTTACCCGTG
>Ga0190265_10003452_pt1 | contig 10782 bp, 8 predicted proteins | sample Popmic124T_FD_133135 | JGI IMG/M metagenome (GOLD analysis project Ga0190265, IMG submission 133135) | Populus adjacent soil microbial communities from riparian zone of Indian Creek, Utah, USA - 124 T | ecosystem: Environmental > Terrestrial > Soil > Riparian zone | place: USA: Utah | collected...
AGAAGCCGCGCTCGGACGCGAAGAAGCCGCGCTCGGACGCGAAGAAGCCGCGCTCGGACGCGAAGAAGCCGCGCTCGGAGGCGAAGAAGCCGCGCGCGGACGCGAAGAATCAGGCGGTGGCGCCGCCCTCGTGACGGTCGCGGAGGGCGTCGGCCACCTCGAGCGTAGCCAGGATCCGTGCCTCCTCGAGCAGGAACTTGACCTGACCGGCGTTCTCGTCGTACTCGGGCCCGGACAGTTTGCGGGCACGCTTAATTGAGCGACCGATGCGCTCGCTGCGCGACCGGGGGGCCGCCTGCTCGGTCTCTTCGGTGGTTTCGGAGTCAGCCATTTTTACCTCTGCGGGTTGCTTGATTGTGCGGATCACGTCGCTTGGACGGGCGCATCCTACGCGACTGCCCCAGATCCTGTGGCCGCTAACCTAAACCGGCGGGGAGTTAGCCCGATTCATTTGGTGCACCGATTCTCAATCTGATCCCGCGGTCTCGTTCGATGCCGTTGCCAGCCCGACGACTAGGGAGCTGGAGCCGGGCTTGAGGGCCGCGGGGAGTCCATGGCGCGGTGCGAAGCGCCGCCGGCGACGCGATGGGTGGACGCCTGACCCACGACCTGATGACCCCGGTCGGAAGGGAGGGGGCGACCGTGGCTAGTCTCAAAGACTCGGGCGATTCGAACCGCGCCGACGCCGGGGCGCGGGTCAAAAAGCAGCGCCGACGCGCCCGCAACCCGAAGGGCGAGCCAGGGCCGAAGAAGCTGGCGCGGCGCCAGATGAGGCAACAGGGACCGACCGGTCACGAGGGCCAACCCGAAGCCGGGAAGAAGCCGCGGGTCGCGGACGGAGCAGCGCACCACCTGCGGGCGATTGAACCCCCGGTTCGCAGCCTTCGCAGGACGGTCGGCGAGGTGTGGCGCTATCGCGTCACGTACTTCTACTTCCTGCGGAGGAACATCCAGAGGCGCTACGGGCGGACGTTCCTGGGCTACCTCTGGCTATTCCTCCCGATCATCGCTCCCCTGTTGCTCGGCTCGCTCGTGTTCGGCGGCATTCTCGGTGTCAGCGTCGGAGACCTCCCGTACTTCATGTTCTTCATCGTTACGTCGGCCGCCTGGCACACGTTCTCGACCACGGCTTTGTTCGCCACGAGGAGCCTGGAGATCACCCGGAGCGAGTTGCGCCGTGTGTACGTGCCGCGGCTGATCCCACTCTCCGCCGCGATGGCGCTGCCGGGGTTCGGCCTACTCATCTACCTGGCGATACTCGCCGGCGCGGTCGTCTTCTACGTGCTCACCCGCGGCGAGTTCTATCTCGTCTTCAGTCCGGTGACCCTGCTCGCGCCCGTCGCGCTCGCATCCCTGGTCGTCTTCGCGCTCGCCTGCGGGCTCTGGTTCTCGCCGTTGGCCGCTCGAGCCCGCGATGTGCGCCGCCTCGCCGGATACGTGCTCGGTTTCTGGTACTTCCTCACCCCGATCATCTACCCGATCGAGGAGATCCCGTCCAATTGGCAATGGCTCGCCAGCCTCAATCCGATCACCGCGCCGGTCGAGACATTCAAAATCGGCCTGATCGGCGTCGGGGAGGTGACGGTGACGGGCGTCGTGTCCTTCTTCGCAGCTCTCCTCTGGGTCGGCCTCCTGGGGCTGTTGCAATTCACGGCGAAAGAGCGCAGTGCGATCTCACGGTATTACTGATCGCGCCGTCCCCTTCATAGAATTCACTTGTGGCCGCGAGACCTAAGTTCACCCGGGCCGGCGCCCCGGTGCCCGGCGTCGATGCCGACGCCGTCGTCATCGCAGAGGGCGTCTCCAAGCGCTATCCAGGCATCCCGGAGGCGCTGTACCCCCCGATCGTCTCGATGTTCGACCGTGGCTGGTTCCGTCGCTCATCCAAGGACGAGCCGGACGAACGCACCTCCGGCGACCAGGATGGGGACCAGGAGCCTTCGGGCGAGGAACCCAGGCGTGCATCCGCAGACAACGCCCGGCGCAGGCAGGAGGCTGAGTACGACGATGAGGACGAGGACGACGATGAGGACGAGGACGACGACGACTTCGACTTCGAGCGGGCGAAGATCCCCGCGCGGCCAGGGCCGTTCTGGGCGCTGAAGGATGTCTCTTTTCGGCTACCGGTAGGCGCCGGCCTGGGCGTTGTGGGCGGCCCCGGCTCGGGCAAGAGCACGCTGCTGCGCATCCTCAGCGGCGGGGCCCCCTTGACCGAGGGACGGGTGCTGATCCGCGACCCGGTTTCGCCGCTGTCGTCCGAGCTGATGAAGGCGCTCGCCTACACGTGTAGGGGCTCATTCAAGTTCAACATGGTTGCCGGATGTCGCATGCTCGGGATCCCGCGGCACTACACGAAGCGCTACCGCGCCGAGATCGAGGAACTGGCCCGGCCCGAACCGGACCATACGGGCAGTCCGGACACCGCTTCGATGCGCCGCCTTGCGGTGGCGACGGCAGTGGTCCTCCCCGCAAGCCTCATTCTGCTCGAGGACCCGCTGACAAGAAACGACGATCCATTCGCTGGGCCGTTCGCGGAACAGGTCTTCTCCCGCGTTCGCGAGCGTATCCGCGGCGGCACCTCGCTCGTGCTGGCGTCGCGGACCCTGGACGTCGTCGGGGACCTGTGCGACGAGGTGATTGTCTTGGATGAGGGCTCGATCGTCGATCGGGGCGGCACCAAGGGGGTGATGGGGCGGTATGACCCCGCGCAGAACACCAAGAAGGCGGCCAAGGAGGCAACCCCCGCAGCGTCCGTCGGCCAGACTCAGGATCTGGTGGAGCGGCGGGACCTCAGCATTCCCCCTGTCGTCGCCGCCTTCAACGCCTCGGCCGCTCTTCACTCCGCCACGCTCCGGACGACCAGCGGGCGCGCTAAGCAGATCGACGCTGCCGTCGACGAGGTGTGGGTGGAGATTCGCCTCGGGACCGCCCTGCCGGACGTCGAGGCGCACTGCGGGGTTGGCTTCACACCGCGCGCCGGGGATGAGCCGGGTATCCGGCTCGAGCAGCCTGAGCCGCTCAGATTCGCTTCGCCGCGCAACTACGCGCTCGCGCTGCGCATCCCGCCGGGAACTCTGCGCGAGGGCGTCTACGACGTTCACGCGGACGCGATCGTCTCGGATCCCGAGGCCGGTGGCGCAACCGTGATCACTTCCAAGGTCGGCCGCGTCCGCATCGTTGGCGATGGCCCCGCCGGCCCGGAACCCGAAGCGCCCCCCGTCCCCAACTGGGACGGCAGCCTCTCGTGGCGCGCCGAAGCCGAGTGGTCCGTGGAGTAGGCGGCGGTGTCGTAGGCGGCGGCCCGCGCGGGCAGCTTAGGCGCTGGACGCGTCGAACTCGGCGACCCGTTCACGCAGATCGCGGGTCTCGTCCTCGATCGTCTTCGCCTCCTCTTCGGAGAACACGCTTCGCCAGTTCTCCAGCGGCTCGCGTCGGACTCCGTGGCCGCCCACCTTGTAGCTGGAGTTCGCCTTGATCGGGAAGCGATTGAAGGTCGGCTGCGTGAGAATCGGGTCGAACTCGATCTCGAGCCACTCCGCCATCGCCCGCATCGTGCGCTCGGTCTCGGTGACGAGGTTCTCGAACGTGAGCAGGAACACCTGGTCGCCGTAGCGCTCCTTGGTCTGGATCTGCAACTCGGTGGCGGACCGCCAGCTGCGGATGCGCCTGGGCAGGTCGCCCGCCTCCTGCTCCTCCGCGTCCGGGTCATCGGTGTCCGGGTCGGCGTCGGCGGCGCCCTCACCCCCTCGTCCGGCGACGTACACGAGCTTGGAGGCGAGCTTCGCTCGCGGCTCGCGGACGCACGTTATGTGCCGGCCCTCGGGGTAGTCCTGGAAGAACTTGGCGAGGTTCTCGGGGGTGCGCAGTCGGCCGCGAAACGCGGCGATCCAGCGCTTCGGCCCGCCGTACAGGTTCTGGTTGTCGAGCCAGGCGTTGAAGAGAGCGGTGAAATGCACGTCGAGCGCATCCCGCTGGCTCTCGATCGTCCGTTCGGCGGCGATGTCAAGGAAGAGATCGCGGTAGAGGCTCGGCGGGAGCATGAAGGGGAACTGCTGTAGCTGCTCGTGGTGACCGAGCTTCTGGGCGGGACGATCCTTTGAATAACCGTCCCGAAACGCGTGGAAGAGGTTCTTCGGTTGCAGCGACTTCCACATCGCCTGCGGCGAGTCGGCGAGATCCAACGATGGCCAGGCCGGGCCGAGCTTCAGCTCGCCCGGGTGAGCATGCAGCTCCGGATGCCCGTCCACGAGCTGGCTCAGCAGGGTTCCCCCGGAACGCGGCGCCTGGGCGATCAGCACCATCGGCTGGTCTGCATCGATGAGGTTCTCACGGCGGATCGTGACCAGGCGCTCGAGTGCGTCCGCCGGCAGCGCAGCCTTCCCACCCCCCTTAGTCGCGCCCTCCTGCTCGGGCGCGACTTCCCGGGTTGCGCCTTGCTCCCTCGCGGCCCTCTTTGCGGCCTTCTCACCGGGGCGCCGCTTGGCGGCCTTCTCCCCGCCCTTCTTCTTTTCCCTGACGGCCATGAAGTCGGGAAAGTCTAGACACATTGGGCTACCGCTCGATTTGCGGCGTCGGCCAATCGTCAACCGTGACTCCGGATTGCGCGCGGCGCGGTCGACGTGACGGCGGTCAACTCGGATAGCCTCTACGGTGGGATGGCTGGTGCGTCAGCGCCACTTCACCATGCCGTCGATTTCCCCGGAGGAAATGCCTCAATGTTCACCAAGCGCCACGAACACGAACTTGCCGAGATCAAGGCGCTCACGTATGAGCTCGGTCAGGATTTCAAGGAGGTCCTGACGCGGCTCGAACGCATCGAGGCAGCTCAAGGCCTCCCCGCGGGCGGAAACCAGGGCGACGTCAAGGCCAAGCGCAAGGCGGATCGCGCCAGAGCAAATCGCGGGGAAGGCTCGGCGCCCGAACCGGAGCCTGCGAACCCCAAGCGGGCGCGCCGGCGATCCTCGGCTGTGGCGGTGGGCGCCCGCGGCAAGCCCGGCAAGGCCCGGCGCGCGACTGTTGGCGACTCCTCGGAGACAGCCCCGAGTGACGGGCGCACGCGGAAGCGGCGGGACGGCGCGACGCGCAAGCCGGCGAAGGGCGAGCCGGCTTCGAGCCCGAGCGCCGACGAGGAGTAGCGACCCGATCGACCTGCCGGTGAGCACGGACGACGTGGCTGATGGTTCAACCGATCAGCACCCGCCGGTTCTGGTCTTCGTCCATATTCCGAAGACGGCCGGGACGGCCCTGAATACCGTCCTGCGGCTGAACGAGCCGGGCCAACGTACGAGGTCGCTCCCCAACGTGTTCAAGGGGGGCGGTGGGCTTGCCAAGGGGCCGATGGAGCGCCTGCGAACGGGTAAGGGGCGGCGTCACGTGAGATTCTCGAAACCCGGAGAGGTGAGGATTCTGCGCGGGCATGTTCCGCTTGGCATTCGCGAGTACCTCCCGAGCTACTTCCCCGCGGACCGCGACCTGCGCTACTTCACCTTCCTGCGCGAGCCGGTCGACCGCTTGCTCTCGCACTACTTCAAGATTCGTGAGAAGCGCGAAGGCTCACTGGAAGCGGGAAAGTTTGGTGTCGCACCCCTGCCGCCGGAGCCGACCTTGGACGACATGTTTGCGAGCGGCTATGCGCACGACAACCTGCACACCCGGATGCTCTCGGGGCTTCCCGAGCCCTTCGGCGAGGTAACCGACGAGATGCTCGAGCAGGCAAAGGAGAACCTCAGCGAGGGGCTGGTCTTCTTCGGGCTGACCGAGCGCTTCGACGAGTCGCTCGTGTTGGCCAAGCGGCGCCTCGGCTTCCACAGCATCCTCGCGAACGCAAGCGGCCGCGTCAGGAGGGTCAATCCGGCCCGCCCACGGGGTGACCAGGTCCCCGCCGAGCTGATCGAGGAGGCGAAGCGCTGCAACCAATACGACATCGAGCTGTACCGTCACGCCGAGGAGCTCTTCGACCGGGCTCCAGAGCTGGGAGAGCTCGAGTTCCAGGTCGAGGTCGCGGCGCTGCGCGCGGCCAAGGCCGAGGGTGAGATCGAGCTGGACGTCCCAGCTCCGCAGGGATTCGGTGGTGACGAGGATGCGTGGCGAATGCTCCTCCATGCGAGGGCGATGCTGATTCGCCAGACCGCCCCCCGGGTCGCGATCGAGGTGCCGCACGAGACTCCGGATAGTGAGCTCGAGCTTGCCTACTCGAAGGTGGAGGAACTCAAGAGGGAGGTGCGTCGCCTCAAGACCGCGGCGGTAACGAAGCGTGATGGCGGGCGCGGGCGCCGGAAGACCGGTCAGGGTGCACCCAAGTCCGGTGGTGGCGGGAAGCGGGTGAAGCGGCAGACCAAGACAGGGACCGCGGCCGGCTCCAGGTCACCCAAGCGGGCGACGACGCGACACCGCGGCAACGTGTCCAGCTCGCAAACGGCGAACGAGCTCGACTCCGGCGCACGGGACGCGGCCGATCTCGAAGATGGCTGAACTCGGCACCCGCCGTGGGACCCGGGCGCAGCCGCCGCTCCTCGTCTTCATCCACGTCCCGAAGACCGCCGGGACAACGGTGCGAACCGTCTTGAGCATGAACGAGGCCGGCGAACGTACCCGGTCGCTCTCCAACGTGTTCAAGGGAAGCGGCGGGCTCGATAAAACAGCGCTCGGCCGCCTGCGCAGGGGTCGGCAGCCCCTGGATCTGAAGCGCACGACCCTCCTGCGGGGCCACCTTCCACTCGGAGTTCGCGAGTACCTCCCGAGGTATCTCTCCGGAAGCCGGGAGGTACGCTGCTTCAGCTTCCTGCGCGATCCGATCGACCGTTCGCTTTCGCACTACTACTTCATCCGCGAGAAGCGTGAGGGATCGCGCGGGGCCGGGAAGTACGGGCCCCCGACGCTTCCGACCGATCCGAGCATGGACGACATGCTCGAAAGCGGCTACCTACACGACAACCTGCACACCCGGATGCTCTCGGGGCTCCCCGAGCCCTTCGGCGAGGTGACCGACGAGATGCTCGAGCAGGCGAAGCAGAACCTACGCGAGGAGCTCGTCTTCTTCGGGCTCACCGAGCGCTTCGACGAGTCGCTCGTGCTGGCGAAGCACCGGCTGGGTCTCACCACCATCCTCTACAAGGGCAGTGGGCGCGTGAGCTCCACGCGCCCGCGGGGAGACCAGGTCCCGGCCGACCTGGTCGCGGCCGCGAGGCGCCACAACCGCTACGACATCGAGCTCTACCGCTACGCCGAGGAGCTCTTCGACCGGGCTCCCGAGCGGCAAGAGCTTGATTTCGAGGTCGAGGTTGCCGCGCTGGGCGCAGCCAAGGGCGCGGGTGAAATCGAGCTCGATGCCCCTGTCCCGAAGGGGTTCGTAGGCGCCGAGCAGGAGTGGAGGATGCTGCTCCACGCGAGGGCATCGCTGATGCGCTCCGAGTGGGACCGGGCGCACTCCCGCATCCCACGAGTCGCAATGACCGCCCAGGGCAAGGCACTTCAAACAGAGCTCAAGTCCGCCCGCGCGAGGACAAAGGAGCTCGAGCAGGAGGTAGTTCGACTCAACGGCGCTCGCTCGAGAACCGAGAAGCTCGAGCAGGAGGTCAAGCGGCTCAAGGTCGCCGCGGCCTCGCGCCCAAAGCGTGCGTCCAAGCGCGACGGCTCCGACGCTGACCAATCACACCCAAAGCGAGACCGCCGACGCCGGGCGCGCGCCGCTCGCGACTCTGAGCCGCGTTCGAATTCGCCGACCGAGACGCCCTCGTCGCCCGAAACCCAAACGTAACCAGCGACCCTCCTCTCCGGAGCGGATACTGCGTGCTGCGATACTCGCTCGAGTGTTGCGCGCGCTTGTGATCGTGACCCTTGCGGTGGGACTGGCGGCCCCGCAGGCCGCGATCGCCGCCGATGTGTTCGTGGGCGCATCGCAGCCCGGGGCAAGCGACTCCGGCCCGTGCACCGACCCGAACGCACCCTGCGCCACCCTGCAGGCGGCGGTCGACAAGTCCGAGACGCAGGGTGGCGGCCAGGTGCGGGTGCTCGCCAATCCGGACGGCAGGACCACCGACACCTACCGCGAGGCGGTCGTCCTCGACGGCACGGCGTCGGTGACCCTGGTCGGCGCCGGGACGCGGGCGAACGGCACCCGGGTGGCGCCCGAGGCCGGGATCCCGTTGGACCTCGGGACCGGGACCTCGGCCCGGTCGCTGCGCCTCGAGGCGCCGGCCGGCCAGACGGCGGCGGCCGCCGCCCCCGGATCGACGCTCTCGAACGTGCACGCGGAAGCTGGGGGAGGGACCGCGTACGCCGGCTCCGGCCGCGTGCTCGACAGCCGGCTGGTGGGCGCGACGGGGGCGCTGCTCGACGGCGCTCGCCTGGTGCGGTCCGAGGTCGTCGCGACCGTCGACGGCATCGCCGCCCCGACGGCCACCAGCAAGCTACTCCAGGTCATCGTCCGTCCCCGCGCGACGCTGGAGGCGCCGCCGACCGGCGACGCGCTGCGGGTCGGCGGGCAGGGGGCCGTTGCCCGAGCCGAGCTTCGACACGTCACCTTGACCGGGTATCCGACTCGGGTGCGCCTCGACGGGCGCGGCGCCAAGGCCAGCCTCCAGGCGGCGAACGCGACCTTCGCCGACGAGACCGGCGTCGATCTCCAGATGCACGGGCAACCCGCTCGGGCCAAGCTTCGCACCGTCAACCGCGCTCCCGGCCGCACGGCGTTCAGCGACGGCTCTCGCGCCGGCTACATCAGCGACACCGATCCCGTCGACCTGCTCACCGGCCTGACCCCGGACGCGAAGCTCTCGCCTAGCTCGCCACTGGTCGACCGCGGTACCCGCGCCGGGATCTTCAAGGGCGACCCTGACGACGCCACGGACATCGGCGGCGACCCCCGACTCCAAGGCGCGGCTCCCGACATCGGGGCTGACGAGCTCACACCTCCGCCGGACGGGCTGCGCTGGGTCACCGTCGGCACCTTCGTGCGGCCGATGTGGGTTGCCTCGCCGCCCGGAGACCTCGACCGGCTGTTTGTGGTCGAGCGTGCCGGCCGGGTCTTCGTGGTCGAGGAGGGCCAGGTCCTCCCGACCCCGGCGATCGACCTCACCGCGAAGGTCACGCAGAGCAGCGAGGGGGGCCTCCAGTCGATCGCCTTCGCGCCGGACTTCGCCACCAGCGGGCGCGTCTACGGTTTCTACACACGCAGGGAGGACCCGGCGACGCCCGAGATCGAGATCGGGGACATCGTGATCGCCGAATGGACGATCGACCCGTCGAACCCAAACCGCATCGATCCCGCCAGCGAGCGCCGGGTGATGCTGCTCGAGCACTCGGCCCACCACAATCACAACGGCGGCACGCTTCTGTTCCAACCTCCGGTCGGGAACACGAGCGACAACTACCTCTGGATCTCCCTCGGGGACGGGGACACGCTGCCGATCCCCTCGCAGGACCTCGCGCGGCCGCTCGGAAAGATCCTGCGCATCGACCCGCGCGCGTCCGGCGGGATGCCGTACACGGTGCCCCCCGACAACCCCTACGTCGGCGTTGCCGGCGCGCTGCCGGAGATCTGGGCCCGCGGACTACGCAACCCGTTTCGGATGGGCTTCGACGTCCTCACCGGTGATCTGTGGATTGGCGATGTCGGCCACCACCAGTTCGAGGAGATCAACCTGCTGCGCGGCGCGGACGGCCGCGGGCCGCGCGCGAACTTCGGCTGGCGGGTCACCGAGGGCGACCTGACCTGGCAAACGAGGCAACCGATCACGCCGGCCAACGCCCCGCCCGACTACGTCGGCCCGGTGATCGTGCGCCGCCATGACGAGGGCGAGCGTGCGATCACGGCAGGAACCGTGGTCCGCGACCCGGCGATCCCGGCGCTCGCCGGACGGTTCCTCTACGCGGACTTCTTCCTCGGCGTCACCCGCACCGCGGTGGCCGTCCCCGGCGGGGTCACCGCGGACACCGAGCTCGAGGGCCTACCGGCGGTGGAGGGCGTGACCTCGTACTCGATGGACGGCTGCCGGCGGATCTACGCGACCTCGATGTTCTCCGGGGCGGTGCAGAGGCTCACCACGACCGGTCAATGCGTGCCCCCGCCCGAGGCGTGCACCATCGAGGGCACCGAGGCGGGTGAGCGCCTCACGGGCACGAGCGGGGAGGACGTCGTCTGCGGATTCGGCGGCAGAGACAAGCTCTTCGGCCTCGAGGGCGACGACGTCCTCGTGGGCGGCGCGGGCGACGACGAGCTGATCGGCGCTCTCGGGGACGACGCGCTCCAGGGTGGAGACGGCTCCGATCTAGCCGACTACGGCGAGCGCACGGACCCGGTCACAGTCACCGTCGGCAGCGGTGCCGACGACGGCGTCGCGGGTGAGGCGGATGACGTCCACGCCGACGTCGAGCGCGTCCGCGGCGGCTCGGCCGACGATCGGCTGACGGCGGGCGCCGGGCGCGCGCGGCTCGCCGGCGGGCCCGGCGCGGACGTCCTCGTCGGCTCCCCCGTGAACGACCACCTGTTCGGCCTCGGCGGCGCCGACGAGCTCGAGGGCCTCGCCGGCAACGACGAGCTGCATGGCGACGACGGCGACGACAGCCTGCGGGCGCTCGACGGGCATCGCGACCGCCTCGTCTGCGGCGCCGACCTGGACTCGCGGCAGGCCGATCCGGTTGACGTGATCGATCCGAGCTGCGAGTAGCCGCGGCCCGGCAGGCTAGTTGGAGCCGCCGGAGTCGCTGCTCTGGTCGCCGCCCTGATCCGCCGCCTCCTCGGCCGCCTGCAGGCCCTCGATCATCGGCTGGAGATAGGTCGGC
>Ga0190265_10003453_pt1 | contig 10781 bp, 13 predicted proteins | sample Popmic124T_FD_133135 | JGI IMG/M metagenome (GOLD analysis project Ga0190265, IMG submission 133135) | Populus adjacent soil microbial communities from riparian zone of Indian Creek, Utah, USA - 124 T | ecosystem: Environmental > Terrestrial > Soil > Riparian zone | place: USA: Utah | collected...
CGCTGCCGGCGCTGGCGTTCTCCGCCTCAGCTGCGAGCGGCAAGCGCCTGCCTTCGCTGTTCGAGCTGTTCGGCGATCGCGCGTTCGTGGTCGCGAGCCCCGCGCTCGAGCCCGAGCGCTCGCGCACGATCGACGCGGGTGCGAGCCTGGCCGGGCGCGCGGGCCTGCTGCGCGGCCAAGCCGAGCTGCGCGGCTTCGTGCTGTGGGTCGACGATTTGATCCGCTACGAGCGCACCGCACAGCTCAGCTTGCGCGCCGAGAACGCCGCGCGCGCGCGCATCGAGGGGCTCGAGCTCGGGCTCGACGGCGGCCTCGGCGAGCACCTGCGCTTGAGCGCCGCGCTCAGCGCACAACGTAGCGAGAATCAGCTCGGCCGTAGCCTGGCGCTGCAGCCGGGGTTCGAGCTGTACCTGCGGCCCGAGCTGGCGTTCAAGCTGGCTTCGCGCGAGCGCGCGGCGCTGTTCGCGGAGGTCCAGCACGTGGGCCTGATCTATCTCGAGGACCGCAACAACTCGACCTCGCTGCCGCCGCGCGCTGCGTTCGGCTTCGGCGCGAGCGTCGAGCTGGTGCAGGGGCGGCTGCTGCTGCAAGCGCGCGTGCGCAACGCGTTCGACACGCTCGCGAGCGACGTGCTAAGCCGCCCGCTCCCGGGCCGCGAGCTCCTGTTTTCGCTCGCGCTGCACGAAAGCTATCGATGGTAAGCAGGCGTGAACGACGCGTGAGCACGGCAAGGCATGGCAAGGCACTGGCACGCGCGCTGGCGCTGGCTCGCGTGTGCGCTGGCCTCGCGCTCGGTTGCTCGGCGCAGGCGCCGGACGCGATCGAAGGCGTGCCCGGCTTCGGCCGAGACGCGCCGCGAGCGCCGGGAGGCGGGCGCGATCCCGAGCCGCTCGCGTTTGCGGTCATGTCGAGCGACCGCACGATCAGCTCAATCGCGCTGCTCGAGCCGGACGGCGAGCTGCTGCGCCGCGCGTTCGTGCACTCGGGCTCGGCCACCAGCGGACTGGTCACGGCGCTGTCGGGCGACGTGGCGATCCCTTCGCGCAGCGGCGATCCGCGCACCTTGACCCTGATCGACCGCTTTCGCGCCGACGTGGTCACGCGCATCGACGTCGCCAGCGGCGAGGTGCTCGGCCAGCTGCGCACCGAAGAACGCGAGGCCGGCGAGGGCGCGTACTCGTCCAACCCTCAGGACCTGGTGATCCTGAGCGAGCACGAAGCCTGGCTCAGCCGCTACAACCCCAACCCGCACGCCGGCGCGGACGATCCCGACGCGGGCAACGATCTGCTGCGCATCGATCCGAGCACGTTCGAGCGCAGCGGCGAGCGCATCGATCTCTCCGCGCTCGACACGACCGCCGAGCGCACCAACCCCGACAGCGACGCGCGCGAGGAAGTGCGCGCGTACGCGCGACCGAACCGGATCGTGCGCGTGGGCATGCCGGAAGCTCGCAAGCTGGTCGTGGGGCTCTCGCGCATCAGCCGCGCGTACGATGCGGTCGGCGACGGCGCGGTCGCGCTGGTCGACGTCGACAGCGGCGAGGCACAGGCGCTCGCGTTGCCAGGCCTGCGCAACTGCTGGCAGGTGGTCGCCGTTCCCGACGACGCGAGCCACGTCGTGGTGGGCTGCACCGGACCGCTGGCCCGGGGCAGCGACCGCGAGCACGCCGGAGTCGCGCTGCTCGCGCTGGTCGAGGACGCACTGGTGATCGAGCAGCTCTGGCGCGCTGCCGACGAGCCGGACGCGGCGATCGCGGTGTTCGGGATCGTCGCGCTCGGCGGCAGCGCGATCACCGCGATCGCGCCCGGCGACGAAGACGGCGACCAACCCGATCGGCTCTATCGCGTCGACCTCGCCACCGGCGCACAACGCGAGCTGCTCGCGGCCGACGGCGCGTGGGTGCTGGGCGATGGCGCGTACAACCCGCGTGCCGGTCGCCTCTTCATCCCCGACGCCAGCACCGACCGCGACGATCGCCCCACCGCCGGCATCCACCGCCTCGACGTCGACGCCGACCTCGAGCCCAGCGCGATCGACGTGGTCGCGATCGACCCGGCCCTACCCGCCTGGCAGGTCGCCCCGCTGTAAACAACCGGGACGCGTCCCCGCCGGTCGGATCTCAGCCGCCGCTCATCTGCTTCTGGATGTGGGCGAAGAAGGCGGGTTGATCGGCGCGCTGGTCGGCGCGGATGCGCTGCACCATGGGGCGTTGCTCCATGCGCGCGAGGTAGTCGGCGAGGCCGGGGATGTCGGCGAGCGGGTCGGCGCCGAGCGTGCTCTTGGCGATCATGCTGACTGTGGGGAAGTGGATCGTGGCGGCGATGTCGGCGGCCGTGAGCTGGTCACCGCCGAGCACGTAGCCGTCGAAGCGCGCGAGCTGCTTGACCGCCTGCGCGCCCTTGGCCAGGGTCGTGCGCACGTCGCGCGCGATGTTGTCGGGCGGCGGCTTGCGCGCGAAGTAGTTGGGCAACACGCGGCGCGCGGTGAGCTCGAGGTAGAGGTCGATCACCTGGGTCAGCTCGAGGAGCTTGGCGACCGCGAAGGGGCTGCTCGGGTAGAGCGGGCGCTCGGGGTGCGCGCGCTCGAGGTACTCGATGATGCAGCGCGACTCGCTGATCGAGCCCTCTGCCGTCTGCAGACTGGGCACCTTGCCGATCGGGCTCTGCTGCAAGTAGTCGGGCCGGTAGCGCTCGCCCGCTCCCGAATAGACCACGGACTCTTCGAACGCCAAGCCCTTCTCGAGCAACGCGAGCTTGACGATGTTGTAGTAGTTGCTCGACGAAAACCCATGTAGCACCAGCATCGCGCACGCTCCCGTTTGCCCGGCTTTGGCAGGCTTTGGCAGCCTCCGCTATAGCAGATCCGGGCGAGCTTCCGCGTCACCAACCCAGCATCCTGGCCGCGATTGCCTGCGCCGCCGGGAGGACCTGCTCGATCGGCCGCTCCGGCCCGGCCAGGCTGTCGAACAGCTCGAACGCGGTCACCAGCGCCAGCAGCTCGACCAGCTCGACGCCGTCCGGCACGCGGATCGAGCCGCCGCGCGCCAGGCGATCGGCGAAGCGGCGCAAGCCCTCGCGCCGCTCCAGCTCGCGCGTGCGCAGCGCGCGCTCGAGCTCGGGGTCGAAGGCGGCGAAGGCCTTGATCCGCCGGATCACGCGCCGCTGGCCGTGCCAGCAGCGGCCGTGGATCGCGATCAGCTCGGCGAGGACGGCGGTCGGCTCTTTGCGCTCGAACGCCTTGGGCAGCAGGGCCAAGCAGTGGTCGGACAACAGCTGATCCCAGAGCGCTTCGAGCACGCGGGCCGGCGTTCCGAAGCGGCGCTGCACCTGCGCGCGCGCGACGCCGGCGCGCGCGGCCAGCGCATCGATCGTGAACCCGGGCGCGGCGTTCTCTTCGGCCAGCAGCGCGCGCGCGGCCGCGACCACGCGCGTCCGCTCCTCCTCGGCCGAGTCCGCAGACATGGAACGGGAGGGTGGCAGAGCGCGACGACAGGAGAAGAGCGCCCATTGGGGACGCGGAGGTGGCGGGGACCTGCCGCGCTGCCGGAGCGGACCGGAACCAGGACAGAACCGGAACAGAGCCAGGACCGGAGCCGTCAGCAGCACCAGAACCAGCACCGGAACGAGGATCAGGACCGTAACCATGTTGCGGTTGAGCCCTTCTCAGGAGCGGCGTCGCCGGCCGTGGATCGACAGTAGCGCCAGCGCGATCAGCGCGAGGGACTGCGGGCCGCTCGACCGACCGTCGCGGCGGGTCGCGCACGAGCAACCGTCGTCTTCGTCCGAGTCTGCATCGCCAGCGTCGGCGACATAGGCGGACCGGAGTCGGACCCCGGTTCAGCTGAGGAATCGGGACGACCCGAGTCGGGACGCGACGCGTCGGGACGACCGCGCTGCGAGCCGGCATCGCTGGCACCGGCGTCGGCGAGCGCGGCATCCGGGGCGGCCGAGCCGGCCGTGCCGCTGCCCGCGTCGAACGTGACGCCGGCATCGTCGTCGTCGCTGCCGCCGGGCGCGTCGGGAACCACCCGTCCGAGCAGCTTGTCGACCACGTAGCGGCCGACCTTGCGGCCCAGGGTCTGGCCGGCGGCATTGGAGAACTGGTAGTGGATGCCGCCGTAGATCCGGCTGCGCCCGTTCTCCTCGGACGCCTGGGCAAAGCTCGGTCACGGCCACCGGGACGCAGCTCACGGCACGCTGGCGCGCAACGCGGCGCAGCGAAGGTGAGCGCGAACGAGTGACGCGAGCGCTACGGAGCGGACGTCGCGCAACCGAGCACGAGCACGACCTGCATCTCGTCGGCAGCGCCGGCGCGCAGGCAGCTCTGCGTGCAGAGCATGATCCGGGTGGGGGACTCCGCCCGGTCGAAGTAGAAGCCGCCGTTCAGCAGATCACAGCCGAGCGGTCCATCCACGTGCGCGACCAGCCTGAACTGTCCGTTGGAGACGAGCGCGATCTGCGCGAGCTCCGGTGCGACCTCGGCGCCGTCGGGCAACGGGAACGAGCAGACGCCGTCAGCGGTCAGCGCCTGCGCCGTTTCGTCGGCGCACTCGGGCCGGAGGTCGAAGCCGCTGAAGCCGGTGGTCGGCGGGATTCCGCCGTCGGCTGAGCCGGGCGCCGTCGGGTCGCCGGCCGGCGGCATCATGCCTTGCATGTCGCCGCCAGTGCCACCCGCACCCATTTCCACGGGCGCGGCGGGCGCGCTGCTGGGCGGGGTCGGGTTGTTGGGCGTTGCGCCTGTGCCCGCTGTGCCGAGGACCGGCGGTGCATTGCCAGGCGGCGCGCCGTTCCCAAAACTCCCGGACGGCGTGACGGCGCCTGGACCGTTGAGGCTGCGATCCGCCACCGGCGGCTCGAGCCCGGGTGTGCCGCCGCAGGCGAACAGAGCGATCAGCGCGAAACCACTGACGAAAGCGCGGAGCGCACGGGCCGGCGCAGGAGCGCCCTGCAAGCGACCCCCTGGCAGGCCCGACGCCCTATCGATCCCCGCTCCCGTCCGCACAGGATCAGAAGTGGGCGGGGGATGGGACTTCGGCTCAGCCGTTGCCGGGCCGTTCGCGGGCCTTTCCGTGCGACCCGGCGCAGGGCGCAGCGACCTCAGCGCCCCGCTTTTTGGCGGGACCCGCGGCGCCGTACCGCTCGCGCAAGCACCCATCCAATTCCCAATAACATGAGCGCAACCGGCCGCCTATGGGTCCCGGGCTGCGCAACCGAGCAGGCGCTGCTGACCTTCGCGCCGGCCCGCCCCATGGCCTTACAGCCGTCCTCGTCCGTGCAGCCGGACTCCCCGCTCGCGTAACTGGACACCTCGATGTCGAGCGCAGCTTTCAGCGCCGCGACGCATTCGTCGAGGTTGTTGCCGTGGTCGATGTACTGGCCGTCGCAGAACAGCGCGCCTTCCCGCGTCTCGCAGTCGACCTCGCAGCCGCCCTGCACGTCCAGCTCGCACTCGGCCTGACCGTCGGCCTGGCAGTCGATCTGGCAGTCGAGGTTCGGATCGACTTCGCACGAGCCTTCGCAGCTCGCCTCGCAGCTCGCGTCGCAATCGGCCTCGGGCAGCTCGACGTCGCAGTGGCTATCGCAGCTCGCGCTACAGCTGCCTTCGCAGGCCGCTTCGCAGCTCGCGCTGTCGGAGCTCGCTTCGCACTGACCCGAGCAGCGACCGCCGCAGTCGGCTTCACACGACGCCTTGCAGTCGAACTTGCCGGGATCGACCTCGCACTTCGCGCTGCAATCCGCTTGGCACATCCCGCTGCACTGGACGCTCGGCAGCTCGTCGCATCCGCCGCGACACTCCGCCGCGAGCTTCACCGAGCAGGCCGCTTGCACCGCGATCGGCTCGCACATCGCCTGGCACTGCGCGCCCGGCGCGACCACGGTGCACTCCGCGCGCGCCTTCACATCGATGTTGCCGCACGCTCCGATCCCCGCTGCCGCGGGCCTCGGCGCGAGCCAAACCATCGACGCGACCACCACGACCCAACCCCAGCGCTCGATTCCAAGCTTCATGCTAATCGCCTCCATCCAAAGCCCCGCGTCCGACTCGTGGTGCGTGCCGCCCATTCTGCCCCGCCACTTCAGGCCCGTAACCACCAGCCAGTGGACGAGCCAACCCTGCGCGTAAACCCCGCAAACCCGCAAGCGCCGACCGCCGTCCCGCCCGCTCCAAAAGGGGTAGCGTTCCCGAGCCACCTGACGTACAACCAACCGCCCAAAATCCCGGGTCATTAGCTCAGCTGGTAGAGCAGTGGATTCTTAATCCATTGGCCCTCGGTTCAAATCCGAGATGACCCACTAGAATCGTTGCACTTTCGGGATCGGTTGTTTTCATCGTGGCCAATGCGTGGCCAATCGCGAAGTCGGGCAGTGCCGCGACGAGCGGTGCGAGGTCGCCGAGATCAATCTCGGCGAAGCTGCGCGCGGCTCGCTTGTACTTCGCGATCATCACGCTCGACCGATGGCCCGTGCGGTCGCTGATCCACGACTCGCTCTTGCCGTTGGCGAGCGCGATCGTGACCATCGTGCCGCGCAGGTCGTGCACGCACATGCGCCGGCGTTCGGGCGTCGTCGTGAAGAGCTCCGGGCGCTCGTCCTCGAGCCCAACCAGCTTGAGGTGCTCGCGCAGCAGCCTGGCGAGCCCGTACTTGCTGATCGGCTGCCCGCTCGGCGCGAGGAACACGAGGTCGTTCACGCCGGCGCCGGGCCGGTGCTCGTCGCGGTAGGCACGCAGCGCGGCAGCCACGCCCGGGCTCAGCGCCCACGCGCGCGGGTCGTCGGTCTTGTTCTTCTCGAGCCGCACGCGGCCGCGCTCGAGGTCGAGGTCGCCCCAGGTGAGGGCGAGCGCTTCGCCCTCCCGCATGCCCTCACGCGCGAAGAAGCCCCACAGCAGCCGGTACTCGAGCGGCACCGCGGTGCAGGCCATCAAGCGGCGTTCCTCGTCGGGGTAGAGCGATGCGAGCGCCTTGCGCTTGCTGCTCGCCGGAAGGAAGCCACGAGGGATCGGGCTACGGTCGATCAGCCGCAACGGGTAGACCGCCATCGACATGACGCGCGCGAGGATGGCCGCGACCCGGTGCCGCGTTGCCACCGAGAGCTTGACCGGCATCCGCCGCATCACGTCCTCGCAGTGGTCGAGCGTCACGCGGTCGATCGGCAGGTTCTGCAGCACCGGGTACACGTAGAGCCCGAGCCGCGAGACGTCGGTGTGCGCGCTGCGCTTCGCTTTGATCTGGTCGGGGTACTGGCGCGCGAGCTCGCCCGACGTCCAGCGCTTCGCGATCTGCCCGAACGTTGGCGCCGTCGGCACGCCCTTGGGCGAGAGCTTGCCGCCCACGAGCTCCTCGGCGACGTCCAGCACGTTGCGAAGCGAGCGCGCCGACGCGCCCGCGATCATCTCGAGCGCCTTGCGCGCCTTGGCGAGCTCGACGCCTGCGGGCCGCATCTTGCGCGCGACGTCGGCCAGCACACGCGCGCGCTGCTGCGCCTCGGCTTCGGTCGTGCACGTCGGCAACGCGAAGTCCTGACGTGCCTGCGGCGTGACGCGGATGCGCGCGATCGCGATGCCGTTGACCCAGCGGACGTGGCCTTTTGCTTCTCTTGGCATGACGCCTCCAGTCTGCCCACCGAGCCGCCCCGGTGAGCAGGAGCAGGGGTCAGGCTCGTAGCTTGTGGTAGTGGCGCACGATCGCGCCGAGCATCACGCGGATCTCTTCGTAGTCGTGGACTGCGAGCGGCACGCCGATCCTTTCGCGCACCATGCTTAGCAGTAGGCTGTCGGCGCCTGCGCGTCGACCATCGGGTGAGAGCATGTACTCGCCCATGTCGGGCTGGTTTGAGCTCCACCGCTCGTTGATGTCGCGCCGCGCTGACTCCAGCAGCGTGGATACGGCGGCGGCCGGGCGGTCGCGCAGCGTGCGCAGGAAGCCCTCGATGATGGGCCGGTCGTGCACCCGCGGGACCTGGCTCGCGGGCGCGGGTTGTTCGGGTGCGCGCACTTCGCGCGGAGCGCTGTTGCGGCGGCTCATGGCCGGCCCCCGCAGTCCTTGCCGGCCTCGTACGTCGCGCGCTGGAACGCCTCGGCGATGATCTCCGACCGCGGCCTGCTCATCAGTTCGAGGATCGCGGCGACGCGATGGCAGGCCTCGTTGATGTCGGCGGACTCGTACGGCGTCGTGACCAACGACCAGAACGCCTCGCGCTGCACCGGATCGCGGCGCAGGTATACGGCCTCGGGCGCCGTGTTGATGAACGCGATGATTGCGTCGCCCGGGATGTCCTCGGACACCATGGTCGGCTCGATCGGCTCGGGCTGCATGCGTACCGCGTTGGATTTGCTCATCGGCTTGCCTCGTTGCTGGTTGGGGTTGCGTTCACTCCTTCGAGCGCGGCGCGGAACGCCGCAGGGCAGGGGCCGCCGACATGCATCCATCGGCGCATGGATTCGAGATACGCAACCGCCTGGCCGCGCTGGCCCTCGGCTGCGAGAGCGCGCTCGGCTGCCGCGCGGAACCGCGTGGTCAGCTGGCCGAGCACGTGCGCGGCGATCGGGTTGGCGTCCGGCAGCGGCTTGCGTCGCGCGCGCGGCGGGCCGACCGGGATGGTGGGGCGCTCGTTGACCGTGAAGCGGTCAGCAAGCAGTGGTAGCGTGCGTGTCGTCATGAGCGGTCTCTCCGTTCGTGGCCACGACCCCGAGCGCTACAACGCTGCGGGGTCACTTTTCAGCACGCGCACCATGCGCGCGCCGGAAGCTACTTGCGCTTGCCCTTCGGCTGCTCGCCGGGGAAGCCCTCGGCCGCGAGCGCCTTCTCGAGCAGCACGCGGATCGCGTTCGAGCGACTCATGGTCGAGCCCGGCATCTGCTGCTGGAAACGCTCACACCACGCGTCGATGCGGGCGATCAGCGGGTCGGGCAGCCGGAAGCCCACCGGGGTCAGGTTCTCGCGTTCAGCCATGGATCATTGGTATAGTGAACGGTTGCGTTTGTCAAACAGTGAATTCATGCGAATTCAATAGTCAATTGATTACCGCTACTTGCGCGCCAACATCATCAGGCTGCACGCTCCGCGCATGCCGAAAGACAGCGAGATTCCGAGCGAGGACAACTGGCGCTGCGTGGACTGCGCGCTTCTGGTGCCGCCCAAGCCGTACCCGGACGTTGCTGCTGCCGTGCAAATAGGCTGGGTGATTACTCATCCCGTGGGCAACGCTCCCGTAGGCAACGCTCCCGGGCCGCGGTGGCTTTGCCCGGCGTGCGCAGGCACGCGTCGCGCGGAGTAGCGGCCGTCGGGACCGAGGATGCGCCGATCGGCGGATGCTGTGGTACCCGCGGGTCGGCCAATCGGCCGATGCTGATTCGAGCCCACTCCGGCCAAACGGCCGGTGTCGCAACTGCAAACGCGCCGATCGGCGGGTTTACCAACGGTGCGCTGGCCGACGTTCAGCATCCTGGCGGCTGCGGACTGGGACGTTACTTGGGGTGCGCCAATTGGCGCACCCCTGTATTGGTTGCGCCCGTCGCCGCCATTCGGCAGCGTCGCGAGCTTCGCCGCGATGATCGCGCGCTGACTCTCGCTCACGGCACAGCCTCGAACCGCAGCACCCACTCGCTGCTCCCCGGCCGAGCCAGCCGCCAGCTCCAGCGGTACCGCACGACCCCGCCAGCGCAGCGGAGCTCGACCACGTCGCCGCGGACCGTGGCGCTGGTCGCGCTCAGCCGCTCGAACGTCGTGGCGTCGGTCGCGTGCATGGCGAGCCACTGCTCGTGGTGCTCGCGAGCGCGCCAAGCCAGCCGATCGCGTGACATGGCGGGCACGGGCGGCAGCTTGGCCGGCTCGAGGTCGCCGAGCGCGGCCTGGTAGTACATCAGCAAGCGCTGGTCGGGCGTGAGCTCGGGGGACGTGCTCACGTCGACGCCTCGGCGCTCGCCGCGAAGTACACGGACGTCGAGGTCAGCAGCGGTGCGCCGATCGTCCACTCGGCCGAGCGTGTCAGCGTGATCCGTCGTCGCACGCGCAGCCAGCCATGCTGCACGGCGCGGACGACTTCGCCGACGGGCTCTACCTGCACGTCGTACCAAAGCTCAGCGATCGGCCACAGCGCGCTCGCGATCGACCCAAAGCGCACGGTGTACCGCGTGTCATCGAGCGGGTCGAGCGTGATGCCGCCGCCGGTCGTGCTCACCTGCGCGACGCCAGGGTCGGGATCGGTGCGGTAGCGCTTGACCGTGCACGTGATAAGCGCGCCAGCGAGGCTCTGGCTGGCCCGGCCCGTGAACTCGAACACGGCCCCGGCGAACACGCGGCTGAAGTCGGCCCGCCGCGTCACGGCGTCGCCTCGGCCGGCAACACCGGCAGCAGCTCGACCTGCACGACCGCCGCAACGTCGCCGCCCACAACGAACCGCACGCTCACGATCCGGTAGTGCTCGCCGGCCAGCTCCAAGCCCTCGAACGCGCCAGGCACGCTCGCGAGCACCACGACCTGCAGCTCGCGCAACGTGGGCGGGCCATCGGCCGCGGGCTCCGCGATCACCAGCTGGACGCGCGCGGTCACGGGCGCCTCTGCGCGTGCAGGTGACGCAAGTGCGGCGGCACGAACACGGGTGGCTCGACAGTCACGGACGCGGTCGGCTCGACCCGCAGGGGCGGGAGTCGATAGGTGGGGCTGCCGTCGGGCTGCAGCACGCCGAGCCGCACGCCGGCCTCGAGCGACAGCTGCAGCTCCGCGTCCCTGGCTGCGGCGCTGGCCTCGAAGTACGACACGGTGTCGTTGACCGCTGGCTCC
>Ga0190265_10003454_pt1 | contig 10779 bp, 9 predicted proteins | sample Popmic124T_FD_133135 | JGI IMG/M metagenome (GOLD analysis project Ga0190265, IMG submission 133135) | Populus adjacent soil microbial communities from riparian zone of Indian Creek, Utah, USA - 124 T | ecosystem: Environmental > Terrestrial > Soil > Riparian zone | place: USA: Utah | collected...
CTGGTTCGACGAGCCCTATGGCCCGGCGGGCGCGGCCACCAACTACACGGGCCTGCTGGCCGCGCGACGGACGGAACCCGCACGAACGCGGCTGATCCTCGGGCCCTGGACCCATGGCGTGGACGCGGTGGGCCGGACCAAGGCCGGCGACCGCGATTTCGGCCGCGACGCCGCCATCGACTACACCGCGACCGTCCTGCGCTGGATGGACCGCCATCTCAAGGGGATCGAGCGGGAGCCGGAAGAGCCCCCGGTTCGTGTTTTCGTGATGGGAGCGAACCGCTGGCGATCCGCCGACCGCTGGCCCCTCCCCGGCACCACCTACGACACCGTCTATCTCCAGACCCTCGCCGACTCGGCGCGTTCCGGAGCTCTGCTCCCGCGTTCCGCGCCCGCCGCGGACACGGTCACCGTAATTCACTCCGATCCGGCACACCCGCTGACCGACCCGTACAAGGGCGACTACGGCGCGCACGACTATCGCGACCTCCCGCGGCAACCCGGTGTCGCCGTGTTCGAGACACCGCCGTTCGAGTCGGCCTATGAGATGGTGGGACGGGTGGCGGCGGAGCTGGAGGTGAGCGCTACGGTACCGGACTTCGACCTCTGGCTGCAGGTGTACGACGTGGCGCCGGACGGGGCCGCCTGGAACCTCGCGAGCCCCGGCACCGCCCTGCTACGGGCCAGCTACCGGGAGGGCGGGCCGAAACGGCGCCCGGTGCGGGCGGGTGAGATCGTCCGCCTGCGGATCGAAGGTCCGCTGACGGCGAACCGGTTCCTGTCTGGACACCGACTGCGTGTGGTCCTCTCGGGCGCATTCGCGCCGCTGTTCTCCATCAACCCACAAACCGGTGCCCAGGAATTCGAGACCGAGGCCGTCCGGGCCGGCGAGATCCGCATCCATCACTCCGGTTCGCAGCGGTCCTTGCTGGTGCTCCCCGAAGTGCCGGTAGCCGGACAGTGAGGCTTCTCGCTCAGCCGGCGGCCTCCCGCTCGAGAAGCGTCCGTTTCCGCTCGACACCCCAGGCGTATCCCGCCAGATCGCCGTCGCGGCGCACTACGCGGTGGCAGGGAATGGCGACGGCGATCGGGTTGAGCGCGCAGGCATGGGCCACCGCGCGGGCGGAGCGCGGTGCCCCGATCCGGCTCGCAAGCTCGGTGTAGCTCACGGTCGAGCCCGCAGGGATCTCGCGCAGAGCCTGCCACACCCGCTGCTGAAAGGCGGTGCCCCGGACGTCGAGCGGCCGGTCCACGCCGACACTCGGCGCTTCCACCAGACCGACCACCTTGGCCACGACCTCCTCGTAGGCCGCGTCGCCGCCGACCAGCATGGCCCGGGGAAAGCGATCCTGCAGGTCGCGCACGAGCGCCTCCGGATCGGCACCGAGGAGGATGGCGCAGACGCCGCGCTCGCTGCTGGCGACCAGAATCGCACCCAGGGAACACTGCCCGACCGCGAACCGGATCTCGGTCCCGACGCCACCCGCGCGGTAATCGCTCGGCGTCATCCCCAGCGACGCGCTCGATTCCCCGTAGAAGCGGCCATTCGAGCCGTAGCCGGACTCATAAATAGCGGCCGTGACCGTGCGGGACCGGCCCAGCTCCCGACGCATCCGCTCGCGGCGGTGCGCCCGGCCATAGCCTTTCGGCGTGAGCCCGGTGACCGACTTGAACACCCGGGGAAAATGGAAGATGCTGAGCCCGGCTTCCCGCGCCATCTCTTCCAGGGTCGGCAGGGTGGGCGACTCCTCGATTCGCCGGCAAATCGCGGCGATCCGGGCCGCGTGCTGCTCGGCCAGCGCCGGACGATCCGGGCGACAACGCTTGCAGGCGCGGAACCCCGCGCCCTCCGCGGCCTCGCGGGTGAGATGAAACCGGACGTTTTCAGGACGGGGACGGCGGGACCCGCACGACGGGCGGCAATACACGCCCGTGGTCCGCACCGAGTAAAAGAAGGTCCCGTCCGCTTCCGACGACCGGGCGAGCACCGCCGCCCACCGGGGGTCCTGCTCCGTCGCCGCCGCCTGTTCGTTGATCCGCTCCGACATCGCCATTTGCGCTCCCTCTCGACCCGCATCCGTGTGTTCGCTGAACGGATGGTAGTCTATCGCCCGCCGCCTCGGGCCGCACTCCGGTTCTTGCGGTTGAATTCGACGCCTGTTTCCGCCGTCCGGCCGATATCTTGAATATCAAGATATGACGATCAACAGGGGAACCGGCCGGCCCTCCGGTCTAGATTGTCGTAATCCCCCGGGGAGATGATGGCTTGAAGAAGGCGGAGCGGGTTCAAACCGTGGTGATCGGCGGCGGTCAGGCGGGCCTCGCGACGGGATACTATCTCGCCCGACGCGACCTTCCATTCGTGATCCTCGACGCACACCATCGCATCGGCGACGCCTGGCGGGAGCGCTGGGATTCGCTGCGCCTGTTCACCCCGGCCCGCTTCGACGGCATCCCCGGCTACCCCTTCCCGGCTGCGAGCCACAGCTTCCCCACCAAGAACGAAATGGCGGACTACCTCGAGGCCTACGCCGCGCGGTTCGCGCTGCCGGTGCGGACGGGCGCGCGGGTGAGCCGGCTCTGCCGCACCGACCACCGTTACGTCGTAGCCGCCGGTGAGCAGGTCTACGAGGCGGAGCACGTAGTCGTAGCGATGTCGAGTTTTCAGGAGCCGAAGGTTCCGCCCTTCGCGACCGAGCTGGATCCCGCCATCGTGCAGCTGCACTCCCGCGATTACCGCAACCCCGGACAGCTTCGCCCCGGCTCCGTGCTCGTGGCAGGCGCGGGTAACTCGGGCTCGGAGATCGCGATGGAAGCCTCGCGCGCCGGGCATCAGGTGGTGATGGCGGGCCGCGATACCGGCAGCGTGCCGTTCCGCATCGAAGGCACGACGGGACGGGTGCTGCTGCCGCTCGTCTTCCGGGGAGTGTTCCACCACGTGCTTACCGTGGACACGCCGGTCGGACGCAAGGCGCGCCGCAAGGTGGTGACACAGGGCGGGCCGTTGATCCGCGTCAAACCGCGGGATCTCTCGGCCGCAGGTGTCGAGCGGGTCGGTCGGGTGGCCGGGGTGCGCGAAGGTCGGCCGCTGCTCGAGGACGGCCGCCGGCTCGACGTCGCCAACGTGGTCTGGTGCACGGGCTACCACCCCGGGTTCTCGTGGATCGAGCGCCCCATCCTCGGTCCGGGCGGCGAGCCGACCCACGAGCGCGGCATCGTTCCCGGCGAGCCCGGCCTCTACTTCGTGGGGCTCCATTTCCTCTACGCGCTGTCCTCCACCATGATCCACGGCGTGGGCCGAGACGCGAAGCGGATCGCGGACACCATCGCGCTTCGGACCGCGGGGTGAGCGCCGGCGGCTACGACGTGATCGTGCTGGGCCTGGGCGGGATGGGAAGCGCCACACTGTTCCACCTGGCCTCCCGGGGACTCCGGGTGCTCGGCCTCGAGCGGTTCGACATCGTGCACGAGCACGGCTCCTCCCACGGGCTCACCCGGATCATCCGACTCGCATATTGGGAAGACCCGGTGTACGTGGCACTGCTCCGCCGCTCGTACGAGCTCTGGCGGGAGCTCGAGCGCGACGCCGACGAGCAGCTGCTCGTCATCACCGGGAGCATCGATGCGGGTCCGCCCGGCAGTCCGATCTTCGAGGGTGCCCGGCGCTCCAGCGAGCTCCACAGTCTGCCCCACGAGATCATGGACGGGGCCGCCCTACGGCGGCGATTTCCCGGCTACCGGCTGCCCGACGCCACGCAGTGTCTCTATCAGCCGGAGGGCGGCTTTCTACTCCCGGAGCGCTGCAACGTGGCGCATGTCGCGCTGGCGCAGGCGCGGGGTGCGGAGGCGCGCTATCGCGAGCCGGTGATGGAGTGGGGTGTCGTCAACGGGCGTGTGTGGGTACAGACGGAGCGGACACGGTACGAGGCCGGTCGACTGGTGATCTGCGCCGGTGCCTGGGTGGGCAAGCTGTTGCCCGATCTCTCGCCGCTCGCGGTGCCCGAACGGCAGGTGCTCGCGTGGCTGCAGCCCTCCCGGCCGGAGCTGTTCGTGCCGGCGCGCTTCCCCGTCTTCAACCTGGAGGTCGAGGACGGTCACTACTACGGCTTTCCCAGTCACCAGATCCCGGGCTTCAAGCTCGGGCGATATCATCACCGGGGCGAGGTCGTGGATCCTGACGAGCCGCGCCGCGAGCCCGATGAGGCGGATGAGGCGCTGCTCCGGAGCTTCGCTCGGCGCTACTTCCCTGACGGGGCCGGACCTACCGTGGCGCTCAAGAGCTGCCTGTTCACCAACAGTCCGGACCACCACTTCCTGCTGGACCTGCATCCCCGGCATCCCGAAGTGGCCATCGCGGCCGGCTTCTCAGGGCACGGCTACAAGTTCTGCAGCGTGATCGGTGAGGTCATGGCCGACCTGGTCACCGATCGGCCGGGACACGACATCGACTTCTTCCGCCTGGGTCGGTTCGCCAAGGGACCAATCAACCCGCCCCTCACTTGATCATGGCGAGCAGCGCGAACGGTAGCAGCGCCACGATCACGCCTGCGACCCAGAAGACCTGAGCCCGATCGCCGGCGGCGTAGGCGCGCCACCCGGCTCGCCCGCCCGCCAGGGCGAGGAGGAGACTGGCCAGCGCCCCCAGGATGATCGGCAGGATGACCGCGTAGGAGTCCAGGAGGAAAGCCATGCAGCTCCACACCAGTAGGTTCGCCGCCAGCAGCGCGAAGTAGAGCTTCAGGCTCTCCAGCTGCCAGGTGGCTCCCACCCAGATGACCAGGCCGAGCAGAATTGCCATGCTGACGGCAACCATCCCCGCCTCCGCTCAATCGAAGAACGTCACCACGCCGGTTTCTAGCGAATACTCTGCGCCGACCACCAGCAGACCATCCTTCTGGATGAGCTGCTCCACCAGCTGGGAGCCGTGGCGAAGGTGATCGACCGAAGTGCGGATGTTGGCCCGGACGCCGTGCATGACCAGCGCCTCGGGGTGATGTCGCAGCTCGGTGGCCAGGAGCGCCTCGATCGAGGGCCGTACCCGGTCGACGATCGAGCGGAGGTTGGGCGACTGATCGCCGGTGGGGCGCTGCAGCTCCTCGATGGTGGCGAGGATGGCACCGCACTGGGAGTGGCCGAGCACGACCACCAGCCGGGTGCCGAACCGGGCTGCCGCGAACTCGACGCTCCCGATCTGGGAGGGAGCGACGATGTTGCCGGCGACCCGAATCACGAACAGGTCGCCCAGCCCTTGATCGAACACCATCTCCGCCGGGACGCGCGCGTCGGAGCAGCCGAGGATGATGGCGAACGGCTCCTGCCCGGTCGGCAGGTCGGCCGGCGGAGCGTGGCTCAGAAAGGGGGCGGTGCCTCGCACGCTGGAGGCGAACCGCTGGTTGCCCTCGCGCAGGCGCGCGAGGGCGTCGCGGGCGGAGATCATCGCGCCAAACTAATGCCGCTAGCCGCCCGATGCAGGGGCGCCGCACACCGGCCCGGTCAGCTCGCCAGCGGAACCACGAACTGGCGCTTCCCGCTCGGCGCCAGCGGGATGTTGTCGACCACCTCGATGGAGATCTGGAACTCCTCGCCCACGGCGCGCTCCACCGACGTCGTCAGGGCGGTGCGCTGATGATCGGAGGGCTCCCGGCGCACGTTGATCAGGAAGCGCAGCCGCCGGCCCGGCTCCTCCCGCACCTGGAAGCCGCGCACCCACTCGTGCGCGTGCGCCCGACCGAAGAGGCTGGTGACGAACGGCGTCGTGATGAGCGCGCCGCTCGCGCGGCGGATCGCGTGGGCCGTCCGCCCATGCACCCGGGTGATGAGCCCGAGGCCGCGGCCGCACTCGCAGCGGTCCGCCACCTTCGCGGCCATGTCGCCCATGCGGTAACGGATGAGCGGCATCGCCGAGAGGCCGAGGCTGGTGATCACCAGCTCGCCGAGGGTGCCGTCCGGCACCGGCTGCCCTTCCGGGCCGAGCACCTCGAACACGAACGCATCGTCGTTGACATGGAGCAGATCGCGCCGCACCGGGCACGACCAGGCGAGCACCCCGAACTCGTTGGTCACGTACACGTCCACCGCGGGGGCCCGGAAGGCCTGTTCCGCCAGCTCCAGGCAGCGGTCCGTCACCTCCATCGCGGTGCAGAACACAGCCCGCGGCGGCTCGATCCGGGCACCGGTGCTGAGCACGTGATCGGCGAGCGCCTCGATGGCGCCGGCGTAGCCCGTGAGGATCGGGGGATGGGTGGCCACGACCCGCTCCAGCACCTGGTGCGGCGGCGCGTCCGACGCGACCCGCTCCACCCGAGGCAGCACGCCCATCCGGCGGAGCATCGTGATGGCGCCGGGCCGGTCGGGCTTGTCGGTGATCGCCACGTTGACCTGCGCGTCCCACATGCTGCAGCCATACGCGGCGTACACCCGCCACCACCGCGCCGAGTAGTCCGCCTCCTCGATCCTCGAGCGCATGAAGTGGCCGGGGGTGCCGGTGGAGCCGGAGGTGAACACATGGACCAGGTCATCGGGACGAGTGGAGAGAAAGGCCTCGATGCCGTTTCGAGCGATGACCTGGCGGTCCACCAGAGGCATGCGCGAGAGGTCGTCGAGCGACATGGTCGCGGGATCGAGTCCGGCGGCATCCAGCGCGGCGCGGTAGAACCGGGTTCGTCGTGCGCGCGCCAGCGTCTGCCGGAGGCGCTTCAGGCGCCGCTCGCCCAGGGCTTCGTGCGGCAGCCACTGCTCCCGCTCCAATCGAATCGACGACTGCAACAGCGTCCCCACCGCGGCTACCGGACTAGCGGCTGCGATGATCGGGATGGCCATGCCTCACTCCGCGTGGTGGTGGATCGGGGCCGCCCCAGGCGGCCGGCGTAAGCAGGGACGAGTTGCAAGTGTGGGTCCGAATCGGCTCGACGTCGATCTCGTAGGCCGCTACACTGCAAGGACTTGCGCGGCGGGAGGCGGGTTGGGCGGAAGGCTATGGCCGGTCTGGAGTTAGAGTGTGCGCTCTCTCCCGGCGAGCCGGTGGCGGCGCCAACCAAGGCAGCGGCCCGGCGTGCAGTCGGATGCAGGGCTGTCGAGAGCCTGGTCAACATTGCTGACCAGTTCCTGGTGCCGTTGCGGACTACCTACAGCGAAAAGCCCGGCCGAGATCCTCGAGTACGTCCGCGGTGTCGATCCGAATCTCATCGACGTCTGGTAGGCGGAGGCGATGGCTTGAACCACATGCACCGACAGGAGACGGCGATGCGCGAATCAGCGGAATGCGCGGCTTCGGAGACACTCGAGCAATGAACGGCTCGCGTCACGCAATGAGTCCCTGGGTCTGGGTCGTGGCCGGCGGCACGTTGGCCGGGGCCCTCGACATTCTCTACGCCTGCGTGTTCTGGCGGATCAAGGCCGACGTTCCGGCCGCGCGGATCTTCCAGGGCGTCGCGGCGGGTCTCCTGGGCGAAGCCAGCTTCGAAGGGGGCGCCGCGACCGCAACGCTCGGGCTCGCGCTCCACTTCTTCATCGCGCTGTCCATGGCCGTCGCGTACTACCTGGCGTCCGGCCGCTGGTCGGTGCTGCGGGACCGGCCGGTGCTCTGTGGCGCGGTCTACGGGCTCCTGCTTTACGCCTTCATGAACTACGTCGTGGTCCCCCTCTCGGCGGCCGGTGGGGGGTCGAAGGACGCCCTCTGGATCGGGCTTACGGTGCTGGTGCACGTGGTCCTGATCGGTATTCCGATCGCGCTCTTCGCCCGGCGGGCGCGGACGTTTCGATAGGATTCAAGGTCCGAAAGCGGCGCGCAGCAGCGCCGCCCGAGAACTACGGTGAGGAAACACCGGCGAGCGCACGCGTGACGGGTGCGCTCGCATCGTTTCCGCTACCGGAGCATCCCATGCGAACTCTCTCGTCCGCCATTCTCCTCGCCGCCGTGGCCGCGTGCGGCACCGAAACCGACGCCATGCGGCCGTCCGACACCGCCGCGCTCGCCCGGCAGGCGCCCCCGCGCTACCGGATCGTCAAGATCGACGAAACCCTGGGTGGTGCGTCCAACCGAGGCAGCGTCATCAACGAGCGCGGCTGGATCGCGGGCTCGTCCACCGACGACGATGGCACCCTGCGCGCGGTTCTCTGGCGCAACAAGGTGCTCACCGATCTCAAGACACTGGGCGGCCCCAACAGCAACATCGTCTGGCACGGGCTCAACGACCGGGGCATGGTCGTCGGCTTTGCCGAGACCAATCGGCCCAATCCCTTGAACGAGGAGTGGAGCTGCTCGGCCTTCTTCCCCACTGTCACCAACCTGATCTGCCGGGGGTTCTACTGGGAGGAAGGCAGCCGGATGAAGCCGCTGCCGGGTCTCGGGGGATACAACAGCTACGCCTCCGGCGTGAACGACCGCGGGCAGATCGTGGGCTGGGCGGAGACCCGGGTAAAGGACCCTACCTGCAGCGAGCCGCAGGTGCTCCAGTTCCGCGCCGTGCTCTGGGAGCCGCGCCGGAACCGTACGACCCAGCTGCAGCCCTACCCTGGGGACTCGGCCTCCGCGGCTACCGCGATCAACAACCGCGGGCAGGCGGTCGGTATCTCAGGCGAGTGCGACGTCGCGGTGGGCCGCTTCAGCGCGCGCCGCGCGGTCCTGTGGGAGGACGGCAAAGTCAGGAAGCTCGGCGACCTCGGCGGCACCAGCTGGCATACCCCGACCGACATCAGCGAGCGCGGCGAGGTCGTCGGGTTCAGCAATCCCGACCTCCCCGAAGATCGTGAGGGCGGGTTCGTTGCGCTGGCCTTCCTTTGGACCCGCGGCACGGGGATCCGCAGCCTGGGAACGCTCCGGGGCGACACCACCAGTCAGGCGCTCGGCATCAACTCCAGCCGGCAGGTGGTGGGCGTGTCCACCAGCGCCGCCGGTGTGAACCGCGCCTTTCTCTGGCAGCGGGGAAAGATGCACAACCTGAACGACCTGGTCCCGGGACTCCGCGACAGCCTCGTGACGGCCCAGGACATCAACGAGGAGGGCCGGATCACCGGCCGCCTCTTCGAACGAAGCAGCGGCCAGTCCCGGCCCTTCATCGCGATCCCGATCGATCGCTAGCGGTCGGCTAGTTGTCGATCGGCAGGCCGCTCGGGACCCGCAGGGGCACCAGCCCGTTCAGGTTCCGGGCGCCCGGGTCGGTGAGCGCCTTGAGGAACTCGGTGATCTCGTCGATGGTCTGCTCCGGGATCACCAGTTTCTTGAGCTTCGCGTCCCGGGTCGCCAGGATCGCGTCGAGGGTGGGCTGCAGCGTCCCTTGGAGCAGCGGCTCCAGCTGGTTCACGTCGTAGGCGAGGAGCTTCAGGTCCGACTGGCTGTAGTGCGCCACCCAGTCGCGCAGATTCACGATCGCGCCGTCGTGGCCGTACGGCCCGGTCAGCTCCACGTTGCGCAGCGGCGGCGTCCGGAACTGGTACCTGTGCTTCGGGTTCTTGGTCTTGCGGAAGCGGCCGAAGTCGTCGCGGCCGTCGGCCCCGTCGCCGAAGCCCGGGCCCACCTGCGGAATCGCGACGTTGTGGAACTTGCGGTCGCTGAAGAGCGAGCCGGTGTGGCACTGGGCGCACTTCGCGGTCGTCATGAAGGCCCGGGCCCCACGGAGCTGGGTCTCGGTCATGGCGTCGTCGTTGCCGGCGAGGAACCGGTCCCACGGCGAGTTGGTGGAGGCGAACACCGCCGCCATCCAGCCGCCCATGGCGTTGCCGGCGTGGGCGAAGTTCATGTTGTCGAACGCCTGCTCGGGGTAAGCCGCCTCGAACATCGCGCGGTACTCGGGGATCTCGCCGAGCCGCCGCATCAGGAACTTCCAGGTCTTCTGGTGCCCGGCATCCGGAACGGCCGCGAGCTCGTTGCCGCTTTCGCCCCGCATCTCGGAGCGCGAGAGCACCGGGAACATCGGGAGCGCGGAGAGGGTGCCGAACTCGAGCACCGCGCGCTGATTCGCGAGCAGCGACGCGCCCGGGGTCCGCACCACGCCGCCGGCATCGGTGAACACCCGGCCGTCCCAGGTGAGCGGGCCCATCGCGTGCAGGTTGAAGAGCGGCGGCGCGTTCCGGTGCACGGTGCGCCCGGTCGGATGCACCCGCGCCGCACCGAGGCCGGTGGCTCCCTGTCCGATGGCGAGGCTGCGCCCGTCGACGGTCGCGGACCGTGACAGGTGGCAGGTCATGCAGGAGATGTCGCGGTTCCCGCTCAGGACCTTGTCGAAGGCCAGCGCCTGCCCCAGCAGATTGAGCTCCCGTCGGACCGGAGCCGGGCGTACGACCGGCGTGATGCCCTGCGCGGCGGCCAGCTGGCGGACTTCGGCGGCCATGGCGGCGACCTCGGGGGTGGCCGCGGCGGCCTGGCCGCTCGGTGTCATGGCGTCCGGGTGCGGAGCCGTAGTGTCGTCGCTACAGCCGACAAGCCACACGGCAGCGGAAACGGCGAGTACACCGACGAATTTCCTGCTCGTCATCGAAGCCCCTGGCAGAAGGGTCCAGGCATCGCAAGTGGCCCGGCGTGATTCACCTATGCCGGGTCGGCCTGCAGTCGTTGATTCCTGGGGTAGCGGGTGGCGCGCGAGCGCGGGCTCGCATTGCCGGAGGGAGAAAATGCGACTCCTGTGCCAGCCCGGAGTCGCTTCATGCTGCCAGGGTTTGCACCGCCTTAGTGGTGATCGGGCTCCACCACCACCGCCGTACCGTAGCAGAGGACCTCGGTCACGCCGGACATGATTTCGGTGGCGTCGTAGCGCAGGCCGACGATGGCGTTCGCACCCCGCC
>Ga0190265_10003455_pt1 | contig 10777 bp, 10 predicted proteins | sample Popmic124T_FD_133135 | JGI IMG/M metagenome (GOLD analysis project Ga0190265, IMG submission 133135) | Populus adjacent soil microbial communities from riparian zone of Indian Creek, Utah, USA - 124 T | ecosystem: Environmental > Terrestrial > Soil > Riparian zone | place: USA: Utah | collected...
CAGCACGTTGTGAGCGCCGGAGAGGATCGACAGCCCCACCGCGTCCACGTCCTCCTGGACCGCGGCGGCCGCAATCTGCTCCGGCGTCTGGCGCAGGCCGGTATAGATGACCTCGTACCCCGCGTCGCGCAGCGCCCGCGCCACCACCTTGGCCCCCCGGTCATGACCGTCCAGGCCAGGCTTGGCGATCAGGATGCGAAACCGTCTCTCGCTCATGGGCGCGGATTCTAGCAGAACGGGTATTGCCGGGGTGCCGGGCGCCCGCCTGCCGTGGACGCCAGTCTCCGAAAATACACACATGGTTATGTTACCCTTGGCCCTCGCGGTAGGACCTATGGCCACCCGGACGCTTACGCGTTTGCTCGCCGACTGGAGCCAGGGAGATGGCGAGGCCCTGGACCGCCTCGCGCCCCTTGTCTACGGCAAGCTGCGGCAGCTCGCTTCCTGCTACCTGCGCCGGGAACGTCCAGGGCATGTCCTCGAGACCGGGGCGCTCGTCAACGAGGCCTTTCTGCGGTTGTTCAGCCAGCACCGGGTGAGCTGGAAGAACCGCTCCCACTTCTTCGCCATCGCCGCCTTGATGATGCGGCGAGTGCTCATCGAGCATGCGCGCCGCCGGCAGCACGCGGACCGGGCGCCTTGCCTTCCGCTCGAAGCAGCCGCCGAGGTGGGAGCCTCCGATGTCCTCGCTCTGGACGAAGCGCTCCGGCAGCTCAGCGCGCGCCATCCGCAGGCCGGGAAGATCGTCGAGCTGCGGTTCTTCGGTGGCCTGAACGAAGGCGAGATCGCCGGGGTCGTCGGCATTTCAGTACCCACGGTCAAGCGCCGCTGGCGCTTCGCGCGTGCCTGGCTGCATCGCTATCTGGCCGGCCCCGAATCCACATGACTCCCGAGGACGACCGGCGCATCGCCGAAATCTTCGAGCAGGCGGTGGACCTGCCGCCCGCTGAGCGAGGAGATTTCGTGGAACGCGCCTGCGGTGACGAGGCGACGGTCCGCCGCGAGGTCGAGGCTCTGCTGGCGTTGGACGCGGAGGCCGAAGCCGGCGCTCTGGGTGTCCCGGAACGGGTCGGACCCTATCGGCTTGCCGGCAAGCTGGGCGAAGGCGGCATGAGCGAGGTCTTCCTCGGCCTGCGCGACGACGGCGAATTCGTCCGCCGGGTCGCCGTCAAGCTGATCCGGAAAGAGCTCCTGACGGCGGAGACGATGAGGCGCTTCGAGACCGAGCGCCAGATCCTCGCCAGCCTGGATCACCCGTCGATCGCCAGGCTCCTCGACGCCGGCAGGACCGCGGACGGGATGCCCTACTTCATCATGGAGTACATTGAGGGCGAGCCGATCGACCTCTACTGCGACCGCCATCGCCTGACCGTCCCGGAACGCCTTGAGATCTTCCGGCAGGTCTGCCTGGCGGTCCACTTCGCGCACCGGAACCTCGTCGTCCATCGCGACATCAAGCCGAGCAACATCCTGGTCACCGAAGCGGGACAGCCGAAGCTGCTCGACTTCGGCATCGCCAAGCTGCTCAACCCCGACCTCATGATCCGTGGGGGTGAGCCCACCGTGAGCTGGGGGCGGCTGTTGACGCCGGAGTACGCCAGTCCGGAGCAAATACTCGGCAAATCCGTCACCTGCGCGAGCGACATGTATGCGCTCGGAGTCCTTCTCTTCAAGCTTCTGACGGGCGCTGACCCCTACCGGCTGCGCGAGCGGCCGGCTCCGGAGCTGGAGCCGTCGATCCTCTCCGCCGAGCCCGACACGCCGAGCGCATTCGTGCGCCGGCTGCTCGATTCAGGCCCTGAAGAAGCCCGGGAGCTCGCGATGGAGCGCGGTACCCGGCCGCACGCGCTGGCGCGCGCCTTCTCTGGCGATCTCGACGCCATCACGGCCAAGGCGCTGCGCAAGGAGCCGCAGCACCGCTACGCCTCGGCCGAACAGATGGCCGAGGACGTGCGCCGGCATCTCGCCGGTGGCCGCGTGTCCGCTCCCCACCGGAGCACGTCCGCCGTGAGCGGCAGGTGGCTTCTGGCAGGCGCGGCCCTGACGCTGGCGCTCCTGGCCGCGGCGGGTTTCCGGCTCGCGGAGATGCGCGCCAGGGCGGAGCGCGACCAGGAGCGGACGCGGGAGATCGTCGCCTCCGTGGAACGCGTCTTCGAGGAGATGCCAATTGGACAGGAGGCCGCCGGCCGGGATTTCGTCGATCACGCCTCCCGCAGGTTCCAGCAGGACCTCGCGAGCATGCCGGAAACGCAGGCCGGCCTCCAGATGAGCCTCGGCCGGGTCTACTTCCGGATGGGGCTCCTCGAAGAGGCGGCCTCCTCCTTCCAGGCGGCGCTCGCGACCCGGCAGCGGCTCTTCGGCGCCGAGCACGAGGCCGTGGCGGAGAGCCTCTTTGAGCTGGCCCTGGTGGACGCCGGCCAAGGCGACCTCCAAGGCGCGGAGGACCTCCATGCGAAGGCCCTGGCGATCCGCCGGAAGATCCATCCCGGGGACAACCTCGCCGTGACCGAGAGCCTGGTCGGTCTCGGCAGGGCCTTTCTGGCCAAGGGGCACGCGGCCATCGCCGAGCCCCTCCTCCAGGAGGCCCTGGTCACCCGCCAGAGGCTCCTGGGCGAAGGGGACGTCCGGGTCGCCGAGACGCTCACGGACCTCGGACATGCCAGCAGCCTTTTGGGAAGCCCGGATGCCGCCGACTTCCTCTTCCTGCGCGCCGCCAAGATCGAGCGGCGGGCCTCCGGGGACGCGACCTGGGGAGTGGCGATCAACCTCGTCTACCGGGCAGGCACGAGGTTCGACCGGGGAGAACGGACGAAAGCCAGGATTCTCTTGGAGGAAGCGTCCCGGATCGAGCGCCAGCTCTGTGGCGACTCCAGCCCGGACCTCGCGGGCTCCCTGCTCGGCTTCGCGGCTGCCGCGCAGTCGGGCACGCCGTGGGCGGATCCCGTCGTCCTCCACCCGGCCGCTCCGGGCTGCCGGACGCCGCCTCTCCCCGTGCCCCACCTCCCCTACCTGCTCCGGATATTGGGCGCCGGCCTGAGCGAGCTCGGCTACGCGGCCGAGCCGCTCCTGCGGCAGGAGGGCCGGATCCGCAGACCGGCAGCCCCGCCGCCGCCGGCCGGCGGCGCAGCCGGAGCGTGCGTGCCGGATGGAGGCATCGCCGAGACCCTGGAGGGCCGTTGCTGCAGCGGCGTGATCCTGGGCGGCACCACGGTCTGCGACAACCCGGCGGACTGGGGCAATTCCTGGAGCACCTGCCGGCAGGTCTGCGGCAGCCGTCTGGCGGACGGCTGCGTGCCGCCGGGCGGCATCGACGACGCCCTCGCCCTCACGAACTGTTGCAACGGCGCTTCCGTGAACGGCAGCATCCGCTGCCTGAACCCGGCGGACCAGGGCACCACGTGGCGGAGCTGCTTCCACACCTGCGCCTGACCCGAGAAAGTTCCTGATCCCTTTTCCTGCTCTCGACTCGCGTAGGTAGGCGAGACCCGGACTCGGCCGGGCCTCGTCTGCCCGCCCCTGGAGGAGGATGCTCCACGAGCGTTACCTGGCTACTCCTCGAGACCGGCGATAAGGAGAGGAACATGAGGCTTCGTATTCCTGTGTTGGCCCTCAACTTTCTCCTGGCGCTCTGTGCGTTAACGCAGAGTGTCCACGCAACGACAGTGCTTCCCGTGAACCTGGATGGCCTCATAGATCAGGCCGCGCTGATCTTCACCGGGACTGCGGTCCACCGCGAGGTCGTCCTGTCGCGCGACGGCACTTTTCCTTTCACCTTCGTCACATTTCGCGTGGACGAGACTTTCAAGGGAGAGGTCCGGCACCGGGAAGTGACCCTGCGATTCCATGGTGGGAAGGTCGGCGACCAGGTGATGGTCGTCGTGGGCACGCCCGAATTCGAGGTCGGGGAGCGTTACCTCCTCTTCCTGGCCGACAACGGGACTTCGCAGTTTCCCGTGGTCGGCTGGCGACAGGGGCAATACCGGTTTGCCCGCGAGCCCCGGTCGGGGGCAAGTGTCCTGATCGACGATCAGGGACGCGCTCTCGGCGGCATCGAACGTGGGCAGTGGCACAGGCGCGCTCTGCCCTCAATGGATGGCCCCGCTGCACCGGACGCCGTGTTGCTCAGCGAGGAAGGCGTCGAGGTGTCACAGGTGCCGCTCGAAGTCGGGGACCGCCCCGACAGGATCCCTGAGGCATGGGAATCCCTCGCTGCGCTGCGTAAGCAAGCCCGAAGCCGCTCCAAACAGCCAACGTTCGTGCCCGGCCGGGTTGTGGAATCCGCCCGGCCTGAGGACGTCCCGGCAAGGGTTGATTGGAAATCGATACCTCCCCGCTAGCGCCTCGAGCACCATACCGAACTAGAGATCCAGGAGGCTACCCATGAAAAGCAAGAATTTCGTCCGCGCGTTTCCGGCCGCCCTCTTCGCCCTGGCAACCGTTGCCGGCTCGCCTGCCTCGGCTTACGACTACAATCACTGCGTCGGTGACCGGATTGACTGGGGTCGCACCTCGGTCACGTTCTATCCATCGAGGATTGCCTTTCCCACCGGCAGCGTTGAACGTTCAGCCCTCGATGCGGCGTTCGATGCCTGGAACAACCACGCCCCGGGAACGCGGTTCCGGTTCGCCACCGTCTACGACGACGCACCGACGTGGGCTTCGGGGGACGGTAAGAACTCCGTCGGCTTCACAAATGAGTACAACTGGGGCGCGAACACCCTAGCCGTCGCCCTACGGAGCTGGAGTTGCTACTTGTGGGGGGATGGCGACCTCACAGAAGTCGACGTGATGTTCAGGCCCCTTCCTGCCGGGTCATGGACGTTTGTGACCAGCCCTCCCTCGCCGCCGTCGCCCAACGGACCCTACTACCTGAGCCTCGTGGGCATTCACGAGCTGGGACACGCCTTCGGCCTGAATCATCAACAAGGCGTCATCGGTACCATGAACGATACCTACCCAAGCGGCGGCACACTCGGGAACCTCAACCTCATTCATCCGCACTCGGACGACGTCTATGGGAATCGGGTTGGCTATGGCACGTGCTGCACCGAGCGCGATGTCTACGCGAACGCGTACAAGTCCACCAGCTCGACCACCACCGACTGGATTTCCGCACCGTACCAGGCCTATAGGGGCTATCCTGTCAACTTCCAATTCACGATCGGAAATCGCGGGACCACCAACGAGGGATCGGCCCGCGTGCAGTACTATCTTTCGACAGACCGGTTCATCTCGACGAGCGACACCTACCTCGGCGCCGCCACCTTCTCGTTGAATTCGGGGGGTACCTCGACGTTCAATGCCTGGGTAACGATTCCAGCAAGCCAGCCGGGTGGAAGCTACTACCTTGGCTGGATCGTCGACCCCCTCAACAGCATCGCGGAAATCGACGAGGCCAACAATGCGGTCGCGCTGGTTTCATCCACGTTCGTGCCGGCCAACTCACCACCCAGTGCCTGCTTCGGCACCAATCCAAGTTTGGGTTATGCGCCCCTGGGTGTCTCGTTCGATGCCTCCTGCAGTTCCGACCCGGACGGAAATATCGTCAGCTACCAATGGAACTTCGGCGACGGCAACACCGAATCTTCCGCGTCCCCGTATTACTCTCATACCTACTGGTCGCCTGGTTCCTACAATGTGACTCTGACGGTTACCGACAACCAGGGCTCTACCTCGACAACCTATAACGGCATCTGGGTTTTAGAAGGCGGCGGCAGCGGATGGTGCGGCGACAATTTCTGTGACAACGAGGGAGGAGAGTGCATGGATAACTGCCCACAGGATTGCCCTGACTACTTCTGCCTGGAACCGCTGTAGGAGCAGGCATCGCCGGCTCGACAAACATCACGGCGAAGGGCCGGACGGAGCCGGCCCTCGCACTTCGCCTTTTCAGAACCTGTACGACACCCCGGTCAGCAGGATGTAGTCCGGGAACGTCGCATCCCCCTCCCGTCCCGAGTACGGGTTCGGCTCGCGGTTGCGGTAGAAGCCGATCGGCACGTTGAGCGACCAGGTCGAGGCGCCCTTCGAGTAGGCGATGCCCGGCTCGATGAACATCTCGTGGCCCGGCCGGCGCCAGCCGTGGCTGTCGCCGATCAAGTCGTAGCGCGGCAGCCCCTCGATCCGGTACGCGAGGCTGGCGCCCAGCCCCGTCTTGCCGATCGGCAAGACGGCTCCCATCCGGAACAGGAACTGATCGGGCACCGAGTTCACGAGGATGCCCTCCTGGGCGGAGGCCGGGGTCGCGACCCCAAGGCCCACGAGGATGGATGGCGTGCCGTTGGTATCCCGCGGGTTCGAGAGGTAAGTGCCGGAGGCGAACAGCGTGGCCTTGCTGTACTGCTTGAACGCCTGGAGGTCGAACAGAATGCCCCAGCCGCCGTCGCCCAATTGCACCGACTGATCCACCGCCTTGACCGCCCGGTTGGTGCCGTCGATATTCGCGTACTCCTGGGTGATGTCGTACTCGCCGGTGGGCGCCTTGACCCCCAGCCCCAGAGAGATGTTGTGCCGGCTCTCGGGAGCGAGCACCCAGTAGCGGCCCGTCAGGCTGATGTCGCCCAGCCCGCTTGCCTCCTGCTTCTCGCGCGGACCCGGCACCGGCCGGATCGGCGTGGGCACGGCCCAGGACGCCTTCACCAGGGGCACGCCCAGGGAGAAGCTCAGGCGCTCCGTCGCCGTGTAGGAGAGGCCGATGTCGAGCGCCTGCTGCGTGTTGACGACAAAGGTTTGCTCCCGGTCACGGACGCGCTGGTGCTCGGTGCCACTGTAGTGGTCGTCGGAATCCAGGCCGCGATAGGAGAGGCTCATGTGCCAGTCACCTTTCGCGGGAACCAGCCTGCTTGCCGCGCCAAACACGGGCGCGGTCTGTCGTATGAGCACTCAGCCCTGGCCGGCGGCGGGCCGGGAGACCGTCAGGCCGAAAGCCAGCGAGGCGGCAACTGTGAGGAGCGGCAGGAAACGTCTGGACATTTTCTTGAACCTCCTGAAATCGAGGGCCGCATTCTACTCTATGGAGCCTGTTCTGATCGCGGGTACCGCCCGCTGTCCGCGCGGCGGGTGGACCAGAATTCCATCCGGCTGGAAGGTGACCCGCAAAGGGAGCTCCGCGACAAAGAAGTCCCGCCGGCTTTCCGGCCGCAGACGCAGCTTCGGAAGACCCCAGTCGGCCGGGAGCTGAATCGTCAGGAAGTCACGCTCACGGCCGATGACGAAGACCCCCTCGCCCGGCGCCTCGTACCGGCCGGCGTAAGAGTCGAGCACCGCCGGATCGAGGGCGATCTCGGTGCGCTTCGTGACGGTCGCCTTCGGCAACGGCAGATCCGGCCGCAGCAGATGACGCGCGACCTCGCCGACGCCTGCCACCTGGTTCGAGAGCACGACGACCCCGACCCGCTTCTTCGGATCCCAGGCCACCGAGCTGGCATAGCCAAACGTGCCGCCGTCGTGGAAGATCAGCGTGCCATCACCCTCCGCGATCTCCGTCCAGGCCAGCGCCTGCGGCGCCTGCGTGAATGGCGAAGGATCGTAGCCCATGGCCACGCGTAGCAGCCTCGCGAGGTCGTTGACGGTGGAAACGGCACCGCCGGCGGCCGGCATGAGCGAATAGACCGGAACCGCGGAGAAGAGCGGCGACGGCTGCAGGCTGGCATCGTGGCCGGCCGCAAGCCTCGCCTGGAGCTGTGGAGAAAGCGTGATGGCTGTGCTCTCCAGCTTCAGCGGAGCGAGGACGCGCTTGCGCAGGAGGCTCTCGAAATCCATGCCGGCCTTGGATGCCAACGCCTCTCCCAGAAGCCAGTACCCGAGATTCGAGTACTCCCGCTCGGCGCCGATCTCGCGCGGCAGCTCGTACCTGGCCAGGAACTGATAGAGCTGCGCGTCGGCCGGCATGAACGGCAGTCCCGAGGTATGAGTCGCCAGGTCCAGGAGCGTGATCGCCCGGCCATTCCGTTCGGGGATCTTGACGCCGGAAGGCAGATGCTTGACGACAGCGTCCGTGAGTGAAACCTCGCCCCTTCCGGCCATGTCGGCGAGCAGGAGCGCGGTGAAGACCTTGGTCACCGAGCCGATCTCAAAAACCGTATCGCCATCCAACGGGATACGGCCGTACGCGATCACCCTCGTGCCCTGCGGCTCGACCACGCCGACAACGACGCCGACGCCCTCGCCTTCGGCGCCTCCCCATTCAGCGAGCACCTTTCGGATCTCGGCATCCGAGGGAAGAACGGGCGTGCCTGCCTGTGGCAAGAGCAGCGCCAAAAGCAATGTCATTGGAATCATATGGCCCCCTTGAGGCCTTACGCTGCTGCTCGCCTTTGGGGTTTCAAGGCGAAGGATTCGCGGCGCTCGTGCATCAAGCAAAAGGAGGAGGAACCATCATGGTGAAGCTGCGGATCGGCGCCGCGGACGTCTTCATCAACGACTTCGTCCCGGAAGACACCGATCTTTCGTCTGCGATCGGGTTGCGGGTGCTGTTCTAGAGGCGGATGATCCCCGGCTCGCCAAGCTCCAGGGCGCTCTCCGCCTCCTCCGGCGCTACGTGGATGGCGTCGCCGGCATCCGCTGCGGATTCCCCGTGCTGCCCGCTCTTGAAGATCGTCTCTCCGCTTGGCACCTCCGGATGGTCTCCCAGCACCTCGGAGATCTCCCGCACTCCGTCGACCAGAGAACATTGCGGAGCGTAGCCCAGGGACCGGATCTTGCCGATGTCGGCGACAAGGCGATAGGTATCCTCCGTCACCTCGGGAATCCCCGCGATGACAGCCTCCCGGCCGGTAACCATGCTGATGACCTCGACAAGCTGCCTCATGGAGACCTCCGTCCCGGAGCCGACGTTGAAGATCTCTCCCGCCGGGGCCCTGTCGGCGATCAGCAGCAGACCCGACACCAGGTCGCGGACGTGCACGAAGTCTCTCGTCTTGCCATCGACGTCGCCGACGATCGGAATCGGCAGACCGTTGAGATGCCAGCGGAGGAACCTCGAAACCTCGACCAAAGCCCACTTGGGGTTTTCGCCGCGACCGTAGACGCAGAAGGGCCTGCCAACGACGACGGGAAGACCGGCGCTGTGGTGGAAGGAGAGGCAGGCGAGCTCTCCCGCGAGCTTGGAGGCGCCGTAGGGCACGAAGGGCCGCCGCGGGTGTTCCTCATCCATGGGAAAACGCTGCGGCCTGCCGTACACCGATGCCGACGACAGATAGACGAGACGCTTGACGCCGGTTTTCCTGGCAGCTTCGGCGACGTTGAAGGTGCCGACGACGTTGGTTTCGAAGTCGAAGCGTGGATGGGTGACGGAGATCGTGCCGTTCGCGTTCGAGGCTGTGTGGAAGACGAGGTCCACACCCTCGAAGGCCGCAGCGATCTGGGCCGGTTTGCGGATGTCGGCATCCACGAAGGTCACGTCAGGCCGCGGAGTGGCGTTGACCACTCTCGACAGATTGTCCAGCACGATCACGTCTTTGCCGAGCTGGCGAAGGGCGTCGATCAGATGCCCGGCGATGAACCCCAGGCCGCCGGTGACCAGAACTTGTTTGTAGCCTTCGAGCATGGGAGGGTGCCATTGAAATAAGGGGGGCATCTTACGCTATGGGCTCGCCGAAAGCATCCCGGCGAAGATGCCGCCTGGCCCGCTCCACCCGGTTTACCCGCGTATGCTCCGAATACACTCTCCCGAGACTCCTCCCCCCGAGGGGATGCTCCGATGCCCCGTGCACTTGGAGCAAGTACCAGTTCCAGAGAGACAATTTACATCGCATTCGGAGCATCCGAGCCGGTACCGAGGGCTCCGGCATACGATTATGCTCCGAATACGTGAGCACGAGGCCCCGAAGCACGTAGTTTTGCTCCTAAATTAGGCGAGGATGCTCCGACAACAAGGTTGCCTGCGCTTCGTCCCAGGGATTATGCTCCGAAAGCGCGTGTACTTTGGAGCATAATCATGGACCTGAGGACGGAAACCCGGATTTTCGGAGCATCCAGATGCGCCGGAGAGCCTGCCGGAGCTGCGGATGCTCCGAAAAGAGCTAGACCGCTGCCCGCTCGTAGAAGTAGACGATCAAATCGGTCGCGGGGACGGAGTATCCCATCTGGCGCAGGAGGGAGACCACCTGCCCACGGTGGTAGGTCGCATGGTTGACCATGTGGGATACGGGATGCCAGAGGGGATGAGTGTGGCTCTCGCCGCGGGTGTTGGTCCAGGTCAGCGGCGTCGCGAGCTGCTCGTCGGTCAGGCCGGCGAGGAAGGCCTCGATCTGCGAGGCCGTCTCCTCCCAGCCCGTGATCCAGGACATCAGGTCCGGAAAGTCCTGAATCGACGGCACTCGATCCAACGAAACCCCCAGGAAGCGGGAGAGCCACATCCTCTCGGAGCCCAGGATGTGGGCCAGGGTGCCCAGGATCGACTTGAAGCTCACCCCGGCGTCGCGGGTGAGGTCCTCTTCGCGCACGTTGCGGACCGCCGCGAGCACGAGACGGTCCGCCCAGAGCATGTAGAGGAGCAGCTCGCGGGCGGTGGAGGCCGCGAGCATTAGAAAACCGCGGGCTCTTCGTAGGTTCCGTACACGTCGCGGAGAGCGTCGCTGATCTCCCCCACCGTGCAATAGGCCTTCACGCAGTCGAGGATCAGCGGCATGGTGTTCTCGGTCCCGGCCGCGCCCTTCTTCAGAGTGTCCAGCGTGCGCGCCACCTCGCCCGCATCGCGCCGGCTTTTGACCTCGTCGATGAAGGCGATCTGCCGATCCGCCAGGTCGTCCGCGATGTAGAGGATGTCGATCGGCGG
>Ga0190265_10003456_pt1 | contig 10776 bp, 6 predicted proteins | sample Popmic124T_FD_133135 | JGI IMG/M metagenome (GOLD analysis project Ga0190265, IMG submission 133135) | Populus adjacent soil microbial communities from riparian zone of Indian Creek, Utah, USA - 124 T | ecosystem: Environmental > Terrestrial > Soil > Riparian zone | place: USA: Utah | collected...
ACGCAAGTCGGTACGGGGATTGAGCCCATTCAGATCGGTTGGGGCGAGCATCCACTGCCCCGCCGCAACCAGCGACGTGAGCGAACAATTGAAGCTTTCGCAGCCCTTGGCAGCGATCCAGCGCGCGTGCGGCGCAACACCGATTTGGTTGCCGGCGTGGTCGTCGCCCACCATCGTGCCCATCGTATGGGTGCCGTGCGAAACGTTGTCGCAGGGGATCCCCGAGGGGAGCCCGCACCCGCTGCCGGGATCGTACCAGTTGTAGTTGTGGTCGAACGCGCCGTCGCCGAGCGAGCCGCGGTACTGCTGGACCAGGGCGGGGTGCGTGTATTCGACGCCTGTGTCGATGCTGCCCACGACAATGCCGTCACCGAAGGCGCCGATCTCTTGCCAGACCTGGGGCGCTCGGATTCTGTCGAGGCCCCACTCGGTGCCTAGGACGTTGGACTTCGTGCCCGCACCGTGGCGCTTGATCGGCGGGATCTGGTAGCTGCGGTCGGGTACGACGCGGGCGACGTCGGAGCGCACGGCAATCTCGTCGAGAATGGCCTTGGTGGCCGTCACTTTGACGGCGTTCACGATCCAGAACTTCTCGTACGCCACCGCGCGCGCGGTCAGATCGGCACTGAGAGCCGCCTGGGAGCTCTGCGCCGTGCTGGTCAAGGCCTGATACACGGCCGCGCCACGGCTCTTCCAATCCTTGGCGCTCGCAGCTTGAGCGAGACTGGCCTGCTGGCGCATGAGCACCCAGGCCGTTTGCTTGCCGGCGGGCGGCGCTGCGACCGTCGGAGGGGTCGGCAGCGCTGCCTTGCCCCCCGCAGCTGCCGGCGCACTGAGCGCACTAGACCTCGACTCGAACGGTTCTCCCTGCGATTCCCGTGGTCCGCAACTTACCAGCAGCGGCGCCGCCAGTATCAAGAGCAGAAGCGCTGGCCGCGCAAATCTCTGGCCAAACACCCGCACCGCTTGCCACGACGCCTGTCGGCGCACCCCGTCCCTCGCCCTGTATTGCATCGTCCGACTCTGCGCTCAGAACCTCCGACACGAAAATGGTCATTTCATCTTCCCTCTACCGCACAGAGGTGCAGTGTTCAGGCGAGATATCGAGTTGCTCGGCTCTCGCCTGTGAGAGCGTAAATCGATCAAGTACGGGCGGGAAGGAGGGCCGAGGTGGCTACTTCTTCGCGGCCTCGGCGGCGAGCTTCTCGCGGTACTTCTTGGTCATCTCTTCCTGCTCTTGCTTGGGCACGACGGCATACTTGGCAAACTCCATCGTGAAGGTGCCCTTCCCTTGCGTCGCCGAGCGCAGATCGGTCGAGTACCCGAACATGGCGTTGAGCGGGACCTCGCAGGTGATGCTGACGGTATCGCCTCCCACCGTCTCCAGGATGACGCCGCGTCGCTGGTTCACTTGACCGACCACCGTCCCCTGGAATTCCGTGGGAGCGTCGATCTCGACCTTCATGATGGGCTCGAGGATGGTCGCCTTGGCGTTGGCATAGGCCTCTCGAAAGCCCATGAGCGCCGCGGTCTTGAACGCCATTTCGGATGAGTCGACCGCGTGGGACGCGCCGTCGTTGACCACGCACCTCGTGCCGACGATCGGGAAACCAATCAGCGTGCCCTTGCGAATACCTTCCTTGAAGCCCTTGTCGCACGACGAGATGAACTCGCGAGGAATCGACCCACCGGTGACGTCGTCGACGAATTCGTACGTCTCGACCGCGTCCGCCGGAAGCGGTTCGATGTACCCCATGATCTTCGCATACTGTCCCGAGCCGCCGGTCTGCTTCTTGTGCGTGTAGTTGATGTCGGCCCGACGCGTGATCGCCTCGCGGTAGGCGACTTGCGGTTGGCCCGCGACCACATCGCAGTTGTACTCGCGGCGCATGCGCTCCATGTAGATGTCGAGGTGGAGCTCCCCCATTCCACTGATGATGGTCTGTTGCGATTCCTCGTCCTGGTGCACGCGAAACGTCGGGTCTTCCTTGGTGAAGCGGTTCAACGCCTTCGAAAAGTTCGCTTCCCCCGAGCGCTCTTTCGGAGCCACCGCGAGGGATATGACGGCAGCCGGCACGTGCATCGAGGTGAGCGTGACGTTGACCTTGCCATCGGTAAATGTTTCGCCCGAGCTCGCCTCGACACCGTAGAAGGCGACGATGTCACCGGCCTCGGCGGACGGGATCTCTTCGCGGTCCTCCGAGTGCATCCTGAACATGCGGGGGACTCGCACCTTTCGCATCTCGTTGCTCGTATTGAAGATGGTGTCGCCAGCCTTGACCGTCCCCTGGTAGACGCGGAAGTACGTGAGCTGCCCGTACTTGTCCTGTTGCAGCTTGAACGCCAGGCCGACGAAGGGCTTGGTCGGGTCGGAGTCGATCACGACCTTCTCTTCCCGCTTCGTCTGATCGTGCGCTTCGTTGACGACCTCCGTCGGGCGCGGGAGGTAGTGCACGATGCCGTCGAGCAAGAGCTGGACGCCTTTGTTCTTGATCGCCGAGCCGCACATCACCGGCGTCATTTTGAGGGCCAATGTCGCGCGGCGGATCGCGGCCCGGAGCTCTTCTACGGAGACCGGCTCCTCGTTGACGAACTTCTCGGCGAGCGGGTCGTCGACTTCGGCGACGTCGTGTACGATTTTCTCGCGCGCCGTGGCCGTGGCCGCCGCAAACTCGGCGGGAACGTCTTCCACGCGGATGGTCTCACCGTCCGGGCCATCGAAGAAGTAGGCCTTACCGATGATCGGGTCGATCACGCCGCGGAACTCGGACTCGGCGCCGATCGGGACCTGGATCATGACCGGATGATGCCCGAGCTTTTCCTTCAGCATCGCCGACACGCGCTCGTAGTTGGCGCCCGGATTGTCCATCTTGTTGACGAAGGCGATGCGCGGCACGCGGTAGCGCTTCATCTGCTTGTCGACGGTAATCGACTGGCTTTGCACGCCCTTGCCCGAATCGAGCACCAGGATCGCGCCGTCGAGCACCCTGAGCGCACGCTCGACCTCGATCGTAAAATCGACGTGACCAGGCGTATCGATGATGTTGATGTTGTGGGGCTCTAGCTGCTGCTGCGATCCGTTCCACACGCAGTAGGTCGCAGCGGACTGGATCGTGATTCCCTTCTCGCGTTCCAGATCCATCGAGTCCATCTTGGCGCCGACGCCGTCTTTGCCGCGCACCTCGTGGATCTTGTGAATCCGCCCCGTGTAGAACAGGACCCGCTCGGTGAGCGTCGTCTTGCCAGAGTCGATGTGCGCGGAGATACCGATATTGCGAATGCGATCTAGGGGAATGCGCTCGTCCAAGGGATTCTCTCAGTCGTAGGGGATGGCGGGTTCGGAAACGCACACGGACTATCACGTCCGCAGGCCTCGTACGACCCGAATATAGCGCGGCATGAGCGGAATCGAGCAACACGTCATCTTCGCAGTTGACGCGCATATGGGGCCCAGTTCGTCGATCCCCTCGGCAACGCCTTTCCTCCTGGCAGAGGCACGCGCGGTTTTTCCTCGCGTCGACCCAGAACCACGAAGGCATCCCGGTCAGGCCGAGCGGTTGTTACTACCCGCCCGGCCGGCAGAACCACGTCAACGCGGCGAAGCGCTGCGATCCCGCTGCACAGTAGCTGGTCGTACCCAGCGGCGGACGTTGGTCAAGTGCACCTGCTCTTCCGCGAGGGCTTGCTCGAACCGGCGAACGACGGAATCGTTGGCCTCGGTGCGCGCCAGCTCAATCAGGGTTCCCCAGGAGTCGTTGTCGACGAGCTCCGCCACGAGTATCGCTTCCAGCGACTGTTTCATATTCATGCGTGGGTCGCCCAAGACCTGAAGCAGACCCATCGAATTCACGGCGGCGACGTCAGCGGAGGGAGTCAGCGCAGTTGGATCCCCGCCCATGGACACCATCACCTCGCGAAGCATTTCGAAGTGTTCCGCCTCTTCCGCCTTGATCTGCTCGAGCTCGGCGCGCGTCGGACCGGCGGGCAACGGATCCGAAGCGTCGAACTTACTGAGCAACGCGCCGTACAACCGCGTGCCTGTCCGCTCGAACGCGAGACGCTCCCCGAGTTTGTCGAGAAAGACATTTGCGTTCTTCCCCTTCGCAGCGTCGACCAAACCACCCGCGATGCCCTTGATGGTGGCCGGGGGAGGCATCGTGCCGATCGGCGCGCCGTCGGCGGCGTAGGCGGTACGGGCCTCGTCAATGGCCGTGTCGTCGCCAGCCGTCGTCGGCGGAGCCTCCTCTGCTCCCTGGATCAGGAGCTGACTGTCGATAGGAGACAACGCAATGCCCGTGCGGTTCTTACCCATTTCCACTTGATTTTTCATCATGGCGACACCTGCCTGGCCGTGTGGCCATTCCCGTTGGCTTTGGGGGCGAGCTCCGTTCCGGGCCGCCATTGGTACCCGGCGGCAACGCGCTCCGATGGCGAACCTTCGCGATTCATCCGCTTGCGATAGGCGATCGACAGCTGCGAATCCTCCTCCAGCGTGACAATCTGTCGACCATTCGCTCGGAAGTCGACTTGCTCTGCCAGTGTCTGCCGCACGTACTTACGTTGACTCGAAAAGTCGATGGGCTCCGGCAGCGACTTGGGGAGGACCTCGGCTGGATCACGCTTTTCATGCCGCCGGAAAAGGTCCATCGCGACATGCAAATGTCCTAGCTCGTAATCGACGAAACGTTCCCATATTTTCTTGATACGCGGATTCGACTCTTGCTGGGCGCAGGAGAAATACGTGTACACCTCCATCAACTCCAGCATCATCCACTTCTCGAGCCACGTTTCCTTTGGATCGCAAAGCGACTCGTATTGCGTGACGTGCTGCTCCTCGATGGAGGCGATTTCCGCGTACAGTTGACGCGCCGTGGGGTCCGCAAACATCGGTCCGATCGTCATGTAATAGTCGTGCGTCTGCGTTTCGGCGGCCACGAGGATCACCGCATTGAGCTTGGAGATCGGCGATGCGGTGTCCTTCTCGTAGTTCATGCGAAGGTCGTCCTCGGGCGCCCGATGCTCGACGCTGGTAGGCCGACCGGGGAGAATATCCGTGTAACATTGGAGCAGCGTGTTGGCATCCCGGCCCTCGACGCGATCCATCAGCGCGGCGTACCGGTACATGTGGTCGAAGTCTTCGAGCAGACCGAAATCCATGACCTGCTTGAGATACGGATCTGGCTCGTTCTGCGCCAGGAACGCAGTCAACTCGATAGCGACCTGCTCGAAGCCGATCGTCGTTTCGAGGGGACTCTGGTCGGGTGGGTTGAGCCAGTTGACCATGGTTTGCTGGTGCTGCTCCGCGCGACGAATCTGCGCGAGGGGGATTTGCAGGTGCGGATTGAACCGCGCACACATGTGCTTGAAGCGAAGAGACTCCGCCTCGATGCCGTTCATCAAAATAACGCGCACTCTCGTGAACGCATCATCATCCAGCTTCGAATAAGGAACTTGCACCAGTTCCTTCCAGGTGAAGTGTTGCTTATCGAGCGCGGTGCCGCGCTCCTTCATGATGTCGAGTCCCATTTGTCAGCTTCCTCCCAACTCCGTCGTGTTGAGTTGGAATCGCACTCCCGGACCGTGACGCCAATCGACCCTTCGTCCGCGCGCCGAGCTAGCGTCAGCCGACGATCCTGCGTCGGACGAGCTTAAGGTCTAGTGAAAAGCCTGGTTCAACTTGAGCGCCTTATGACCGCGCGCGTGGGCATACTGACCCGCTGAAGCAACCGACCTGACGCATCCTGGATTGTTCGTGGCGGGAGATACCGAGCCGCGTAGCGATGACGGCCGGCTAGCGGATCTCGGAGGACGCGCGCGAGAAGGACGGGGACGGCTCCGCCAAGAAGACGCTGCGTTCGGCGAAATAGCGCGGGAGGGCGTCGTCGAGTGTTGGCATGATGCTCGAGCGCTCGCTGCCGAGCACGCAATAGCTTGGCCTAGGCGCGGCACGCTTCATTGCCGACGAGCGAGAGGGCCGAATGAGCGCGCCGTTCAGCCCGGCGAGAGAGGCCGCTTTTTGCGCGAGACCAGCCCACGTGACGGCGCCCTGGTTGGCCAGATGCCAAAGCCCGGATTCTTCGTCAATCAGCAGGTCCAAAGCGGTCCCCACCAAATCAGGAACATAGGTGGGCGAGACGAACTCATCGGCGGCCGCGGCGAGTACTCTGCCCGACTGCAAGGTGGCAAGCGTCGTGGTGACGAAGTTGTGCTCGTCCCAAGGGCCGAAGAATGCGCTGGTCCGCACGACCATCGCGGTTGGCATGATGGCAAGCACGCGCTTTTCAGCGTCTGCCTTGGCCCGTCCGTAAGCCGAGAGCGGCGCAACGGGGTCGGTTTCCAAATAGGGCGAGCGCTTGGCGCCATCGAAAACGAGATCGCTCGAGAACGTCAGGAGGCGAGCGCCCCGGCCCGAGCACTCGGAGGCGAGCGTAGCGGGACCGACGCAGTTCTCGCGAAAGCATCTTTCGATCTCGCGCTCACCGTCGTCGACCCGTACATAGCCCGCCGCATTGACGACGCCCCAGGGTCGAAAACGCTCGAGCGCCGAGCGGACCGATGCCGGTCGGGCGATGTCCATGTCCGATCGTTCGAGAAGGCGGTAATCGAGCCCTCGCGCGGCGCAAGCCCGGCCGAACGCACGCCCGAGTGTGCCACTGGCTCCACAGATGAGGAGGGGGGCCGCACGGGAGCGGGAGTCCGTCGAAGCGTTGCCGGTGAGCCGCTGCGCCCCTGGTAAGAAGCGGGAGGAGCGGCGCCACCAGCCCGGCGTTTGAAGCACGGCATGCCGATACGGTCTGTGAACGGCAAGGTCCCGCAGTGCCGAACCGATGGCGGTGAGACGTGGCGACGGCGCACGCACGTCGAACGCACCTGGCTCGTAGTGTCCCGCGGCGCGCGTGACCAGGCTGTCCCAATCCATCGAGCCGAGCATCGCCCAGGCCGTCACTCCCCGCACGTCGGCGCCGAGGCGTCGCGCCCTGTGAGCCGCGTGCCAGGCCTCGATGAGCCAGCGGAGCTGCTCTTCGCGGGTGCATCCCAGGTGTACCTCCGTCAGCGCGACCGGTAGACGGTAGCGATGCCAAGCCTCGAGAAGGAGCGCACACTGGCCATAGATTCCGTCGGGGCGAACGCGCACAGCGTCGACGTCGGCATAACGCATCCGGCCGTTTCCTCCCCACGTCGAGGGTGGATAGCGCTCCAGCCTGTGATCGAGAAAGCGATCGCTGGTCACGTAATAGTTGAGCCCCACGATGTCAGGACGGCAAGGATGACGAGCGAAGTCCTCCAGCTCGGTTGCCGCGGCGCCGCTCGTCACCAGATAGTGCCAGAGAGGATGACCGGGCACGACCCGCCCATCGAGGATATCGAAACCGAGCCAGCGACGATGGTTCTCGAAGTCGACTTGGTCGGCGAGCGGTGGCGTCCCATAGGTGCGGCCCCCGTCGTCGATATGAACCAACCGCGCGTCGGGGATCGATTCGCGGATCGCTCGCATGCCGAGGACGACGGCGCGACATTGGTGGATCACCATGCGCGTGAAAGCGGCGTCATCGCGGCGATGCGGGTACCAATGCCCGTAAAGGCCGCTGAATCGGGCAGTCGTGATCGGCTCGTTCACCGGTGTGAACGATCGGATCCAAGGGTAGCGTTCGGCTACGGCGCGCCCGAACTCGGCGAGCTGTGTGGGGAAGGCCGGGTCCAGCAACGAGGTGTGGGCCGGCCCGCTTCCGTGATGGATCAAGCCGACAACCGGCTGAATGTCGAGCTCGCGCATTTGGCCGAGACGTTCATCGGTCTGACGCCAATCGGCGGTCTCCACGCCGTCCGGCGCGACGCTCTCCCACAGCACCGGGTAACGCAAGGTACGTAGCCCGAGGTCCGCGAAGCGCCGCAAATCCTCCGCTCGCGTTGCGTGTCCGGTGGCCGCACTCTGGTCGAAATATCGATCGCCGACGCGATTGCGCGTGCATTCCACCCCGCCCCAGAGCTCGAGCCTTTCGTCGACGCTCGCCAAGCGGCGAAGGTCATCCGGCACGAAGGGTCTGCTCATCATGACGTGCGAGCTTCTCGTAGATTTTCAGTGCCTGGGCGACGACTTGGTCCATGTTGTAGTATTTGTAGGTGCCGAGTCGTCCCGCGAAGTGCACCTGCGGCGTGGTGGAAGCCAGGCGCTCGTACTTGCCATACAGCTCGGCGTTTCCGCGGCGCGGCACGGGATAATAAGGATCGCCACTCGCTTTGGGATATTCGTAGACGATGGTCGTCCTGGCATGTTCTTGCCCGGTCAAGTATTTGAATTCCGTGCATCTCGTATAGGCATAGTCGTTCGGAAAATTGACCACCGGTGCAGGTTGAAACACGGGCTTGTCGTGCGTTTGGAACTGAAAGTCGATGGACCGATATTCGAGTTTTCCATATCGATAGTCGAAAAACTCATCGATGGGGCCCGTGAAGATCATCTCGCGGTAGTCGATCATTCCGTGGAGCTCCCGATAGCTCGTATTCAACATCAACTTGATGTTGGGACTGGCGATCATGCGCTCGAACATCCGAGCGTATCCGTGTAAGGGCATGGCCTGATACGTATCGGCGAAATAGCGGTCGTCTCGGTTGTGACGCACCGGAACGCGCGCCGTCACCGTCGCGTCGAGCTCCGAGGGATCGAGGCCCCACTGTTTGCGGGTGTAGTTGCGGAAGAACTTGTCGTAGAGCTCGCGCCCGACCTTGCTCACGATGACGTCCTCGGAGGTGAGCACCGGACTTATCGGTTCGGCGAGGTCCTCGAAAAAGGCCGGCAGCTGCATCGCCGTCAAATTGAGACCGTAGATGCGGTTGATGGTGTCGAGGTTGATGGGTATGGGGACCAGTTGCCCGTCCACCGATGCGAGGACACGATGTTGGTAGGGGCGCCACGAAGTGAAGCGCCCGAGGTATTCGAAAATCGCTGCCGAGTTGGTATGAAAGATGTGGGGGCCGTATTTGTGAATCAGGATCCCTGCATCGTCGTGACAATCGTACGCGTTGCCGCCGATGTGACGCCGCTTGTCGATGAGCAGAACGCGCTTACCGCTACCCTCCGCCAACCGTTCGGCCAATGTACATCCTGCGAATCCAGCGCCGACGATCAAGTAGTCGAACATCAGCCCGCGTCTCGGAGCAGGGAGGACGAAGCCACCGCTTGCGACAAAGCGGGTTCGAAGGAGTGTGGTCGATAGGTAGAGCGGGCAGCGGCGTCGACCAGGCTCGCCATCTTGGAGAAGGTCGAGTCCCAGGAATTGGCGGCCAAAAACACATCCGCCTTGGCTTGGCGCTGCAAGGGATCTTGCGCCAGCGCCCGTTCGACCGCGGTCGTGAAGTCGAGAGGGCAGTCGGCGATATGAACGAGTCCGAGGCGGCCGTAGGGCTCCACCACGTCGGCGATCGCGGTGGAAACGACCGGTCGTCCAGCAGCCAAATACTCGGGCGTCTTGGTGGGACTTATGAAGCGGGTCGCTTCGTTGCGTGCAAACGGCAGAATGGCCGCGTCCCACCCGGCGATGTAGTGCGGGAGCTCCGCATAACTCTTCTGCCCAAGATAGTGAATATTGGCGGCGCGGGGCAGCGTCGCCTCGTCGATCTTCACGACGGGACCCACCATGACGATGTGCCAGTCGGGGCGAAGCGCGGCTACGTGAGCCAACAGGCCGAGGTCCATCCGCTCGTCGATCACCCCGAAGAAACCGAGACGCAGGTGAGGAATGTCCTTTTGGTCGTCCGGGTCATCCTGCGCAAGGCGCGCCTTGCTGAAATGTGCCGCGTCGACGCTGCTTGGGAAAAGATGCACATCGCTGCGGGTCTTCTGTTTGGCGCGCCACAAGCTGTGACCACCGGCCATCACAACGTCCGCTTGATCCAAAAGTTGACGTTCGAGGAGCGTCAGCTCCGACGGAGCGCCCTGGAAGGCCGCCAGTTGATCCATGCAGTCGTACACGACGGCGCGCGGTTGCAACTTGTGCGCAATCGGCAGCGCCATCGGCGTGTAGTACCAAAGGACGAAATCCTTCAATCCTTCTTCGCGGACCAGGCGCTCCAAGAGCTGAGACTGGGCGCGGCGCACCATCGCCGGTGAGCTCCCTCGCGGGTGATGGGGCACCACGACCGACAGCCGATCGGCGAGGCGCCTGATGTCGAGACGTGCGGGGCCTTCGCCGTGCTCGACCGATTCCTCCACATAAAAGACGCGGGCATGCTTTGCCCATCTCGTCATCAGATGTTGAGGCCGTTGAAAGACGAAGTTCCATCGCAGGTGAGAGAGGCAGACGAGATCGGGGAGCGCGTGTTGAAGCATTCGTTCCTTTGGCTGAGCGCGAGGCATCCAGGGCCGAGCCCTTCATCACGCCCTGCGCGCAGCACTTTCAAGATTCGTTCCACGCTGTGGTTGCAGGTTGCGTACAGTGCCGCTCGATGGACGATGACTATTCGTCCGCCGGAGGGTTCTCGCGTCCCGGCAGCCCCTCCTGCAAAAAGAGCGGCCAGGAACGTGGACCGCGGGTAGCTGCGGAAATGAAAGCGAGCGGCAGCTTCGGCGTGCGATCCGCATAAAGAAGGCCGTTGGCCTCTTGGTACGTGTCGGCAAATTGCGTGTAGCAAAAGCCGCAAAGCAGTCCCAGCGAGCGGACCACCTCGAGGAGCTGCGCATATCGAACGCCGAACTCATCGGCGTTCGCACAATGCGAATAGCCCCACGTGTGCGCCGAGTGGCCGAGTGCGATTCCCCCGAACTCGCTCAGCACGAGC
>Ga0190265_10003457_pt1 | contig 10775 bp, 11 predicted proteins | sample Popmic124T_FD_133135 | JGI IMG/M metagenome (GOLD analysis project Ga0190265, IMG submission 133135) | Populus adjacent soil microbial communities from riparian zone of Indian Creek, Utah, USA - 124 T | ecosystem: Environmental > Terrestrial > Soil > Riparian zone | place: USA: Utah | collected...
CTTGTAGGCCCAGTACCAGCCGTACAGGCTGAACGTGATGATGAAGAGAAGGATCCCGAAGCCGATCCCGCGTGGCTGCCCCAGAGGGCCTGTGCTGACTGAAGGTGTGTTCATGGAGGGGCATTCTGCTGCATTTGGCGGACGGCGGTACGCTCCGGAGCGTGAGTCCCGCACGCGGGTCGCTGGAAGAGCGTTGGCCGCGGCCGTCCGTCATGGGCGTCGTAAACGTCACGCCCGACAGTTTCTCCGACGGAGGCCGCTTTCGGTCGGCCGCGGATGCGATCGCGTACGGACGGCGCCTGGCGGAGGACGGGGCTGCCATCGTCGACGTCGGCGGAGAGTCGACTCGTCCCGGCGCGACGGCCGTCTCGCCCGACGAAGAGCTCGCGCGAGTCGTCCCGGTGCTCGAGGGGCTGGCGGGCATCCCGGTCTCGATCGACACGTCGAGGGCCGCCGTCGCGCGACGGGCGCTCGAGCTCGGTGCAGAGCTGGTCAACGACGTCACGGCGCTGCGTGGGGACCCCGAGCTCGCCTCGGTCGTGGCGGAGCACGGCGCGTATGTGTGCCTGATGCACATGCAGGGGGAGCCGCGGACGATGCAGGCCGCTCCTCACTACGACGACGTCGCGGCGGAAGTGTTCGCGTTCCTCGAGGAGCGGGTCGGCTTTGCCGTGGAGCAGGGCATCCCCGAGGAGCGGATCTGCGTCGACCCGGGCATCGGCTTCGGCAAGACGCCGGACCAGAATCTCGAGCTCGTCCGCCGCCTCGACACGCTCGTCGCGCTGGGCCGGCCCGTGGTCGTCGGGTTCTCGCGAAAGAGCACCCTTGCCAGGGTGCTCGGGGATTCCGAGGCGCCGCAAGGATCGATGTCGGCGTCCATCGGGGCGGCCGTCGCGGCCTTCGGACGTGGCGCCTGGATGCTGCGTGTGCACGACGTGAGGGAGACCGTCGAGGCGCTCGCGGTTGCGGCGGCGGTGGAACGGGGAAAGGTAACGGCATGACCATCGAGCTCTTGAGCCTGGTGGTGTTCGGACACCATGGATACCTCGAGGCCGAGAGGCGGCTCGGCCAGCGCTTCCTCGTCGATCTCTGGGTGGATGTGGGGGAGGCCGCGGCGACGAGCGACGAGATCGGCGAGACCGTGGACTACCGACATCTCGCAGCTCTGGTACGCGAGGTCTTCGCAGGCCCCGAACGGCAGCTTCTCGAGGGTCTCGGCGGCGCCGTCGCCGACGGGGTCCTCGAGCAATTTCCGGACGCCACCCGGGTGCGGGTCCGGGTTCGCAAACCCGACGTGGTGCTCGATCCGCCGGTCGAGCACGCGGCCGTGATCGTCGAGCGGTCTCGCGAGAGATCGAGTGGGCGTCAGGCTCAGGCCTGACCCCTACACAGTTTCCATGCCTCGAGCGTACGTCGGCCTCGGCGCCAACCTCGGCCCGAAGGAAGTCACGATTCTGCGGGCGGTGGACCTCCTCGCCGCCGAGGATGGGATCGACGTCCTCGGTCTCTCCCAGCTGCGCGAGACCGAGCCCGTCGGCGTCGTCGAACAGCCGGGGTTTCTGAACGGAGCCGTCGCGCTCGAGACCTCGCTCTCCGCTCGCGAGCTGCTGGACGTGCTCTTGCGGATCGAGCGGGAGCTCGGGCGGGTGCGCGACGACCGACGGTGGGGGCCGCGAACGATCGATCTCGACCTTCTCGTCTACGGGAGCGAGACGATCGACGAGTCGGGCCTGCGCGTCCCTCACCCGCGGCTCCACGAGCGGCGGTTCGCGCTCGCGCCGCTCGCCGACCTCGAGCCCGGGCTGCAGATCCCGGGTCTCGGGCGGGTGTCGGAGCTGCTCACGGAGCTAGACTGAGGCTCATGTCGCACCTGGACGAGCTGGACGACTTCGAGGCCGAGCTCGAGCTCTCCCTCAAGCGTGAGTACTCCGCGGTCTTCGGCCTGTTTCGCTACTGCGTCCTCACGCAGGACGCGACGTATCTCTGCAACAAGCTCGACGTCGAAGCGCTGCCGCAGGCGAGCTACCCGTACTTCCACATCCGGATGGAGGACGTATGGGTGTGGGACAAGAACCGGCCCACGAGGATCATCCCGCGTGCGGAGGTCTACACCTCGGGCGACGTCACGATCGAGGAGCTTCGCGGCGAGGGCGAGGAGCCGCGGCTGACCGCCGAGGCGCTCGCGGAGCGGATCGGCCAGCAGTTCCAGGGCGACGACGAGTCTGCGTGATGCTCCGGTAGGCGCGCATCGTGCTGCGCCCGCCGCTCTGATTCACTTGCGCCGTGCTCCTGACGGTCGACGTCGGTAACACGCAAACCGCTCTCGGCCTCTACGCCGGCGGCGAGCTCACGGACCACTGGCGGCTCGCGACCGAGCGTTCGACGACCGCGGACGAGCTCGGCGTGGTGCTCAGCGGCCTCCTCGACTTCGACGGCGTGGACGGGATCTGCCTCGCCTGCACCGTGCCCGTGCTCGTGCGGGAGTGGGAGGCGCTCGCGTCCAAGTGGGCCCAGGCGCCGCTTCTCGTCGTCGGCCCGGGCGTGAAGACGGGAATCCCCATCCGCTACGACGATCCCCGGGAGGTCGGGCCCGACCGGATCGTCAACGCGGTCGCGGCCAAGGAGCGCTACGGCGCGCCCGTCATCGTCGTCGACTTCGGCACCTCCACGAACTTCGACGTCATCTCGCCGGCGGGTGAGTACGTCGGCGGCGTGCTCGCGCCGGGCATCGAGATCTCGATGGACGCGCTCTTCGCGCGTGCCGCGCGGCTCGTCAAGGTGGACTACACGGCGCCCGAGTCGGTGATCGGCAAAACGACCGTCGGAGGCCTGCAGTCGGGGCTCGTGTACGGCTTCGCCGGGCAGGTCGACGGAATCGTCGCGCGCATCAGGGAGGAACTCGGTGCCGAGGCGCCCGTCATCGCCACGGGCGGGCTGGCCGATCTCGTCGCCCCGCACTCGCACACGATCGAGCGTGTCGACCCGTTCCTGACGCTCGACGGCCTGCGCATGGTCTGGGAGCTGAACGCGTGATCCCGGACACCGCCGGGCTGACGGTATTCGTCGTAGCGGCGCTCGCCCTGCTCGTTGTGCCGGGGCCGGCGGTGCTCTACGTCGTCGCGCGCTCCATCCACCAGGGCAGGCGCGCAGGGCTCGCCTCGGTGCTCGGGATCCACGTCGGCACCCTCGTCCACATCGCCGCCGCGACCGCAGGTCTCTCAGCGCTCATCGTCTCGTCCGCCGTCGCCTTCACGGCGGTGAAGATCGCAGGCGCGATCTACCTCGTCGGTCTCGGCCTGTGGACGCTCTTCGCGCGCCGGTCGGAGACGGAGGTCGCCCTCGGCGGCGAGCAGAACCTGCGCCGCGCGTTCGCTCAGGGCATCGTCGTGAACGTCCTCAATCCCAAGACGGCGCTCTTCTTCCTCGCCTTCCTGCCGCAGTTCGTGGACCAGGATGCATCCCATCCGGCCGTGCAGATCGCCTTCCTCGGAGTTCTCTTCGCCCTTCTCGGACTCGTCACCGACTCCATCTGGGCCCTCGCGGCCGGTACGGCGGGCGGCGTGCTCCGCCGGTCGACGCGCTTCGTGCGCACGCAGAGCTACGTCACCGGGACCGTGTACGTCGGCCTGGGCGTCGCGACGGCCTTCGCCGGCTCGGCCGACAACGCGTAGGGGCGAGGCTTGCCTCGCCCTCGCTAGCCGCCGCCGTAGATGGAGACGGGCAATTCGAGTGTCATCTCCTCGCCGCTCGGCACCTCGGCTTCGAGCTGCTCCAGGAGCGGGATCGCGCCCGGAGCGGCGGCGAGCAGCCGGCGCTCGACCTCCTCGGTCGAGTCGAGCCGCAGGAGCTCCTGCTTGAACGGCTTCGGAAAGCGCCCGCTTCCCAGGTACCAGCCGTAGAACTTCTTGAGGAAGCCGGATGCGCGGCGCTCTCCCATCTCCCGAACCGCCTCACGCGCGAACAGGACGAGCTCCGCGACGATCTCCTCGCGCGAGGCCTCGCCCACGTCGCCGTCCACGATCTCCCGGAGAGTCCACGGGTTGCCCTGCGCGCCGCGGCCGACCATGACCGCCTCCGCGCCGGTCTCGCCCAGCACGGCTTGCGCCCGCGCGCGCGAGGTCACGTCACCGGACGCGACCACGGGGACGTCGACGAGCGAGACCAGCTCCTCGGTGAGGGAGTGGTCGGCGGTGCCGGTGTACATCTGCTCGGCCGAGCGGGGATGGAGCGTCAGCGAGGCGGCGCCCGCCTCGACGAGGCGAGGTCCGAGCTCGAGGCAGGCGCGCGAGCCGTTTCGCAGCCCGCGCCGGAGCTTGACCGTGACGGGGACGTCCACCGCCTGCGCGACCGCGGCGACGATGCTGCAGGCGAGCTCGGGATCCTCGAGCAGCGTCGCGCCCGCACCGGTCTTCGTCACCTTCCGCACGGGACAGCCGAAGTTGAGGTCGACGATGTCGGCGCCCACGGCCTCGACCATCTGCGCGGCGTGCGCGAGCGTCCCCGGATCCGAGCCGAACAGCTGGATCGCGAGCGGGTGCTCGTCCGAGGCCACCCGCAGATACCCGAGCGTGCGCTCGTTGCGGTGCTCGATTCCGGCGCAGCTGACCATCTCGGAGCACACGAGGCCGGCGCCGTAGCGGCGGCCCTGTCGCCGAAACGCCTGCACGCTCACGCCCGCCATCGGCGCCAGTACCAGCCGCGTGGGCACCTCGACGGGGCCGATATTCCAGGGAGTTCGCAGGTCGATCACCGCTGTCGGATGGTACTCGGAGGACTGTTGACGCTGATCGTGCGCCGCAGCTACCATTCCCGACCGTTCTGACGGGGCCTGCGGGCCCCGCGATCTCGTCTCGGAGGGCAATTCGTGAAGGATGTGATCCTTACTCCCGAGGGCTACGAGCAGCTCAAGAGCGAGCTCGGGCGCCTGCGGACCGACAAGCGGCGGGAGATCGCGGAACGTATCGCCGCGGCCCGCGCCTTCGGCGAGATCGCCGAGAACGCCGAGTACGACGACGCGAAGAATGAGCAGATGATGCTCGAGCACCGCATCGCCCAGCTCGACGAGCGTCTGGCGCACGCGCGCGTCATCGATCCGAAGGCGATCGACACGAGCATCGTCTCGGTGGGCTCGGTCGTGCGGCTCCGGGACGTCGACGCGAAGGAGACGGTCGAGTACTTCATCGTCGGCTCTGCCGAGGCGAACCCGACGGAGCGCAAGCTCTCGAACGAGTCCCCGGTCGGCAAGGCGATCATGGGCCGCAAGAAGGGCGAGACGGTCGAGGTCGCGACACCGCGCGGCTCCAAGCTGAAGTTCAAGATCATGGAGATCAAGGCCGCCTGATCCCTGGTGCGCGGCGTCGCCGCGCTCGCGCTCCACTCCCAACCCCCGCGGCCGATCTCGGCCGAGCGCCGATTAGACTCGGCGGCCATGACGCCGCCCAAGCGATTCCCCGACCGGGACGAGATCGCCGCGGTCCGGGCGGAGACCGAGCTGCTCGAGGCTGGTGGAGATCTCGCCGAGACACGGCGCCTTGCGGGACGAGCGATGGCACGCCGGGAGATGGGCAAGCTCGTCTTTCTCGATCTCGTCGACCGCTCGGGGCGCATCCAGCTGATGTGCGACACGGCGAAGACGGGCGACGTGGACGTGCATCTCGGCGACGTCATCGGCGTTGTCGGGCGACCGGCGAAGTCGCGTCGGGGAGAACCCTCGCTCGCCGTGGACGAGCTCACCGTCCTCGCGAGCAACCGGAGCCCGCTGCCCGACACGTTCCACGGGCTCACCGACCAGGAGACGCGCTACCGCAAGCGCTACCTCGACCTGCTGATGAACGAGGACGCCCGCGAGCACTTCGTGCTCCGGGCACGGATCGTCACGGCGGTTCGCCGCTACCTCGACGAGAACGGCTTCGTCGAGGTCGAGACCCCGATCCTCCAGCCCCGCTACGGCGGTGCCTTCGCGCACCCGTTCGTGACCCACTCGAACGAGCTCGACGCCGACCTGTACCTGCGGATCGCCACCGAGCTCTATCTCAAGAGGCTGATCGTCGGCGGGCTCGAGCGCGTGTACGAGATCGGGAAGGACTTCCGCAACGAGAGCGTCTCGTTCAAGCACCAGCCCGAGTTCACCATGCTCGAGTGGTACGAGGCGTACGCGAACTACGAGGACACGATGGTCCGGATCGAGGCGATGCTGGAGCGGGTCGCGCTCGACGTGCTGGGGACGACGAAGGTCGCATTCAGGGGGCACGACATCGATCTGAAGGCGCCCTGGAAGCGGGTGCGCTTCGTCGAGGCCCTCGAGGAGCTCGAGCTCTGGACACGCGATGCGGGCGAGCTTCGCGCGTGGCTCGAGGAGCGGGGTGTCGATACCACTGCCGACAAGGACTGGACGCAGCTCGTCGACCATGCCTTCTCCCACTTCGTCGAGCCGGGCCTCATCGAGCCCACGATCGTCTACGGCCATCCGGTCGAGCTCTCCCCGTTCGCGCGCGTCATGGACGACGATCCGAGCCTGACCGAGCGCTTCGAGTTCTCCGCGGCCGGGATGGAGCTCGGGAACGCGTACTCCGAGATCAACGATCCGGACGAGCAGCAGCGGCGATTCGACGAGCAGTCGGAGTACGTCGAGGGTGTCCGCGGCGATCCCGACTACGTCGAGGCGCTCTCGTACGGCATGCCGCCGACGGGCGGCCTCGGCCTCGGTATCGACCGGCTCACGATGCTCCTCTCCGGGCAGGAGACGATCCGCGACGTGATCCTCTTTCCGGCGCTCCGTCCGTCCGGCGCGTAGAGGCCTCGAAAGGGCGTACCCCCGCCTGGGGGTGAGCGCACGCTTCCCTGGTGACGATCTAGTCAGGCGGTGCTCAGGAGGAGAGGAACGAACGTCGACGGCGACGCGGCTCTGCACGTGGGAGAGGCGCACGCGCACGCGATCCTCGACGCCGCCCTCGACGCGGTCATCACGATCGACCACCTCGGCCAGGTCCTGGAGTTCAATCGCGCCGCCGAGAAGACCTTCGGCTATCGGAAGCAGGACATCCTGGGACGGGAGCTCGCAGAGCTCGTCGTTCCCCCCGAGTTCCGCGAGGCGCACCGCGGAGCGCTCGCGCGCTGGACGGCTCAGGGCCCGACAGTGGGTGCGGGCGGTCTTCTCGGTCAACGGATCGACGTCGAAGCCATGCGCGCCGACGGGTCGCGTTTTCCGGCCGAGCTCGCGATCAGCCGGGTCGTCGTCCCCGGCCCGCCGGTCTTCACCGCCTGCATCCGGGACGTCAGCGAGCAGAAGGAAGCCGAAGAGCGGCTGCGCACCACCGAGTTCCGCTACCGGACGCTCGTGGAGCAGCTTCCGCTGATCTCGTACGTGGACGGCGCCGAGAGCGCCGTCTCGAAGCCGCTCTACCTCAGCCCACAGGTGAAGGCGATGCTCGGAGTCAACGCCGACGAATGGATCTCGACCCCGCACCTGTACGAGAACCTGATCCACGAAGGGGACCGGCAGCGAGTCCTGGCGGAGAAGCAAGCGGCCTACGAGAACGGCGAAGTGCTGCGCCAGGAGTACCGGATGGTCGCAACGGACGGCCGCATCGTCTGGGTCGAGGACCAGTCGGTTCCGATCGACCCACCCGAGGGTGGACCCAGCTTCCGTCAGGGCTTCGCGATCGACATCACCGAGCGCAAGCAGGCGGAGGACGACCACCGGCGGGCCGAGGTGCGCTATCGGACGCTCGTCGAGCAGCTGCCGCTCGCCGTGTACATCGACCGCGTCGACGCGATGAGCTCGAACGCGTACACGAGCCCGCAGATCGAGCCGATGCTCGGCTACTCCACCGAGGAGTGGAGCGCCAACCCGGCTCTGTACGTGGACCTTCTGCATCCCGAGGATCGCGAGCGTGTCCTCGAGGCTCATGCCCTGACGCATGCCACGGGCGAGCCGCTACGTCTCGAGTACCGCATGCTCGCGCGGGACGGGCGGGTGGTCTGGGTGCATGACGAGGCCCGCCTCATCGCGGACCAGGACGGCGGCGCTCCAGTCCTGCAGGGCTATCTCCTGGACGTCACAGCTCGCATGGAAGCCTTGGCCGAGCTTCGCCACCAGGCGTTCCACGATCCGCTCACCGGCCTCGCGAACCGCGCCCTCTTCACCGACCGTGTCCAGCACGCGCTCGTCGTCGGGAGCGTGGTGGGCCGGGAAGCAGCGGTGCTCTTCGTCGACCTCGACGACTTCAAGACGGTCAACGACAGCCTCGGCCACTCGGCGGGCGACGAGCTCTTGTGTGAGGTCGGCGTTCGGCTCTGCGATGCGCTCTCTCCCCGGCATACGGTCGCGCGCATCGGCGGCGACGAGTTCGCGATTCTCGTCGAAGAAGGCGATGGAGCCGCGGCAGCGGCCGACGCGGCGGAGCATCTGATCACCGCCCTCCAGTCCGCCTTCGAGGTCGGCGGCCGCGAGGTCTTCATCACCGCGAGCATCGGGATCGCGCTGGGAGAGGACGCGGAGGAGCTGCTCCGGTCGGCGGACGTCGCGATGTACAGGGCCAAAGCTCGCGGGGGCGCACAGTACGTCGTCTACGCGCCGAGAATGGACGAGGACGTCGTGGGGCGGCTCGAGCTCGTGGCCCACCTGCGGCGCGCGCGGATCGGCGACGACTTCGTGCTCCACTATCAGCCGGTGGTCGAGCTCGGGACGGGGCGGATCGTCAGCGTCGAAGCGCTCCTGCGGTGGAACCACCCCACGCGAGGCGAGCTGCCGCCGTCCGCGTTCATCCCGGTCGCCGAGGAAACCGGCCGCATCGTCGAAATCGGCCGCTGGGTGCTCACCGAGGCGTGCGGCCAGGCGGCACGCTGGCGCGCCGAGGTTCCCGGCGCTGAGAATCTATGCGTGAGCGTCAACGTCTCCGCCCGGCAGATGCGAAGACCAGGACTGCTCGAGGAAGTTCGCTCGGCGCTCGAGGAGTCGGGCCTGGACCCGGCCGCGCTCGAGCTCGAGATCACGGAGAGCGTCGTCGCTCGCCGGCGCGACGAGATGACGAGCATCCTGAACGGGGTCGCCGGGCTCGGGGTCCGGCTCGCGCTGGACGACTTCGGAACGGGCTATTCGTCGCTGTCGCTTCTCCAGGACCTGCCGGTGCAGGTGCTCAAGATCGATCGCACGTTCGTGAGGAGCCTCGACGCGAGGGTCGAGCGGGTCGCGTTCGTACGCGCGATCGTCGATCTCGCCACGACGCTCGGGCTCACGGTGGTGGCCGAGGGAATCGAAGAGGAGGCGCAGGCGGCGACGCTACGCCAGCTCGGCTGCAGGCTCGGCCAGGGCTACTACTTCGCGCGCCCTCTGGATCCGGCGGAGCTCGAGCCCCTGCTGGCATCCGGCCCGCGCGCACGGCCGGTCGGCCGGCCCGTGCTCGTAGCGCGGCGCTCGACCGCTGCCTGACGCGTCCGACGACAACTCGGCGCGAACCTGGCGCAAAGACTTCGGCACCGGAGAGCCACGCTTCTCGTGGTGTTCCACCGCAAGCGACTTCGGCTCCGCCACTTTGACTACGCGACCCAGGGTGCGTACTTCGTGACGATGTGCGCCTACCAACGGCAGCCCCTCTTCGCGCGGGTCGTTCGGAGTGAGGTGCGCATGACGTCGGCGGGAGCGGTGGTTGCGTCGTGCTGGACCGAGATTCCCGCTCACTTCCCGGTCGAACTCGACGCCTTCGTCGTCATGCCGAACCACGTGCACGGAATCCTGTTCCTGGCTGGGGCGGGGCATGCCCCGCCCCTACAGACGGTCGTGGGATCGTTCAAATCCGCGGCCGCGCGCGGCGTGAATCGCCGTCGCGGTTCGCCCAGCCGTCCGGTGTGGCAGCGCGGGTTCTATGACCGGGTGATCAGGGACGAGCGCGAGCTCCAGGTGCTCCGGACGTATGTCGTCGACAACCCCGCGGCGTGGGCGGTGGACCCGGAGAACCCGTCACGTCACCCAGGCGTCGTGTCCGCGCCCTGGCTGTAGGGGCCGGGCATGCCTGGCCCTCGTCCTACGCGGCGGCTTCGACCCTGCCGCGCTCGTATGCGACGACGTCGGAGAGGATGTCGTCGAGGGATCTCGAGGGCGTCCAGCCGGTCGCGGCGCCGATCCGCTCGATCGAGGGCTCCCGGTGGAACATCTCCTCCATCGCCCCGTGCGGGAAGACGTCCTCGTACGGCACGAACACGACCTCGGACGCGCTCGCGGTCTTCTCCAGAACGCGCTGGGCGAGATCCCGGATCGCGATCCGCTCCTGCGAGCCGACGTTGAAGAGGTCGCCCGACGTCTCCGGCGTGTCCATGAGGCCCTTGAGCCCGCGAATCGTGTCCGAGACGTGGCAGAAGCACCGCGTCTGCATGCCGTCCCCGTGCACCTCGAGCGGTCGTCCCGTGAGCGCCGCCTGCACGAAGCGCGGGATGACCATGCCGTACTGGCCGCTCTGCCGTGGCCCGACGGTGTTGAAGAGCCGTGCGATCACGCAGTCGAGGTCGCGTTCCTCGTGCCAGGCGAGCGCGAGGAACTCGTCGATCGCCTTCGAGTCCGCGTATGCCCAGCGCCGGGCGGTCGTCGGCCCGTAGATCCTGCGGGCGTCCTCGCGGAGCAGCGCCTCCTCGGGGTGGTCGCCGTACACCTCGGACGAGGACGCGACGAGCACGCGCTTCCCGAACTTCGTGCAGTACTCGAGCACGTTCTCCGTCCCCTGGATGTTCGTGAGCAGCGTGTGCCCCGGCTGCTCCACGATCAGCTGCACGCCGACGACGGC
>Ga0190265_10003458_pt1 | contig 10772 bp, 11 predicted proteins | sample Popmic124T_FD_133135 | JGI IMG/M metagenome (GOLD analysis project Ga0190265, IMG submission 133135) | Populus adjacent soil microbial communities from riparian zone of Indian Creek, Utah, USA - 124 T | ecosystem: Environmental > Terrestrial > Soil > Riparian zone | place: USA: Utah | collected...
AGATCGGGTCGAGCGCATGCTCGGCGTCGATGAAGGCGGCGACCCCGCCGGCCTTCTGCGCCTCGGCGACCGCGTGAAGCGCCAGGGTCGTCTTGCCCGAGCTTTCGGGGCCGTAGACCTCGACGACCCGGCCGCGCGGCAGGCCGCCAATGCCCAAAGCGATGTCGAGCCCGAGCGAGCCCGTCGAGATGGTTTCGATCTCGATCGCCTCGCGCGAGCCCAGCCGCATCGCCGACCCTTTGCCGAAGGCGCGGTCGATCTGCGCCAGAGCGGCGTCGAGGGCTTTCTGCTTGTCCGTGTCCATCGAGGTCCTGTCGGAAACGACTTGAAGTGATGCCACCATGGCTTGCTCTCCCCGTATTGCGTCGGCCCGCGCCGATCAATGACGATCATGTACTATTTTTGTTCCGGGGGAACAAGTAGCAAACTCAGGAGGGGAGCGAAGGCTCGCCAGCGCTTCGCGGAACGCCGCGGCGAAGGCCGGGCCATGATAAAGGTCGTTATGGCCGACGCCGCTCATCGTGCGGTCGAAGACCAGATTGGGAGCGGCGTCGCGGAGGGCCTGGGTGCGGCCCGGCGGGATGACCCTGTCCAGTTCGGCGCCGATGATGGCGACTGGGGTTCGATTGCCGGCCAGATTCGCGACATTATCCATCCGATGGCGGAAGAGCGGCCGCACCGGCAGCCAGGGATAGCGACCGGCCGCCACAAGCTCGAGCGAATCAAAGGGAGTCACCAGGATGAGGCCGTCGAGGCGGCGGCGGGACGCGAGCGACGCCGCGACGCCCGTGCCGATGCTCAGGCCGACCGCGATCGTTCGGGCGGGCCGGAGGCGCCCGACCGCGAAATCGTGGATCAGGGGCGAATCGGCGAGTAGCGCTTTCGCGCTCGGGCGCCCCTCGCTCGGGGCATAGCCGCGATAGTGGAAGACGACGACGTCCGCCTCCGGCGCGAGCCCGGCGATGAAGATCGCGGCGGATTGGGCATTCCAGCCATTGCCGGCGAAGCCGAGGAGCAGCAGGCGCTCGCCGGCCGGCCGCGCCGGCGGAATGTGCACACCGTTCAGGCGCTCGCCGGAGGCCGACGCCAGCTCAAGCCTTCCGGCGCGCTCGGGCAAAGGATCGGGCGGGCCGACCTGCGCGGCCGGGAAAAGGATGGCCGTCTGGCCGATATAGAGGGCCGCACAGATGGCGAGATAGAGGAAGACCGGGGCCAGAAGCAGGAACCACATCGCGCGTCTCCGCATCACCTGCCCGGCCGTCCCGGGATCAAGCGCCGCAGGCCCGCTCGATCGCCGGCTCGATCGCGTCGATCGTATAGGGTTTGGAGAGGACCGGGACGCCGGCATGCTGGGCCGGCGGCGGCTCGACATGGCCGCCGGTGGCGAGCACGAACGGGGTGCCGGCCGCGGCGAGGCGATCGGCGACCGGCCAGACCTGGCCGTCCGTCAGCGAGACATCGATGATGGCGACGTCGAAACCGCCCATCGCGACATGGGCGAGCGCGTCGGCGACGCTCTCGCAGCTGGCGACGATGGTGTGGCCGAGGGATTCGAGAAAATCCTCCAGCATCATCGCGATCAGCGGCTCGTCCTCGACGATCAGGATTGATTTCGGCCCCGGCATCGCCCCGACTTAGCGTTTGTCACGCAAAGGGAAAGGGCTTTCCACGCGCGATCCGGCCAGCCCCGTCATTCCGGTGAAAGCAGGCATCGCCGGCCCTCGCCTCTCCGCGATCTCCGCGTCTCCGCGCGCAATAAGGAGATGGTTCGCACAGAGACGCAGAGAGGCAGGGGAAAGGGACATGGATGACGCGGGAGTCTCGCCTGTCGGGAAGACGGCCTGCGGATTCCAACCCTGCAGACAGGAGACTATCCCTGTTTGTTTGCCGCCAGCGTCTCGCGAACCGTTTCCGCGAGCTGCTGGACCGAGAACGGCTTGGCGAGGAAGGCGACGTTGGGGATGTCGATCGACTTGCGCAATTGCTCCTCGGCATAGCCGGAGATGAACAGGATCGGCAGCTCGGGGTGCATCTTGCGGGCCGCGCGGACCGTGGTCGGGCCGTCCATGGTCGGCATGACGACGTCGGAGATCATCATGTCGACCTGGTCCTCGCGGGCGAGGATTTCGAGCGCGGCCTCGCCATTTTCGGCGGTGAGCACGGTATAGCCGTGGCGGGTCAGAGCGCGTTCGGCGACGGCTCGGACCATGACCTCGTCCTCGACGATGAGGATAGTGCCGGTGCCCCACAGCTCGCCGGCCTTCTCCTTGGCTTTCGACTTCGGCGCGGCCTCTCCCGGACGGACCCGGTGGACGGGCAGATAGATGGTGAAGGTCGTGCCCTTCCTGACCTCCGATTCGGCGAAGATGAAGCCGCCCGATTGCTTGACGATGCCGTAGACGGTGGAAAGGCCGAGGCCCGTCCCCTTGCCAACCTCCTTGGTGGTGAAGAAGGGCTCGAAGATCTTGCCCATCAGATGCGGTGGGATGCCGGTGCCGGTGTCGGCGACCCTGAGGCCGGTATAATCGCCGATCGGAAGCACGTCGCTGCCCATTCGGCGGACGTCGTCGGCGCTGATTCCGAAGGTCTGCAAGGTCAACGTGCCGCCGCCGGTCGGGTCCTTGGCGATCATCGCGTCGCGGGCATTGACGCACAGATTGACGATCACCTGCTCGAGCTGGCCCGGATCGGCGCGGACCGCGCCGAGGCCGCGGCCGTGCTTGACCTCGAGCCGGACCCGCTCGCCGAGCAGCCGGTCGAGCAGATGCGAAACCTCGGCGACCACGTCGGGGAGCTGGAGGACCTGCGGGCGCAAAGTCTGCTGGCGCGAGAAAGCGAGCAATTGGCGGGTGAGGCTTGCGGCGCGGTTCGAATTGGAGCGAATCTGCTGGATGTCGTCATAGTCGCTGTCGCCGGGCGCGTGGCGCATCATCATGAGGTCGCATGTGCCCAGGATCGCGGTCAGGATATTGTTGAAATCGTGGGCGACTCCGCCGGCGAGCTGGCCGACCGCCTGCATCTTGGTCGCCTGGGCGATCTCGCGCTTCAGCCGCGCTTCCTCGCTATTGTCCTTGATCGAGAGCAAGACGGCGGCGTTGCCGAGGCCGCGCGCGCCGGCGACGGTCATCGCCACCGGCTCCTCGGGGTTGGTCTTGAGCCGGACCGCGAGGTCGCCCGACATCGGCCGGCCCCGGCCGAAGCGGCGGACCGCGTCGGAAACCGCCGCCTTGTCCTCGTCGACGACGAGATCGCCGGGCCATGACGGCCGCTCATTGGCGCCGAGGCCGACCGCCTTTCGGAACACCTTGTTGAGGAACAGGAAGCGGCCGTCGCCGTCGGCCAGAGCGAGGCCCAAGGGCAGGCTGTCGAGCAAGGCGTGGACGTGGCCGGTCTCGTCCTCGCCGCGCGGGCCGGCAATGTCGTCGAGAAGCAGGAAGACCGAGGGCGAATCGGGGCCGTCGCCGGCCGGGACCTGCACGATCCGCAGCGGCGGCGCGGCCTTGCCCTCGGCGGTGAAGTGGAACTGGCCCGACGGCGCCGCCATCAGATGGGCGACCAGCTCGCTTCCCTCGATCGCTCCGCCCTCCCCGTCCGCGCCGGCGGCGCGAAGCGCGAAGGCGGCATTGGCGGCGAGGATATGCCCGCGCGAATCGACGATCGCGGTCATCAGCCCGGCCTCACCCATTCGGCGGCCGGCGTCGCCCGCGATCAGCCGGCGGGCATCCCGGGCGAGATCGTCGTCGCCGGTCCGGGCCAGCCTCCAGAGGAGATGGGTTTCGCCGGCGCCGACCAGGCGGATCTCGCCCTGGACCTGGTGGCCGGCGATGGCGATCGGCGGGATGGTGGCCTGGCGGTCGCGGCGGGCGACCCTGGCGGCGGGCGCCAGCGCCTTGGGGATGGAGGGGCCGCCGAACCATTCGGCCCAGAGCCGGTTGGCGCAAAGCGGCGCGCCCTCGGCGTCGGTCAGGGCCAGAGCGAGCGACGGGGCGGCGCTGTCGAGCGCGGCGCGAAGCAGGGCCAGATCGCCCCGCTCCGTCGCGGCCGCGGCAGCGACATCCGTGGCGAGACGCGGGCGGAGCAGCAGGGTCACGGCGCCCATCGCGACCAGGCCGGCGAGGAAGGCGCCGGCGAAGAGCGGATCGCCGACCGCCCACAAGAGCAGGCCCGCCGATGCCAAGGCGGCCGCGGCGAACAGGATGAGGCCATGATCGCGTCGGCCTGCCGCCGCGCCGCCGATCGCCTGCCGGGTCGCGCTCGCCATCAGCGCCTCACTCGGCCGCGCCGCGGGCGGCCCGGCGCTTCCACTTGCGGCTCTGCCACCAGCGCCAGAACAGGACCGCGGCGAAATAGCCGATCGCGCCGCTCGCGACCGCGATGATGAAGAGCCCCGAAACCATCGCCGGGGCGGCGGAGGAGCCAAGCCAGGCCAGCCATTCGCCGAGCGGCGCCGAGCGTTCATACATGCCCATGATCGCCCTGCCGTCGGCGTGAAAGCCGAATAGATTGCCGACCGGGATCGAGGCGAGGATCAGGAAGGGCGTGGTGAACGGATTGGTCAGGAAGGTCATCGCCGCCGCGATCGGGATATTGCCGCGGACCGGCACCGAGAAGAGCGCGGCGCCGATGATCTGGACGCCCGGGATCAGGAAGAAGACGCCGACGAACAGGCCGACCGCGACCCCGCGCGGGACCGAGCGGCGGGTGAAGCGCCAGAATTCGGAATGGAGGATGCGCTGGCCGAACGGCTTGATCCAGCGGCTCTGCGCCATCTGCTCGCGGCTCGGCATGTTCTTCGCGACCCAGCGGTCGAGCCAGCCTTTCTGCTTCGGATCAGCCATGCTGCCTCAACAGGCGGCCCTGCTCGCGCTTCCAATCCTTCTCTTTCTCATAATCGCGCTTGTCGTGCGCCTTGCGCCCCTTGGCGAGGGCGATCTCGACCTTGGCCCGGCCGCGGCTGTTGAAATAGATTGAGAGCGGCACGAGGGTCATGCCCTGACGCGCGACCGCGCCGTGCAGGCGGGCGATCTGGCGGTGGTTGAGCAGCAATTTGCGCGGGCGCTTGGGCTCGTGATTGTGGCGGTTGCCGTGGCTGAATTCGGGGATGTTGGCGTTGATCAGCCAGACCTCCTCGTCCTTCACCTCGGCATAGCTCTCGGCGATCGACCCCTCGCCGAAGCGAAGCGCCTTCACCTCGGTGCCGGTGAGCGCGATTCCGGCCTCATATTTGTCCTCGATCGCATAATCGAAGCGGGCGCGCCGGTTCTCGGCGACGACCTTCTTCTTGTCGAACTCCTCGGGGCGGGGACGGGCCATGAGGCGCACATAGGAGGGGTGGGTCGAAAATAACAATGCCCGCCGAAAAGAAGCTAGGCGAACTGCCGCGTCGCTGCGGGGGTGGGAAGCGCCTCGCCCCGCTCAAGCGCATCCGCGAGCCAATTGGCAATGGCGTCGTAGATGTTCGCAAGGGCCTGGTCAGGCGTCTCGCCGTCGGCCACGCAACCCTTCAGCTCCGGCGCATAAGAGACGAAACCTCCGCCCAGATGCGGGGCCAGAGGCTCTACAAACACCCTGAAATTGCGGACGTCGATGCTCATTGCTGCTCCAGGCTATCGATCATGTCTATCAGCAGCCGGATGTAAATTGCCTTAATCGGCCGGCGGGCCGGGACAGTCAGGCGGCCCGGCACATCTGGATGCGACAGGACATAATGTGATCCTCTCGTCGGTGCTTTACAAGCAATTCCCGACGCCCGGCAAACCGTCTCGACATCCCCGATCGTCCAATCTCCATGTGGGTTGGCCTTCATCGCGGCGAGCAATTTGTCCTTTCGCGCCATTCCGTTCCTTGCTCGTCAGGTCAACGCTGCATGGGCCAATGCCGCGTCGACCGCCCTGCGGCTGGCTTCGGACGGCATGGTCATCGGCAGGCGGATTTCGGAGGCGAAGCCGGGGTTGAGCCTGGCGAGGGCGTATTTGACAGGGCCTGGCGACGCGTCGCTGAACAGGGCCGCGTGGAGCGGGTGGAGCCTGTCCTGGAGCGCGAGCGCGTCGCCCCAGCGGCCAGCCGCGCAGGCGTCCTGGAAATCGGCGCACAGGCGCGGCGCGACGTTGGCGGTGACCGAGACGCACCCCGTCCCGCCCATGGCGTTGAAGCCCAGAGCGGTGCCGTCATTGCCGGAGAGCTGGGCGAAATCGGCCCCGCACAGTCGGCGCTGCTCGGCGACCCGGTTGAGATCGCCATGGGCGTCCTTGATGCCGACGACATTGGGCAAGGCCGCGACGCGGGCGAGGGTTTCCGGAAGGATGTCGGTCACCGTCCGCGAGGGCACGTTGTAGACGATTATCGGCAGGTCGCAGGCAAGGGTCAGCGCCTCGAAATGAGCGACGAGGCCCTCCTGATTGGGACGGTTGTAATAAGGCAGGACGATGAGGGCCGCGTCGGCGCCCCTCTCCCTGGCCGCCTGCATGTTGCGGATCGCCGAGGCGGTGTCGTTCGAGCCGCAGCCGGCGATGACGGGGACGCGGCCGCGGGCGGCCTCGACGCAGGCTCCGACGACCCGATAATGCTCCTCCGGCGTCAGCGTCGCGGATTCGCCGGTCGTGCCGCAGGGAACAAGCCCGTGACTTCCCTCGCCAATCTGCCAGTCGACAAAGTCCCGGAACGCGCCCTCGTCAAACGCTTCGTCGCGGAAAATCGTCACCAGAGCCGGGATCGACCCCCTGAACATGCGTACCTCCTTCTCCTCGCGACCGGGGCTGATAGGGTCGCATTCGAGGAACATCGCGGGGGATGTTCATGACCTGATAAGGAGGGGGGCGTCATTCTGTCCAGCGTGCAGAGAAGAGCGGGCCTGTTGCTTCTGCTGGGAGCGTCCGCCGCCGGGGTCGCGGCGCAAACCGTCCTGAGCGATCCCGAGCGCGCGCGCACGACGGTGGCGAAGCCGGTCGCGGCGCTCAGGAGCCTGTTCCAGTCGGCGCAGGCCGCCCCGCCCGCGTCGAGCCCGATCGCCGCCGATATCGCCCAGTGGAACAGCCTGAGGCAGAGCGATTCGCTGTCCTTCTCCGCTTATGCAGGCTTCCTTCAGCGCCATCGCGGCTGGCCGGGCGAGACGGCGATGCGCCGTTCGGCCGAGCGCCGGCTGTCGTTGGAGACGGCCTCGCCGGGCGAGGTCACCCGCTATTTCGCCGCCTTCCCGCCGCTGACCGCGGGCGGCCACGCCCAGCATGCTTTCGCGCTTCAGGCGAGCGGCCGCCGCGACGAGGCGCGCGAAGCGGCGCGGCGCGCCTGGACCGGCGGCGTGCTGCCGCTGCCCGACGAGCAGCGCCTGATCGGCGCGTTCGGCGGCGCGCTCGGGGCGGACGAGCACGATCTGCGCATGGAGGTGCTGCTCGGCAATCGCGACAGCCAGAGCGCCGGCCGAAGCCTGATGTGGGCGCCGGCGGGCAAGCGCGCCTTGTTCGAGGCCCGGCTGGCCTTGCAGGCCCGGGCGCCCGACGCCGCGGCCAAAGTGGCGGCGCTCGATCCGGCGGCGCAGCGCGATCCCGGCCTCATCATCGACCGCGCCAATTGGCTGCGCAACGGCAATCAGGGCGCCGCCGCCCGCGCGCTGCTGGCGGGACGGCCGCGGCTCGACCGGCCGCCGGCCAATGCCGAATCCTGGCTCGAAACCTCGCTCACTCTCGCCCGCGCCGCCGCCAACGACCGCAACTGGCAGATTGCCTACGCAATCGCCTCCAGGCTCGACGACGTCTACCCGGCCGGGACCGACGTCAGCGCCCGCCCCTTTGGCGAGCGCGACGCTTATACCAGCCTGGTCTGGCTCGGCGGAGTCACCGCCCTGCACCGGCTGAACCGCCCCGCCGACGCCGCGCGGCTGTTCGATCTCTACGCCCGCGCCGCCCGTTCCCCGCAGACCCGCGCCCGGGGCTTCTACTGGGCGGCCCGCGCCGCCCGTGCCGCCGGCCAGGGGCGCGAGGCCGACGCCTGGCTCGAGCAAGCGGCGTCGAGCCCCGACCAGTTTTACGGCCTGCTCGCTCTGGAGCGGCTCGGGCGCGGTCCGCCGGCGCCTGCCGCTTCGCCGCCGGCCGATCCGGCGGCGCGCTCGGCCTTCGCCCGGCGGTCGCTGGCGGAGGCGACCCGCTATCTCGGCATGGTCGGCCGGCGCGCCGACCAGACGTTATTCGTCCGGGCGCTCGCCGAATCGCTCCAGGACGATCGCGAGCGGGCGATCGCGGCCGAGTTCGGGCGTGCGATCGGCCGGCTCGATCTCGGCGTCTGGGCGGCCCGCGAGGCGCGCAACAAGGGCGAGAATTTCTATCAGCGTGGCGCATTCCCCGAAGTCGACATCCCACCCGCAAACCGCCACCATTGGGCCGCGGCGCACGGCATCATCCGCCAGGAGAGCTCGTTCGAGCGGACCGCGACCAGCCCGGTTGGCGCGCGCGGGCTGATGCAGCTCATGCCCGGCACCGCCCAGGCCGAGGCGAGGCGGGCCGGCGTGCCCTACAATCTCGGCCGGCTGACCGAGGACCCGAACTACAATATCCTGCTCGGCAGCAACCATCTGACGATGCTGATGGACCGGTTCGCCGGCAACCTCATCCTCGTCGCGGTCGCCTACAATGCCGGCCCGGGCCGGGTGCCGCAGTGGATCGCGGCCAATGGCGACCCGCGCCTGCCGGGCGCCGACGTGGTGCGGTGGATCGAGGAGATCCCCTTCTCCGAAACCCGCAATTACGTCCAGCGCGTGATCGAGAATGCGATGGTCTACGATCTGATGCATCCGGAGCGCAGCCGCTCGCGGGGGCGGGTGTCCTATTATCTGGGGCAGAATGCGGTGCGGTGATGCCGTCCCGTCCACTCTGCCGTCATGCTGAACTTGTTTCAGCATCCAGTTTCGAGCAGCGATGCGGGTGAAGGCCTGGACCCTGAAACAAGTTCAGGGTGACGCCAGCGGGCCGAGGAGGACGTGTGCCTGATAGGCCCAATTACATCACCCCCGCAGGCTACCGCGCATTGCGCGAGGAATATGAGGCGCTGTACGGGGGCGAGCGGCCGAAACTGCTCGAGGTGATCGCCTGGGCCGCGGCCAATGGCGACCGGTCCGAGAATGCCGATTACCAATATGGGAGGCGCCGGCTGCGCGAGATCGACAGGCGGATCAATTTCCTCGCGCGCCGGATGAAGGCCGCCAAGGTGACCGACCCCGCCCGCCAGGAAGACCGGAGCCGTGCCTGGTTCGGCGCGACGGTGACCCTGGCCGACGAGGAGGACAAGGAGCGGGTCGTGACCCTGGTCGGCGAGGACGAGGCGGATGCGTCGGCGGGCCGGATCAGCTTCCATTCGCCCATGGCCGATGCGCTGCGAGGCGCGGCGGTGGGCGATGTCAGGCGCGTGACGCTACCGGGCGGCGAAAAGGATTATGAGGTGGTCGCAATCGCCTATCCTTCTATTCCCTCTCCCTAGGGGGAGAGGGTTGGGGGGCTCGGTGTCCGACTATAGCCACGGACGCCGAACACTCTCACCTGCCCTCCCCCTCAAGGGGGAGGAATTAGGTTTCCAGGGGGAGGAGTTACGCCTTCAGCGCCTTCTTCATCTCCGCCAGCTCCGGCCCCGGCTCGGGCGGGTCTTTGGGCAAAGCGGCGGCCAGCGCTTCGGCGACGCGGGTGAGGACGGCGATTCGGGCGGCCTTCTTGTCGTTGCCGTCGATCACCGTCCAGGGCGCCCAGCGGCTGTCGGTCGCGGCGAACATGTCCCTGAGCGCGGCGAGATAATCGTCGCGGCGGGCGCGATTGCGGATGTCTTCGGCCGTCACTTTCCAGCGTTTCCAGGGGTGATCGAGCCGCTTTGCGAAGCGCTCGTCCTGCTCGGCCTGGGTGACATGGAAGAAGAGCTTCACGATGGCCGCGCCGTCATAATTCAATTGCGCCTCGAGCTCGTTGATCTCGTCATAGGCGCGGCGCCATTCGGCCTCGCTCGCATAGCCTTCGACCCGCTCGACCAGGACTCGGCCGTACCAGCTGCGGTCGAAGATCGCGACCTGGCCCCCCTTCGGGATGCGCCGCCAGAAGCGCCAGAGATAGTGATGCGCCTTTTCCTCTTCCGACGGCGCGGAGATCGGCCAGACCCGGTAGGCGCGCGGGTCGCACTGCGCGGTCATGCGCTGGATGGCGCCGCCCTTCCCCGCCGCGTCCCAGCCCTCGCAGACGATGATCGCCTTTTTCTTGTGGAGCAGATTGGCGACGAACAGCCGCGACAGGCGCTCTTGGAGCGCCTTCAGATCGGCCTTATAGTCGCCCTTGTACGGGGCCCCGCCTTCATAATCCCACAGGTTGATCACAGAACCACCCGTTCCCCTGAGCCCGTCGAAGGACTCTCCTGCTTTGGGCCTAAGAGAAGGAGAGGGCTTCGACAAGCTCAGCCCGAACGGAGTTGAGAAACGTGCCAAATCCGATCAGCTTTTCGGGGGCTCCACCGGACGGATGTTGAGCTCGCGCAGCTGCTTCGCGCTCACCCCGCCGGGCGCGTTCATCATCAGGTCCTCGGCCTTCTGGTTCATCGGGAAGATGACGACCTCGCGGATATTGGGTTCGCCGGCGAGCAGCATGACGATCCGGTCGATGCCCGGCGCCGAGCCGCCATGCGGCGGTGCGCCGAACTTGAAGGCGTTGATCATGCCGGCAAAATTGGTGTCGACCTCGTCGCGCGTATAGCCGGCGATCTCGAAGGCCCTGTACATGATGTCGGGCCGGTGGTTCCGGATGGCCCCGGAG
>Ga0190265_10003459_pt1 | contig 10770 bp, 9 predicted proteins | sample Popmic124T_FD_133135 | JGI IMG/M metagenome (GOLD analysis project Ga0190265, IMG submission 133135) | Populus adjacent soil microbial communities from riparian zone of Indian Creek, Utah, USA - 124 T | ecosystem: Environmental > Terrestrial > Soil > Riparian zone | place: USA: Utah | collected...
GCGCTGAACAACTCCTTCGGCTTCGGCGGCCACAACGTCGTACTGGCGTTCCGTACGGTCTGAGACCGGCACACTGCAGGGCGGCCTCGCGAACAAGGCGTGTGGGGCGACTCCTGGGAGTCGCCCCACACGCCTTTCTGCTTGCACCAGGACAGGGCTGTCCGTTCAGTCGCCGGTGCCTTCGTCGAAGCTCGCGTAGTACGAGGCCGCCATGTCCTCGTCCGCGTGCCCCTGCCGGGCGGCCCGACGGAACCGTTCCGCCCCCGCCGCCACCACGTCCATGCGCACGCCCACCTGTTCACCGGCCGCGACGATGAGCCGCGCGTCCTTCTCCGCGGTCTTCACCGCGAAACTCGGCGTGAAGTCACCGGAGCCGATGGCCTTCGCCTTGATCCGCAGATAGCCCATGTCGAGCGTGCCGCCTTCGATGGCGTCCAGGAAGGCGCCGGGGTCGACACCCAGCCCGTCGGCCAGCGCCATCACCTCGGCGGCTCCGTGAGTGACCGTCAGCACCCACGTGTTGCACACCAGCTTGAGCCGTGTCGCCTCGCCGGGCTCTTCTCCGACCCAGACCGTACGTCCCGCGATCGCGTCCAGGACGGGCGCCAGCCGTGACTGCGCCTGCCGGGGTCCTGCGGCCAGTACGAGCAACTGCCCTGCTTCGGCGGGCTGCCGGGTGCCGAGCACGGGCGCGTCGATGAAGGTGAGCCGGTACTCCTGGGCGAGCGCGGCCAGTGGCGGCAGCCCGTCGAGGCCCGCGGTGGTGCACTGCAACCACAGCTGGCCGGGGCGCAGTCCGGGCGCGGCGGCACGAATGATCTCGGCGGTGGTGGGCCCGTCGTACAGCATCGTCAGCACCACGTCGGCGCCCTCGACTGCCTCACGTGGGCTGTCGACGACGTGGGCACCGTCTTCGGCCAGCGGTTCCGCTTTGGCGCGGGTACGGTTCCAGACCCGGACTTCGAGGCCGGTACGGGAGAGGTTGCGGGCCATCGGCGCACCCATGGTGCCGGTGCCCAGGACGGCCACGGAGGTTCGGTCAGCGAGGTCAGCCATGCGGGCAAGCTAGTGGACCGGACAGGGAAAAGCTTCACACCACCTGGTGCAGCCAGCGCACCGGTGCGCCCTCACCCGCGTAGCGGAAAGGTTCCAGCTCGTCGTCCCAGGGCTTGCCCAGCAACTTCGCGACTTCCGCTTCGAGTTCGCTCTCGCCCCGTGAGGCGCGGCCCATCGCGGCGCGCAGCCGGTCCTCGGGGATGAGGATGTCTCCGTGCATGCCGGTGACGGCGTGGAAGATGCCGAGTTCGGGGGTGGAGCTGTAGCGCTCGCCTTCGGCGGCGGCACAGGGCTCGGCGGTGACTTCGTAACGCAGAAGGTGCCAGCCGCGCAGTGCGGACGCCAGCTTGGATGCGGTGCCGGGGTCGCCCTGCCAGGAGAACTCCGCACGCCATGTGCCGGGCGACGCAGGCTGTCTGATCCAGTCGAGATTGACCCGTGCGCCGAGGACCCCGGCCACAGCCCATTCGACGTGCGGGCACAGCGCGCGGGGCGCGGAGTGCACGTACAGAACTCCACGTGTCGTCACCGGGGACCTCCTCCAGTGCGGTTCGAGGGGCGTCGCCGCCGAGTGCCTCGACTGACTGCCGGTCATGCGCCGGGTCAGCGCCTGACATTCTGCAACATCGGTCACTTACTCATCAGCGCCGAGGTTACGAATAGTAAACACCATTGGCGCCAATTCTCCCCGAAAGGGACATCAAGTGACGCGGTGTAATATTTTGCTGTCTCTGAACGTGCGCCCCCGGCCCCCAGCAGAATGGGGAATTCGGCGGGAGAGCATGGGGCAAAGCTATCGCGCGCCGGAGGAGGCCGGGTGACGTACCGTCGGTCGGACAGCGGGGAAACGAGGGGGCAGATGCCGGAAAGACGCCGGGCCATGGGCCTCGGCAGTGCCGCCGGAGACGGGATAAGCCGTCGTGGGCGGCTCGCAGCCGTCGCGGCCTTCGCCCTGCTGCTCATCGGCGGGCTCGTCCTCGCGGCCGCATTCGGCAGTGGTAGCGGGAGCGATTCGGGGCAGCGCGCCCCCGGCTCCGCGCGCCCCTCCCCTTCTCCCACACCCCCCTGGGACCGGCATCCGGAATCGATCGCCGCGGTCGGTGACTCCATCACGCAGGGTTTCGACGCCTGTTCGCTGCTGTCGGACTGTGCACGTGCTTCCTGGGTCACCGGCACCGACTCGGCCGTACAGAGCCTCGCCCGGCGTCTCATCGGCGACGCTCCCGAGCGGCACAGCTGGAACTACGCGGTCAGCGGCTCCGTGATGGCCGACCTGCCCGCACAGATGGAGCGCGCGGCTCGACGCGACCCGGATCTGGTGACCGTACTCGCGGGGGCGAACGACGCCTGCCGGCCGACCACTGACCAGATGACGCCCGCTCAGGACTTCCGTTCCGAGTTCCGCAGGGCCCTTGCCGCGCTGCGGCAGGCGCGGCCGAAGGCGCAGGTGTACGTGGCCAGCGTGCCGGACCTCAAGCGTCTGTGGTCCCAGGGGCGCGGGGACGCGTGGGGCGAGCAGGTCTGGGGCCTGGGGATCTGCCAGTCGATGCTGCGCGACCCGAAGTCCATGACCCAGGCCGCTCAGGACCGGCGGCAGGAAGTCCACGAGCGGGTCATCGCGTACAACACAGCGCTGAAGGAGGAGTGCGCGAAGATGCTGCGCTGCCGCTACGACGGCGGGGCTGTCTTCCGCTACCGCTTCACGAAGACCGAACTGAGCCGCTGGGACTGGTTCCACCCCAGCAAGGCCGGGCAGCGCAAGCTCGCCGAACTCGCCTACCGCGGCATCACCGCGCGACAGGAGAGGCACTCCGGCTAGAAGTCGGCCGCCCTCAGGGGTCCTTCGGGCGTGTGTTCTTGTGCGTTCCTGTACGTTCAGCCTGTGCGGTCTCGAAAGAAACCGGTGCACCACCATTGACGGCGCTCCAGCAGCGTCAATACATTCGCGACAGCATTTCGAACGTAGATCGAAATCTCGAACAGCGAGTGTGTGAAGGGTCAACTGCCGTGCGCATCACCGGAATCAGCACCCATGTCGTCGGTACGCCCTGGCGCAACCTCACCTATGTCCAGGTTCACACCGACGACGGCCTCAGCGGAATCGGTGAGACACGGATGCTCGGCCACACCGACGCGCTGGTGGGATACCTGCGCGAGGCGGAGGTCAACCACATCTCCGGCTCGGACCCGTTCGCCGTCGAGGATCTCGTCCGGCGGATGAAGTACGGCGACTACGGCCGGGCCGGGGAGATCGTCATGTCCGGCATCGCCTGCGTGGAGATGGCCTGCTGGGACATCAAGGGCAAGGCACTGGGCGTACCGGTCTGGCAGCTGCTCGGCGGCAAGGTCACGGACCGGGTCAAGGCGTACGCCAACGGCTGGTACACCACGGAGCGCACCCCGGAGGCGTATCACAAGGCGGCACAGGCAGTCGTCGAACGTGGCTACCGCGCCCTGAAGATCGATCCGTTCGGGACCGGCCACTTCGAGCTGGACCACGAGGGGACGCGCTACGCGGTGTCGCTGATCGAGGCCGTACGGGACGCGATCGGCCCGGAGACCGAGCTGATGCTGGAGATGCACGGGCGCTTCAGCCCTTCGACAGCTGTGCGGCTCGCTCGCGAGATGGCGCCCTTCCGTCCGGCATGGCTGGAGGAGCCGGTGCCGCCGGAGAACCTCAAGGCGCTGGCCAAGGTCGCGGGGAGGGTGGAGCTGCCGGTGGCGACGGGCGAACGCATCCACGACCGCATCGAGTTCCGCGAGCTCTTCGAGTCGCAGGCCGCCGACATCATCCAGCCCGACGTGGGCCACATCGGCGGGATTCTGGAGACCCGCAAGCTCGCAGCGACCGCGGAGACGCACTACACGCTCATCGCCCCACACAACGTCGGCGGACCTGTGCTCACCTCCGCCTCCCTTCAAGTGGCGGGCTGCACACCCAACTTCAAGATCCTCGAACACTTCAACGACTTCGCTGACGCCGAGATCAAGAAGATCGTCAAGGGAGCGCCGGAGGTCGTCGACGGCTACTTCGAGCTGCCCGCCGCACCGGGACTGGGTGTCGAACTGGACACCGACGCGGCAGCCGAATTCCCCCAGCAGCAGGCACGGTTCGACCTGTGGTCCGAAGGCTGGGAGAAGCGCACCCCGCAAAGCGGAGAGGGTGAGCGGGGTGAGCGGTCATGACCGCTGCTCCGGAGGACGTACGGACCGTCGTCATCGACAAGCCGGGCGAACACCGGCTGGCCACCGGTCCGCGGCCAGAACCCGGCCCGGGTGAGGTGCGGGTCGCCGTCCACGCGGCAGGCGTCTGCGCGAGCGACCGCGAGGTCTACGACGGCACACGCCCCGCCGCGTACGTCCGCTATCCCGTCACGCCGGGCCACGAGTGGTCCGGGACGGTCGACGCAGTCGGAGAGGGCGTCGACCCGCAGCTGCTCGGCAGCAAGACCGTCGCTGAGGGCTTCCGTGCCTGTCTGCGGTGCGAGCGCTGCCGGGAAGGGTCGACCAGCCTGTGCACGAGCGGCTACGAGGAGACGGGCTTCACCCAGCCCGGAGCCTTCGCCGACTCGCTCGTAGTGCCATCCCGGCTGCTGCATCTCCTGCCCGGCGACGCCGACTTGAGGGCTGCCGCGCTGCTGGAGCCCGCGGCGGTCGTCGCCGCGGCGGTGCTCGCGGGTGAGCCGCGGCCGGGCGAGCGGGTCGCGGTTGTGGGGACGGGAACGCTGGGGCTGCTCGCTGTGCAGCTGCTCGCCGCCCACTCCCCCGCCGAACTCATCGCCGTCGACCCCCGGTTGCCGCGTGCGCAGCAGGCTCTGGCGATGGGCGCGACCCACGTACGTACCCCGGACGACGTCGGACAGGGCGCGGCGGACGGCGGCTACGACCTCGTCGTGGAGACCGCCGGTGCGCCCACCACCGCACACGACGCCTGCATGCTCGCGCGGCGCGGCGGACGCGTCGTGCTCACCGGCATGTTCGAGCCGGGTGCGCAGGGCATCGACCCGGTGCATCTCTCCGTGAGTCAGCTGACCATCCGTTCGGTCTTCGGTGCGCCTCCCGCTGCGTGGTCGTTCGCCGTACGGGCGTTCAGCACGGGCCTGCTCGACCCCGCGCCGCTCATCACGCACGAGCTGCCGCTGACCGGATTCGGCGAGGCCGTCGGTCTTGTCGGCAGTGGTGACGCCAGCGTCGGAAAGGTGCTGCTGCGGCCCTGAGTTCACCGAGTTCACGGCCGTTCCGTCTGCTCGCAGAACAACCGAACAGCGTTTGAGAACCCGAGCCACCCGACCTTCAGGAGCACTGTGCCCACCGCCTCCTCAGGACCCCGCCTCCCCGGCGCCGACGCCCTCACCACGCTGGGCATGGGCGCCCCCGCGCCCGAACCCGCCGACGCCTCACCCCACGCCTTCCCCGACGGCGGCACCTGGCGCACCGAGATCCCCTCCTGCGAAGGGCCGGAAGCGCTGGCCACCGTGCTCAAGGAGGCGACGTCCCTCGATGTGCCCGTCCACCGCATCAGCCAGGGAAGCGGCGTGTGGATGCTCACCGATGCCGAGATCACAGAGATGGTCGACGCGTGTGCGCAGCACGACATCGAGCTGTGCCTCTTCACCGGCCCGCGCGGCAGCTGGGACATCGGCGGCTCCACCCGCACCGACTCCGGCGGCGCGGGCCTGCGCGCCCGCGGCCACGACGCTGTGGCCGGCTGCGTCGAGGACGCTCTGCGGGCCGCCGAACTCGGTGTGCGCTGCCTGCTGATGGCCGACGAGGGCGTCCTGTGGGTGCTGCACCAGCTGCGCGCCAGTGGTGGACTGCCCGCGGACACCACCCTGAAGGTGTCCGCGCTCATCGGCCCGGTGAACCCGGCTGCGTACAGCGTGTACGAGCGCCTCGGTGCCGACTCGCTCAACGTCCCCTCCGATCTGACCCTCCAGCAGCTCACCGAGATACGCCGCCTCAGCGCGGCCCCGATGGACTTCTATCTGGAGGCGCCGGACGATCTCGGCGGCTATGTGCGGATGTACGAAGCGGCCGAACTGATACGCCGCGGTGGGCCGATCTATCTCAAGTTCGGTCTGAGCAAGTCCCCGGGCATCTATCCGTACGGCGCCCATCTGCGCAATCTCACCCTCGACTCCGCGCGTGAGCGGGTCCGGCGCGGCAGGCTGGCCCTCGATCTGCTCGCGCGGCTCGGCGCCGACAGCGGCATGTCTCCGCTGGGCTCACGGCTGCCGGGCGAACTGCAGCGATTCCCCCTCCCCGAGAGGAACTGACCCATGGGCACCCGCACCCCCGTCCGCATGTCCGCACCACGGCGACGAACCACAACGATCGCCGCGGTCGCCGTCGCCACGCTGCTCGCCGGCTCTCTCGCCGCATGCGGGCAGGAAGCCAAGGGCGGCAGCCGCTACAAGGCCGAGAAGGGCAAGGGCGGCACCGTCGGCCTGGCCATGCCGACCAAGTCCTCGGAACGGTGGATAGCCGACGGCAGGAACATGGCACGGCAGTTCAAGGCCGCCGGCTACAAGGCGGACCTCCAGTACGGCGACGACAAGGTGGAGAACCAGGTCGCCCAGATCGAGAACATGATCGCCAAGGGGCACCGGCTTCTCGTGGTCGCCGCCATCGACGGTTCCGCCCTGACGGATGTGCTGCGGCGGGCGAAGGAGGCAGACGTACCCGTCATCTCCTACGACCGGCTCCTGCTGGGCACGGAGAACGTCGACTACTACGCCTCGTTCGACAACGAGCGCGTCGGCGAACTGCAGGGCGGCTACATCGTCGACAAGCTGAAGCTGGACGAGAAGAAGGACGAGAAGTTCGACGTCGAGCTGTTCGCCGGCTCCCCGGACGACAACAACACCAAGTTCTTCTGGGACGGCGCCATGAAGGTGCTGCGTCCGTACATCAAGAAGGGCCAGCTCGTCGTCCGCAGCAAGCAGACGAAGATGAACCAGGTCACGACGCTGCGCTGGGACGGCGGCACGGCGCAGAAGCGCATGGACGACCTGCTCAGCAAGAACTACGGCTCCGAAGACGTCGACGCGGTCCTCTCTCCGTACGACGGCATCTCGATCGGCATCCTCTCCGCACTCAAGAGCGCCGGATACGGCACCGGTGACAAGCCCTATCCCCTGGTCACCGGCCAGGACGCGGAGTTGGCCTCCGTCAAGTCGATCCTGCGGGACCAGCAGACCCAGACCGTCTACAAGGACACCCGCAAACTCGCCAAGCAGGCCGTGCAGATGGGCGACGCGGTACTCACGGGCAAGAAGCCCGAGGTCAACGACACCAAGACCTACGACAACGGCAAGAAGGTCGTACCGTCCTACCTGCTCAAGCCGGTGAGTATCGACAAGTCCAACACCCAGCGGCTCGTCGACGACGGCTACTACAAGGCGGGAGAGCTCAAGTGACGGCCCCGGCGGGCACGGTGGCGGAGGCGTCGGCCGGGCAGACCGTCCTGGAGATGCGGGGGATCACCAAGACCTTCCCGGGCGTCAAGGCGCTCGCCGACGTCAATCTGGCCGTACGCGCGGGCGAGATCCACGCGATCTGCGGCGAGAACGGAGCGGGCAAGTCCACGCTGGTGAAGGTCCTCAGCGGCGTGCATCCGCACGGGAGTTACGAGGGCGAGATCCTCTTCGACGGCGAGCCCTGCGCGTTCAAGGACATACGCGCGAGCGAGCAGCGCGGCATCGTCATCATCCACCAGGAACTCGCGCTGGTTCCCCATCTCTCCCTCGCCGAGAACATCTTCCTCGGCAACGAGCACGCCACCCGCGGCATCATCAGCTGGAGCGAAACCCTCCGTCACGCGGACGTGCTGCTCAGGCGGGTCGGCCTGCCGGACAAACCGCAGACGCGCATCGCGGACATCGGCGTCGGCAAACAGCAGCTGGTGGAGATCGCCAAGGCGCTCTCCAAGGAGGTCAAGCTGCTCATCCTCGACGAGCCGACCGCCTCGCTGAACGACGAGGACAGCCGCAAGCTTCTGGAGCTGATCCGCGAGCTGCGTGCGCAGGGCATCGCCTGCATCGTCATCTCGCACAAGCTGAACGAGATACGCCACATCGCCGACTCCGTGACCATCCTGCGCGACGGCCGCACCATCGAGACGCTCACGGTGCGCGAACACCCCGAGGACGAAGCGGAGATCTCCGAGGACCGCATCATCCGCGGCATGGTCGGCCGCGACCTGGACGAGCGTTTCCCACCGCGCACCACGTACGAGGGTGAGGATGCCGGACTTGTCGCCATGTCCGTGAAGGGCTGGACCGTGCGGCACCCGGTCGACCATCAGCGCAAAGTCGTCGACGACGTCTCGCTGGAGGTGCGGCGCGGCGAGATCGTCGGCATCGCCGGGCTGATGGGCGCCGGCCGGACCGAACTGGCGATGAACATCTTCGGACGCTCCTACGGTCTGTACGAAGGCGGGACGGTGTCGGTCGACGGCCGCGAAGTGCAGACCCGTACCGTGCCGGACGCCATCGCGCACGGCATCGCGTACGTCACCGAGGACCGTAAGACCTACGGGCTCAACCTCATCGACGACATCAACCGCAATGTCTCGCTCGCCTCGCTGAGCGGCCTCTCCCGGCGGGGCGTGGTCGACGAGCATGCGGAGCGGCAGGTCGCGGAGCGCTACCGGCGCTCGATGAACATCAAGGCGCCCACCGTCCACGAGCAGGTGCAGCGGCTCAGCGGCGGCAACCAGCAGAAGGTCGTTCTGAGCAAGTGGATCCACGCCGATCCAGAAGTGCTCATCCTCGACGAGCCGACGCGGGGCATCGACGTCGGCGCGAAGTACGAGATCTACACGGTCATCGACAGACTCGCGGCCGAGGGCAAGGCGGTCGTCTTCATCTCCTCCGAACTGCCCGAACTGCTGGGGATGTGCGACCGCATCTACACGATGGCGGCGGGCCGTCTCACCGGCGAGGTCGCTCGACGGGACGCGACACAGGAAGTCCTGATGCGGCACATGACCGAAGCCCTGGACACCAGCACCACCAGCACCACCGGCACTGCGGGCTCCAGCAGCACCGCGGCGGGCACCGCTAGCACCACCGACAACGCCAGCACCAGCACCAGCACCAGCACCAGCGGCACGAGTGACAAGAGCTGAGGGGCCGAGCCATGACGACACCGACTGAAACCCGACCCCAGCCAGGCGGCGGGCCGGACCCGTCCGCCGGGCCCGGCTCCGGCAAGACGTCCGCCGGATCGCTGCTGCTGGACACCATCCGCAACAACATGCGCCAGTACGGCATGCTCGTCGCGCTGGCGCTCATCGTCGTGCTGTTCCAGATATGGACCGACGGATCGCTGCTGCTGCCGAACAACGTCTCCAACATCGTCCAGCAGAACAGCTACATCCTGATCCTGGCCATGGGCATGATGATGGTCATCATCGCCGGCCACATCGATCTGTCCGTCGGTTCGCTGGCCGCGTTCGTCGGTGCCGCCGCGGCGGCGATGATGGTCAAGCACGACATGCCGTGGGTGCTGGCGCTGGTGCTCTCGCTGCTGATCGGCGCTGCGGCCGGGGCCTGGCAGGGCTTCTGGATCGCCTACGTCGGCATCCCGTCCTTCATCGTGACCCTGGCCGGAATGCTGCTCTTCCGCGGCGGTACGCAGATCCTGCTGGAGGGCCAGTCGATCGCGCCCTTCCCGAAGGGGTTCCAGGAGATCGCGCAGGGCTTCATCCCGGAGATGGGCCCGTACACGCAGTACCACAACCCCACGCTGCTCATCGGGCTCGTCGTCATCGCCTTCGTGCTCGTCCAGGAATGGCGGGACAGGCGGCGGCAGTTGGCGTACGAGCTGGAGATCCTCCCCTTCAACCTCTGGCTGCTCAAGTGCACGGCGATCGTGGCCGCCGTGGTGGCCTTCACCCTGACTCTGGCCAGCTACCACGGTGTTCCGCTGGTGCTGCTCATCATGTGCGTACTGCTCATCGGGCTGGGCTTCGTGATGCGTAACGCCGTCATCGGACGCCATGTGTACGCGCTGGGCGGCAACAAGGCCGCCGCCAAGCTCTCCGGGGTCAAGGACAAGCGCGTCACGTTCCTGGTCTTCGTGAACATGGGCATGCTTGCGGCTCTGGCGGGCTGCGTGTACGCGGCGCGGCTCAACGCGGGCACACCACAGGCCGGTATCAACTTCGAACTGGAGGCCATCGCCGCGGCGTTCATCGGCGGTGCCTCGATGAGCGGCGGAGTGGGCACCGTACTGGGCGCGGTCATCGGCGGACTTGTGCTGGGCGTACTGAACAACGGCATGTCGCTGGTCGGCATCGGCACCGACTACCAGCAGGTCATCAAGGGTCTGGTGCTGCTGGCTGCCGTCGGCTTCGACGTCTGGAACAAACGGAAGGTGGGTTCCTAGACGGCGACGGCCGCGCGGCGGCTGCGGCCGTGACGCCGCACCCGCCGCGCCCCCTCAGCCGTGCCGGCGGCGGCGCTTTGCACAGGAACACCGAGGGCCGCCCTGGCACCTGCGTGCCAGGGCGGCCCTCGGTGGCCTGGCGAAGACGCGTCAGCGCTTGTCAGGGCTGACGCGCTGAAGTCAGAGAACAGCGAGGCTGACCTCGACGTTGCCGCGGGTGGCATTGGAGTAGGGGCAGACCTGGTGGGCCTTCTCCAACAGGTCCTTGGCGGTGGCCGCATCCACGTTCGGTATGTGCGCCTCAAGGGCGACCTTGAGGCC
>Ga0190265_10003460_pt1 | contig 10766 bp, 6 predicted proteins | sample Popmic124T_FD_133135 | JGI IMG/M metagenome (GOLD analysis project Ga0190265, IMG submission 133135) | Populus adjacent soil microbial communities from riparian zone of Indian Creek, Utah, USA - 124 T | ecosystem: Environmental > Terrestrial > Soil > Riparian zone | place: USA: Utah | collected...
GTTCATTGCCTTTGCTTACGTCCTTGGATGGTTTTACTTGCGCCGGCATCGCCAGGTTGCGAGCGGCGTGGCTCTCGGCGTGGCCTGCACGATGAAGTTGTTTCCGGGGCTTCTCGTCGCCTTGCTGGCCGCGGCTCGACGCTGGAAAGCGGCGGCCGCCGCCGCGGCAACGTACGCGTTCGTCGCCATCGTGATGACCCGTGTTTATGGGCTCGAAAGCTGGCGCCTGTTCTTCGAACAGCAGAAGCCAATCGCTTACTATTGGATGAACCACATTCGCAATTCGAGCCTGCATGGGATCATCATCCGTTTTTTTAGCCCGTCTTGCATCGAGGTGAAGGGCGATCCGACAGCGCATGTCGCTGCCCTCAAGAAACTCGATCACATTCCGTCGCTCCGCGGCAGCGGCTGGGCCAACTTGGCGGCGCTGGTGTGCATCCTCGCCGGCGGCTGGCTGGTCCTGCGGTATTTGCGGAGCCGCAGCCATGACGCCCGGAGCCACCAATCGCCGTGGGACCTCGTCTTTGCCTTCACGACGACGCTGTCGGCATTCATCAACCCCTGGGTGTGGGAGCACTACTCCGTTCTGCTCATCTTGCCGGTCTTCATATGCTTGGACGGCATTCGTCACCGATGGGTGGCGGCTCACGACGAGCTCGCCAAAAATAAAGGCATCTACCGGACGGTTGCTCGCTTCGTAGCAGGCTCGGCGCCGGTGTTGGCACTGATTGGGATCTCCGTGTGGTCGCTCAGTCAGGACATCTGGAAGAGGGAAACCATCCACGAATACTTCGTCTATAAGAAATCGATGACGGGGCAAACGCCGGAAGATCTCCACTATGCCATGCACCGTGCTGAAATCGTGGCCTGGCTTCCGTACCCATGTTTGATACTCGCTTCCGGCATCCTCATGTACTGGAGCATCGCGGCCGCCCGCTCCCGCCCGAATCGGACGGTTGCATGAGACCCCAGCCACGAGTGCCGGGCAAACCCGGGCTCACGGTTTGGTCACGACCCGCTCGTAGTCGACGGCGCCAGTAAGATTGATGAACTGGCCACGAAGCTCTTTGCCCTGGATGACCACATAGAGGAAACCGAGCGTGTCGCTCTCCCACAAGGAGGGATTGCGAGAGGCAAGCGCCGTCGTTTCGGCTCCCGTACCGGAAACCAAGAGCTCCAGGCCACACGCGGGCTGGAGCCACTGTCGGCTATGGTCGTGTCCAGCCAGATAGACGTCGGCCGTACCGCAGACGTGTGTCTCGACGAACGTCTTCACGTGCATGCCGAGCTGTTCCGGAAATAAAATGCCCGTCAAATCCGTGTAGCTGCCCGCGTTGCCGTGCGTGCCGTTCGATAGATAAGGGTGATGACCGAGAACGATCTTCCACGTGGTCGGAAGTTGGGCGACGGCGCCCGCATACCAGCTGGATTGGGAGCCATTATCGGTGTTGGCCCATAAGATGCTGTTCGTATCGAGAGCTACGAAACCGACGTTCCCCCTTTGGAGGGTGTAATACGTCGCCGGCATTTTCCATTTCGTCGACTTGGCCGAGTAAGCAACCTCGATCGGACCTTTTGCGAATTCGATACCGAGGCCGAACGCGCCATAGTCGTGATTGCCGAGCACGGCATAAAACGGCAGCGCGATGGCCTGGTAGGGAATTTCGAATTTGTCTTGCCACTGCACGTCGTCGACGCCGAAGACGCCGCTCTCGTAGATGTTGTCGCCGAGCAGGATGACGAAATCGCAGCCATCGGCGTCGCACTTTCGTTTGACGGCCTGGGCGACCGTCAGTTGCTCGGGCGTTCCCTTGCCCGTATCGCCCATGGCCACGAATCGCACGACGGAACTGGAGCCGGCGTCGATGGGACCGCCCGAATCGGGGGCGCCGCTTCCCGTGTCGGGGCGCACGCCCGAATCGGCCGGGCCGCCGGAACCGCCACGTCCCGCCGTGCCGCCGGTTGCCCCTCCCGCGCCACTGCTTCCGCCATCGGATCCAGCCGTCCCGCCCGCGCCGGCGGGGCCGCCGCCGCCCTGCGTACCCGCGTTCCCCGACGTGCCGCCGCTTCCTCCCGCCCCTCCCGTGGACCGGCCACCCGTTCCCGCGGCTCCTGTCTTGCCGCTATCCGCCTTGCCCGGTTCGAGGGGTTCGCCGATGGCGCAGGACCACAGAACGAGAATGGCAGCCAAAACCGACCTCGCGCCGGCAGGCCAATGACGAGGGTACCGGCTGCGCCGATACATCGCGACTGTGTTCGCCTGACCAACGCGTCGCCTCATCCAAAGCCGAGCGCGCACGTTCTTCTACTTGCACTCGGCCGGGCCTCGAGGCAACAATTCATTCTCGCTGCGCTATCGCGCCCACGTTCGGAAACAACGCCATCCTGACGTGAGCGCGGACGCCCGCTCGGGTACGCCGGCGATGGTGTGTTACACGTCGGTCTTCGGACGCCACCTCAGCACGGGCTTTCGGGCCGCTCGCGCTTCGTCCAGGCGACCGACACGCGATGTGTGCGGCGCCGTTTTCACGAGCTCGGGTTCTCGCTCTGCTTCTTCCTTGATTCGAATCATGGCCGCCGCGAACGCTTCGATGGTCTCTTTCGACTCGGTTTCGGTCGGCTCGATCATCATCGCTCCTTTGACGACGAGCGGGAAGTAAACGGTCGGCGAGTGAAAGCCGTAGTCGAGCAGACGTTTGGCGACGTCGAGCGTCTTGACGCCCGTTTTCTTTTCGAGCTCGGTGTCGGTGAAGACCGCCTCGTGCATGCACGTGGCGTCGTAGGCGAGCGGGTAATGTTTGCGCAGAAGCGCAGACAAGTAGTTGGCATTGAGGACGGCGAGATCGCTCACCTGGGCGAGCCCTTCGGCGCCGAGCTCGCGGATGTACGTATAGGCGCGCACGACCATGCCGAATTGGCAATTGTAACTGCGCAGGCGACCGACGCTGTGGGGTCGATCGTCGTCGAGCCGATAGCCGTCGCCCGTCTTGGCGATGACGGGTGCCGGCGCGAAAGGAGCGAGGGACGCTTTGAAAGCGACGGGACCCGCGCCGGGGCCCCCACCGCCGTGCGGCGTGGTGAACGTCTTGTGCAGGTTGTATTGCATGACGTCGACGCCGACGTCCCCGGGGCGCGCGCGTCCGAGAACGGCGTTCATGTTGGCGCCGTCGCCGTACACGAGGCCCCCCTTGTCGTGAATCATCTTCACGATGGTGGGCATCGCGCTCTCGTAAAGACCGAGCGTATTGGGATTGGTGATCATGATCGCCGCCACGTCGTCGCCCGCGCCGTCGAGGGCGCGCGCGAGATCGGCGGGGTCGACGATGCCCGATGGGCCGCTCGGAAAGGGCACCGCTTGAAGGCCGTTGAGCGCGCAGCTGGCGGGATTCGTCCCGTGAGCCGTGTCGGGAATGAACACCTTGCGCGGGGCGCGCCCTTTCGAGCCGTGGTACGCGCGGATCATCATGAGCCCGGTGAGCTCGCCCTGCGCTCCCGCCGCGGGCTGCAGCGATACGCCGTCCATGCCGGCGATCTCGGCCAAGATGCGCTCGAGGCGGTAGATCATCTCGAGCGCGCCCTGCGCGTACTTGTCGGGCGTCAGCGGATGGAGTCGCGCGAAACCGGGGAGCCGCGCGGCCCATTCGTTGATTTTGGGGTTGTATTTCATGGTGCACGACCCGAGCGGATAAAACTGCGAGTCGATGCAAAAGTTCCACTGCGAGAGCCGGAGGAAATGACGGAACGCTTCCGGCTCGCTCACTTCCGGCAAACCGGCGGGCGTCTTGCGGGCGAGCGCGCCGAAAGCCGAGGCGGGGTCGACCGGCGGCACGTCGAGAGGTGGAAGGGACGCACCTGAACGACCGGGCGCACCACGCTCGAAAATGGGGGGTTCGCGAAACTGAATCCCCCGAACAGCGGCGCTGAGCATGTTCGGGCTATTTCCAGTCTTTGGACGGGCCGGTCGGCTCGGCAGTCCCGCCGATGCTCTTCAAGTCGGGCGTCACGCGGCGCTGCTTGACGCAGTCCCACTTGTTGCCGACCTCTCGGTCGACGAGACCCCACTCGCCTTCGAGCGTGTCGTCGACGTCGTCGCCCGCAGGGCGCGTGTAGAGGAAGTACCCCTTGCCCTTGGTCATCGAGGCCGGGCCGACCATGCCGGCCTTGTGCTCGGTCCATTCGAATTTCATGAGATTGCCGTTGATCGGGCCGTTGAGCTCGCCCCACGCCGATTCGTCGGTCTTCTTCCAGCGGCCCTGAACGCTGCCGCCGGCCTCGACGAGGTGGAGATTGCCAAACTGCGGGTTGAAGTAGACGCCGTTCCACGAGGCCCCTTGTGGCATTTCGCCGGGCGCCACCTTGGCCACCTTGGGCTCTTCTTTTTGGCCGCCGCAGGCCGTCACGAGCGTGCCCGCTCCGAGAGCGAAGGGGATGACGAGAACAGCTACTTTCCAGGTGGTGTTTCGCATGGCGCGCAATCTACCACGACCCTCGTGCTGGGGAAGAGGGAGTCGAGCTATTCGGTTAGCACCCAGTCGACCAGGCGATCGGAAAGGCGAAGCGCGTGGTCGAGGACCAGAACCGGAGCGCCGGCCAGCAGGTGGGGCAGCTTGGTCGCGCATTTGCCGGTGGTCAGCCACGCGTCGATGCGGTGCGTCGCGCGCGCGGTCGCCCGGTCGAGCTCGTCGCGGCTCGGTCGATGGTGATCGGGAAATGCGAGCGTCGCCACTGGGTGAAGACCACGCCGTGCGAGCGCATCCACGACGCGTTGGGGCCGCGCGACAGCCAAAAGGAGCCCGACCGCGGCGCCCGAAAGATCGGCCAGGGGCACCACCTTGCCGTGGGGACCGAGAGCCCGATCGAGCCGAAACATGGCGTCGGCGAGCCCCGAGCCATCCGCTCCGTTTTGCTGGCGCTCGTCGCCGACGACGACGGCCACGTCGGCCGCGCAGAGCAGCGCGGAGAGCGGAGCGCGGTAATCGCCGGCGGGAGGGCAATGACCCTCGTGCCAAGACCGAGCGCCATCGAGCAGCAAGATCGAACGGGCAATCCGCTTGGGCCGGGCTTGGAGCAGTCCGTCAACGACGAGGAAGGACGCGCGACGGGCGGCGAAGCTCGTCGCGGCCTGCCGACTCGGGGCCACGACGACGTCGATGCCCGAGCCGGCCAGGCGGCGCGCGGCAAAAAGGGCGTCGTCGCCGACGTCGACCACGCGATCGTTGGGATCGACGACGCGCGCCCGGAGCGGGTGCGCGCGGTACGCGTGCCCCACCAGCGCCACGTCGATGCCGCGCTTGGCCAGGGCTTCGGCGAGCGCAATGGCGAAGGGGGTCTTGCAAGCGCCACCGAGCGTGGCCCCGCCGACGCCAATCACGCGGGCAGCGGTCGGAAGCTCGAGCGGCCGCGCCACGCCACGGGCGCCCGCGACGCTCCACACCGATGCGACGAGCCGCGCCGCGAGCGGAGGTTTTTGCACCGATTCCAGGCGCCGCGCGATCGCGGCACGCGCCGCTACGTTCCACATCTCGTATCTGCCCTGCTCTGGCCGTGAAGAATCCACCTTACACACGCGACCGATCATCGCTGGAGCTTTTCGCGCGGCAGACGCAGTTTTTGATTCTCCTTTTCGCGCACGATCTCGACGAGGACGTCGTCCCCCGAGGGACCCAAAAGGCGCGCCCGGGCTTCCTTGACCGACGAAACGCGCTGGCCGTCGACCGCGACGATGCGATCGCCCACGAGAAGCCCGGCTTTTTCGGCTTCGCTGCCGGTCGCGACGCTCATGACGCGCACGCCACCGCCTCCCTTGTCGTCGAGGGAAACCGCGACCCCCGCCGTGGGGGACGACTCGAGCGTGGGGTCGTCGTCCGCGCTGCCGATCGCGATGCGGATGCGATCGGTAATGCGGCCGGCCGTCACGCGGATGCCGGCGCGGCCACGCCCGCGCTCAGGCGCATATGCCTCCAAAATAACATTGCCCTCAGGCAATTCGTCGATCTTGAACTCGCCGTGGCGGTTGGTGAGCACCACGCCCGGCGGCAACTGGCCCGCGGGCAAGAGGGTGGGAATCGATCCCATGGCGACCCGCGCCCCTGCTACCGGGTCGCCGCGGCCGTCCACGACTTGCCCTTCGACAATGCCTCCTTCCGCGAGGTTGATGGGCTCGAGCTGAACGGATCGATCGGCATGGGAGGGAGGGTCGATGCGCACCGACTGCTCGACTTTGGCAAAGCCAGGGTGGGCGGCGACAAGGCGCATCACGCCGGCCGGTACGTCCTCGAGCTGGAAAACCCCGTCGCGATCGGTGCGAGCACGGATCGCACCCGAGGGGGCAAAGAGCGTCACTTCCGCTGCGTCGAGGCGATCGCGGCCGCGTCGGGTGGTGACCGTTCCCGATAGGCGAATGCCGCCGACGAGCGTCAGGCGGAGTGTGGCCGGCGCCGATGCCAAGTCTTTCACCTGCGGGGCTCGACCTCGGTGGGAAACGGAGAGGCGGATCGGCAAGCCCGCGGCGTCGCCGAACACGGCGCGCCCATCCCTCCCGGTGAACAGCGTCTTGCGCAGCGGCGCATCGGCGGCGAGCGAGACCAGTAGAACTTGGGCGCCGTCGATGGAGGCGCCGTTTTCATCGACGACCTCGACCGTGATCGGCTCGCGCGCGCCGGGCACCACGAGCTCGATCTCCTTGCGCTCGCCCTCTTTGATGTTGACGTTGGTCCGAAGGGCGATGTCATCCATGGACTCGGGGCGTCCCACCGATAGGACGATGTCGCCCGGCAGCGCAGCGAAGGCGAACGTGCCGTCTTTGGCCGTAAAGGTCGTCCTCTGCAGTGAGCCCTTGGTCGCCGCCACGTCGACGCGGGCCCCGAAAAGGGGCTGGCGGCGATCGTCCAACACCCGGCCTTCGAGGTTGCCGCCGCTGCGAAGCACGACCCGCACACGCTTTTCACCCGCGGCAACGAGCTCGACGACCTCGGACACCCCTTCGACGTAGGCGGGGTGGCGCACCAGGGCGCGCACGCGACCCGGTGGGATCGGAAACGCTCGAAACGAACCGTCGTCGCGCGTCACCCATGGCTCGACGGCAGCGCTCGGCCGGGGCGCCGGGCCGACGCGGGGAATTCCGGGAATCGGCCCGCGCACGACACCGAGCTCTCCCGCCGGTATCAGCTCGCGCGGACCGGTCAACGCCCACGAGAAATGGGCGATGCGAAATGCCGCGCGCTCGGGGCTCTCGTCGATCGGCTCGCCGCTCGGTGTGTTTCCCACCACCTCGATGCTCGCACCGTCGACGGGGTATCCGCGCGCGTCGACGACGTCGCCGGCCAGCGTGGCGCCGCGGGCGAGCGCAATGCGCACCTGGGGCGATGCTCCGGCGGGCACGGGCACGCCGGTGCGGGGCACGAAACCCTCGGCCTGAGCCGATAGAAAGGCGTCACCAGGACCGACGGGGCCCAGCATAGCGGCCCCCTCTACGTCGGTCTTGCCCTCGAGAGGAAACGACGACAGCCCCCCTTCCGCCAAGACCAAGCTGGCCGATGCGACGGGCCGGGCCCCCTCGTCTTCGCCGTCGGTGACACGCACCGCGACGCGCCGACCGCGCGTCAAGGTGAGCGTCACCGACTTCGACTCGCCGCGTCCGAGCGATACGCTGGTCTCGCCCGCAGAAACGAAGTCGCCGCGGATCGCGCGAAAATCGTAAATGCCGCGCGGAAGGTCGGCTATTTTGGCCCGCCCCGTGGCGTCGGTGTGCGTGCGCCGCGCCGGCCACAAGGCCGATCCGGCGACGAGCACCGTCGCGGCCCCGACGGGGTTTCCGTCGACCTCGACGGCGGTCACGTCGATGTAGCCGAGTCGGCGGAGCGCGACCTTGACCGGCTCCGTGCGACCTTTGGGGACCGCCTGCGTCGCGGCTTCGAAACCGGCGGCATGCACCTGCACGCTCCAAGGCGGCCTGCCAAGACGTGAAAACACGGCTTGACCGCTCTTGTCGGTTCGCTGCGCAAAGGGGAGCGGATCCCCGCTGGCAACCTCCACCGCTGCCTCGGCGACGACCGCGCCCGCGTCGTCGCTGACGGCCACGCGCAGACTCTGGGCGCGTTCGAGCCGAAGCTTGATCTCGCGCGGTTCGGCGTCGAGGATGGCCCGTGTGGAGCCGCGCGCCGTGCCCTCCCCTTCCGCCAAAATCCAGGTCTCGCCCGCGGGAAGCGAATCGACTGATGCCGTCCCTCGAGCGTCGGTGCGGGCGGCGCCCGCCAGGTAGGCGCGATCGTCACTGATCGACAGAACGCGCACGGAGACAGACGAAAGTGGGGCACCGTCCTCGTTTTCGACCGTGACGAGCACCTTGCCCGGGCGAAGCGTGATCGACTCGGGCACGGGAGGGACGTCGGTTCGCGTGCTCGGCAAAAGCCGCGAACGGGTGTCTCGCAGCGAGCCGACCAAGAGCAGGCAAACGAGCGCGGAGAGGATCACGAGGATCCGCTCGACGCGCGTCGCCCTCGATTGGATGGGCGCTAGCCGAGAAGGCTGGGCTTCTTGGCCCATGCCCCAACCTAGCACCTCACGCTCGCAGCCGATGAAAGGGGTGAGAAAGGGGATCCCGCCCGCGCGTCGGTCGGTCGGTCGCCGGCCGGCTTTCCGCCGCACCCGAGGCATGGCAACGCTGCTCGCTCACGATGACCGGTCGTCAGCGTTCCATCTGCCGCGCAGTCTCGGCCGTCGCACTCGGAGCCTGGTTCTGCACATGCAAGGCAGGGCCCGAGGCCAGCGCTCGCCAGTGGTATCGCTGCTCCTGCTCGTATATCAGCGATTTCGACGAGCCGGGCGCGGCGCCCATCGACGTGTGCGCCGAGGGCCGCAGCAAAAACGACATCGCCGCCGCTTGCACCCGCAACGCCGGCGTAGGCGTGCCCACGAGTTGCCGGTGCGAAGCGGAGCCTCGCGGTCCGTGCGATCCTAACGATCGCTGTCGCGCCGTCGACGAGCCGCGCTGACCGTCGCCAGCGCCGGCGCGCTCAGCCGTCGAGCCCTTTCCACACTTCGTAATTCCCCGACCCTCGCCCGCCGACTTTCAGCGTCTTGGCGAGCCGAATGAAGGTCCACACCGTGCCCGCCACTTTGCGCAGCTTGGAGAACCCGACACGCTCTTGATAATCGATGGGCACTTCCACCACGCGGTATCCGCACTTGGCCGGCCAGAGCAGGGTATCGATGGGAATCGCGTCTCCTTCGCCGTCGAAGTCGAAAGCACGCGTCACCGACGAGCGATAGCCGCGCATCCCGCTGTGAAGGTCGGAAACATTGGCTCCCGCGGTCATCTGCGCCAAAAGCGCGAAAGACTTGTTGGCGAGGTAGTTGGGGAGCGGCATGGCCTCGGGGCGCGTGCGCGTGCGCGCGGCATTGACCACATCCACGCCGCTCTCGAGAATGCGGCGAATCTGGGGAATGATGGAAGGCGGGTAGGTGAAGTCGCAGTCGAGATAGATGAGCGCGTCGCTCTGTTTGGCGGCTTCGTACATGAGCACTTCCATGGCCGGGCCGTGTCCGCGCGGCGGAAGCTGACGGATGACGCGCGCCCCCATTCGTTCGGCGATGACGGGCGTCTGATCTTTCATCGAGCTGTCGACGCACAAGATCTTGGCGTCGGGGGCAGCCGCGCGGATCTCGTTCATCATGCGCTCGATGCTCGCCTCTTCGTCCATGGTGAGCATTCCCACCGTGAGGGAGAGAGGGCCCGGTTCGACCGGCCGGCGCGCAACGACGACGTGTTGATAGGAGAGAAGCTCGGGCGCCATGCCGGCCAGGGCGTCCTCCCAGGGGCGCACCAGCGCGCGGTAGGCCTTGTAAACGGGCAGATCGCGGTAGGAGGTGCCCGATTCTTCGCCCGGCGGTGGGAGCACCCATCCTCCCTCGACGACGAGGGGGCGGATGGCCCGCGCCATCATGGGGTTGTGCGCGAACCTCAGGACTTCGAGCCCGCTCTTCTCGACGATCTCCGTCGCCTCGGCGTGGCTGAAAAGCCGGTGCGCGCCATTGGCATGGTAGCCGAGCTCGGGGTTGGTGACACGGAGGAGAACGTTCCACGCCGCGCTGTTGCGCAGCGAGATGAGCACCCGCCCCTCTTTTTCGAGGTGCTCCAAATAATGACGCAAGAGCGCGCTCGGATCATCGACCCCCTCCAAGAGGTCGGCGAAGAGGATGACGTCGAACTTGCGGCCCTGAAGGGCGCGGGCCACTGCGGCGGGATCGCAGGGCTCGAGCTCGATCACGTCTCCGAGCAAGCGCCGCGCCTTTTCGGCGGCGGTCGGGCTCTTCTCGAGCCCCACCACGGTGGCGCCGGCCATGACCGCCGCCGCGCCGTTCAACCCGATACCGCACCCCACGTCGAGCACGGTGCGCGGACGCCCGAGCGCGCCGATCATGGCAATGTTGGCTTCTTCTAGAACCTGTTCTATTTTTTTCATGGCAAGGGTTCACCGGGCGCGGGCGACCGAGACGATCTGAAAGCCGAGGAGCTCGGGCCAGATTTGGCAAACGGAAGTCTCCACCGGCTCGACCAGCTTCTCGTACAGCTGATAGCCGCGATTCTCCGTGAGCGCGAGATGATTGCCGGTGGCAACGTCGTCCTTGAAGAACTTCCGCAGTAGCGGCGCCGTCGATTGCACCATCGAAGGCGTGCACCGGTCGGTAACCACTTCGAGACCGCAATAAGCAAGCAGCTTCTGGATCGAGCGCCGCGTGTAAAAGCGCAGGTGGGTTCGGTCGTA
>Ga0190265_10003461_pt1 | contig 10762 bp, 10 predicted proteins | sample Popmic124T_FD_133135 | JGI IMG/M metagenome (GOLD analysis project Ga0190265, IMG submission 133135) | Populus adjacent soil microbial communities from riparian zone of Indian Creek, Utah, USA - 124 T | ecosystem: Environmental > Terrestrial > Soil > Riparian zone | place: USA: Utah | collected...
CAGCTTCTGCGCTTCCACCGCGAACTCCATGGGAAGCTCCTTGAAGACTTCCTTGCAGAAGCCGTTTACGATCATCGAGATGGCGTTCTCGGTGTTCAGGCCCCGCTGCTTCAGATAGAAGATCTGATCCTCGCCGATCTTCGAGGTGGAAGCCTCGTGCTCGACTGAAGCAGTGGAGTTCTGGACATCGATGTAGGGAAAGGTGTGCGCCCCGCATCGATTGCCGATCAGCATGGAGTCGCACTGGGTGTAGTTGCGCGCGCCGGCGGCCTTCGGCAGCACCTTGACCAGTCCGCGATAGCTGTTCTGCCCCTGGCCGGCCGAAATGCCCTTGGAGACGATCGTGCTGCGTGTGTTCTTCCCCAGGTGGATCATCTTGGTGCCGGTGTCGGCCTGCTGCATCCCGTTTACCACCGCCACGGAGTAAAACTCTCCCACCGAGTTGTCGCCCTGAAGAATGACGCTGGGATACTTCCAGGTGATGGCGGAACCGGTCTCGACCTGCGTCCAGGAGATCTTCGAGTTGACCCCGATGCACTTCCCCCGCTTGGTCACGAAGTTGTAGATGCCGCCCTTGCCCTGGGCGTCTCCGGCGTACCAGTTCTGCACGGTCGAGTACTTGATCGTGGCGTCATCGAGGGCCACCAGCTCGACCACCGCGGCGTGCAGCTGATTCTCGTCCCGCTTGGGCGCGGTGCAGCCCTCCAGGTAGCTCACGGAGGCACCCTCTTCGGCGACGATCAGGGTCCGCTCGAACTGGCCGGTATCCGCCGCATTGATGCGAAAATACGTGGACAGCTCCATGGGACACCGCACGCCCTTCGGTACGAACACGAATGACCCGTCGCTGAACACCGCGGCGTTCAGGGCCGCGAAGAAATTGTCGCTCGCCGGCACCACCGATCCCAGATACTTTCGCACCAGCTCCGGATGCTCCCGCACGGCCTCGCCGAAGGAGCAGAAGATGACTCCGGCCTCGGCCAGCTTGGCCTTGTAGGTGGTTCCGACCGAGACGCTGTCGAAGATGGCGTCGACCGCTACACCGGCCAGGAGCTTCTGCTCCGTCAGCGGTATCCCGAGCTTCTGATAGGTCTCCAGCAGCTTGGGATCGACGTCATCCAGGCTTCCAAGTGGTGTCTTGGTCTTGGGCGCCGAGTAATAGCGGAGTGCCTGGTAGTTGACCGGCTCGTACTTGACGTTGGGCCAGCTATGAGGCTCGCTCATCTTGAGCCAGCCCCGGTAGGCCTTGAGCCGCCAGTCGAGCAGCCACTCGGGCTCGCCCTTCTTGGCAGAGATGAGGCGAACGATGTCCTCGCTCAGGCCCATCGGAGCTTCATCGGCTTCGATATCGGTTACGAAGCCGTATTTGTACGCTTTGTTGACCAGGGTTTCGACTGACGAGCTCATACGCTCTCCTGTGACCGGGACTCCTCGCCCCCTGTTACGTGGCCGGCGCCGAAACGCACCCGATACTCGCAGGCGCTGCAGCCGCTCAGTATGTGCCCATGGCGATCGACTTCCGCGCCCAGGGCGGCGGCAAGAAACCTGGCCTCTGCCGCGCAGATCTCCGGAAACCGCTGAGCCACCGCCTGAATGGCACAGTTGTGCTCGATCAGGATGCCCGTCTGGGCGGACGTCGTGCCTTCCGCCATGTACCCTTCGTCCGACAACAGCCGCGTCACCGCGGCCATCCGCTCGGCCGGCGTCGCGCCGGCGAGCTCCTGCTGAAGGCGCCGGGTAAGCGCGTCGTACCGGGCCTCGAGGACGGCCACAGCCGTCGCGCGTCCTTCGCGCTCGACCACGTAGTCGAGCAGCTCGGTGAGGGTGGCCTCGTAGCGCCGCGGAAAGAGGGCCTCCCCTGCCGCGCTCAGCCGATATGCGAACGCGGGCGCTCCAACTCCCCGGTGCTGGCGCTCGTACTCGACGAGAGCTTCGGCCTCGAGCTCCTTCAAGTGATGACGGACCGCATTGAGTGAGACGCCGAGCTTGCTGGCCAACTCCTTTGCGGTGAGCCGGTCTCCTCGCTTGAGCTCGATGAGAACCAGCCCACGGGCTCCCCGGAGGTTCAGAGGAACGACGGGTGCGCTGCTGGCGGTGGGGAATGCGGATTCCATGGGGAAATCATAAGTGATTTAGTCGCAATTGTCAATTCAGGCGGCAATTTGGTGCGAATTCATAAGACGTCAGCCTACAGCGAGTTACAAGAGACGAGCTGAAGGGGACAAGGCCTGGCTCGGTGTAAAGAGTACGCCATGGGTTGATAGTAGTAGTATTACATACCTCCATAATCAGTTAATGTGGAACCACGCCGCTGGTCGTTTGGAGCCTGATTTCCCATATTTGTTCAGCGATCTGCGCCCACACCAACCCATGGTGAGTACCTCATGACCATCCACCGGATCCGTCTTTTGGGTGATCCCATCCTGCGCGCCAGATGCGAGGCGATCACCAAGCCGCGGTCGACCGCGGTACGGGTCATCGTGGACGACATGCGGGAGACCCTTCGCGACTGGCAATCGCGCTTCGGGAGTGGAAGGGCTATCGCGGCCCCCCAGATCGGGGCGCCGGTGCGCATGGTGCATGTGGAAATGGACCAGCCATGGACGCTGATCAACCCGGAGATCATCGATATCGGAAACGAGGACTTCGAGGTCTGGGACGATTGCTTCTCCTTCCCCAATCTCCTGGTCCGGGTCTCCCGGGCCTATCGCATCCGGGTCAAGTATCAGGATCTCAAAGGGGAATGGAACGAGATCGAGGTGGAGGGAGACCGAGCCGAGCTGTTGCAGCACGAGATCGACCATCTCGACGGCGTGCTTGCGGTGGACCGGCCGACGGGTCTCGATCCCTTCTGCCTTCGCGAGGAGTGGCATCGGCTTCATGGCCCCAGCGGCAGGTATGGGCCGCCTGAACCCAGATCGGCCACCTACGCGGGTCAGCTATAGCCTCAGAACCATCTTCCCAGCCTGACGAACACCGCGTCCCTGCCACCGTGGGTCAGGCCGTACTCGAATCGCACCGGCCCTACCGGCGTTTCGGCACCGAGGCCGGCCCGGACACCGGCCAGCCATCCCTCCGAATCAAGCATTCCTCCGCCGAAGGCCGACCGCCCCCCTGCCACTTCTATCCTGCCGACGAACGGGCCCTTTAAGGCATAGGTGAGCAACGCGCTGAGCACGACCTCCCGGTCCCCTCGGCGCTCACCGATGTGAAGGCCCGGAAACCCGTCTTCACCGCCGAGCGGGAAGCTGCCCTGGAGCGGGAGCCGTTCCCCCCATCCAAGGCGAAGTCGAGGTGCAAGACGGAAGGCTCCGGTCTTGACTGCGACTGCTCCATCGAATGAGGCCCGATGGTAGAGGCCAGTCCAGATCAGGTCTATCCCGAGCAGCTGCTCGCCGGATCGCCCCGCCTTGATTCCCTGCGCCCCGAGACCGAGAGTGGAGCGGTTTCCTCCGGGCTCATGCCACGCGTGTCCGCTCAGCCCGAGCGCCACGTGCCACCCCGCAGCGAAGGCGCGCTCCAGGCCCAGGAAGCCAAGCGCCTCACGAGTAAAGGCGGTACCCAGCTCGTCACCATCGGTCTCGAAGCGCCGCACCGATTCAGTGGCCAGCCGAACCGTCAAGGCAGGCGTCATCAATTGCCGGCCCAGCTGGAAGTTCCTTCGCAGGCCGAGATAGAGCTCTTTGCGGAACTCGCCCAGGAAAAGCGCCGTGCTGCCTTCCAGTGCCAGGTCAAACACCTGGCGGTCCACCGCTCCCATCCACATGCGGCCGCCGAGCTCGTTGTCATAGGCGAGGCCGAGCCCAGCCACCCTCCGGGGAGCTCGCTGGACTACGACATCGAAGGCGACCGAATCCCCGGCCCCGTACGGCCTCAGCCAGACCGCATGATACGCCTCTGAGTTGGCCATGTTCCGCAGTCGGCTGTGAAGCAGGTCGGCATCGAGGCTGTCGCTCAACCCGAGACCGAGTAGACGGCGAAGGGCCAGGCGCTCCGAGGGGTTGTTTCCCTCGAATGCCAAACCGGCGACCCTGCTCGGGAGCGCCGGCTGCGCGGGGGCAGAGGGTCGTGGAAGACAGCGCGCCTGTGAGAGAGTGGAGTCTGCTGCTCCACTGCCGTAGCGGATGAGCCGGTCCACGTTGGACGCGGAAAAGTTGAGGCTGGGGAATCCCTCTACCGCCGGCCGGATGAGGACGTCTTCCGGCCCCAGGGAATCGGCGCCCTGCTCGAACAGAAAGCCCAGGAGGCGATCCGCCAGTCCGATCGGTGAGAACAGGTCGAGCGAATCGCCCGGGCGTTCGGTCGCGTCCGACACGATGACGCGTTCGGCGCCTTCGGCGCGCGCCACCGCCACCGGGATATTCGCGGCCAGGCCACCGTCGGCCAGGATACGGCCGTTCAATGACTCCGGCGCAAACACCAGTGGGATGGCAAAGCTGGCCCGGACGGCGCGGGCCAGGTCCCCCGCGGCCAGAACCACTGCCGTGCGGTCGGCCAGGTCGGCGGCAACGGCGCGGAAGGGAATCGGCAGCGAATCGAAGTTGCCCCGCGCGAGCAGATTGCCACGCAGCATGGCGCCATTGACCAGGGCGTTGACCTCGGCCTCCTGCACCGCCGCGCTCTGAATCGTGAATCGACGCGCACCCTGCTCCCACACCACCAGTGGCTGAATGAGCCCCAGCGAGCGAGGGGCCCGCGGCTGGTAGGTCCGGAAGAAGTCAGCCATCGGCAACGCACGGGCCAGCGAGTCGATCTCCCGGCCGCTGTATCCACTGGCATACATGCCCCCGATGATGGCTCCCATGCTGCTGCCGACAACCAGATCAGGCCGGATTCCCAGGCTGTCGAGCACCCGCAGAACGCCGATATGGGCCAGACCCTTGGCGCCGCCACCGGAGAGGACCAGCGCCGTGCGGGCCGGCCGGCAGGTTTGAGCCTCCGCCTGGGCCACGGCAAAGAGACAGATGAGGACGAAAGGGAATCGGAGCATGCAAGAGCAACATAAGTGTGCGCCAAGCCCTTGCGCGGCACTAGGACCCTTCGTATACCTTTTCGAGAGTTGAAGTGCCAGCACGAATTCGGCAGAGGAGCCGCTGCATGACCTATGTGATAGTCGAAGCCTGCATTGGGGTGAAGGACCGCGCCTGCGTGGATGTCTGTCCGGTGGACTGCATCTACGAAGGTGAGGACCAGCTCTACATTCATCCTGACGAGTGCATCGACTGCGGCGCCTGTGAGCCGGAGTGCCCCGTGACAGCCATCTTCCCTGAGGAAGACGTGCCGCCGCAGATGGTCGAGTATATCGAGAAGAACAAGGAAGTCTTCAACAGCGACGCGCCGCCGGGACGACCTAAGCGGTGAGCAGTGAGAGGTAAGCGGGGGTTCCGAGGCACGGAGCCCCCGTTTACTGCCTACCGCTCACCGTCCAAAAAGAAAGGAGCCCCGGGATCGAACTGCTTGGCCGCGATCCCGGAGCCGAAGTTGGTAGGACTACCCAAATCAGCGGAGACCCTGACGGTCCTGCCGCTACAGCATACAACGCGCACCCCCGCCCGAAGGTTTCACCCTAGCGACGTAAGGAACTCCCTGAGGCTGGCGGTAGTCGCCTCTGGCTGCTCCACCGGCGGCAAGTGGCCGGCTCCAGGAATGACCGCAAGGCGGGCGCCCGGTATCGAGGCAGCCATGACCTTCGCCTGGTCGGGAGGGGTCAGAATGTCGGCCTCGCCTACGACGACCAGTGTCGGTATGGCGGCAAGAGTGGGTAGCAGCGAATCGCTCTCTTCGCGGTCGCGCATGGCGGCCAGTGCACCGACGAGGCCGGCCACCGGCGTCCTGGCCATCAGCGCACGCACTCGCTCGGCCACCTCGGGGCGGCGGCTGAGCGTCGTGGCCGCGAGCATCTTGGAAAGCATCGAGTCGGCAATGGCGCCTGCGCCACGTTCCCGTGCGGTGGCCGCCGCCGCGTCGCGAGCCCGGCGAACCTCGGGGGCATCCGCCTCCGACCGGGTGTCGATCAGCACCAGGCCCCGGACTCTGGAGCGCCACTGGCGCAGGAACTCGAACGCCACGTAGCCTCCCATTGAGTGGCCACAGAGCACCACGTCGTCCACACCGAGGACGTCCAGCAGTGCCGCGAGATCGGAGGCGTAGATCGGCATGCTGTACCCAAGATCCGGCGCGTCCGACTGGCCCATGCCGCGGAGGTCAACCGCAATACATCGGAATCCCTCCAGCGCCTGGATCTGCTCCCTCCAGATGGTCCGATCCAAAGGGTACCCGTGCACGAAGAGGACGGCAGGCCCCGCGCCTCGCTCCTCGACCGCGAGGTTTACTCCATGCACCGTAATGCGCTGCACGTCACCGGGAGAGCCGGGCCGCGCGTTCAAGTACTCGCTGAATTCCTCCGGCACCGGAATGGGCCGGCCATCGCGGTCGATACAGACGAAGACGAATTCCGCGCTGGCGATGAGGGTATCGTCCCGAACCCGTCGCGCGGTCTGACGCATCGTGAAGCTGGTGCGCCCGTGGTGGGTGAGCACCTGCTGAAAGCGCAGCACATCACCCGGAAAGGCGGCAGCCCGGTAGTCGATGACGGTCTTCCGCAGCGCCGGCCAGGCACCCTTCCGGGTGAACACGTCCATGCCCGGGCCGCCGCGCAGCATCTCCCATCGGGCCCGCTCGAACAGGCTGAGGAAAGAGGCCTGATTCAGGTGGCCAAAGGCATCGCATTCATCGGGGTAGACGACGAGGTCGATCTCGGGGGTGGACATGGATCTAAGATAGGCGGAGAGGACGGAGAGGGCGGCGAGGGCGGCGAGGGCGGAAAGGACGGAGCGGAGCCGCGCGCGGCGGAACGGCACTTGGTGCGCTAGAATTCGTGTGTCCATGGCGGGTTACCTCTCCGCCTCTCCGTCTTCTCCGTCCTCTCCGCCTATGAAACCACCGACCGATTACATCCGCCACGCCGCCCGACTTGCCCGGAAGCTGCAGATGGACTCCGCCATGGGAGGGAGCCCACAGCCGGATGCCGAGTTTTACAAGACGCTGTCTAAAGCCTTCGATGAGATTGCCGCGGGGCTCGAACTGGTCGCCAAGGCGGAGAAGTGACCGTCCGCCTGATCGACAGCCAGGCCGAGCTCGAGCGTCTCTTTCAACGATTCCAGGGGGAGCCGCTCCTGGCTGTGGACACCGAGGCCGCCAGCTTTCATCGGTTCCACGACCGCATCTACCTGTTTCAGCTCTCCTCTCGGCTGGAGACCGCCGTGGTGGACCCGCTCGCCGTAACCAGCCTGGCGCCCCTCGCTGGGGCACTGGCCGATCCAAACGTCGAAATCGTCTTTCACGACGCGGACTATGATCTTCGACTGCTCAACCAGGAATACGGCTTCGGGATCACCAACCTCTTCGACACTCGCATTGCAGCGCAGCTGCTCAACGAGCCCGGTGTGGGGCTTGCGGCACTGCTGGAGAAGTATTTCGGGGTAAAGCTGGACAAGCGCTATCAGCGGGCCGACTGGTCAGTGCGGCCGCTCTCGCCCGAGATGCTGGTCTACGCCGCAGCCGACACCCACCACCTCCCGGCGCTTCGGGACTTGCTCCGGGAGCAGCTCCGCGAGCGCGGCCGCCTGGAGTGGGCGGAGGAGGAGTTTGGCTTGGCGACGGGAGCGCGATGGTCTCCGGCCGATGTGGACGAGCCGGCCTACCTCCGGCTCAAGGGCGCGAAGGCCCTGCCCGGAAGGTCGCTCGCCGTGCTGCGCGAGCTGTTCGGTTGGCGCGACCAGCTGGCTCGGCGCACCGACAAGGCGGCGTTCAGGATTCTCAACAACGAGCCCATGCTGGCCATGGCGCAGACGCCGCCGGCCGATCTGGCAGGGCTCAAGGCGGTGCGGGGAATCGGCGGAGAGCAGGCGGAGAGAAGGGGACGCGAGATTCTGGAGGCGGTGCAACGCGGCCTGGCAGTTCCAGAGGCTGACCTGCCCAGAGTAGAGCGGCCGCCTCGACGGCCCCCTGATCCCGCCTACGAGGCTCGATTGGAGCGACTCAAGGCCGTTAGAAACTTGCTCGCCGCCCAGTACGAGCTGGCGCCGGGGGTCCTCTGTCCGAACGGCACACTCGAAGCGGTTGCCCGGATCAATCCCGTATCCATCGACGAGCTGGCCAAGGTGCCGGAGCTGCGCCGTTGGCAGCTGCGCGAGATCGGCGCCGCAGTGCTGGCTGCCCTTCAGCGCCCGCCTGCAGGAGCAACGGCCAGCTCCTGACCCTTGTTCGGCTAGAACCCGAGGAACGTCCGGACGCGAGGGTCCATTTTCTCGGGCGTCCAGTATGGGTCCCAGACCAGCTCGACCGCGACCGACTGCACCCCCTCCATGTCCCCCACCACCCGCTTGACGTCGGCGATGATTTCGGCCCCGGCCGGGCAGCCGGGGGAGGTCAGGGTCATCTGCACCTGGACACTTCCGGCCTCATCCACGTCGACTTCGTATACCAGCCCGATGTCGATGATGTTGAGGTTGAGCTCGGGATCCTTGACCGCGCGGATGGCTTTTCGGATGGCTTCGGCTGTGGGTGCGGTAGGCATGGGGACACTCGAGGCAACTAGGCGACTGACGACTGACGACTGACGACTGAAAGATAACCGGTCGCTCCGTCAGCAGGCCGCCACCAGCTCCTGCTCGCATACTCGAGGCACCAGGCGGATGGCGGCGTCCGACAGAGAGGTCCTCACCGTTCGGAGAGCATGATGCGCGTTGCGGGCCCTCGGATCGAAGGTCCGGTTGGTCAGGAAGACGAGGAACAAATCGTGAGCGGGATCGACCCAGATCTCGGTGCCGGTAAAGCCGGTGTGACCGTAGGCGGCATGGCTGATGAGGGTGCCAAAGAGGCTCGGCTCCTTACCGTCGAGCTCGGGCGTGTCCCATCCAAGCAGCCGAGGGCCGCTGTTGGCGCCGCGGGTGAGGAACTCGCGGATGGTGGCGGCATTCACCCATTGTCCGCCAGGCCCGACACCATTTCGCAGCCAGACCTGGGCGTAGCGCGCCAGGTCCATCCCGGTCGAGAATATGCCGGCGTGACCCGCCGCGCCGCCGAACACCACGGCGTTGGGATCGTTCACTTGGCCTTGCACCGGGTGACCGCGCCAGAGCGCGGTGGGCATCGTGCGGCGGTGCACCCGGGCGGGCGGACGAAACATCGTCATGTGCAGCTGCAGCGGCCGAAACACCTCCCGAGTCACCAGGCTGTCGAACGGCAATCCGGACACGCTTTCGAGGACCAGGCCCATCAGAATGGCGTTGAGATCGCTATAGACCGCACTATTACCGGGCGGCCGAACCAACGGCTCCGCGTAGAGGAGCGCCTTGGCGGCATCCCGGGTTCGCGCCTGCTTGAAGAACGGCACATAGGCCCGAAGGCCACTGGTATGGTCGAGGAGCATCCGTACCGTGACCCTATCCTTTGGACCTCCGGAAAACTGGGGGACATACTGCCGCACCGGAGCGTCCAGGCCGAGGCGTTTGGCATCCACCAGCCGCATGGCCGCGCTCGTCGTCCCCATGACCTTGGTGATGGAGGCGATATCCCAGAGGGTGGAGTCGGGCGTCGGTACCGGGGAGGAGGGGCTCCAGGTGAAGTGGCCGTATCCACGGGCGTACAGCACCGAATCCTTCCGGCCGATCACGACCACGGCGCCAGGATAAACCCCTTGCCTGATTCCCTGCCGAACGATGGCATCCACCTCGTGCAGCGACTGCGCTCCGACCGGCCCCGCGAGCGCCAGCCCTGTCAGAACGGCACCCGAGACCAGCCAGAGACGGTGGGCCCTCTGATTCATTCGCGTCATGGCGTCTCACCCACATCACGGAGCGGGCCGGTCGGAAGCTGGTAGAGCAGCTGGGCGGTGCGTCGGTCTCGCTCCGAGAGGGTGCCGGTCCGGGCCGCGGGAAACATGACGTCCGCTGAGTCGGCCGAGTGGGGCAGGCCCAACGCGTGACCGGTTTCATGGACCGCCACCGCGAGGAGGGACGCGTCGGGCATGAGAAACCCCGCATTGGTTCGAAGTGCCAGCGAGATCGCCGCCTTGCGGACCCGCCCCGCCTGATCCCAGGTCAGGTCGGTCTGTCCGGCACGATCGAAGCTGAAGTGGTCGATCCAGCGCACCACGATATCGGCATCGGTGCTGTCGGAGGTGGAGCTGAATCGCACGCCCATGCCGGTCCCCTCCCCGCGGCCCAACGCATCTCGCACGAACTCGACCAGTCGCGGCTGGTAGTCAGGAGCGCCCCCTTCGATCAGGTAGACCCTGAGCGGGGTGCCGTTGCGATCAGGCCAACGCCGTACCAACGAATCGGTGGTGAGGATCAGGGAATCCAGATACGTCCCACCACCTTCGCGACTGAGGTGCCGCCGGGCAGCCAGCCGGGCAAGCCGGTCGATAGTCGGCGTATTGGTCGCACCCGCCCGATCGACGGAGTCGCCCTCAGGGGTTGAGCGGGATGCAGGGTTTCGGCCGGCGAGAACCGCGGGGGCCGGTAGGGGCTCGCGGGGAGCTGAGACCGCCGCCTCTCGCGACGCCGAGGCGAGGGCGTGCGATACTCGGTCCGCAATGACCATGGCAAGAAGCCCGAATGTTACGACGGGCAACACGGCGGACCTCATAGGTCTCCAGGGTGTGGGCGGCGGCAGAGGGCCCTTGCAGGCCGTAAGCCACCCTCTGTTGCAAGTTCTACGCGCAGCAGCTCAGCTCTTTGCTTCAAGCCAGTTTGGC
>Ga0190265_10003462_pt1 | contig 10761 bp, 12 predicted proteins | sample Popmic124T_FD_133135 | JGI IMG/M metagenome (GOLD analysis project Ga0190265, IMG submission 133135) | Populus adjacent soil microbial communities from riparian zone of Indian Creek, Utah, USA - 124 T | ecosystem: Environmental > Terrestrial > Soil > Riparian zone | place: USA: Utah | collected...
AAGACGGTGCGCGAACTGCTCGCCGACGTGCCGCGCTCCGTGTCGACGCCGGAGATTCGCGTGGATTGTCCTGACGACAGGAAGTTCGGCATCGTCAAGGAGGCGCAGGAGTACTTCTCGGCGAAGTACGACGTGATTACCGTCGATGGGGTTCGCGTGCTGTTCGGGGATGGGTGGGGCCTGATCCGCGCCTCCAACACGCAGCCGGTCCTCGTCATGCGCTTCGAGGCGCGCACCAGGGAGCAGCTCGAGCGAATCCAGTCGGAGATGCAGGCGTGGATCCGCTCGAAAGGCGTGCAGGTTTGATCTGATGCGGCGCCGGCGTCTCCTACTCGGGGTCGTCGCCGCCGCCGCAATCCTGGTAGCGGGGCGCGCTATCTCCGCTCTCTACGCGGATTACTCGTGGTACGGCGCCATGGGCGCCTCGGCGGTTTGGAGCGAGCGGGCGCTCGATCTGAGCCTCATTCATGGCGCCGGCTTCGGCCTTGCGTTCGCGATTGCTTTCGCCAATTTCTCGGCCCTCGCCGGCAGCATTGGCTCGCTGACGCTGCCGCGCCGGCTCGCGAACGTCGAGTTCGGCGAGGCAGTCCCGCGGAGATACGTCGACCGGTTCGCCTTCGCGCTGTCGCTTGGAGTCGCCGCGGCACTGATGCCGCTCCTTCCCGCCTGGACATCGCTTGCGCTAGCGCGGAGACAGGTCCGATTCGGCGATGTCGATCCGTATTTTCAGCACGACCTGGCGTTCTACACGACGTGGCTGCCGTTCGAGAAATCAGTCTACTCGTGGTTCATCCTGCTGGTGGTGGTTGTCTCCCTCGTCGTGGTCGCGCTCTATTCACTCACTCCCGGCCTCAGCTGGGAACGAAGCGGTCTTCGCATGAGCACCCGGGTGCGGCGACACCTGAGCGTCCTCGCGGCTGTGATTCTCCTCGTCACGGTGTGGAGCTACAGACTCGCCTCCTATGACCTGCTGATTCAGTCCGCGGCTGACGCGGGGTCGTTCTCGTACGTCGAGCATCGCTGGCTTCTCCCCGGGTTGCTGATTCTTTCGATCGTGACCGTTGCGGCAGCGGCGACTGTCCTCTTCAGCGGTTGGACCGGCCAGCTGCGTACGGGCTTCGTCGCAGTGACCGCGGTGATCATCCTGGCTATCGGCGTGCAGGAAATCGCGCCTCTCCTCGTCCGGAGGCTGACACCTCCGGAGACGCTTGCCGCGAGGAATCGCGCCTACGCCGAAACGCGCGCGGAGTTCACGCGCCGCGCCTACGACTTCACGCCGATTCCGCGCGACTCGAACAGTAGTGTCGGTGACACCGCGGATCTGAGCGGCGAAGGACTCCGCTCATTCCAGCGCGACTCACTGGTTTACCCGGGCGCCCGAGGTCTGGTGAGCGTTGCGGATGCCCAGGTTGACGTCGCGGGCCAACGACTCGGGGATGGCTTCGGCCGCCTCGCCTACGCCTGGGCGTATCAGGCAGCCAGCCTGTTGTCCGACTCCGTGCCGGGCCGCGCGCGGCTCGTGACGGTGCGCGATGTGCGAACGAGAGTCGCCGCCTTGGCGCCGGTATTCGCTCAGGGGAGCGCCGTCCAGCCGCTGTTTCACGCCGACACCCTGTACTGGAAAATCAATCTCTATTCCGCGTCCTCCGATCACCCTCTCAGCGATCCGCGTGTTCTCGCCGGCGCCGAGCGCAGTTACTTCAGGCACGCGGGCACCGCGTTGGTCAATGGCCGGACGGCGCGCGTGATCATCGCGCCGGCCGCGAGTCCGGATCCCATCGCCCGGGAATGGATGCGCGCATTTCCGAATGCGGCGGACTATCGCGCCACTGCGATTCTCCGACGGCTTACCACGAGCCCATGGAACCCCGCCGAGGGGAGTGCTCCGGCGTCCGGTGACGATGCAGCGTTTCGAGGGGAAGTGACTCGACTCTACAATCTCATGCGGGCTTCACTCGCGGCCGGCAATCTCGGCGCTTTCAGTGCCGCGTACGATTCGCTCGGCGCGCTGATCGGACCGCGGAGATGACGACAATGCCGAAGGTAGCCGTCATCGCGGTCGGCGGAAATGCGCTGTCTCCGGCGGGCGAGAGGTCGACCATCGCCGATCAGTTTCGCCACAGCCGCGAAAGCCTGGGCCCGATCGTGGACCTCGCGCTCGACGGCTGGCGCGTCATCGTGGTGCATGGGAACGGCCCGCAGGTGGGTGACGAGCTCGTGAGAAACGAAAAGGCTCGCTCGGAGGTCGCGCCCCTGCCGCTCGGCGTGCTGGTGGCCGGGACGGCGGGATGGATCGGCTACATGCTGCAACAATCGCTCGAGAACGCGCTACGAAAGGCGGGCTCTTCCCGCGATGTGGTCACCGTTCTCACCCAGGTCGAAGTTGCGGCCGACGACCCCGCGCTCAAGGATCCGAAGAAGTTCATCGGACACAGTCTCTCGGTCGCGCGCGCAAGAGAGCTGAGAAGCCAGGGACACCCGGTCAAGAAAGATGGGAAGGGGCATTTTCGTCGCGTCGTGGGAAGTCCCACGCCGCTGGCGATCCACGAGCTCTCCACCATCCGCAGTCTGCTCGAGAAGGACACTCTGGTGATCGCGTGTGGCGGAGGGGGAATTCCTGTCTACAGAGACCCGCAGCTCGGCCTCGAAGGGGTCGACGCCGTCGTCGACAAGGATCTCGCCGCCGCCGTGCTGGCGCGCGAGCTCGGCGCCGAGCTCTTGCTCATTCTCACCGACGTCGACGCGGTCTACACCGGATGGGCGACGCCGGATCAGAAAGCGATCTCTTCGATATCCGTGTCGGATGCCGAGCGGCTCGCCGCCGAGGGAGCGTTCGGAGAAGGAAGCATGGGCCCCAAAGTCGCGGCGGCGGTCTCGTACGTGCGTGCGACCGGAGGTCGTGCCATTATTACGGAGTTGAGCAGGGGAAGAGCCGCGGTCCGGGGCTCGGGCGGCACGGAGATCACTCCCTAGATGCCGTCTTTTTATTTGGCCATATCGCGCGCGAGCGCTTGCTCGGAGCAAGGGTGAACATCCACGAGTACCAGGCAAAGGAGATTTTTCGGAGGAACGGGATTCCGATTCCGCCGGGCGACGTTGCAAGCACGCCCGAAGAGGCGGAGGCGATCGCCCGGAAGTTCGGCGGCACGGTAGTCGTCAAGGCGCAGGTGCACGCCGGAGGCAGGGGAAAGGCGGGGGGAGTCAAGCTCGCCAAGACCCCCGAAGATGCAAAGAAATTCGCGGCGCAGATTCTCAAGCTGAGGATCAAGGACTTGCCGGTGCTCAAGGTTCTGGTGACGCCGGCGGCCGACATCGCATCCGAGGCGTACGTCGGGATCATCGTCGACCGCGCTTCCAAGCGCGCGGTATTCATGGTGAGCCCCGCCGGTGGAATCGACATCGAGGAAGTAGCGGCAAAGACGCCCGAAAAGATTCGCCGCCTCGCGGTCGACCCGCGCTACGGGCTTCAGGGCTACGAGGCGATGGAGCTTGCGTTCTTTCTCTATCCCGACGTGAAACAGGCGCGGCCCGCCGCCAAGATCCTGCAGCAGCTTTACAAGGCGTTCGCTCGCAGCGGCGCGTCGCTCGCGGAGATAAATCCGCTGGTGACGACGCCGGAAGGCGACGTGCTCGCGCTCGACGCGAAGATGGTCATCGACGACAACGAGATCGACCGGCGCCCGGACATCGCCGCCCTTCGTGATGAGTCATCAGAGGATCCGAGCGAGGTCGAGGCGCGCAAGGCCAATCTGACCTTCATCAAGCTCGACGGAAACGTCGGCTGCGTCGTCAACGGAGCCGGTCTGGCCATGGCGACGATGGATCTCGTCAAGTACTACGGCGGCGATCCGGCCAACTTTCTGGACATCGGCGGCTCGTCGAATCCTGAAAAAGTGGTGAACGCCCTCCGCATCATCACGGCCGACCCGAACGTCAGGGCGATTCTGTTCAACATCTTCGGCGGCATCACCCGCACGGATGACGTCGCCAATGGCATCGTGACCGCGACGCAGCAGAATCCGCTCAAGGTTCCGCTCGTCATCCGTCTCACCGGCACGAACGAGGAGATCGCCCTCGAGATCCTGAAGAAGGCGGGGATGTCGGCGATGACCGACATGGACGAAGCCGTCAAGAAAGCGGTTGCGCTCGCGACCGGCGGAGGAAAAGCCGCGTGAGCATTTTCATCGACAAGGCAACGCGCGTTCTGGTTCAGGGAATAACCGGACGCGACGGGTCGTTCCACACGAAGCAGATGATCGAGTACGGAACGCAGATCGTCGGCGGCGTGACACCGGGGAAAGGCGGTCAGAAGTTCGAGGACACCGTGCCGATCTTCAACACCGTCGCGGATGCCGTGAAGGCGACCGGTGCCGACACCACCGTCATCTATGTCCCGCCGCCGTTTGCCGCGGACGCCATGATGGAAGCCGCGGCCGCCGGCATTCGCCTGATCGTCTGCATCACGGAAGGCGTTCCAGTTCTGGACATGACGCGCGTTTATCCCTTCGTCACCGAAAAGGGATCCCGACTCCTCGGACCGAACTGTCCCGGCCTCATCTCTCCCGGACAGTCCAAAGTCGGAATCATTCCCGGACGCATCTGCACGCCGGGGCCAATCGGCCTCGTCAGCCGTTCGGGGACGCTAACGTACGAGGTCGTTTACCAGATGACGCGTGCGAAGATGGGACAGACCACCTGTGTCGGAATCGGGGGCGATCCCATCAACGGCACGAACTTCATCGACTGTCTCGATGCGTTCGAGAAGGACCCTGCGACCAGGGCCGTCGTCATGATCGGCGAGATTGGCGGGACCGACGAGCAGGAGGCCGCGCGCTTCGTGAAGAAGCACATGACGAAGCCCGTCATCGGCTTCATCGCCGGCCAGACGGCGCCGCCAGGACGCCGGATGGGCCACGCCGGGGCGATCATTTCCGGATCCACGGGAACGGCCGCGGAGAAGATGCAGGCCTTCGAGGAGAACGGCATCGCCGTAGCGAAGCGGCCGATCGACGTGGTCCAACTACTCAAACACGCGACACGATAGGAACCGACCAATAGAATGGCTGGAAAGAGAACTCTCACGATCATCAAGCCCGACGCGTTCAGCTCCGGAAAAGCGGGACTTATCGTCGCGCACCTCGAGAAGGCAGGCTTCGAAGTCGTCGCCGCCCGGGTCATGCGTCTCACTCAGGAACAGGCAGGCGCCTTTTACGAGGTCCATCGCGAGCGTCCGTTTTTCGCGTCGCTCACCCGCTTCATGACCTCCGGGAGATGCATGCCGATCGTGCTCGAGCGCGCCGATGCGGTCGCTGCTCTTCGCAAGGCGATCGGCGCTACCGATCCGGCGGAAGCGGAGCCCGGCACGGTGCGGAAGCTCTACGCGGAATCGAAGGAACGGAACGCGATCCATGCCTCGGACTCGGACGAGAACGCCGAGCGGGAATCGCGGTTTTTCTTTCCGGAAGCCGAGCTCGTTTGAGCGCCGGGTCCCAGCGGGTTTTGTGAGCGTCACGGGACTGGAATCGATGGCATAAACCCGCTAGGTTAAAGGGCTTATGCTGTCTTTCGACATTCGTTCGCTGGAAACGAAGGCCATCCAGGTGGACGGCGCGCTCGAGCCCGACGACCCGATCTGGGCAGAGGGCGATACTCGGCCCTCGGGGCCCCTCAAGGTGAGCGGCAGGCTGTCGAGCGCGGGCGACGGGCGCTTTTATTTCAGTGGGCGGATCGCGGGCAGGCTCGAGCTGCCGTGCAGACGTTGCCTCGAGCCCGTCGATGCGCCGGTGGAGGACGAGGTGCATTTTCTTCTCGCCGAAACCGGCGCTGAGGAGGCTGACGATCCCGATGTGTTTCTGTACGATCCGGCCGCGCGCATGCTCGATTTGCGAGCCGCGGTCAGGGAGACCTGGGTCATCACCGCGCCGGGGTTCGTCCAGTGCAGGGAGGACTGCAGAGGGCTTTGTGCCACCTGCGGTACGAATCTCAACGATTCAGCATGCGATTGCACGCCGACAAAGGCTGAGACGCGCTGGGACGCGCTGCTGAAGCACCAGGGCGACGCGCACTAGCACTTCACACACTATTCAGATCAGGAAACGACACAATGGCAGTCCCGAAAAGACGAACCTCGAAGCGGAAGAAGCGCGCCCGGAATACCCATAAGACCGCTCCGGCGATCGTGATCCAGAAGTGTCCACGCTGCCAGAGCATGAAGCGGCCACACCACGTCTGCGAGGAGTGCGGTTACTACGCGGGCGAGCAGCGAGTGGAACCCAAGGAAGCGTAGTTGGCGCGAATAGCGTTGGACGCCATGGGAGGGGACTTTGCTCCCAAGGCGACAATCGCGGGAGGCTTGCTCGCTCTCCAGGAACTCGATGAGGCTCACCGGCTGCAGCTTGTCGGCCAGACGGCCGTCATCGAGTCCCACCTCGCGGGTCTTCTGTCCGGTGAGCACGCCGCCGCTGCCGGGGAACGGAAGCGAATCGATATCGTCGAGGCTCCGGACATCATCGAGATGTCGGCCAAGCCTGCGGCGGCACTGCGCAAGAATCCCAACAGCTCGATGGTCGTAGGGCTCAAGCTCCAGGTCGAGGGGAAATCCGACGCCTTCGTCTCGGCCGGAAGCACCGGCGCGCAGATGGCTGCGTCCGCAATGCTCCTCAAGCTCCAGCCCGGCCTCACCCGTCCGGCGATCGCCACCGTGTTTCCGACGATCCGAAATCCGGTCATCGTTCTCGACTCGGGAGCGAACGTCGACTGCTCCACCAAGGAGCTCCTCCAGTTCGCGTGGCTTGGCGCGGTTTACGCGGAATGCATCTTCGGCCGAACGAACCCATCGGTCGGATTGCTTTCCATCGGGGAAGAGCCGGAGAAGGGAAACGCGGTGGTGAAAGAGGCGAACGCGCTGTTCCAGAAGGCCGGCTTCAACTTCCACGGCAACGTCGAAGGGCGCGACCTTCCCGCCGGCACCAGCGACCGCGGTCCGTTCGATGTCGTCATCTGCGACGGATTCGTCGGCAACGTCGTCCTCAAGTTCTACGAAGCGATCGGTCCAATGGTGCTCCGGCTCCTCGATGAGCATCCGAGCATCAACCCCGAGGACGTGCGGGCAGCGCTCAAGGTCCTCGACTCCAGCGAGTACGGCGGGGCTCCGCTGCTCGGCGTGCGCGGTGTCAGCATCATCTGCCACGGAAACTCCTCGCCGCGTGCGATCAAGAATGCGATCAAGGTTGCGGTGAGAGCGGTCGAGACGCGCATGAACGATCAGATCGGTCTCCGGCTCGAGGAGGCGGCGCCCACGATCGAAGCCGCCGCGAAGTCAGCATGAAAAGGCCCTACGCCGCGATCGCGGGGACCGGCCGGGGCGTACCGGCCCACGTAATGACCAATCACGACTTCGCCGCAATCGGAATCGAGACCTCGCACGAATGGATTCACGAGCGCAGCGGCATCGTCCAGCGGCACATTGCGCGCGACGGCGAGACCACCTGCTCGATGTCATCGGACGCCGCGAAGAAGGCGATGGCAGCCGCCGGCGTTCACGCCGGTGAGCTCGACGTCATAATCCTCGGCACCGCCACCCCGGACCGGTTGCTGCCGGCGACCGCCGTAGACATTCAGGCGGAGCTCGGCGCGACACGGGCGGCCGCTTTCGACGTGAGCGCTGCGTGCTCAGGCTGGCTTTACGCCATGACGAACGCCGAAGGTCTCATCATGTCGGGCATGGCTGAAACGGCGCTCGTGATCGGTGCGGAGAAGATGAGCGCCATCGTCGACTGGAAGGACCGCTCGACCTGCGTGCTCTTCGGCGACGGAGCCGGCGCGGTCGTTCTGAAGAAGAGCAGGCATCACGGGAAGGGGATTCTCGCCGCTTACATGCGGAGCGACGGAAAGCTCGCCGATCTCCTGTACCGCCCCAACGGCGGCGCGACGACGCCGATGTCGGCCGCCATTCTCGAAGATCGCTCGCATCTCGTCCGCATGGCGGGCCGCGAGGTTTTCAAGCACGCCGTCCGGTCGATGGCCGACGCCGCCGACCGCGCACTCGATGGGGCCAAGCTCACCGGCTCTGACATCGACCTGCTGATTCCACACCAGGCCAATGTCAGGATCATCGAGGCTACGGCCAAGCATGCGGGGATCGGCATGGACAAGGTTTACGTGAATGTCGACCGCTACGGCAACACGTCGTCGGCCTCAATTCCGATCGCGCTCGACGAGGCGATCGAGACGGGCAGGGTGAAAGAAGGCTCGACCGTGATGATGGTTGCTTTCGGCGCCGGATTCACGTGGGCGTCCATGATCGTGCGCTTCTGATCCGTGGACATCGTACTACTGTTTCCCGGGCAGGGGTCTCAGAAGCCAGGAATGGGAAAGGATCTCGCTGAAGCGTATCCGGCGGCCCGCTCGGTGTTCGGCGAGATCGACGCGGCGATAGGAAGTGAATTGAGCAAGCTGGCGTTCGAAGGCCCCGCGGAGGAGCTCACCATCACCAGCAACGCCCAACCCGCACTGTTCGCGCACGGTGCCGCGGCCTGGGCGGTCGCGAAGGAAGCGCTGAGTCCGCACGTGCGAGCCGCGGCTGGTCACTCACTTGGGGAATTCACGGCCTATTACGCCGCCGACTCGCTCGGACTCACCGGCGCGGCAAAGCTCGTACGCCGCCGCGGCGAGCTGATGCTCGCCGCGGGCCAAACCAGACCAGGCACGATGGCAGCCATCGTCGGACGCACGACGACACCCGTCACGGAGCTGTGCGAACGGGCATCGAGGGAAGCGGGTCTCGTTGTGCCGGCCAATTTCAACAGCGACGACCAGGTCGTCGTCTCCGGTGAGATCGCCGGCGTCGAGCGCGTGATGGAGCTGGCCAAGGCGGCGGGCGCGAAGCGCGCCATCAGGCTCGCTGTGAGCGGCGCGTTTCATTCACCGCTCATGGAGCCAGCCGCCGTTGGACTCACCGATGCGTGCGCCACGAGCGCTTTCACCGACCCGGTGTTTCCAGTCTACTCCAACGTCACCGCCGCGCCGTGCACCGAGGCGAACGCGGCCAAGGATCTGCTCGTGCGACAGCTCATGTCCCCAGTGCGCTGGGCGACCCTGGTGAGAAACATCGCCGAGCGATTCCCTGATGCGACCTATGTCGAGATGGGGCCCGGGCAGGTGCTGCGCGGTCTCGTTTCACGCCTCGTTCCGGGAGCTCCGGCCTTTTCCTGCGGAACGGCGGCCGAGGTGGAGACAATTATGAAGATGGTCGCATGATGAAGATTGACCTCACGGGCAAGAACGCCCTCGTCACGGGAAGCACGCGCGGGATTGGACGCGCGATCGCCGAATCGTTCGCCGCCTGTGGCGCGCGCGTCGGCGTTGTCGGGCGGGATCTCGCGCGCGCAGAGGCGGCGGCAAGGGAAATCGGTGGTAACGCGCAGGGATTCGCGTGCGACGTCAGCGACACCGGCCAGGTGGCCAGGCTGATATCCGATGTGGAAGCGGCATTCGGGTCGATCGACATCCTCGTCAACAACGCCGGCATCACGCGCGACAACCTCGTCATGCGTCTCAAGGACGAGGACTGGGATGCCGTTCAGGACGCGAACGTGCGCGGCGCGTTCGCGGCGATCCGGGCAGTCTCGCGGGGAATGATGAAGCGGCGCTCGGGCCGCATAATCAACATCGCCAGCATCGTCGGGCTGATCGGCAACAAGGGTCAGGCCAATTATGCCGCGAGCAAGGCGGGGCTGATCGCGCTTACCAAAACCGTCGCCAAAGAGCTGGGCTCACGAAACATTCTGGTCAATGCGGTCGCGCCCGGGTTCATCGACACCGAGATGACCGCGGCCATGACCCCCGAAGCCCGCGATGCGCTCGGCAAACAGATTGCACTTGAAAGGCTGGGGTCAGCGCAGGACGTCGCTGGAGCAGTCGCATTTCTCGCGTCCGACCTCGCATCGTACATCACCGGCCAGGTTTTCGTCGTCGATGGCGGGATGGTCATGTAACTTTCTGTCAGATATTCGCTTAGGTATATTTCACCAACCCCATAAACACGAGGAAATCCAGCAAATGGCCGACAATTCCAACAAGGTCAAGGACATCATCGAGAAAGAGCTCGGTGTCGAGCGCGAGAAGCTGACGAACGAAGCCAGCTTCATCGAGGATCTCGGTGCGGACAGCCTGGACATAGTCGAGCTCGTGATGGAGTTCGAGAAGGAGTTCAACATCGACATCCCGGATGAGGATGCCGAGAAGCTTCGCACCGTCGGGGACGCGCTCGGATATCTGAACCAGAAGGTCGGAGCGTAATGAAGCGTAGAGTCGTCGTCACTGGCATGGGGGCCATTACCCCGGTAGGCAACGACGTGGCGACGACGTGGCAAGCGCTCATCGCAGGCAAGTCGGGGACTGCCCCCATCACCAAGTTCGATGCTTCCACCTTTCCGGTGCGATTTGCGGCGGAGGTGAAGGGATTCAACGCCCTCGACTTCATGGACCGCAAGGAAGCGAAGCGGGCCGACCACTACACCCAATACGCCGTGGCTGGCGCGCGCCAGGCAATGGGTGATGCCGGACTCTCCAACGGCAGCAATGGGATGGACCCCGACCGCATTGGCGTGATCATCGGCAGCGGAATCGGCGGCCTAAAAAGCTTCGAGGAACAGCACGACGTTTACCGTGAGCGCGGGGTTGGAAAGATTTCTCCCTTCTTCATCCCGATGTTCATCGCCGACATAGCCGCCGGCATCGTCTCGATGCAGTTCAACGCCA
>Ga0190265_10003463_pt1 | contig 10761 bp, 8 predicted proteins | sample Popmic124T_FD_133135 | JGI IMG/M metagenome (GOLD analysis project Ga0190265, IMG submission 133135) | Populus adjacent soil microbial communities from riparian zone of Indian Creek, Utah, USA - 124 T | ecosystem: Environmental > Terrestrial > Soil > Riparian zone | place: USA: Utah | collected...
CACGTAGTCGACGCCTTCGCATTCCGGACGGTCGGTGACCGCGAAGCTATGGTCGCGCTCGTCACGCAGGTAACAGACGGTGACCTGGGTGCGGGCGGGATCGGCGAGGGTGGCGCCGCGCAGGATGGTCTTCTCGGGTCCGCCGCCGGTGCCGCGTACGCTTCTGAGCTCGAGCACGCGGACCGGTCCTGATCGCCGCATCACTATGCTGCCCGGCGGGCCCGGTGACTGCCGCGCGCAAACAGCGCCAGGGCGCGCGCGAGGTCGAACACCACCGCAACGGCCAGCGCCTGGAAGGTGGCGAGAAATCCCGGATGCAATTGACGTCTCACCATCCCGGCCGTCCTGATGCCCGAGGGTGCCAGCGCCGCGAGCAGCAATAGAACGCCGAGGATCGTCGACCCGAACAGCAGCGAGATGACCGCGCCATTCAGGCACCACAGCTCACCAACCGGAATGAGCGCGCTGCGAAGGTGGCGCAGGCTCCGCGGACCCCTGAAGGTCACGCGCAAGTTGTCGCGGCCGCGCCAGAGCTCGCCGAAGAACAACGCCCGCAGCGTGCTGGGATCGCCGAAGTGAATGCTGCGCAAGCCGGGATCGGCGACGATGCGGTAGTTCGCCTGCCGCACGCGGTTACAGAGGTCGACGTCCTCGCAGGCGGTGAGCGACGCGTCGAAGCCGCCGACGCGCTCGAAGACCGCCCGCTTGATGGCAAGGTTGCCGCTGCCCAGCCACGCCACGTCCTCGCGGTACGCCGTGCGCGATCGGAGCCCGTCGTATTGCTCCTGCACCCAGTTCGGAGATGGCTGCGTGAGCGGCGCCGCGCCGGTGGCGGCCACCGTGGGATCGGCCAGCACCGCCACGGCCGTCTCAATCCACGTCCGATCGATCTCATGATCGGAATCGGCGAAGGCGAGAACGGCGCCGAGCGCCGCGCGCGCCCCGCGGTTGCGGAGCGCGGCCACCGAATCATCCGAGGCCTTGATCACGATGGCGCCGAAGTCGCGAGCCACGCGAGCCGACTCATCGGTCGAGTCGTTGTCGACGACGATAATTTCGATCAGCGGACGCGGATAGTCGTTACGAGTAATGCTGGCCAGGCAGCGATGCAGCCGCAGCATGTCGTTTCGGACGGGGATGACGAATGACACCAGTGGTCGCACGCCTCCAACAAAGCAAAGACCTCGCCACTGCTGTTTGCACGTTCCTCCTCGGGAAGATCTGGACGGCTGAGGTGTCGAGTACCCATTTAGAAGAAGAAAAGCCTCTGTCTTGCCGACAACAGGCTGCCGAGGGAAGAATTAAGGCGCGCCGCCCCGGCATGAGATTCGCTTATCCAGGGGCATATGCACGCGCACGCCGCCAGTCGAGCTGGTGTCGCCCTCTTGCTCGTCGCCTTCGTCCTGGCCGTTTGGCTCGGCGCGACCACGCTGTCGATTCCCGTGCTGACGCAGGCCGCGCCCCCGCGGGTCCAGCCAATTCGCGATCCGACGCTGCTGCCGCGTCTCTCGTTCGACGATCTCAACTACCTCGGCGCGTTTCGCCTGCCCGCGGATACGGCAGGCGGCGAAGGGTTCGCGTACGGTGGCGGGCCGATCGCGTTCAATCCGTCGCGCAACTCGCTCTTCGCCGCCGCACGCAACGGCCGCATCGCCGAGATCTCGATCCCGGCGCCGACGACGCCGGCGGACGTCAAGGCGTTGCCGAGCGCCGAGTACCTGCAGCCGTTTCACGACCCGACGGAAGGCCGCATCAAGGATGTCGCCACGCAAGGCGCGGGCCTGGCCGGTTTGCTGGTGCACCAGGGCCGGCTGTATGGCACCGGACTGATCTACTACGACGCCTCGAACACCCAGACGGTCTCGCACTTCTCGCGCCCCATCGATCTGTCGGAGAAAGGCGCCGGACCGATGCGGCGCGTCTGGCAAAAAGGAAAGACGGGCTTCGTTGCCGGCTACCTGGCCAGCGTCCCGCCGGAATGGCAGTCGAAACTTGGCGGTCCGGCCATTACCGGACAGTGCTGTGTGCCGATCGTGACCCGCACCTCGTGGGGCCCCGCCGCCTTTGCGTGGAAACCATCCGACCTTGCCGATTCAGACGAGGTCAATGCGGTACCGCTCGTCTATTACCCGGCCGATCACCCCACACTCGGGCCGTGGAGCGGATCGAATCCCACTTACGGCGGCACCATCGAGATGGGCGGCGTTGCGCTGATCAACCGCACGCGCACGGCGCTCTTCATCGGCCGCAACGGCACGGGCCCGTATTGCTATGGCATCGGCACCGGCAACCGCGCGCTCGACAACACCGCCAACGCCAAGGGCGAGAAGCTGTGCTACGACCCCACCACCTCCGACAAGGGCCAGCACGCCTACCCGTATCGATACCAGATGTGGGCCTACGATCTGAACGACTGGACGGAGGTGGCGGCCGGCCGCCGCGATCCGTGGTCGGTAAAACCGTACGCGGTGTGGCCGTTCGAGCTGCCGACGCCGGAAGCCAGCGTGCGGATTGTGGGCGTGGCCTACGATGCCGAGCGCCGGCGGCTGTTCGTCTCCCAGCGCGGCGCCGACCGCGACACCTACTCCTCCCGCGCGCTGATTCACGTCTTTCACATCCCATGAGCCAACCCGCCGTCGTCTTCGATCGAGTCTGGAAAAAATTTCGCCGCGGCGAGCGTCACGACAGCCTGCGTGATGCGCTGACGTCGCTCGTCAAGCGGCCGTTCAAGAAGCGCGACGCGCGCGACGAGCTGCACGACAAGGAGTTCTGGGCGCTGAAAGACGTGTCGTTCGAAGTCCAGCCCGGCGAGGCTATTGGCATCATCGGTCCCAACGGCGCGGGGAAATCCACCACGCTCAAGCTGCTCACCAAGATCCTCAAGCCGACGATGGGCGCGTGCAAGGTGCGGGGCCGGGTCGGCGCGCTGATCGAGATTTCGGCCGGTTTTCATCCGGACCTGACCGGCCGCGAGAACGTGTATCTCCAGGGCGCCATCCTCGGGATGTCGCGCGCCGAGGTCTCGCGCAAGCTCGATTCGATCATCGACTTCTCGGGCATCCGCGACTTCGTCGATACGCCGGTGAAACGCTATTCGTCGGGCATGAACGCGCGGCTGGGCTTCGCGGTGGCGGCACACGTCGATCCCGACGTGCTGTTGATCGACGAGGTGCTCGCGGTCGGCGATTTCGCGTTCCAGCAGAAATGCTACGCGCGGCTGCAGGAATTCCGGCGCGCGGGCGTCGCGATCGTGTTCGTCTCGCACAACATGCAGGCGATTGTCAGCTTGTGCGACAAGGGCATCCTGCTGCGGCCCGGCCGCAGCCCGATCGTGTCGAGCGTCGGCGAAGTCGCGGCGCTGTATGCCTCGCCCGACGGGCAGGCGGTGGATGCACGGATTGAGGCCGAGAACGTCAGGCTGACCGAGCGGGGCACCTTCACGCCGATTCGCAAAGCCGTGGAGTCGAAGGCCGCCCTCACGCTGGATGCGACCATCAAGGTGAAGACGCCGCTGCCGCGCTGCCGCATCGGCTTCGAGATCATCCGCAACGATGGCCTGGTGATGTTCCACGGCAGCCCGATGGTCGACGGCGACCCGCCGATCGATCTCGACCCCGGGATGTCACTGGCGGTGCGCGTCAATTTCCGCGCGAACCTGCTGCGCGGCACCTACGCGATCGTGTTGCACCTCACGGACATGAACAAGATGTGGCAGCCGATCGCGGTGTCGGGCCTCGCGTCGTTCGTGGTGCACGAAACCACGCGCGTGGCCGGCGTGGCCGAGGTGGATCCCGTCTACGAGATGCGCGTCGCTCAGCCGGGTGAAGTGCATGATCCGGTTGCCCGCGTCGTCTGATCCGCCCTCGCGCTTTGCGCTACGGCGCGACAAGCCTCTGGCCCTGGCCCTGACCATGTACGTGGTCGGGGTCAACCCTCGTGATCTGGAGTCGAGCTTCATTCGCGCGCACATCGAACGGCTGCCGGCGCGCACGGTGGTCATTCATGGCTTCGTCCCAACCATCGGCACGCGTCCCGTCCTGTCCGACGGCGCGGTCGCGCGCTTCGCGCGCAAGGCGCAGCGGCTGATACGGCGGGAACCGTGGTCGGAGGAAATCACCCAGGGCTACCTGGCCGCCTTTGCGGACCGGCCGGCCGTGGTGCTCGCTGAATATGGCCCGACGGGCGTGCGCGTGATCGCGGCGTGCCGCCGGAGCGGCGTGCCGCTGGTGGTGCACTTCCACGGTTACGACAGTAGTGTGAGGGCGGTGCTCGACGAGCATCGTGAGACCTATCCGCGGCTGTTCGAAGCGGCCGCGGCCATCATCGCGGTGTCGCGATCGATGCGGGCCGCGCTCATCGACCTCGGCGCCCCGGCCGCGAAGGTGCACTACTGTCCGTATGGCGTGGACTGTGACGACTTCCACCCAGGATCCCCGGCCACCGCGCCCCCGGTGGCACTGGCGGTTGGACGGTTTGTCGAAAAGAAGGCGCCGCAGTTGACGATTCTTGCGTTCGCACGGGCGCGCGAGGCGAACCCGGCCGCCACGCTACGGATGATCGGCGACGGTCCGCTGCTTGGCGCCTGCATCGACATGGTGAAGGCGCTGCATCTGGAGCACGCGGTCAGCTTCCTGGGCCAGCAGCCGCACGACGTGGTCCGTTCGGAAATGCGCGCGGCGCGGTGCTTCGTGCAGCATTCCGTGCAGGCGCTCAATGGCGATTGCGAAGGCACACCGAACGCCGTGCTGGAAGCGGGCGCGAGCGGCTTGCCCGCGGTGGCCACGCGCCACGCCGGCATTGCCGACGTGGTTCGCGACGGCGAGACCGGATTCCTGGTGGACGAGCGCGACGTGGACGGCATGGCCGTGGGCCTGTCGCGCCTGTTCTCCGACGTGGCGCTGGTGGAACGGATGAGTACGGCGGCGCGCGATCACATCGCGCGTGAGTTCGCGATCGCCCACCGCCTGCGCGCGCTGTGGGCGGTTATCGAGGACGCAACCGGAGGAACGGCGACGGCTGCGACGGGCTCGGTGAACTGGCCGGCTGCGGCGCTCGGTTCGTAGCGTCATCCAGCAAGTCCGCCAGCTGGCGCGTGAGGTTCACGCGCTCGAACGACGCCAGGGCATCGCGCTTGAGCGGCGGCACCTCGAGCCGCCGGGTGCGGCACACGGTGACGATTGCCTCGAGCAGCAGGCCGGGGTCATCGCCCGAGACGGCCACGCCGCCGCCGGTCTGATTCAGGATCCGCCCCGCGTCACCGTCCGGGTGCGTCAAGGCCAGCACGGGGCGCCCGGTCGCCAGATACTCATACAGCTTGCCCGGCAGGCCAATGTGCTGCCGGTTCCCCTCGCCATTGGTGACGAACAACACGTCGGCGGAATGCATCAGCGCCACCGCGTCGCGGTGCGGCAGCACACCGAGCTCCCGGACGCACGCGGTTAACCCGCGGCGGGCCGCTTCACCCGGCGCAAAGCCGGCGGTCACGACTTCCACATCAGTCAGGAGCTCCGGATGCGATCGCCGGATCCAGTCCATCACGTCGTACAGCGTCGAGGGGTTGTAGCCCTCTTTCCAGACGCCGGTGTAGACGATGCGGAGTTTCCCGCCGGCGCGTGGCGCGGGCGTGTCGAGGTCCACCGGATCGAAGCCGTTGTAGATGGTCGCGAACTTCGATTCGTCGACGTCCGGGTGCGCGGCCATCAACCGCCGCGTCATCGAGGGCGCCACGCTGATGGCGACCGCGGCTTCGCGCAGCACGTCGGCCTCCTGCGCGCGCTCCTCGTGTTCCGGCGGCCGGTGCGGTGTGCGGAACAGATCTTCACCCGCCCACGGATCGCGGAAGTCGGCGAGCAGGGGCCGCCCGGTGGCTTTCGCCACGTCGCGGCCGATCAGCAGGGAGGTCCACGGAAAGCCGGTGGCGTAGATGGCGTCGAAGCCCTCCTGGCGGAACAGCCTGATCGCCGCGCGCCGGACGGTGGGCCGCCACAACGCGTAGAGGTCGGGCTTTCGGTAGCGGCTCTGCAAACGCCAGCTGATGCCATCGCCGATGCGCCGCGCGAGCCGCGTGCGGCAGCCGAATTGGTGGACGAGGTCGCCGACAAGCTCGTTCAACATCGGCACCCGGATGATCCGCACCGACTTCGGCAGCTCGTCGAGCAGGGCCGGATCGGTCTGGTGCTGGGCGAAGTGCGACGCCGTCATCACGATCGGTTCCCAGCCGTACTGCGACAGGTACTTCGCGAACTTCAGCGGCCGCTGGGTGCCCGAGTTCGCGATTGGCGGAAACAGATAGGCCAGGAACAGCACGCGCTTCATGAGGTGGCCCTTTGCCGGACGTCGTGATCGCGGTTCTGGTGAGCGGGCCCGTGGGTGCTGACAGCCCCCGGCTTCAGCCTCGGGATTACCGACCCGTACACCGCCAGGGTCCGCTCGACACACGCGTCCCACGAATACTGCCGCGCCCAGGCGCGCGCGATGCGATCCGGTCCAAAGCGCGCCCGCCGATCGTCGAGCAGGTTCGAGACGGTGCGTGCCCAGACATCGAGGTCGTCGACCGGCAGAATGATGGCGCCCGGTCCGTTCAACTCACCGAGGCTGCCGACCGCGCTGAAGATTGCCGGGGTGCCCACGGCCTGCGCTTCCACGGCCGGCAATCCGAATCCTTCATAGAGCGTCGGATAGAGGACGGCCGTGGCGCGCATATAGATGCGGGGCAGGTCCTCTTCGCTGAGGAAGGGCGCCAGGATCACCTTGTGCTGAAGCTCGCGCGGGATGCTCTTGCGAAAGTCGGCGTGCGCGTCGGGCTCGAGGCCGCACACCACCAGCGTCGACCGGTCGGCGCCGCCGCGCCACCAGGCCTGCAGGGCCCACATCAGCCGCTTGCGCGGACTGGCGCCGCCGAAATAGAGCAGGTATGGTTCCGTGATCGGCTGATCGCCGATCACAATCGGCGCATGATCCGGTTGGGCGTCGAGGTAACGCTCGTCCACGCCATTTGGAACGACGTGCAGCTTGGGCTTCAGCGCCGGCCACCGGGCGAGGATGTCCTTCCGCGAGTTCTGGCTGATCGTGATGATCGCCGCCGCGCGGTGATAGGCCGCCGGCAACAGGCGATCGCGATAGAAGTCCCGTGTCGTCGAGCCATCGCGCTGCTGCCACGGAATGGTGTCGTGCACCGTCACGATGGCCGGCACCGGCTGCCACCACGGCATCGACGTGCCCGGCGCGTGGAGCAGGTCGGCGCGGCACTCGCGCGCCGCGCGCGGGAGCGACCACTGCTCCCACGCATGGAAGCGATGGCCGGGCGTGTCGAACACCGACACCGCGCCGGCACCCTCCGGCGCCTGCATCGGCCGCTCGGGGCAATCGGCGAACAGGTGCCATTCGACGGCGCCGCTCGCCGCGGTTCGCCGGACGAGCTCATACAGCACCTTGCCGATGCCGCGCAGATGCGGCGTGTTCAGGGTGCGGGCATCCGCCGCGATGCGCAGGGGACGGTCAGCCATGGAGACACACCCTCAGCGCACCTTTGAACGGTTCCTTCGCCAGCGGCCAGAAAGCGGCGGCCCTGGCATAGTGGCCGAGCGCATCCAGCCTCGCGCCCGCCTGGCCGGCATCCCATCCGTTCGTGCGCGCGGTTTCTCCCCAGATCTTGCGCCGCGTCCGCCAGCTGAGCGCCTGGCCCCGACCGGTGGACAGCGCACGCGCGACGACCGCCCGCCGCGCCACGGCCATCGCCTTGTGATTGCGGCTCTTGCCGCCGGCGTGAAAGCGATACTTGATCAGCGGCTCAGGACAATACGACACGCGATGATGTTCCGCGATCCGCAGCCACAGATCCCAATCCTCCGCGTTCTTCAGTGTCGTGGTGAAGCCGCCGAGCCGTTCGAAGATGTGCCGGCGCACCATCACGCTCGAGTTGGTCATGAAGTTGCCTTCGAGCAGCAGCGGCATGAAGACGTCGCCGTCGTGCATCGTGGTGACGTCACTCTGTAATTCCGGCACGTCGCCGCGCGAGCCGATGTTCGTGCGGTTGGTGTAGGAACAGGTCGACGTCGTGATCGCCAGTTGCCGTTCGAGCTTCGTGGGCTCCCACAGATCGTCGGCGTCGAGCAGCGCCAGCCAGTCGCCGGTGGCGATCTTCGCGCCCGCGTTGCGCGACGCCGCGGCGCTGCCGTTGCGCTGATGCAGCAGCCTGATGCGGTTGCCGTACTCACGCAGGATCCGCGGTGTGTCGTCGGTCGAATTGTCGTTGACGACAATCACCTCGACGTCGCGATGGGTTTGCGCGAGCGCCGAATCCACGGATTCGCGGATGAACAGCTCGGCGTTGTGGGCCGGAATGATCACGGAGACGCGCGACATGGTTACCCCCACGCGAACTCTGGCTCTGGCTCGGCCTGCGCCGCCGCCGGTTCGGCTTCCGGCGTCTCGAGGCGCTCGCGCGCCTCGGCTGCCGCCCGTACCGCGACGCTTTCCAGCGCCATTGTCAGGCCGAAGTAGTGCCACAGCATCTCGCAGTACTGAAACGACACGAAACTGCCACCGACGATGAAGGCCACCAGCGCGGTTTCGAGCGCGATGGCATAGTGGCCGAGCTCCTTGGGAACCTCGCCGCGCGCGGCGGCGATGCGCACGCGCCGGCAGGCGAACCACGATGACATCACAAGTGCGACGTAGATCATGAGCCCGGGGTAGCCGGTCTCCGCCAGAACCCCGAACCAGGCGCTGTGCACCGCGCGGTTGCGGCCAAACTGGCGCTGCGACGTGTCGTAGTCGTTATACGCCGGCTCGTAGCCGCGATGGCCGACGCCGAGCATGGGATGATCGTTGGCCATCGAGACCGCCACCTGCCAGAAATAGAGGCGGCTCATCTGTGAGTCGTCGCGCTCCTCGGTCGGCGCGGCAATGGTGGCCATGCGCTCCCAGTACGCCGACGGCAGCACGGGCACGACTACCGCGAGCAGGATGACGAACGCGGCCACGGTGCGCAGCTTGTGCGGCGACCGCCAGACGTGCATGCCGCCGACGGCCCCCAGCGCCAGCAATCCGCCGCGCGAGTAGGTGCTCACGGCGCGGTACAGCACGCCGACACTCATGAACTGGAAGAGCCGCTTCAACCAGCCGGTGGAGGTGTTGGCCAGCGCCGCAATCACCGGCAGCAGCATCGCCATCCCGACCGCCACGAGGTTGTTGTCGCCGAGGAACGGGATGCGGTTCGCGTTCGGCGCGCCGGGATTCAGGAGCAGCTGGATCCATCCCTGCTTGACGGCTTCGAAGCCAAGCGAGAAGGTGATCACCATCAACACGAACCGCAGGTCGGCCGTCGACTGCACGACGATCGTGATCAGGTAGCTGATCACGACGGCCTTGGCGAACTCCTGCCAGTACTGCATCGAGTGTTCGTAGTTCAGGCCTTGCGAGGTCGAGAGCAGCGCCCACGCCAGATACAGGAACAGCAGGCTGCTGCGCATCGTGAACCGGATCTTCGTGCCGGCCATCACCGTGCGAATCACCAGGTACGCGCCGGCGATGTACGAGAGATTCAGCGTGGCGAAGATGTCGCTCCAGGCCCAGGTCTCCGGCCGGAAGTACGCAATCCACAGGTACAAGCCCAGCGCGTACAGCGTGCTCTGGAGCGCGAAGCCCCAGCCGATGGCCAGCACGATGACGACGAAGACGGTCCGCAGCATGTGCTCAGGCCGCCGCGGGTTCCTGGCGAACCGCGGGCTCGTGGCGAGCCCACCGCTCGAGCATCCACACCGCCCACAACGCGTAACTGTGGTCGGCGGTACCGCGGCGATGCTCCTCGAAGAGCCGCCGCACCCGGTCGATATTGACGATGTCGCGCGATCGGGACGAGGCGCCGAGCACGTCGTCGCGAAAGTGATTGGCGTACGGCCCGGCCAGCCAGCTGCCGATCGGCGCGGTGAAGCCCTTCTTGGGCAGGCTGAGAAGTTCCCTGGGCAGGCGCCGCTCGGCCAGCGAGCGCAAGAGCGACTTCGGCTCGCCGTTCGGCATCTTGCGGTGCGTCGGAATCTGGAACGCGAGCTCGACCAGGCGGTGATCGAGCAGCGGGCACCTGATTTCGAGGCTGTTCGCCATGCTCATGCGATCGACTTTCACGAGCGGATCGTTCGGCATGTAGATCTTGAGGTCGGCGTACTGCGCGCGCTGCACGGCGCTGTCGGACGGGCAATCCCGATACGGCTTGGTGACCTGCTCGTAGACGGGACTGTCCGCGGGGTCGCGCGTGGGCGCCTTGCCGAGCAGCGCCCGCGCGTCGTGCGGCTTGAGGAAGCACAGGTCCGCGTAGTACGCGCCGGCCGGATCGCGGCCGAGATTCTCGAGGACGTTGCCGAGGCGGAACGGACGCGGGAACGCGCGCGAGCGCGGCCAGCGCGCGCCGAGCCAGGCGGCCGCACTGCGGGCGGCGCGGCCCGGCATCAACCCCCGGACCCTGGCTTCCATCGCATGCGGCACGTAGCGCCACGAGTAGCCGCCGAAGGCCTCGTCGCCGCCGTCGCCGGAGAGCGCGACCGTGACGTGTTGCCGGGCCATCTTGCTGACGTAGTAGGTCGGAATCACCGACGGATCGGCGAAGGGCTCATCGAACGACTGGACGATTGGGTCGAGGACATCCTCGAGCCTGGGATCGACGAGCGCCGTCGTGTGACGTGTCGAAAAATGGTTCGCCGTGATTGCCGCGGGTTCGAGCTCGTTGTGATCCGCATGGTCGAAGCCCACCGACGCCGTGACCGG
>Ga0190265_10003464_pt1 | contig 10759 bp, 12 predicted proteins | sample Popmic124T_FD_133135 | JGI IMG/M metagenome (GOLD analysis project Ga0190265, IMG submission 133135) | Populus adjacent soil microbial communities from riparian zone of Indian Creek, Utah, USA - 124 T | ecosystem: Environmental > Terrestrial > Soil > Riparian zone | place: USA: Utah | collected...
CAGGGCTGTCGCCAGCCCGGCCATGCCGGCCGTGTACGCCGTCCGCTCGAGGAACTCCCGCCGCGTCTCGTGCGCCATCCCGCCGGGGATTTACCCACACGGCGCGGAGAAATGTCGCGGTTCGGTTAACGCGCTAGGAGAGGCGGCTGCGAATGCGCGCCGCGCGCGACTTCTTGCGAGCGGCGTTGTTGCGGTGCAGCGCGCCAGACTTCGCGGCCTTGTCGATCCGCGAGACGAGCGTGCGAAACTCCTCGTCAGCCTTCGTGGCGTCGCCCTCGCCGACCGCCGATTCCAGGCGGTGGAACCAGGTCTTCACCTGGGAAGTACGGCGCCGATTCTCGAGGCGCTCGCGCTCCGCCCGATGAATCCGCTTTTCTTGTGAGGCGATGTTGGCCATAGAACCGACGCGAGTGTAGCGGGCGCACTCCGGTGGCGACCGACGCACCCGGACGGTCCGGACAGGGACGGCGCATCGCGCGCAACACCGCGTTCTTCTCGTTCGCGACCGGCCTTTCACGCCTGCTGGGCCTCGCGCGGGAGGTGGTCGCGGCGAGCTACTTCGGCGTCACGGGCGCGATGTCGGCGTTCACGATCGCCTTCCAGGTGCCGAACCTCGTGCGCGCCCTGTTCGCCGACTCGGCGCTCCAGGGCGCGTTCGTGCCGGTCTTCAGCGAGCTGCTGGAGAAGGGCGAGCGCAAGGAGGCGTTCCGTGTCGCCTCGAGCCTGTTCTTCCTGATCTGCCTGGTGCTCGCCGCGGTCACGGCGCTGTTCGTGCTGTTCGCCGAGCCGATCATGGGCCTGTTCGCGCCCGGCTTCGACGACGACCCGGCGCTCAAGGAGCTCACGGTCAACCTCGCGCGGCTGATGTTCCCGATCGTCGTGCTGCTGGCCCTGTCCGGCCTCGTGGTCGGGATGCTCAACTCGTTCGAGCACTTCGCGGTGCCCGCGCTCGCCCCGGTGGCGTGGAACCTGGTGATCATCGCCGCGCTGGTCGGCCTCGTCCCGGTGCTGCCGGAGGACGACGAGATCTACGCGTACGCGATCGGCATCCTCGTGGGAACGGTCGTCCAGTTCCTGCTGCCGCTGCCGTGGCTGCGCGGGCGCGGCGGAAGCCTGAGCTTCAAGATCGACTGGCGCGACGAGCGCGTCCGGCGGGTCCTGAAGCTGATGCTGCCGGTCACGCTCGCCCTCGGGCTGATCAACGTGAGCCTTCTGATCAACTCGGTGTTCGGAACGCTCGTGTCCGACCAGGCGCCCGCGGCCATCGACAAGGCCTTCCGCATCTACCAGCTCCCGCAGGGCCTGTTCAGCATCGCGATCGCCACGATCCTGTTCCCGACGATGTCGCGCTTCGCGGCGCGCGGGGCGCGCGACGACCTGCGCCGCACAATGGGCACCGGCGTGCGACAGATCTGCCTGCTGCTGATCCCGAGCGCCGTGCTGATGGCGGTGCTCGCAGAGCCGATCACGCGGCTCGTCTACGAGCGCGGCGCCTTCGGCGCGGACGCCACCGACCTAACGGCCACCGCGATGGTCTGGTGGTCGATCTCGCTGCCGTTCCAGGGCGTGAGCCTGCTGTTCTCACGCACGTTCTTCAGCCTCCAGCGGCCCTGGGCCACAACGGCGCTCGCCGGCGTGAACCTGCTGGTGAACGCCGCGGTCGCCGCGGCGCTCTACGGGCCCTTCGAGATCGCGGGGATCGTGCTCGGGACCGTGGCCGGCACGGTCGTGATGTGCGGGGCGCAGGGCTGGATCCTGCGAAAGGAGCTCGCCGGCATCGAGGGCGCGCGACTGCTCTCGACCGCCGTGCGGATGCTCGCGGCGGGCGCCCTGCTCGCGGCGGTGGCCTACTTCAGCTGGAAGGGGCTCGATGACCTTCTCGGCCGCTCGCTTGCCGGCCAGGCACTGTCGGTGCTCACCGCGATCGCCGCGGGAGCGGCTGCGTACGCGGCCGCCGTGTGGGTGCTCCGCGTGCCCGAGGCGCGACAGATCCCGCGCCTGCTCGTTAGTCGGGACGCCCCGGAGGGGTAGAAGCCGCGCATGGCCGACGAGAGGATGGATGTCGAGAAGCAGATCGAGTGCCTGAACCGGGCGCTCCGCCTCCAGCACCGCTCGGTGCTCCAGTACTCGCTGGTGGCTGGCAGCGTGATCGGGCTCGAGTACCAGGCGCACGCCGACAAGATGCGTGAGCACTCGCTCTCGGAGCTCGAGGACGCCACTCGGCTAGTCGAGAAGGTCACCGCCCTCGGTGGTGAGCCGATCACGGACGTGGCCCCGATCGAGTTCGTGGCCGATCCCGACAAGGCGATCGACGCGCTCATCGAATGCGAGTCCGAGACACTCGAGGCGCTTCAGGCGGCCATCGAGCCGACCGGGCGCGAGGCCGCCTCCGAGGCCGTCGAGCACCGCCTGGAGCACATGATCATGCGCAAGCAGGAGCAGGTGGACTACCTGCTGCGAGCGCGCCGCCACGCGTAGCGCTTCGAACGGCAGCATTGAAGGGTCGACCTACCCCGCCCAGCTGACTCCATCGCACTTGTGCATGACATGTATGCACAACGTGGAGAGAGTGGCCTAGTCCTCCAACGCCTCAATCGCGTCGGCGGCGGAGGCGTACACCTTCCCGTATACGACCTTGCCGTCTCGCACCCGCCAGATCCAGCCGGTCGAGCCCGTCACGCTGCGCGACCGCGAGCGCGCGCTGACCTTGCCGGTCACGAGGATGAGGTCGCCCTGCGGGCGGAACTCGCGCGGCGTTAGGCGGAGCTCCTCCCAGACGGCGGCCACGTCGCGGAAGTACTGGCGCATGCCGGAGTGGCCCCTGTAGGGCTCGGTGCGGCCGGCGTGCTCGCCCGTCACGGCCGTGAACTCGATGTCCGGGTGTGCCAAGCCCAGCACTGTCTCGAGGTCCCGGTCCGCGAAGGCGCCAAACATCGCCTTGACGACTTCGATGTCAGTCGCGATCACGAGTCCAGTCGGAACTATGCCCCATCGCCATACTCGTACGCCGCAGTGGCATCACCACGAGACAACATCCGCAACTTCTCGATCATCGCCCACATCGATCACGGGAAGTCCACGCTGGCCGACCGGATCCTCGAGATCACCGGGGCGGTCGACGCGCGCGATCATCGGCCCCAGATGCTCGATTCGATGGACCTCGAGCGCGAGCGCGGGATCACGATCAAGGCCCAGGCCGTGCGGGTGGAATACACCGCGAAGGACGGCCGGCTCTACCGCCTGCATCTGATCGACACGCCGGGTCACGTCGACTTCACCTACGAGGTCTCGCGCTCGCTCGCCGCCTGCGATGGCGCCCTGCTGCTGGTGGACGCCTCCCAGGGCGTGGAGGCGCAGACCGTGGCGAACACCTACCTCGCCGTCGACTCCGGCCTCGAGCTGATTCCCGCGATGAACAAGATCGACCTTCCGGGCGCCGAGCCGGACCGCGTGGCTGGGGAGATCTCCGAGCTGATCGGCGTGGACCCCGATGGGGTGCTTCGCATCTCGGCAAAGACCGGCGACGGCGTGGCCGAGCTGCTAGAGGCGGTCGTGACACAGGTGCCATCACCGCAGGGCGACCTCGACGCGGCGCCGCGCGCCCTGATCTTCGACTCGGAGTTCGACCAATACCGCGGCGTGATCGCCTACGTCCGCGTGGTCGACGGGACGCTCCGCAGGGACGACGCCATCGTCGCCATGCAGACGGGCACGCACGCGGAGATCGACGAGATCGGCTTCTTCGGCCCGCAGATGACGCCGGTCGACGCCCTGCACGCGGGCGAGGTCGGCTACGTGATCACGGGCATCAAGGACGTCTCGCATCTGCGCGTGGGTGACACGCTCACCACCAGGTCGAACGCCGCGGGCGAGCCGCTGCCGGGCTACCGCGAGATTAAGCCGATGGTGTTCTGCGGTCTGTTCCCGGTGGAGACGAACCAGTTCCCCGACCTGCGCGACGCACTCGAGAAGCTCGAGCTGAACGATGCGGCGCTCACCTGGGAGCCCGAGACCAGCGAGGCGCTCGGGTTCGGCTTCCGCTGCGGCTTCCTCGGCCTGCTCCACATGGACATCGTGCGTGAGCGGCTCGAGCGCGAGTACGACCTCGAGCTGCTGGCCACCACGCCGACCGTCGAGTACGACGTGACCTTGACGGACGGCCGCCAGGTGGTGGTGCACTCGCCCTCGGACATGCCGGACCGCGCCGAGATCGCAGAGATCGAGGAGCCCTACATCCGCGCCACGATCCTGACGCCGAAGGAGCACGTGGGCGCCGTGATGGAGCTCTGCCAGGAGCGCCGTGGCACGCACGTGGACATGACCTTCCTGTCCCAGGAGCGGGTGCAGCTTCACTACGACCTGCCGCTCGCAGAGATCGTGCTCGACTTCTTCGACCAGCTGAAGTCGCGCACCAAGGGCTACGCCTCGCTCGACTACGAGCTGATCGGCATGCGCGAGGGCGACCTCGTGAAGCTCGACATCCTGCTCTCGGGCGACAAGGTGGACGCGCTCTCGCTGGTCGTCCACCGCGACAAGGCCTATCCCGCGGGTCGCGTCCTCACGGAGCGCCTGCGCAAGCAGATCCCTCGCCAGCAGTTCGAGGTGGCGATCCAGGCGGCGATCGGCGCGAAGATCATCGCCCGCGAGTCGGTGAAGCCGATGCGCAAGGACGTGATCGCCAAGTGCTACGGCGGCGACGTCAGCCGTAAGCGCAAGCTGCTCGAGAAGCAGAAGGCCGGCAAGAAGCGCATGAAGCAGGTGGGCCGTGTGGAGGTGCCGCAGGAGGCGTTCCTCGCGGTGCTCGAGCTCTCCGGGGACGGCAAGGACTGATCGTCATCGCCATTTAGGTGTCCCTTAAGCGGCGGTCGTAGGTTGCCGCGCGATGAGTACGGACACCCTCACTCCGACGGCGCCCGCGCCCGATCCCACGCTGGACTCGCTCCAGCAGTTCCTCGATGGCATCGCCAAGACGCCTCTCCTGACCGCTGATGGGGAAATCGCGCTGGCGAAGCGCATCGAGCGCGGCGACCTCGTCGCCAAGGACCACATGACGCGGGCCAACCTGCGGCTGGTCGTCTCGATCGCCAAGCGCTACCGCAACCAGGGCCTGCCCTTCCTGGACCTCATCCAGGAGGGCACGATCGGCCTGGTACGCGCGGTCGAGAAGTTCGACTACCGCAAGGGCTACAAGTTCTCGACCTACGCCACCTGGTGGATCCGCCAGGCGATCTCGCGTGCGATCGCGGACAAGGGCCGGACGATCCGGATCCCGATCCACATCGACAACATCCTCAAGAAGCTCGACGGCGCCCAGCGCAAGCTGGAGGCCCAGGGCGACCGCGAGATCACCATCGAGGAGATCGCCGACATGGCTGGAGTCGATCCGGGCGAGGCGGACGTGATCATGCGCGCCGCCCAGCAGCTCGTGTCGCTCGACAAGCCGGTCGGTGACGACTCGGACGCCGCCCAGTTCGGCGACCTGATCCCGGACGAGAACTCGGCGTCCCCGTTCGAGGAGGCGGTCGAGTCCATGCGCGACGAGCGCCTGAAGGCGTGCCTCGACAACCTGCCCTACCGCGACAAGCGCATCATCGAGCTTCGCTTCGGCCTCTGTGACGAGGGGCCGCAGACGCTCGACAAGGTCGCCAAGCTCTTCCAGCTCACACGCGAGCGCACTCGCCAGATCGAGGAGGCTGCCCTGCGCAAGCTCTCGACCCTGGCCGAGGCGCAGGCGCTGCGCGAAGCGGCTTAGGACGCCGCGGGCGCCGCTGGCCGCAGCGAGCGCCGCCCGAGCACCGCGACGACGACCCCGGCCGCACACGCGATGCCGGCGGTGGCAAGAGCCCACTCCACGCTCACCTGCTCGGCGAGCAGGCCGGCGATGATTGAGCCGGCAGCCGCGCCCATCACATTCGCGACGATCTGCCACGAATAGGCCTCGGTCTGGGTGCCGGCGGGCGCCAGCCGGTCCACCAGCGCGTACTCCGTGGTGGCGAGCGGCGCCAGCGCGAAACCCGTGAGCACGAGCAGCAGGCCCATCGCCCCAATCGATGGGGCGAACGGCAGCGGTGCCGAGCCCAGCGCGAGCAGGATCATCAGGATCAGGAAGCGCTTCTCGACGGAGATGGTCCAGGAGCGCGCTCCGTACCAGAGCCCGCCTATCACCGAGCCGAGCGCCCAGATCGTGATCAGTGGGCCAACCGCGCCGCGGGAGCCCTCCTCCTCCGCGAATGCCGGGAGAGCAACCTCGAGCGCGCCGAACGAAACAGCGGTCACGGCGCCCGCGAACACGAGCGTCCGCATGCCGGGCGAGCGCAGCGCCCCCGCGCGGGTCCGCTTCAGGTCCGCCTCCTGCACGGCGCTCCGGGCCGCCGGGGCGGTGGCGAACCCCACCGAGGCGACGAGGTAGAAGCCGGCGCACAGGAACATGCCCACCGCGGGGCTGAGCGCGGTTGCGAGGCCCGCCGCGATCAGCGGCCCGATCACGAACACGAGCTCGAGCTGGATGGCGTCGAACGCAAAGGCGCTCTCGAGCGTCTCCTCTGGCACGAGCTGCGACCACAGCGAGCGCATCGAGGCCGAGATCGGCGGGATCGTTGCGCCCTGGAGCGCCGCCAGGACCACGAGCACCCAGACGGCGGCGCCGGAGAGGATGCCGACCGCCTCGGCGCAGAGCACGAGCGATGTCACGGCGCCGGTCACGAGGATCACCTGTCGTCGGCCCACCCGGTCCACGAGCCGGCCGACGAAGCCGGCCGTCACGCCCACGGCCAGGGCCTCCGCGCCCACCACCGCCCCGATCTGGCCGTACTGGTAGCCCTCCTCGCGCATCAGTAGGACAACCGACAGGGGCACGATCGCGAACGGCAGCCGTCCGGTGGTGGCGAACAGCGCCACGCGCGCCACGCCGGGAGTGCGGAGGACCTGGAGATAGCGACCCAGCTTCATTCGAGGGCATACACTGCCGCGCCGTGGCAGTGAATGCAGAGGCGACCGGAAAGACCTACCCGCCGTTCGAGTACGAGGTGGGCAAGGAGAAGATCCGCGAGTACGCCCACGCGGTAGGTGAGGACAACCCGATCTATTTCGACCGCGCGGCCGCGAAGGAGGCTGGCTTCCGCGACATCACGGCGCCGCCGATGTTCGCGGTCGTCTACTCCGCGGGTTCGTTCGCACCGGCGCTGTTCGACCCTGAGGTCGGCATCAACTTCGCGATGATGGTGCACGGCTCCCAGGAGTTCGAGTGGTCCGAGCCGGTCTGCTCGGGCGACGTGATCAGCACGGTCACATCGGTGAAGGACATCTCCGAGAAGGGCGGGATGGGCTTCTACGTGTTCGAGACGGTCTCCACAAACCAGGACGGCACCGAGGTCGTGCGCGGCACCTGGACCAACATCGTCAGGGGCGTGTCGTGAAGGTCGAGCTGAAGGTCACTCCGGACAAGTACCTGCCGCACCGCTACGCCGGTGCGTCGGGGGACTTCAACCCGATCCACATCGACGTGGACTTCGCGAAGCAGGTCGGGCTGCCCTCGAACATCCTGCACGGCCTCTACACGATGGCTCAGGTGGCGCGCGCGAACGTGAACGCCGCCGGCGGTGACCCGCGCAGCCTCAAGCGGCTGTCCGTGCAGTTCCGCGGAATGGGCTTCCCGGAGCAGGAGATCACCGTGACCGGCAGCGTCAAGGAGGAGGGCGACGGTCGCGTGATCGTCGAGACCCAGGCCGAGCAGGGCGGCAACCGCATCATCCGCAACGCCGAAGCAGAGCTCGAAACCAGCTGAGCGCCGACGGTCGCCACAATAGGGGCGTGGCAATAACGTCCCGACAGAGCTTCCTCCTGCGAAAGCTGGTCGAAGCGCACCGCGATCTCGACCAGCCGGTGGGGTCGAAGTGGATCGCCGAGCAGGACGACGTGCCCTGGGGGCCGTCCACCGTCCGCGCCGAGCTCGCGAAGCTGGAGGACACCGGGCTGCTCGAGCACCCGCACACCTCCGCGGGGCGCGTGCCGACCGACCGCGGCTACCGCGTCTACGTGGATGAGCTGCTCGCGGCGGGCAAGCTGCCGGTCCCGCACAGGCCGCTCGAGCTCACCACGATGCGCCGCGAGGTCGACGAGGCGATGCGCGCCACGAGCGAGCAGCTCTCGCAGGTCACGAACCTGCTCGCCCTCGTGACCGCGCCGCCGATCGAGACGGCCACGATCAGGCGCGTGGAGGTGCTGCTGCTCCAGCCGCAGGTGGCGATGGTCGTGGTGATCACCTCCACCGGCGGGGTCACGAAGCGGGTGATCTCGTACGACGCGCCGGTCGATCCCGGGGTCGTCGACTGGGCGGGCAGCTACCTGAACGAGGTGCTAGGCGGCCTCGACGTGGGCTCGCGCGCGCTCCAGTCGCGCCTGGCGGCGCCGGAGCTGAGCGCGGCCGAGCGGGGCTTCCTCGCCACGCTCACCCCGGCCTTCACCGAGCTGGAGGACACCGCCGAGAACACGCTCTTCGTGGAGGGCGCGGCGCGACTGCTGTCCGAGCACCGCTTCCAGGAGCTGTCGCAGATCGGCGCGCTGATGGAGGTGCTCGAGCACCGCCGTGCTCTACTGGGCGTGCTGCGCCAGTCGCTGGGTGAGCCGAACGTGTACCTCCGCATCGGAAGCGAGAACGCCGCGCCCGAGCTGCAGACGCTCAGCCTGGTGGCCGCCAACTACGGGCTCGCGCGCCGCAACCTCGGCTCCGTGTCCGTGATCGGCCCGCTGCGCATGGACTACCCGGGCGTAATCATCGCCGTCCGCCAGGCCGCCACCGAGCTGTCGCGCTTCGTCGCCGAGGTGTACGACGAATGAGGCGAGACCCGTACGAGGTGCTCGGCGTCGCTCGCGAGGCCGACGAGCAGGAGATCAAGAAGACGTTCCGGCGGCTCGCGCGCGAGCTTCATCCCGACGTGAACCGGCACGACCCGGAGGCGGAGGAGAAGTTCAAGGAGGCGGCCGAGGCCTACGAGATCCTCTCGGACGCGGAGCGCCGGGCCACCTACGACCGCTACGGCTTCGAGGGGCTCGACTCGCGCGGGTTCAGTTCGCAGGCGCACGGCTTCGGCTCCTTTGCCGACATCTTCGACGCGTTCTTCGGTGGAGATCCCTTCGGCGGCGCCTTCGGGCGCGGCGGTGCCGGACGCATCCAGGGTGGCGACCTGGCGGTGGAGGTCGAGGTCTCGCTCGCCGAGGCTGCTGCTGGCAAGACCGTCGAGGTGGCGTACGAGCTGGTGGACGTGTGCGAGCACTGCCGCGGAAATGGCGCCGAGCCCGGCACGCCGATCGAGACCTGCCCGACCTGCAACGGCGCCGGCCGGGTCCGGGCGGTCACCCGGACGGCGTTCGGCCAGCTCGTGCGCGAGCAGGCGTGTGACACCTGCGGCGGCGAGGGCCGCATCCCGACCGATCCCTGCCACGAGTGCCAGGGGCGCGGCCGCCGCGCGGTGCGCAAGAGCCTTCAGGTGGACATTCCGGCGGGGATCGCCGACGAGCAGCGCATACGCCTCAGCGGGCGCGGCCACGCCGGCGAGCGCGGCGGGCCCGCCGGTGACCTCTACGTCCTGGTCCGGGTGAGCGAGGACGAGCGCTTCCTGCGCGACGGCAGCGACCTCGTCACGGTTGTGGACGTGCCCGCGCCGGCGGCCGCTCTCGGCACCACTGTGTCGGTGCCGACCCTGGACGGAGACGAGGAGATCGACGTGCCCGCCGGCACCCAGCCCGGGACCGTCGTCACGCTGCGTGAGCGCGGGATGCCGACGCTCGGCCGCGGGCGCCGCGGCGACCAGCAGGTGGTGCTCAACGTGGTGATCCCGCGCAACCTCAGCCCGCGCCAGAGCGAGCTGCTCGAGGAGCTCCGCGAGTCGCTGACGGCCGAGAACCTCGAGGAGCAGGTCGACCAGTCGCTGCTCTCGAAGGTCAGGCGGGCGCTCCGCTGATCCGCCTCGCCATACGGGCGCCTGCCGAGCACGCCGAGATCGTGCTCGCCGAGTTGATCGAGCTGGCGCCCGCGGGCTTCGAGCAGGTGGACGGCGACGGCTTCGTGGAGTTCGCGCTCTACGGCGCGCCGGGCGAGCTGCCCGCGCTACCTCGCGGTCCGGCCCACATCTCTGGAATCCCCGTCGAGGTGAGCGGCGAAGAGCTCTCGGACGACTGGGCCGAGCGCTGGCGCGAGTTTCACAAGCCGATCGCCGTCGGCCGCCTCTACATACGCCCGCCATGGAGCGAGCCGCATACAGACAGCATTGATGTGGTGATCGATCCCGCCCAGGCCTTCGGCACGGGCGCACACCCGACCACCCGCCTGAGCCTCGAGCTTCTCCTCGACCTCCCGCCGGCGCCGCTCGTGGACCTCGGGTGCGGATCCGGGGTCCTCGCCATCGCCGCCGCAAAGCTCGGCTTCACCCCCGTCACCGCAGTCGACCACGACCCGGCCGCCATCGACGCCACGTTCGACAACGCGCGCGCGAACGGCGTGACGCTCGACCGCGTGGAGCGTCACGACCTGCGCGCCGATCCCGCGCCGGTGGCGCCGGTCATAACCGCGAACCTGATGCGCCCGCTGCTCCTGCGCGTGGCGGAGCTGTTGCCCGAGCAGCCCGAGACGCTGATCGTCTCCGGGCTGCTCGAAGGCGAGGAGGAAGAGGTGGCGGCGGCGTTCGCGTCGCTGCGCGAACGCCGCCGCGTACGACTACAGGGGTGGAGCGCCCTCCTGTTGACCCGGCCCTAGACGTTGCCC
>Ga0190265_10003465_pt1 | contig 10758 bp, 12 predicted proteins | sample Popmic124T_FD_133135 | JGI IMG/M metagenome (GOLD analysis project Ga0190265, IMG submission 133135) | Populus adjacent soil microbial communities from riparian zone of Indian Creek, Utah, USA - 124 T | ecosystem: Environmental > Terrestrial > Soil > Riparian zone | place: USA: Utah | collected...
CTTGACATCCTCCCGATATCGAGCGGCTCGAAGGGCCGCCTCCTGCAACAGCTCGTCCATGCCTGCCAGCCAACGCGCCCGGCCTGTCGAACATTCCGATGGGCCTTTTTGGTCCCTGGTCAGGCTTCGTCGGCCCCCCCACGTTGAGCAGGTGCGGGTCAGCCCTCGCCCCACCCCTGTGGGGCTTCGGCGCCTTCGTGCTCGCCCTCGAGACGCGCCACATAAGCGGCAGCCTCGCTGCGGCGACTCATCCCCATCTTGGAGAGAAGGTTCGACACGTAGTTCTTGACTGTCTTCTCGGCGAGGAACATGGCTTCGGCGATCTGTCGGTTGGTCAGCCCATCGGCAATATGCCCGACGATCGTGAGTTCCTGTTTGCTCAGCCGTCCGAGTAGTGGGTCTTCCTGGGGGCCGCTGCGAATCCGCTCGAAGAGACGTTCGGTCATGTCTGAATCGAGCAGCGACTCACCGGCACCGACTTTGCGGATGTCGTCCACGAGATCACCGCCTTTGACCCGTTTCAGGACGTATCCGGACGCCCCGGCGAGTATCGCCGCCATCATCGCCTCTTCGTCGGCGAATGAAGTGAGCATCAGGACCTTCACGTCGGGAAAGCGAGACCGGATATCTCGACAAGCCTCGACCCCGCTGATATCCGGGAGACGGACGTCGAGCACCACGACATCCGGTTCGTCGTAGCCAACCCGACGCAGCCCTTCCTCGGCAGTGCCGGCCTCACCAATCACGATCATGTCTTCCTGAGCGTCGAGAAGTGCCTTTATTCCCGCCCTCACCACCTCGTGGTCATCGACGAGCAGGACGCGTAGCTTCTCCATTGGGCACAAACGGTAGCTGGGTATTGTCTGTGCTCGATGTCGTCACCCGTGATCGTCCAACTGCTGCCGGAACTGATCGAGGCGGCATCCGCAGTGGTAGGTGCCGGAGATCTGGAGCATGTGCTCCGACGTCTTGTGAGCGAGGCGCGGGCGGCAACTGGCGCCAAGTACGCCGCGCTTGGGGTGATCGGCGAGCACGGTGTGCTCTCCGAGTTCATCCACGAGGGTATTCCGGCCGAGCAGGTGAGGCTGATTGGATCCTTGCCCACCGGCCGTGGAGTCCTCGGAACAGTGGTCAGGGAGAACCGAACCATCCGTCTCGTGTCGATCTCGGATCATCCCGATTCATATGGGTTCCCGCCAAATCACCCACCCATGCAGAGCTTTCTCGGCGTTCCCGTGGTTGCCGGAGGCAAGGCCTTCGGCAACCTCTACCTCACGGAGAAGGACGATGGTTTCACCGATGACGACGTGGTCCTGATTGAGGCCCTGAGTCGCATCGCAGGGTCGGCCGTCGCGACCGCTCGTCTCCACGCGCGAATCAGGTCGATCGCGGTGGGCGAGGATCGGGAGCGCATCGCCCGCGACCTGCACGATTCCGTGATTCAGGACCTGTTTGCGGTGGGTTTGGGCCTGCAAGGAATCTCGGAGAGGGTCGCGGACACCGCGGCGGCAGCGACTCTCGAGGATGCCGTGGACAGGCTGGACAGTGCAGTCGAGACGCTGAGGTCCTACATCTTCCAGCTCAGATCCAGACACGGGCGACGACAACTCGATGAACGTCTGCAGGAGTTGGTCTCTCGTCTTGGCTCGGCGTACCCGACTTCGGTCACACTCGAGCTCGGGGTGTCAGAGTTGGATGACGAGCATCTCGAGGACGAAGTGATGGCGATCGTCACCGAGGCGCTGAGCAACGCACTCCGTCACTCGGGTGGGACCCAGATCGAAGTGTTGGTCGATGCCGTCCGGCCCTGGTGCCGGATCGTGGTACGCGACGATGGCCATGGTTTCGACCCTGGTGCCATCGCTGACGGAATGGGACTGGCCAACCTGTCGACACGGGCGAAGAGTCTGGGTGGTTCCGTTGACATAGCCACCGCTCCTGGCTCGGGTACGACCTTGGAGATGCGGCTCCCTCTCAGCTGACCTTGTGTTCGAAGGCGAGCGCGTTCGCCAGCTGATCCACCCAAGTCTTGATAGTCGAATCTGCGACTTTGCGCAGCATGACGCGGTCCACAACCCTGCCCAACTTGCCGAGCGGTGGGTCGTACGTGCCTTCCAAGGCGATCCGGGTCTGACCCAACCCGACGTGGGATAGCGTCAGGTCAGCGTTCAGCTTCGGGAAGAGGATTTCTGCCCCGGTGGCTGACCAGCTGATCGGGTAAATGAGACCGGCGCGGTGGATCTCCGCCACTCCGAGCTCTAGACGCACTTCTTTCGCGAGAGCCCCGTCGTTGGGGCCGACCCGAGCGCGCAACTCCTCGCCCTCCCTGTAGGCGACATCCGCCCACGATCCGAGGTGGGAGCGCAGATGGTTGAGGTGCTGTTCGACATCGGCCAACGGGACGGGGACATCGGTGTAGTAGTGGACAAACATCAGAGACGGCCGGGACGGGTTCGGAAGGCGAATCCCCGTCCCGAGCTCATTCCGCTGATCGACTCGATGGGGACCTCCACAACATGGGGAAAGGTCGCCATCGGTTGTAGCCCGCCATGACCCAGAGGGGAGCCGACTACGGATTGGTATTTCTCGAGCAGGAGTTCAACCGCTCGCGATGTCGTATGTTCGTCGGTTGTCTCCACGGCTTTGCCTCTCACAATCACACTGGTCCAATCGCCGGTGACCTCGTCGAATTGCGAGACTTCGATGCAGACCGCTGGGCTGGCCTCGATCGCCTCGAAGCGCTTGCCGGGCTTGGTCCGAAACAGCACTCGATTGCCGTCAACCACAAAGGACATAGGTGTCACGTATGGCTCTTCATCGATGATCACGCCGATGTGAGCCACCATCGATTCTGAGAGGAATTGAATGGCCTCGGCTGTATCAATGGGTTCCATGCTCAAACCTTCTGGTCGGTGATCGCCCAGAGGACGTCCTTGATCGAGATGACCCCGAGAACAACGCCACCATCCTTCACCGGCAGATGGCGAAATCCCGTGGCGAGCATCAGGTTCGCGGCCTCGACCACGTCCACCTCCGGGTTGATGGTGTCGGGGTACTCCGTCATCCAACTGCTGACTGGCTCTCGATCGACGTCGGCGTCCTCGGATACCGCTCTGAGGATGTCCCTCTCGGTGAGGATCCCCTCCAGGGCACCGTCCACTTCGACGGCAACCGAACCAACACTCGTCGAAACCATCTCATCGGCGGCTTGGCGGAGCGTGGCATCGGGCTTGACCCAGATGACGTTGCCGCCGACCAATTCTCGAACTCTCATTGCGGTCCCCTTTCTTGGCTGGTGTCAATGATCACCTCTGTTCCCGGAATTGGTCACGGCCTTTAGTCCCTACCTCTCGGGACCAGGGCGTCACTCAGACTTTGCCCTGTCATTTCCGCACGGTTTAGGGCCGTTGGTCCCTACTGAGCCCAGGCACCTCGCGTAGGGCATGTTTGGAAGTGGTCACTGCCTGGATGTTCGGGGAGTAGCGTCGGTGGATGCTCCGGAGAATCAACGCGACCTACGAACCGATAGGGGACTTGCTCGGCCTCTACCTGGATGACAAGCGAACTGTCGCGGACAGACCATGGTTGATGCTGAACTTCGTTGTCTCGGTCGACGGGGGCACAGCGTTCGATGGCAAGTCGAGACAGCTCGGGGACGAAGACGACAGGGAGCTGTTCATGACCCTTCGCGCGATTCCAGACATCATCCTGGTCGGGGCAGGCACTGTCGACGCGGAGAACTACGGCCCGGTCACGCTGGACGAGGAGCCGCGGCGGCGCAGACTCGAAGCCGGGCTGTCCGAAGTGCCTGTGCTGGCGATCGTCTCCGGTCGTCTCAGCGTCGATCCCGAGGCGAGAGTGTTCTCCGACCCCGAGCATCGGCCAATTCTCATCACCGGGCCCGACGCCGAACCGGCGAAGCTGGCGATGCTGGGCGACGCCGCCGATGTCATCATCCTCGACGAGGTGACGCCTACAGCGATCCTCGACCGACTCGGCGCGGCTTCGGTGGTTCTCTGTGAAGGAGGCCCCAGCCTTGCTGGGCAGTTCGCCAGCGGAGGTCTGGTAGACGAGCTGAACCTGACGATGGCGCCCAAGCTGATCAGCGGTAGGTCGGCCCGGATCGCGCACGGGCCGTCTGTGGATGATCCACTGGAGATGCAGCTCGACCGAGCCCTCATCGGCGATCGCTCTCTGTTTCTGCGATATTTGAGGGCATGAGTCGCCAAGGAGAGACCGATGGGTAAGCACTCCGAGCTCCACAAGAGGCACAAGGCGGTCCTGCCGGGTTGGGCGCCGCTCTACTACGACCAGCCGATCTCGATCGTCGATGGGGATGGGCGATGGGTCACCGACGCCGAAGGCAACCGCTATCTCGACTTCTTCGGCGGGATCCTGGTGACGATGTCCGGCTACAACGTCCCCGAGGTGATCGAAGCGATCAAAGCCCAGGCCGACAAGATGCTGCACACGTCGACCTTGTATTTGATCGAATCGCAGATCGAGCTCGCCGAGAAGGTGGCAGCGCTGTCAGGGATTCCTGACGCCAAGGTCTTCTTCACCAACTCGGGGACAGAAGCCAACGACGCGGCGTTGATGCTGGCCACCACGTTCAAGAAGTCGAATCATGTCCTCGCGATACGGGGCAGCTACCACGGGAAGTCGCATTCGGCTATCGCTGTCACCGGGCAGAAGGCCTGGTCCGGCACGAGCCTTTCCCCCTTCCAGGTCACCTACGTCCATGGTGGCTACAAGCTCCGTAGCCCGTTCGGTTATCTGCCCGACGAAGAGTTCATCGTCGCATGTGTGGAAGATCTGAAAGATCTGCTCAGCGTCGCAACAGCAGGCAATGTCGCTGCGATGATCGTCGAGCCAATTCAGGGGGTTGGCGGCTTCGTCACTCCTCCCCACGGCTTCTTCTCTGCGATGAAGGAAGTCCTCGACAGCAACGGGATTCTCTTCATCTCCGATGAGGTCCAGACCGGGTGGGGGCGGACTGGTGAGCATTTCTGGGGTTACCAGGCGCACGGGATCTCACCTGATCTGCTGACCTTTGCCAAGGGGATCGGCAACGGGTTGAGCATCGGGGGAGTCGTTGCGCCTGCCGAGATCATGGAGTCTTATCCAGCCCTCGGTATCTCGACCTTTGGTGGGAACCCATTGGCGACGGCCGGCGCATTGGCCAACCTCGAGTACCTGCTCCGGAATGACCTGCAGACCAACTCTTTGAAGGTTGGGAACAGAATGATGCAGATCCTTCTCCCGCTCGCAGACGAGTTGGAGATGATCGGAGAGCTCCGAGGTAAGGGCCTCATGATCGGGGTCGAGCTGGTGCGCGGCGATGGCGCCCCCGCCCCGGAGAAGGCGTCGGCAGTCCTCGAAGCTGCCCGCGAAGAAGGTCTTCTCATCGGAAAAGGCGGTTTGCACGGGAACGCCCTGCGGCTAGCGCCGCCGATGTCGATCACGGAGGAGGAGGCCGACGAGGGATTGGAGCGCCTGGAGAGGGCCTTGAGGCGGAGCGTGTAGATCGGGAGGGAACCCCATTTTGAAGGGGTGGCCTTGTCTGAATTTACGCGCTGGGGTCGGGGGTTCGTCGAGTCAGGCCTAGCAGCCACCACGTGAAAAGCCCGACGAGAAGCCCAACCAGAATCGGCGGAATCACGTTGAGTGATGCATCCAGGTCGAAGTCCTCAACCGAGAAGGCTGGTGTCCCCAACCATGACGTGCACCGCTCCCAACTGGGCACCCCTCCGACGTCATTGCATCCGCTTGGGGTCAGGAACAGGAACCATCCGACCGTGGCCACGACGCCCACGGTCACCGAGACAGTGGTCCGAGTCAGCCTTTTCATCGAATCGAAGGTTACCGAGCCGTGCGATTCGGTAGTGATCCGATCGAACGTGCCGACATGGGTGGTCGGGCGGTCGCCTATTCTCGGAACCATGGACGTTGAAGGGGCCTGGGCCGTGACCGCAGGACGCACCGGGGTCTACTTCCTCCCCGCTCCGAAGAACTCTGGACTGATTCCGCCAGATGTCCAGATCAAAGCGATCCTGGCTGATGGGTCGGAAGTATTTCCGATTCTCGAACCCCCGGCTGAACCGAGAGACCTCGTTGGCTTCGGGTTCGTATTCGATCCGCCGCTGCCTGATGGCGCCGTTGTTCAGATGAACGACCGCGGGTTGCATACGGTCGGTAGCTCCGATCGTTGACAGACGCCATGTGCCGTCGCCGATCTCCCACCTAGAAACATTCCTCGACCCTCCGTGCGGCGAGATGGCCCTTTAGAGCAATGCCTGCAGGTCGATGTCGCAGCTGGGGTGGCGGAGCTTGGCCAGACCCCTGGCCTCGATCTGACGGACCCGCTCACGGGTTGAATTGATGACTTTCCCCACGTCGGAGAGGGTCCAAGGCTCTTCACCGTCCAGCCCGAAGCGAAGCCAAAGCACCTGCTGCTCCTCCGGATCGAGGATCTGAAGCGCCTTGATCAAACGGTCGCGGCGCCAGGCGGCCGCCGCCCTCGCCTCGGGGTCGGCGGCACTAGCGTCCTCGACGAAGTCCTGTAGCGAGGCGTCGCCATCCTCACCCACCGGACGATCGAGAGAAACGGTTTCGGCGGGCGCCTCCAACGCGGCGAGCACCCGCTCCGTGTCGAGCCCGGAAGCCTCAGATATCTCTTCGAGGGTCGGGGCGCGGTGATACTTGTCGTGGAGACTCTGGCGGGTGTCCTGAACGGTGCGCACCACATCGACCATGTGGACCGGAAGCCTGATCGTCTTGCCGTTGTTGCCCAAGCCTCTGGTTATCGCCTGGCGTATCCACCATGTGGCATAAGTCGAGAATTTGAATCCCTTGCGCCAGTCGAACTTTTCCACAGCTCGGATCAGACCGAGATTTCCCTCCTGGATCAGATCGAGAAGGTCGAGGCCGCGCCCCGTGTAGCGCTTGGCTATCGAGATGACCAGCCGGAGGTTGGACCTGATGAAGGTCATCTTGGCCTCGTCGCCCTCCGCGACCAGTCGCATCAGCTTGGCGCGGTCGGAAAGCTCGTAATCACCTGATTCCAGGGCTGCTTTCGCCTTCTTGCCGAGCTCCATCGACCGGGACAGATGAACTTCGTCCTCAGCCGTCAGCAAGAGGTGGGCGGATACTTCGTCGAGATACAGACCCACGGTGTCAGCCGGGCTAGTGCCCCGCTCAGGTCTGGCGTCTTTGGCCCTTGTGGCCTTCCCCAATGTGGCCTCCTGGTCGGACCCCTGTGGAAAACTAACGGTGCTGGCTGAATCTGGCAAACGGTTTTATCGCGTTGGTCATCGCGCTTGATATCCTCTCTGGTTCAGTGGGGCGACGAACCCAGTTTCGATTGCTGGTTGCGCTCACCATCGTCTGGGCACTTTGGGCTGGTTGGTCGCTGGTCGGTCGTGCGACTCCCTACACGCTGCGTGTTCTCGACGACACAGGGACGCCGATTGCGGCAGCCTCGGTCGATGTGAGGGACACTCAGGTCGGGACCAGCTCCGAAGACGGGACGATCGAGATCGAGTGGCGGCGATCTGCCTCCGTTCTCGAGGTGAGTGCCGCCGGTCACATCCCGAAGACGCTGACACTTGCAGAGCGTCCCGATGGGGTCGTCGATGTGGTGCTCAATGCTCGAATCCTCCGAGGCCGGGTGACCGATATTGAGGGCGTGCCGGTCGAGGCCGTTCGAGTGATCGCCGGACCGGCTACCGGGTCCACAGATGGAGAAGGACGATTCAGTCTCAGAGGGGCCGAACCAGGCGTGGTCGAGGTTTCCCGGCCGGCGTGGGTCGAGACGACCTTCGATTGGGACGGAGGAGTCGGAGAGGCCGTGGTTGAGATGTCACCGTTCATTGCCCGGGCCGTCCACATCACGGGCGAGGCCGCCGGCGATGACGTCGACCGCTTCTTCGACATGGCCGAGAGCACCGAGCTCAATGCGCTGATGCTCGACCTCAAGGATGAGTCGGGACTGGTCTGGTACAACAGCGAGGATCCCGTTGCCATAGAGGTCGGCGCCGTTCGAAGTGTCTACGACCTGGGCGCGATCGCCACCAGAGCCGATCAAGCCGATCTGTATTTGATCGGCCGTCTCGTCGTCTTCAACGACCCAACAGCCGCGATTCGAAAGCCCTCGATGGCAGTCTGGGACTCCGAGCTGAACGAGCCATATTCTGCCGCTGGTCAGTACTTCCTCGACCCGACCGATCCTGAGGCGCGGGCCTACGGGCTGGCACTGGCCACAGAGGTATGCGAGATGGGTGTCGACGAAGTGCAGTTCGACTACGTCAGATTCCCGGACAGGCGCTCCGACGCCGCCACATTCGACGAGGGCGTCAGCCTCGAGACCCGGACCAGGACCATCACCACGTTCCTGGGGGATGCGGTTGCCCTGCTTCATCCGATGGGGTGTGCGGTCGGTGCTGACGTCTTCGGCTTCACCACTGCGCCGGGCATCGACGATGGTGGGATTGGTCAGCGCTGGGAAGATGTGACCGGGATTGTCGACGTCGCCTCACCAATGGTCTATCCCTCTCATTATGATCCCGACTGGTACGGGTTCGAGAACCCCAACGACCATCCCGGGCCGATGGTGACCCGTGCCATCGAGGATGGCATGGAGAGACTGCCCCGGAACGTCGTGGTCCGTCCGTGGCTCCAGGATTTCGGGTACACGACCGACCAGGTCCGGGCCCAGATCGAGTCGGCCGAGCAGTTCGACCTGGGTTGGATGCTCTGGAACGCGACGTCGACGGTGACTGTCGACGCCCTGTTGAGGATCGAGTAATTCGCACTAGCCACGTAGGTGAAATACCATTCTCGCGTCCCCTCCGGAGCACTCTTTGACCGCGTTCGACTCAGAAAACCTGGCTCAAATCAAGGCATCAGCCCCCGCATGGCGGGCCGAGCAGATGGAGGCAGCCTATAAGGTGTTCGCCGGTCTCGATGAGCCCACCGGGGCCGAGGAGGATTGGCGATATGTCGAGTTCGAGCTCTCTTTCGATGAGCTCACACCGGTCGACAGGCCCGGTGAGCCCCTCGACCCTGGGCCGTTCGTGGCCTCGCTGCCTGATCGTTCCGGGCATGTCTTGATCGTGGACGGGTCGATCGTGGAGATCGGTTCGGACATCGCCTCGGCCAAGCGATTCTCCGAGCTCGAGACCGACCCCGGATCGCTAGGCCTCGTCCCCGTTGACCACAACAAGCTGGCCGCTGCGCATGCAGCCTTCGCCAGCGATGGAGTGCTCATCGAGTTGGACCGAGGCGTCATCATGGAGACGCCGCTCGTAGTCGATATACAAGGAACGACAGCGGGATCGGCTTCCTTTCCGCACCTGATGGTGCGAGTCGGTGAGAACGCCGAGGCACGGATCGTCGTGGTCTACAGGTCGGTCGAGGGCGCGAGCCTGCTCATGGTCCCGGAAGTCGATCTCGAGGTCGGCGATGGTGGTCGGCTGAGATTTCTCTCCGTCCAGGGCCTCGATCACGCGGCGACCTCGGTCGTGCACCAGCGCGTGGTGTTGGGCCGCGATGCCACCTCACGAATCGGTGAAGTCGGGTTGGGCGGAAAGCTGGCTCGCCTCGATCTCGGGGTGAGCCTGGTCGGGAACGGCTCATCCTCAGAGGTGGTCGGTCTCTACTTCGGCGAGGGTGATCAAACCCTCGACTACCGGATCGTGATCGACCATGAGGGCAAGAACACCAACTCGGATGTGTTCTTGAAGGGTGCCGTCGAAGACGATGCCCAGAGCGTTTTCACGGGATTGCTCCGAATCGAGAAGGACGCAACCCGCACGTCGACCTTCGAGACCAACCGGAACCTCGTGCTGTCGGAGAACGCCAAAGCCCAGTCTGTTCCCAACCTGGAGATTCTGTGCAACGACGTGATCTGTGGGCATGCCTCTTCGGTCGGCCCGCTGGAGCGTGAGCATCTCTACTACCTGCAGAGCCGTGGCCTCACCAGAGAGCGGGCGGAGCGGCTCCTGATAAGGGGCTTCTTCCAAGAAGTCATCGATCGGCTCCCGATCGAAGGCTTGGAAGCCCCAGTTTCAGAAGAAGTCTTCCGGAGATTCGTCAATGCTCAGCAGGAGGGCCGGGTCGCGTGAGAGTCGAGATCGGTGCTATCGACACCTTGCCCCGCGATCGGGGGATTCGGGTCACGATTGGCGAAGAGCGTATAGCCATGTTTCGGATTGGCAACGACGTCTACGCGATTGGTGACAGGTGCTCCCACGCAGAGGCTTCCCTCGCCGAGGGTGAGGTCTTCGGCCAAGTGGTCGAATGCCCCCGGCATGGGTCCGAGTTCGACCTGGCCACCGGTCAGGCATTGTCGCTGCCAGCTACCAGGCCAGTTCCGACCTACCCGGTCTCCGTCGAGGACGGGACCATCTATCTGGTTCTGGAGGACTCGTGACCACGGCGCTCGAAGTACGTGGCCTGTCGGCCGCAGTGGAAGGCAAACAGATCCTGGACCGGCTCGATCTCGCGACTCCGTTTGGAGAGGTCCACGCCATCATGGGCCCCAACGGATCCGGAAAGTCCACTCTCTGCCATGTCCTCACCGGGAAGGCGGGCTATAAGGTCACAGGGAACGCCACTCTCGACGGGCAGGAGCTGCTGTCGCTCGAAGTGGATGAGAGAGCGCGGCTCGGACTTCTCCAGAGTTTTCAGTACCCGACCGAAGTACCGGGCGTCCATCTCAGGGAGTTCTTGATCGAAGCTGCCGAGGACCGCGGAATC
>Ga0190265_10003466_pt1 | contig 10758 bp, 5 predicted proteins | sample Popmic124T_FD_133135 | JGI IMG/M metagenome (GOLD analysis project Ga0190265, IMG submission 133135) | Populus adjacent soil microbial communities from riparian zone of Indian Creek, Utah, USA - 124 T | ecosystem: Environmental > Terrestrial > Soil > Riparian zone | place: USA: Utah | collected...
CTGACCTTCGACCAGGAGGTGGAATATATGTCCACCACCAGCCAGGCCGGCACCGCGGCGATCAACTTCACCGGCAACAACCTATCCAACACCATCTTCGGCAACAACGGCGCCAACGTCCTCAACGGCCTCACCGGCGTCGACTATCTGGTCGGCTTCGGCGGCAACGACACCTATTTCGTCGAGCAGCTGGCCGACCGCGTGTACGAGGCGGCGAATGGCGGCAACGACACCATCTACGCCAGCGCCAGCTACGTCCTCCAGGCCAATGAATCGGTGGAGGCCATGTCAACCTCGAGCCAGGGGGCGATCACCGCGATCGACCTGACCGGCAACAACCTGGCCAACACGATCTTCGGCAACAATGGCGCCAACACGCTGAACGGCGGCGGCGGCAACGACTTCATGAACGGCTTCGGCGGCGCCGACACCTTCGCCTTCACCACCGCGCTTGGCGCCGGCAATGTCGACACCATCGCCGGCTACAATGTCGCCGACGACACGATCCTGCTCGGCGGTGCGAGCGGTCAACCATTCTCGACCCTCGCGACCGGCGCCCTGGCCGCGGGCGCCTTCGTGATCGGGACGGCCGCGGCCGACGCCAACGACTACCTCATCTACAACAGCGCGACTGGCGCCTTGCTCTACGATGCCGACGGCGTCGGCGGGACGTCGGCGGTCCAGTTCGCCATGCTCGGCGCCGGCCTCGCCCTGACCGCCGCCGATTTCATCGTCTCCGGCCCGGTGAACAACGCCCCGACCGTGACCTCGGGGGCGACCGCTTCGGTCGCCGAAAACAGCCCGGCCAGCACCATCGTCTACCAGGCGACGGCGACCGATTCCGATGGCGACCGGATCAGCTATTCGCTGGGCGGCGCCGACGCGAGCCTGCTGACCATCGACGCGGCCGGCGCGGTCCGCCTGATCAATCCGGCCGATTTCGAAACCCGCGCAACCTACAATTTCACCGTGCTCGCCAGCGATTCGGGGACCGTCCCGGGCAGCAGGGCGGTGACCTTGACGGTGACCGACGTCGGCGAGGGGCCGCCCACGCCGATCATCAACGAAACCGCCTCCGCCAACGACTCGACCGGGACCGCCCAGATCATCGACCGGGCCACGCTCCAGGTCGGCAACAACCCCAATTTGCCGGACGACGACCTCCCCTCGGCAACCATATTGGGGGCCATTTCGGCCAATGGCGACAAGGACTTCTTCAGCATCACCCTCCAGGCGGGCGAGCGCCTGATCCTCGACGTGGACGGAACCGGTGGCGGGCTCGACGCCTTCCTGCGCGTCTTCGGCCCGAACTTCGTACAGCTCGGCGAGAATGACGATCGGGTGAGCTTCGATCCGGGTTCGGTTCCGACGATTGCGCCGCACAATACGGATTCCTACTTTGCCTTCCGCGCGACCTCGGCGGGCACCTATTATTTCGCGATCGAGTCCTTCGAACTGGGCTCGGCCGGCAGCTACAACCTCCATGTCAGCGTCGCTCCGCCGGCCACCCCTGCACAGATACTGCTGGAGGACGTAGATGCTTTGGTCAGCGGCTCGATGTGGAACGACACCGATCTGACTTACGGCTTTCCTACTCTGGCAAGCCAATATCCGGCCTCCTTCACCGAGCCGGATCAGGATTTCGCGCCGTTCAACGGGGCCATGCAATCCGCGACGCATTCGATGCTTCAGATGATCTCCCGCGTCAGCAGCCTCACCTTCACCCAGCTCGTCGCCAATCCCGGCGATGCGGATCTCAGGCTCGCGATCAGCAGTGAGCCGGACGTCGCTTATGCTTATTATCCGACCAATGGCGGGCCCAGCAGCCTGGGGGGCACGGCCTGGTTCAACAATGGCGATTTGGGCAACCGCTTCGCCAATCCGCAAAAGGGCAATTACGCCTGGATGGGGATTCTCCACGAGATCGGCCACGCCCTCGGCCTCAAGCATGGCCATGAGTCTCCGGCGATCAGCTTCGACCACGACTCGCTCGAATATACGGTGATGACCTACCGCTCCTTTCCGGGAGGCACGACCGAAGGCGGCTATTCGAACGAGAGCGTGGGTTATCCGCAAACGCTGATGATGCTCGACATCGCCGCGCTTCAAGAGATGTACGGCGCCAATTTCGCCACCAACGCGACGGATTCCCTTTATCGCTGGAGTCCGACGAGCGGCGAGCTCTCGATCAATGCCGTCGGCCAGGGCGCGCCAGCCGGCAACCGCGTCCTCATGACGATCTGGGACGGAGGCGGCAACGACACCTACGACCTGGCCAGTTATACCGAGGCGCTGACACTTGATCTCAGGCCCGGCGAATGGACGTTGTTCGGTGCCGCCAATGCGCAGCTGGCCAATCTCGGCGCCGGCAATTTCGCGCGGGGCAACGTCGCCAATGCTTTGCAATTCCAGGGCGATCCGCGCTCGCTGATCGAGAATGCGATCGGCGGCTTCGGCAGCGATGCCATCGTCGCCAACCAGGCGAAGAACCAGCTGACCGGCAATGGCGGAAGCGACACGTTCACCTGGACGACGGCCGCCGACGCCGGTCTGGCCGGCAATGCCGACACCATTCTCGATTTCCTTCGAGGGACTGACAAGATCAACCTCGGCGCGATCGATGCCGTCACGGGCGGCGGCGACCAGGCCTTCGGCTTCATCGGTACCCAGGCGTTCAGCAACGCGGCGGGCGAGCTGCGCTATCACGTGGAGAACGGCAATGTTCGCATCCAGGGAGACATTGACGGCAACGGCCTTGCCGACTTCGAGATCGTCGTGAGCAACAACACGATTCTCGCCGCCTCGGATTTCTTTCTCTAGAGTGAGCGATCATGCGGCGATCGACGGCAGCTGTCCTCCTGCTCTTCGCGCTGACCGGCGCCGCCTGTCCGGGAGGCGGTGACGTGGCGCCACGCGAACCGAGATCCACCGATCAGCCGCGCCCTCGCGACGGCGATGTCGCCATCCAGGAGGAACTGGACACGGCCCGGCGCGCCGGGACGCGCGCCGCCTATGATCATTTCATCGCGCGCCATCCCGACCATCCCCTGGCCGAGACTGCGCGCCGCGAGCGCGCGCGAATCGCCGACGCGCCGAATAATTAGGCATGCCGTAATCGCCGCAGGGTAGCGCCCTGGCGCCGACGGTCACTTCCCCGGAACCTTTTTCATAACGGCGGGTTAGGGGTCGCTTGGCGGCATTCGTCGCCGCATTTCGGCAGGGGATTTTCCGATTGTCCGACTGGGAACGCTTGTTCTCCGGCGATGCCTTACCGCGTCCTTCGGAGCCGGTGCACGCCACCCGCGCCCGGCCGCGCGGGCATCGCGCCGTGAGCGCGTTCCAGACCGTCTCGGACGTCCCGGATTGAATCCGCCCGCCGCCCTTCCTCTTCCATCACCAATAGGAGAGCCGAGCCATGCCAGGGATGTTCCGCGCTTCCAGACCGACCCGTTTCGCCAATCAGAATGAGGAAATCGGCCTCGCCCAGTCCGCCCTCTTGTTCGACAAGCTCGCCGACGGCATGATGCTGACCGGTCACCATCTGGTCGCGCCGCAGCTTCCCGCCCTGCTGATCACCGCCGACGCCCAGCCCGGCGACACCACCACCACCGTCACCCTCACCGTCGGCGCCCCCTCGATCGTCTCCACGGTCGACACGATCGGCGACCAGGACTTCTTCAAGGTCACGCTCGAGGCCGGCCAGACCTACGAATTCGGCATGTACGCCAAGACCGGCGGCCCCAATCTGGTGCCGCTGACCGACGCCTATGTCGAGATTTACGACGCCGCCGGCACCCTTCTGGTTTCGGGCGACGGCGGTGCCTCGACCCTGCTCAACAATCTGAATTCGGGCTTCGACGTCCTGCTCACCTTCACGCCCGAGAGCGCGGGCACCTTCTACATCAACGCCCGCGCCTACGATCAGGACCCGACCAACGGCACCACCGGCGACTTCGTCGGCGACTACGAGATTTTCGTCCGCGAGGCCGCGCCGGGCGGCTACCGGCCCTTTTACGATGCCGACAATCCGCTTTATTCGCTCGACTGGGGAACCCAGGTCGACGGCTCGTCGCGCAATCCGGACGGCGAGGAGGGACCGCGAGTCACCGGCAATCCATTCACCGGCTACGCCTACAATCCTTACGGGATCGAAGGCAAAACGGTCATCACCTACTATTTCGCGCGCCAGGGCGAGCTCTTCATCGACGAGGATCCGACGACCCCCGGCACCACCGACACGATGATCGCCAACGGCTTCGCCGATTGGGAGAAGTCCGCCTATCTGGGCGCCTTCAAGGCCTTCTCCGACGTCGCCGACATCGTCTATGTCGAGGTGCAGAACAAGAACGAGGCCGATTTCACCCTGATCACCTATAACGGCACGCCCGGCCCCGGCGTCAGCCTGCTCGGCCGGATGAGCCCGCCCGACGAGGAGAATGAGGGCCGCACCGAATTCAACGCCGCCGACGAGCGCTGGACCGAGGAGGGCCTGGCGCAGGGCGGCTTCACCTTCGTCACCCTGATCCACGAGCTCGGCCACGGCCACGGCATGGCCCATCCGCACGACAATGGCGGCCGATCGGGCATCATGCGCGGTGTGGAAGCGGACGGCGTCGCCTTCAACTATACGATGGGCGACTACGACCTCAACCAGGGCGTCCATACGATGATGTCCTACCAGGACGGATGGCAGACCTCGCCCTACGGGTCGGCCGAAACCACCGACGGCTTCGGCTGGCTCGGCGGCCTGATGGCGTTCGACATCGCCGTCATCCAGGACAAATATGGCGTCAACGAGGATACCAATGCCGGCAACGACAATTACGTGCTCAAGGACGAGAATGCGGCCGGCACTTTCTATTACAGCATCTGGGACGCCGACGGCATCGACTCCATCTCCTACAACGGCTCGCGCGAGGCCAATATCGACCTGCGCGCCGCCTCGCTCCAATATGAATATGGAGGCGGCGGCTGGATGTCCTACGCCTATGGCGTCTTCGGCGGCTTCACCATCGCCAACAGCGTGACCATCGAGAACGCTTATGGCGGCTGGGGCGCCGACGTGCTGATCGGCAACGATGCCAACAACATCTTCAACGGCCGCGGGGGCCTCGACGTCATGAAGGGCGGCAAGGGCAACGACACCTTCTACATCGACGACACAGCCAACGATCAGGTGATCGAGCTCAACGGCGAAGGGCAGGACACGGTCTACACCGCCGTCACCTACATCCTGTCGAACAATGCCTATGTCGAAACCCTGTCGACCAACAACCATGCCGCGACCGGCGCGATCAACCTCACCGGCAACCACATGAACAACACGATCATCGGCAATGCCGGGGCCAATGCGATCCACGGCCGCGGCGGCACCGACACGCTGATCGGGCTTGGCGGCAACGACGTTTATTATACCGACATTGCCGCGACGCAGGCGTGGGAATCGGCCGGCGGCGGCAATGACGCGCTCTACACCAGCGTCAGCTACACGCTGGCCGGCGGCAGCGAGATCGAGGTCCTTTCGACCAACACCCATGGCGCCACCGCCGCGATCAACCTCACCGGCAACGCCACCGCTCAGACGATCTTCGGCAATGCCGGCGCCAACACGCTCGACGGCAAGGGCGGCAACGACTACCTCCAGGCCTTTGGCGGCGCCGACACCTTCGCCTTCACCACGGCGCTCGGCGCGGGCAATGTCGACACGATCGCCGGCTTCAGCACCGTTGACGATGTGATCGTCCTCGACGACGCGGTGTTCGCGGGCGTCGGTTCCCTGGGCGCGCTGGGCGCCAGCGCATTCCATACCGGGGCGGCCGCGGCCGATGCCGGCGACCGCATCGTCTACAACAGCGCCACCGGCCAGCTCTTCTTCGACGCCGACGGCGCCGGCGGCGGCGCAGCGGTGCAGTTCGCGACCCTGCAGGCCGGGCTGGCGCTGAGCGCGAGCGATTTCCAGGTGATCTGATCCGGCCGGCCCGACCGGTGGCGCTCCCGGGCTTGGCCCGGGAGCGCCCTTTCTCTGCCTTCACCGGATGGGAAGATTTATCGGGCAGGGTCGGCTATGGTCCTTGCGGATCGGGGAGAGACTTTGCCTGCACATTGCCTTCGTCCGCGCCCGGTCGAGCGTGTCTGGGGCCGGCGCCGGCTGCCGCCGGGCTTTCCGCGCGGCCCCGATCCGGACGCGGCGATCGGCGAGATCTGGTACGAGGGGCCCGAAGGCGCCGAGCTGCTGGTCAAATATCTGTTCACCTCGGAGCGGCTCTCGATCCAGGTCCATCCCGGCGACGACGACGCCCGCGCGCTCGGCCTGCCCCGCGGCAAGGACGAGGCCTGGTATGTGATCGAGGCCGAGCCGGACGCGGTGATCGGCATCGGCCTGACCCACGAGGTCCCGCGCGAGGCGCTGCGCGCCGCAGCGCTCGACGGCGGCATCGAGCGCCTGCTGGATTGGCGCCCGGTCCGGGCCGGCGACATCCTCTACTCGCCGGCGGGCACAATCCACGCCATCGGCGGCGGAATCGCCCTGATCGAGATCCAGCAGAATCTCGATCTCACTTACCGGCTCTACGATTATGGCCGCCCCCGCGAGCTCCACCTCGACGAAGCCATTGCCGTCGCCGATCCCGGCCCCTGGATCCCCCCCTTCATCCCCGAAGAGCGCGGCGGCGGCCGCACCATCCTCGCCGCGGGCGGCGCGTTCGTCGTCGAGCGCTGGCGGCTCGGCGGCCCGGCGCGGGCTCTGGGCGACCTGCTCGCCATCCCGCTGGCGCCAGGCGGCGCGGTCAACGGGACGTCGCTCGCGCCCGGCTCGGTCTGGGCCATCGCCGGCGACGCTCGAATCGAGGGCGGCGACCTCCTGGTCGCCTATCCGGGCGCAAACGTCCGCGGCGCCGCGCTAGAGCTTTGTGCGTAGGCTCCACAATTCGGGGAAGGCGCGCTTGCCCAGGGTAGACTGAAGATAGGGCACGCCGGGCGTGCCGCCGGTGCCGCGCTTGAAGCCGATCACCCGCTCCACGGTCACCACATGCTTGTGCCGCCAGACCGCCATCGCATCGTCGACGTCGACCAGTTTCTCGGCGAGCTGGTAGAAGCGCCACCAGCGCGTCGTATCGCGATAGACGTCGGCCCAGGCGTCCTCGACCGCCTCGCTGGGATGGTAAGGCGCGCTCCAGTCCCGCATCAGCGCCTGTTCGTCGAAACCGGGATGGGCGCGGGCGAGCGCGAGATTGGCCTCGTCCCACAGGCTCGGCCTGGCCAGCGCCTCGGCCAGCGCGCTATGCGCCGCCGAGCCCTCCTCCTGGAATTTGAGGTGCGCGCCGTCCTTGATCCCGAGCAGAAACTCGAACTGGCGGAACTGGGCCGACTGGAAGCCGCTCGACGTGCCGAGCACCCCGCGGAAGGTGAGATAATCGGTCGGGGTCAGAGTCGCCAATATGTCCCAGCTCGCTGTCATCACGCCCTGGATGCGCGACACACGCGAGAGATTCTTGTGGACCTCGAGCAGTTGGTCGGCGCGGACCAGGTCGAGCGCGAGCCTGAGTTCGTGGACGATCTGCTTCAGCCACAGCTCCTTGGCCTGGTGGATGATGATGAACAAAAGCTCGTCATGATGGTCCGAAACCGGATGCTGGGCGGACAGCAGCGGCTCGAGCGCGAGGTAATGGCCGTAGGTCATATCGCCTGACTTCGTCATGGCCCGCGTCTATCATGTGCAACCGGCGCGGCAAATGAGCGTTTCGCCTGTTAAACGATCGGTAAAGCTTGTCGGAAAGGGTAGGGGCATGAAGCGCGCATCCGAATCGCCTTTCCGCCTTGGCTGGAGCCTCCCGCTCCTCGCCCTCGCCGGCTGCGGCGGCGGCGGCACGACACCGCCGCCCAATCCCGGCAATCGTCCCCCCGCCATTACCTCGCCGGCGACCGCCACCGCCGCCGAGAACAGCGCCGGCACCGTCTATCAGGGGACCGCCACCGATCCGGACGGCAATTCGCTCACCTTCGCTTTGTCGGGCGGCGCCGATCGCGCCATGTTCGCCATCACCGCCGCCGGGGCCTTGTCGTTCGCGCGCAATCCCGATTTCGAATTCCCGGAGGATTTCGACCAGAACAATGTCTATCTGGTCCAGATCTCGGTCAGCGACGGCCAGACCAGCGCCGTCCTCGACCTCGCCGTCACGGTCACAAATGCCGGGCCCGACGCCTTCGCCGTGCGCCGCGTCGGCACCAATTTCGGCGGTCCGCTCTATCTGACCGGCGTGCCCGACGGCTCGGGCCGGGTGTTCGTGGTCGAGAAGACCGGTCGCATCCGCTTCCTCAACCCGGCGACCGGGGTCACCGGCGCCACCTTCCTCGACCTCAACGGCCAGCTCTCGACCGATGGCGAGCGCGGCCTGCTCGGCTTCGCGCCGGCGCCCGATTTCATGGCCACCGGCACCTTCTACGTCTTCGTGACGGCTCCCAACGGCGCGATCCAGCTGCGCCGCTACCGGACCTTCCCCAACGACCGCAACCTCGCCGACCCGTCGACGATGGACGTGATCCTGACCGTCGCCCATCCCGAATCCAACCACAATGGCGGCTGGATCGATTTCGGGCCGGACGGGAATCTCTATGTCGCGATCGGCGACGGCGGCGGCGGCGGCGACCCCGACAATAACGGCCAGAACGTCAATGTGCTGCTCGGCAAGATCCTGAGGATCAACCCGGCCGGCGACGACTTCCCCTTCGATCTCCTGCGCGACTATGCGATCCCCGCCGGCAATCCGTTCGCGACCGCGGGCGGGGCGCCGGAAATCTGGGCCTACGGGCTTAGGAATCCGTTCCGCAACAGCTTCGATCCGATCACCCAGAATCTTTGGATCGGCGACGTCGGCCAGAGCGCGCGCGAGGAGATCGACCTGATGCGCCCGACCGACGGCGGCGCCAATTTCGGCTGGCGCGTGATGGAAGGGACCGTCCAGTTCACCGGAACGCCGACCCCCGCCATGGTCGCGCCGGTCGCCGAATATCTCCACGGCAACGGCCCGCGCCAGGGCAATTCGGTAACCGGCGGCCACGTCTATCGCGGGCCGGTGGAATCGCTGCGCGGCCAGTATATCTTCGCCGACTTCGTGTTCGGCAACATCTGGTCAATCCCCATCAGCCGAGTCAGCATCGGCACGACCATTGCGAGCGGCCAGTTCATCCTGCGCCGCGCCGATTTCACGCCCAATGCGGGCACGATCAACAATGTCGCGAGCTTCGGCACCGACCAGACCGGCAATCTCTACATCGTCGATTTCGACGGCGAGATCTTCAGGATCGACGTGCAGTAGCGGCGGCGGCCGCCCGGCCGTCTCCCGGCGAGATCGGGACTGCGCCGTGTCGCGAAGCTCAAGTCCGACGGGACCGACCGAACCGCATGCGCCGGCTCTTCTTCAGGCTCGGGACGAGCCGCGCCGCTCGACAGTGAGAGGGACCGCTAGAGCCGCTCGGCGGTCGAGACGACGTCGGTCGCGCGCAGCGCCGCGAGGATCCGCATCAGGTGCTGGACGTCGTGCACCTCGACGTCGAGGTGGAAGGTGTGGAAGCTGCCGTCGCGCGAGGTCTGGTCCATCGACACGATATTGGCGCCGTGGCTGCCGAGGATGCCGGCGATGACCGCCAGCGACCCCGGCTCGTTCTTGATGACGATTGCGAGCCGGGCGGCGCCGCCGTCGGACTGGTCGCCCCAGGCGAGATCGACCCAGTCCGCGTCGATACCGTCGGCCAAGCTGTCGCAGCCGATGACATGGACCTCGATCCCCTCGCCTTCGCGCCTCAGGCCGACGATGCGATCACCCGGAATCGGGTGGCAGCATTCGGCGAGCTGGAAGGCCACGCCCGGGGTCAGCCCCTTGATCGAGATGGCTGTGCGCTGGGGCGGCGGCTTGACGCCATCGCGGGTCGCCGAGCCCGGCATCAGCGCTTCCATGACGGCGACGTCGTCGATCCGCTTCAGCGCGATCGCCTCCATCAGCGCCTCGTCATTGGGCAGATGCAGGCGGCGCAGCGCTTCGGCGATCGCCTCCCAGCCCAGAGGCGCGGGCAGGCGCTGGACGATCTCGTCGAAGATCTTCTTGCCGAGGGCGACCGTCTCCTCGCGCTCCTTCGATTTCACCCAGCGGCGGATCTTGGCGCGCGCCTTGCCGGTGACGACGTAGGAAAGCCAGGCCGGCTGCGGATGTTGCGCCTTGGAGACGAGGATCTCGACCTGGTCGCCATTGTTGAGCGGGGTGCGCAGCGGCATCACCCGGCCGTTGATCTTGGAGCCCACGGTCTGGTCGCCGAGATCGGTATGGACCGCATAAGCGAAATCGACGGGGGTCGCGCCCTTCGGCAGCTGGATCAGCTCCCCCTTGGGCGTGAAGGCGAAGATCCGGTCCTGATACATCGCCATTCTTGTATGTTCGAGCAGCTCCTCGGCGCTTCCGGCATGGTCGAGGATCTCGACCAGATCGTTGATCCAGGGATGGTCCGAGCCCGCCTCGATCACCCCTTCCTTATAGGCCCAGTGGGCGGCGAGGCCGTGCTCGGCCTGGGCGTGCATCTCCTTGGTGCGGATCTGGATCTCGATCCGCATCTGCTCGTCGTGGATGATGGTGGTGTGGATCGAGCGGTAGCCGTTGCGCTTGGGCGTCGAGATGAAATCCTTGAAGCGGCCGGGAACGACAGGCCAGCGCTGGTGGATGAGGCCGAGGATGCGATAGCATTCCTCGTTCGAGCCGACGATCACCCGGA
>Ga0190265_10003467_pt1 | contig 10758 bp, 8 predicted proteins | sample Popmic124T_FD_133135 | JGI IMG/M metagenome (GOLD analysis project Ga0190265, IMG submission 133135) | Populus adjacent soil microbial communities from riparian zone of Indian Creek, Utah, USA - 124 T | ecosystem: Environmental > Terrestrial > Soil > Riparian zone | place: USA: Utah | collected...
GCGCACGCGCGCGGTGCGCCTGCGCTTCAATCAGCTCGGCCTCAAGGTGCGAGCGCTGCGGCGCCCATGAGCAGGCGGCTCGCCCGCGCGCTGCTGGTCGCTTGCGCGTTGTTGCCCGTACACGCCCGCGCCCAGGGTCCGGGTCGGCCGCTGGCGAGCGCCGTCCCGGCGGGTCAGGACGCGGGCTCCGCAGCTGAACCGGAGCTCGCGCTGCTCGACGACTCGGTCGCGCGCCTGGCCGAGAGCGCGCGGCAGAGCGCGCAGGCGCTGCTCGCGGCCAAGGACTACCCGGGCGCGCTCAAGGCGCTGCAGCAAGCGCACGAGCTCGACCCCAAGCACGCGGGCGCGGCGGTGCAGCTCGGCGAGCTGTACGCGTTGCTCGGCAACTACCCGCGCGCCGAGCAGATCTACCGCGCCGCGCTCGCGCTCGACGCCGAGAACGCGGCTCCGTACCTGGGCCTGTCCGAGCTGCTCGCGCGCGACAAGCACGACCCGGCGCGCTTGAACGAAGCGGCCGGCTTGCTCGCGCGCGCCCGCGAGCTGCGCGGCAACGATCCCGCCGTGATGCTGCGCCAGGCGCGCGTGGCCGCGCTCAGCGGGCGCTTCGACGACGCGCAGAGCGCGTACCTCGGTTACTACGAGCTGGCCGGTCGCGGCGACGAGATGAAGATCGAGATCGGCGACTTCTACCGCGCGTTCGATCGCACCGACGACGCGCTGCGCTTCTATCGCGGGGTCAGCGGCACGCCGGAGACGGCCAAGATCGCGGCCCAGCGCATCTTCGAGCTCGACGCCGAGCGCGAAGCGCGCTCGCTCGGGCTCGCGCAGCTCGCGCAGAAAGACGAGCCGATCGCCGCGCAGGCGCGCGAGCTGGCGCAGAAGGCCCGCATGCTGCAGGCGCGCGGCGAGCGCGCGGAGGCCGAGCGCCTGGTGCGGCGCGCGATCTCGCTCGCGCCCGGCTTCGGCGCGGCGCGCGCGGAGCTCGGCGATCTGCTGCGCGCGGCGGGCCGCAGCGCGGACGCGGAGCTCGAGTACCTGCGCGCGCTGGCGCTCGACCCCACGCAGGTTGACGTGCACTTGCGGCTGGCGGAGCTGTACCTGGCCGATGCCGAGAGCGAGCGCGCGAGCGAGGCGGCGCTGATCCTGGAGCGCGCGCTGGCGGCGCGGCCCGAGCTGTCCGCGCTGCACCTGCGGCTCTCGCGCGCGTACCAGCGGGCGGGCGATCTGCCGCGCGCGCTGTTCCACGCCAAGCGCTTCCTCGCGCAGGCGCCGCCCGGCGCCGACCGCGACGCCGCGCTCGGTCTGCAGCGCACGCTCGAGCGCTTGCTCGGCGCGCACAGCGAGCGCGGCAGCGGCGCGGCGGCCGAAGCGCTCGAGGTCGGACCGATCGCGCGCGCCCGCGCGTACCTGGCGCGCGGGCGCACGGACGCCGCGCTGACCGAGCTGCGCCAGGTGCCGAACGTGCTGCGAACCTCGGAGGTGCTGATGCTCGAAGCGCGCGTGCTGCACGCGGCCGGGCGCCTCTCCGAAGCTGCGCAGGTGTTGCAGAACGCGCTCGGCCGCGACCCGGGCTATGGCGAAGCGCAGGAGGAGCTCGGGCTCGTGCTGTGGGCGCTGGGGCGCGAGCGCGCGGCGGGCGCCGTGTTCGCGAGCTGTGCGCGCGCGCGGCCTACCTGCGCGTTCGAGCTCGGGCGGCTCGAGGCGCGCGGCGACCGCGGAGCCGCGAGCGCGCTCCACGATGCGCCGCGCTTGTCCGAGCTGCTCTCGGCTCGCGCTCGGCTCGCGCGGCTGGCCGAACGCGCGCTGCTGCCGCTGCGCAGCGCGGAGCTGCAGAGCCTGCGCGAGCGCATCGACGAGCGCTTGTTCGCGCTCGCGCTGTCGGCGATCGTGCTGGCGGCGTTGCTGCTCTCCGCGCTGCTGATGCTGCGCGCGCGCGTGCTCGGCGGCAGCGACGTGGCCGCGCTGATCGAGCAGCACCCGGAGGCCGGACCGGAGGCGATGCGCATCCTGTCGTCGATCCGGCACGAGGTGCTCAAGCACAACAGCATGGCGCTGGCCGGCGTGACCCAGGCGTTGCAGCGCGACGAGCCGGTCGCGGACAAGGCCGCGCACCTCGAGCGCGCGCTGTTCGGGGCGCACGACGATTCACCGGCAGCTGAACGAACGTCACAGCTCGAGCGCGAGGGCCCCGGCGCGCGCAGCTCCGCGTACGGCCGCTTGCTCGGCTACGCCGACGAGCTGCGCCGGCTCGGCCGCGCGCACGGCGTGCGCCTGAACCTCACGCGCCGCGACCGTGCGCTCGGCCCGTTGCTGGCCGGCTTCGCGCAGCTCGCGCGCGCGCGCAGCGCCTTGCGCGACGTCCCCGCGCTCGCTCCTTCCGCGCGCCGGCGCTTGCAGCGCACGCTCGAGCAGGCCGGCCAGGCGCTGAACGAACGCGGCTACAGCGGGCTGCGCGACACGCTCGATCGCATCCGCTTCTGCGAGCTCGACGCCGAGCTGCTCGAGCGCATCTTCGCGCGCACCCGCGACGAGCCCGCGTTCGCGAGCGTAACAGGGTCCAGACGCATCGCCCCGCTCGCGCTCGACCCCAGCTCGAGCCTGCCGTGCTCGGTCCGCATGCCCGAGCACGCCTTCGCCGACGTGCTCACCAACCTGCTGCGCAACGCCATCCAGGCCTCGCTCGCCCCCGACCTGAATGAGAGCGAGCGCATCGAGGTGGGGCTCAGCGTGCGCACGGAGGTGGACGCCGCGACCGGAGAGGAGCACGTCGCCTGCTTGGTGCTCGACCGCGCGCCCGGCGAGCTGCCCGCGCGCGCCTTGCGCGCTCGTTACATCGAAGCCGGGCTCGGGCTCACCGCGGATCTGGTCGCGCGCTATGAAGGTGCACTCGACGTGGAGCCGGCCAGCGGCTGGTCCAAGGCGGTCGTGCTGCGCCTGCCGGGTGCAGGTTCGAGGTCCGTGCCATGACAGAGCAGACAGCGCCCACGGTTCTGATCGTCGAGGACGGCGACGAGTATCTCGACAACCTCACGCGCTTCGCCGCGGGGCCGCGCTACCTGCAAGCGCACTCGGGCGCGCAGGCGCTGGTGTTGCTCGCGGCGCAGCGCGTGGACCTGGTCTATCTCGACATGCGCTTCGACCGCATCCCCGAGGCCGACCTGCTCGGCGATCGCGTCGCGGTCGCGCGCACGCAAGGTGGCGACGACACGCGCGTCACCCGCTACCTCGCGCGCAACCAGGGGCTCTACATCCTCGAAGCGCTGCGCGCGGGCGGCTTCGCCGAGCTGCCGGTGATCCTCGCCTACGACTTTTCCAGCGAGCCGCGGCGCTTCGCTCATCTCGCGCGCGTGCACCCCACGCTGACCTGGGTCCCCGACGCGATCACCCCCGACGAGATCCGCGCCCGGCTCGCCCGATTGCTGCCCGGCCTGGCGTAGGGCGAGCCCAAACTTCGATGCACAAAACGTTCATGTGACGCCGCGGATTGCTTGACGTCATGGGGGGCGGGCGTAGGTCCCGCGAACTCCCCATGACGACAGCAAAGCCGGCCAAACCTCAGCGCGCCAAGAACGGCGGCGGCGAAACGCATCAGCAGCGCAGCGGCGACGACGCGCTGCTCACGACCAATCAAGGGATTCCGATCTCCGATGATCAGAATCAACTCAAGGCCGGGCCGCGCGGGCCCGTGCTGCTGGAAGACTTCGTCCTGCGGGAAAAGATCTTCCACTTCGATCACGAGCGCATCCCCGAGCGGATCGTGCACGCGCGCGGCTCCGCGGCGCACGGGTACTTCGAGAACTACGAGTCGCTGGCGTCGATCACGCGGGCCGACCTGTTTCAGCGCAAGGGCGAGAAGACGCCGGTGTTCGTGCGCTTCTCGACCGTCGCGGGTGGCGCGGGCTCGATCGACACGCCGCGCGACGTGCGCGGCTTCGCGGTGAAGTTCTATACCAAGGAAGGCAACTGGGACCTGGTCGGCAACAACATCCCGGTGTTCTTCATCCAGGACGCGATGAAGTTCCCCGACCTGGTGCACGCGGTGAAGATGGAGGCCGATCGCGGCTTCCCGCAGGCGGCGTCGGCGCACGACACGTTCTGGGACTTCGCGTCGCTGATGCCTGAGACCACCCACATGTTGATGTGGGCGATGTCCGATCGCACCATCCCGCGCTCGCTGCGCACGATCGAGGGCTTCGGCGTCCACACCTTCCGTCTGGTCGACGCCAAGGGCCACTCCACCTTCGTCAAGTTCCACTGGAAGCCCAAGCTCGGGCTGCAGTCGACCTTGTGGGACGAGGCCGTGAAGCTCGCGGGCGCCGACCCCGACTATCACCGCCGCGATCTGTTCGAGAGCATCGACGACGGCGCGTTCCCCGAGTGGGAGCTGGGCCTGCAGCTGTTCGACGAGAAGCTCGCAGCCAGCCTGCCCTACGACGTGCTCGACGCGACCAAGCTGATCCCGGAGGAGCTCGTGCCGCTGCGCGTCGTCGGGCGCCTGGTGCTCGACCGCAATCCCGACAACTTCTTCGCCGAGACCGAGCAGGTCGCGTACTGCCCGGCCAACATCGTGCCCGGGATCGACTTCACCAGCGATCCGCTGCTGCAGGGCCGGCTGTTCTCCTATCTCGACACCCAGCTCAAGCGCCTGGGCTCACCCAACTTCCATCAGATCCCGATCAATCAGCCGAAGTGCCCGTTCCAGAACTTCCAGCGCGACGGCCACATGCAGACCGCCGTCCCGAAAGGTCGCGCGAACTACGAGCCCAACAGCCTCGACGAAGAAGGCGAGGACAAGGGGCCGCGCGAGTGCCCCTCGAGCGGCTTCACCACGTTCGATGAACCCGTCGAGGGCGTCAAGCTGCGCGTGCGCGCCGAGAGCTTCGCCGATCACTACAGCCAGGCGCGGCTGTTCTACCGCTCGCTGCACCCGGCAGAGCAGGCCCACGTCGCGTCGGCGTTCGTGTTCGAGCTATCCAAGCTTCAGCTGACTGCGGCGCGCGATCGCATGATCAGCAATCTGCGCAACGCCGACGAGAGCTTGGCCAAGCGCGTGGCCGCGGGCATCGGCATTCCGCTGCCCCCAGCCAGCAAGGCGGCTGCGCCGGTGCAGGACCTCGATCTCTCGCCCAAGCTGCGCATCATCGGCAACATGCTCGAGACGCTGGAAGGCCGCACCGTAGGCGTGCTGATCGCCGACGGCTCGGACGGCGCCGTGGTGCAGAAGCTGAAGAGCTCGGTCGAGAAGGCCGGCGGCACCGCCAAGCTGATCGCGCCCAAGGTCGGCGGCGTGAAGCTCGCGGATGGCAGCGAGATCGACGCCGACGGCCAGCTCGCCGGCACGCCTTCGGTCACGGTCGACGCGATCGCCGTCGTGCTCTCGGACAAGGGCACCCAGCAGCTCCTGAGAGAGGCCGCCGCCGTGCAGTTCGTGATGGACGCCTACGGCCACCTCAAGGCGATCGGCTTCAGCGACGAGGCCAAGCCGCTGCTCGACAAGGCCGGCGTCGAGCCCGACGCCGGGGTCGTACCCGTCGCCAGCGGCTTCATCGAAGCTGCCAAGCGCCGCTTCTTCGATCGCGAACCGAAGATCCGCACGCTCGCGTGAGCACTCCGTCCCCCAGTCAGACGCGACAGCCCCGACCCGCAAGGGGTCGAGGCTGCCGAAGCCGCAGGCGGCTCGCTCCGAGCGAGCCGCCACGGATGATAACTCATCATTGCCACCGGTGCCGAACAGAATCGCGTTGAACGAGGGGTGGTTGATGATGTCGGAACCGGAGTCGCCGACCAGCGTCATCCCGGCGAACGCGCTGGCGTCGATTAGATCGCCGCTTCCACCGGCTCGAATCGTGATGCTGAAGCCGTTGGTGGTCAGGGTCGAGAGGTTGAAGCCGCAGATCGAGGTCGTACCCGAAACCATGTGAATCGAGTCGGTCGAGCTGGTCCCGAAGATGGTCGTGTTGCCGGTCAGGCCCGACGTGTTCCCGACGTTCACGCTGGCGCATGCGCCGGTGCTGCCGTTGAAGCTCACGATCCTGCCTTGACCGTTGCTGGTCTTGCCGATGAACGAGAACGAGTTCGGCTGAGGGATGCAACTACGAGCGCCACGGCCCCGAGGTTCATGTGCGTCAGGCGCAACCACGTACGCGAACGTCGCGCTTGCGCCTCGTCAGCGACGAGCGCATTCGCGCGGGAGCACGCAGCCCAGCGCGCTCAGCCGCGCTGGATCATGCGATCCAACGCGCTCAATCGCGCTGGATCATGCAACCAGCGCGCTCAATCGCGCTGGATCATGCGATCCAACGCGCTCAATCGCGCTGGATCATGAAAGACATCGCGGTGCCGGGGATGAACACGCGCGCGTTGATCTTGTGGCGTTCCTGCCACTCGTTGAACGCGCGCTGCTCGCCGCGATCGGAGCGGCCCTTGAAGATCCACCAGTCGTCGAAGATCAGGATCGAGCCGTCGACCAGCAGGTCGGTCACGAACTCGAGGCACGGCACCGTGGACTCGTAGTAGTCACAGTCGATGTAGACGATCGCGGCGGCCTTGATCTCGAGCGACCTCTTGGTCTCTTCGGTCAGGGTCTCGTTGAACCAGCCCTTGACCAGCTTGATCTTGCCGGTCGTGCGCGCCTTCTTCGGCAACAGCGCGGTCACCTCTTCGAGCGACGCGCTGAACCCGCCTTCGCCGATCCACTCCTCTTGCCCCTGCACCACGTCGATCGGCGAGGCCTTGGGCAAGCCCTCGAAGCTGTCGAAGCCGATGAAGCGCATCTGCTGCAGGTTCTTCGCCGACATCTTCTGCAGGTACGGGTCCTTGCCGGCGGACACGTAACCCGCGATCGCGGTGGCGGTCTCGTACGCCTGGATCAGGCGGTCCGCGCGGAACACGCCGAACTCGAGATAGTCACCCATCACCTGGTTGACCATCGAGATCCCGAGCGCGCTGTCGAGCGTGGTCTGATGGCTGAGCGCGGCCTGCGCCCTGACCGCGAAACGCCTGAAACCATCGAGCACCGACATACTTCGCCTCTCTATGCGACCACGCAGCGGCGGGCACGTTCGCACGGCCGGCTACCCGCTTGCAAGCCAGCCGTCGGTGCCGTGAACACCGGGACGCTGGGCAATCTCGCGCTATGCTGCGGCGCGTGCACGGACCGCTGAAAACGCTGTTCTTGTCGTCGTGCGTGCGCGGCGGCGGGGCCGGCTACAGCCTCTACTACCTGCTCAAGCACCTCGATCGCCAGGTGATCGAGCCGCTCGTGGTCGTGCCCGATCAGGGCATCTTTGGCCAGCGCTTCGCGCAGCTGGGGCTCAGCGTGCTCACCCCGCGCCACTTCCCCGAGCGCACCGCGCAGCAGCGCTTCGATCGCCACAACCGCGCGACCGCGGCGCTGTCCTACGCGTGGAACCTCGGCGACTCGGCCTGGCTCGTCCCCGCTCTGGTGCGCATCATCAAGCAGCACGGCATCGAGCTGGTCTACTGCAACAACATGATGGTCAAGCCGCTCGGCGCGCCCGCCGCGCAGCTGGCCGACGTGCCTGCGGTGCTGCACGTGCGCAACCTGCACGAGCGCCCGTTCGCGGTCGCGCTCTACTGCCAGACGGTCGCGCGCCTGCCCGCCGTTCAGCTGATCATCGCCAACTCGGCGGCGTCGGCAGTGCCGTACCAGCGCGCGGTGCCCGAGAAGGTCGAGATCGTGCACAACGGCGTCGACCTCGAGGAGTACGCACCGGGCGCGTTCCCGGTCGAGCCCTGGCGCGAGCGGATCGGCGCCGCAGCGGACGACGTGCTGGTCGGCTTCACCGGCAACCTGGTCCCGCGCAAGGGCGTCGACGTGCTGATCCGCGCGTTCGCGCGCGTGCAGGCGCGCCGGCCCGAGCTGCAGCTGCTGATCGCGGGCCGCGTCCCGATCGGCAGCCCGACCGACTATCGCGAGCACTACGCCGCGCTCGCGCGCTCGCTCGGGGTCGAGGCGCGCGTGCACTTCCTCGGCTTCGTCGCCGACGTGCGCCCGCTGGTGCGCGCGCTCGACGTGCTGGTGCTGCCTTCGCTGCAGGAGCCGTTCGGGCGCTCGATCATCGAGGCCATGGCGCTCGGCACGCCGGTGATCGCCAGCCGGGTGGGCGGCATCCCCGAGGTGCTCGACGATGGCATCGACGGCCTGCTGGTGCCGCCGGCCGACGATCTCGCGCTGAGCCACGCGCTCGAGCGCCTGGTATCCGATCCGGCGTTGCGCGCAGCGCTGGCCGCGCGGGCGGAGCGAGAGGTGCGCGCGCGCTTCGACGTCGCGCGCTCGAGCGAGCAGATGCAGCAGCTGCTCTTGAGGGCGGCGGGGCGCGTCCCGACCGCGCCCTCAGCTGAAGCGCAAGCCTGATGCGCGTGGTGCTCGCGACGCTCAACTTCCCCCCCGCTCGCGGCGGGATCGAGCAGGTTTGCGAGCAGCTCGCGCGCGAGCTGACCGCGCTCGGCGTCGAGCTGCAGGTGCTCGCGCCCGCGCAGCCGGGCGACGCGGAGCACGACGCGGGCCTCGTTCATGGCGTGCGCCGCTTTCGCGCCGGTCGCCTGCGCCACGCCGGGCTCGCGCGCGCGCTGCACGCCGAGCTGGGGCGCCACCCGCAGAGCGTGGTGCTGTTCGCGCAGTGGACCGGCGCGGGTGCGTCCTTGCTCTCCCCGCGCGTGCGCCGGGCGCGGACCTTCGCGCTGGCCCACGCCAAGGAGGTGCTGCGGCCCGTGCGCGGCCTGCGCGGCAGCAAACCGTTCGACGTGTACCGGCGCGGCGTGCTCGCCCGACTCGACGCCGTGATCGCCGTCAGCCGCTACACCGCGGAGCGCACCGCCGCCGCCGGCGCGCGCGCCGTCCACGTCGCTCATCCCGGCGTCGACGCCGGCCGCTTCGCGCTGCGTTCGCCCTCGCTGCCTTCAGCTGAACGGGACAGCGGCGCTCCCGAAGCGCCGTTCCCGCTCGAGCGCGGTCGCCCGCAGCTGCTGACCGTCGCGCGGCTCGTCCCGCGCAAGGGCATCGACACGCTGATCGCCGCGCTGCCCGCGATCGCGCGCGCGTATCCCGGCGTGCGCTACCGCGTGGTGGGCGAGGGTCCCGATCGCGCGCGGCTGGCCGCGCTCGCCGCGCAGCACGGCGTGGAGTGGCGGGTGGAGCTGGCCGGCGCCGCAACGCCGCACGAGCTGCCGGCGATCTACGCCGCGGCCGATCTGTTCGTGCTGGCAAGCCGCGAGGATCCGCAGAGCGGCGACGTCGAGGGTTTCGGCCTGGTGCTGCTCGAAGCGCAAGCAGCCGGTACGGCGGTCGTCGCCGCGCACAGCGGCGGCATGCCGGACGCGCTGCTGCCGGGACGGACCGGAGCGCTCGCAGCGCCCAACGATCCCGCCGCGCTCGCCCAGGTCGTGAGCGACCTGCTGGCCGATCGCCCCCGGTTGCAAGCGATGGGCCGCGCCGCCCGCGCCCACGCCAGTACTCGCAGCTGGCGCACCTTCGCAGCTGAAGTGCTGACCATCCTGCAGGCGGGAAGCTGAAAGAAAACTCTTCCCTCTCACTCTCTACGCAGCGCTTCGATCGGATCCAGGCTCGCGGCGCGGCGCGCGGGGATGTAGCCGAAGAACGTGCCGACGGCGATACCGAAGAGCGCGGAGAAGATCACCACGTCGGGCGCGACCGCGTTCGGCCAGTTCATGCGCGCGGCGACCAGGCTCGACGCGGAGACGCCGATCGCGACGCCCGCGAGCGCTCCGATCGTCGCCAGCACGATCGCTTCGGCCAGGAACTGTCCGAGGATCTGCTCGGGTGCGGCGCCGATCGCGGCGCGAATCCCGATCTCGTGGGTGCGCTCGGCCACCGACACGAGCTGGATGTTCATGATCCCGATCCCGCCGACCAGCAGCGACACGGCCGCGATGCCGGCGAGCAGCGCGGTCAGGATCCCGCCGATGTCCTCCGCGACCTGGGTCACGTCGTCCGGGCTGTTCACGCGGAAGTCGTCGATGCCGCCTTCCGGGATCCCGTGGCGCTGGCGCAGCAGCGCGACCGCTTCGGCCTTGGCGGCGTCGAGCAGCTCGCGCTGCTTGGGGCGCAGCTCGAGGCCGCCGTAGCCATTGGGCAGGCCGAGCTGCGCTTCGAAGGTGCTGAGCGGCAAGAACACCACGTCGTCGGAGTCGTTGGAGCTGATCGAGCTGCCACGCCCCCGCAAGGTGCCGATCACGCGACAAGGCAGCTTGTTGTCGATCGTGACCACCGCGCCGATCGGGTCGCGGCTGCCGAGCAGCTCGCGCTGCGTGGTCGCGCCGAGCACGCACACCTTGGCGCGCTGCGTGAGGTCGACGGCGTCGAACGAGCTGCCTTCGGCCATGGTCAGGTTGCGCGTGACCATGTACTCGGGCGTGGTGCCGCGGATCGGCACGCGTCGGTTCTTGCCGCCGAAGCTGACGTCCGCGCTGAGGCTGCCGAAGGGGACGACCATGGCGATGGCCGTGGTCTGCTTGCGCAGCGCTTCGACGTCACCGGCGTCGAGCAGGTGCGGCGGGGATTCGGTCAGCCCCCACTGCGTGCGGATGTTGAGCACGTTGGCGCCGAGCGACTCGAACTGCGACACGACCGAGGTGCGGGCCGCGCGCCCGAAGCTCACCATCGCGATGAACGCGGAGACACCGATCGCCAGGCCGAGCGTGGTGAGCGCGCTGCGCCCGGGGTTGCGGATCGGGACCTGCAGCGCCATCCCGAATGCGTCGCGTAAGCCGTCGAGC
>Ga0190265_10003468_pt1 | contig 10758 bp, 8 predicted proteins | sample Popmic124T_FD_133135 | JGI IMG/M metagenome (GOLD analysis project Ga0190265, IMG submission 133135) | Populus adjacent soil microbial communities from riparian zone of Indian Creek, Utah, USA - 124 T | ecosystem: Environmental > Terrestrial > Soil > Riparian zone | place: USA: Utah | collected...
CCGTCAACGTGCGAGGCGCGACGTGCCGGCGTCGAAGCGCTGCGAGCGCTTTATCGGGCGCGGCCTGCCGCAGCAACTCCCGGAGTTCCTTGATGTCTTCTTCGAGGGTTTTCCATTGCCCGTCTCTGGGCACACTTCTACGCTTCGCCATGTTCATCACTCCTAACAAGTGGTGAGCCAGGGTTCGGGTGGTTAGCGCCACGCCGAGCCCATTTCTGGTTCTGGTTACTGCTCTAGCTAGGCTTCGAAACGGATGACGCACCGCAAGCCCAGTGCTTGCGCGAAGCGCGCCATCGTCTGCAGCGTGGGTTGTACGTGCCCGCTCTCGAGCCGTGCCACAGCGTTTTGCGCGATGTCCATTTGTTCGGCGACTTCGGTCTGCACACGGTCGACCGATTTGCGAGCCGTCTTCAGAAACTCGCCGATCTCCACCTTGTTGGTGTCCGGGGTAACCTCGAGCTCGAGCCGCTTCTTCCTCATCCCTCCGTTTCTATCGGTTCTGGACCGTTTGGACAAAATAGCACACGTGAGTGATAGTACAAGGAAGGTCTCACGTTGTAGTATTCTCACGACAGACGTGGCCCTATCTCCGAATAAATTTCGACCCCGACATCGGGGACGCCTTCGATTGGAGCGACGATGACGATCCCGGCGGTGGACAGGAGCGAGGAGTTCGATGCGAAGAGTGCGGCACCGTTTCTCACTCTTTTGAATCCGCTTCTCGGCCTTTGGGATCCAGACCCGTCGAGTTGGATCTTTCGTGGACAAGCAGATCAGGAATGGCCGCTACTTGCCAAGGCACACCGTAAAGAGGATCACTTCATCAAATTCGGAATCCGCCGCGACCTTGGCAACGGTGCAGCTGCGTCAGCGTGACCCGCGGATTTCGGTCCGACGTGCGGGTCGAAGACGGCTCGCGACGACGGGATACGTGGGGGTCCGTTCGGACAATCAGCGGAATAGACGCCCCTGAGTATCTCAAAAGTCGCAATTCATTCGAACCGCGCGGCAAGCACTTCACCGGTGCCGCCGTATTTGCAGGGGCCAGATTGCAGCCGGTGCTAATCGGATCACCGACGTATGAGGCCTCGCACGAGCCCGCTCGGGGAATCACCAAACATACGCCGACAAGTTCGCGAGAAATGGGCGAGATCCGCAAAACCCGCTTTATGCGCAGCGGTGGTAGCATCGAGCTTCGCGAACCCGGCCATCGCTGAAAGAAGGCGACGCCAGAGATGGTACGTTCGGATGGGCATGCCGATGTCCCGCGCGAAGAGGGCGCGGATATGCACCGGTGAGATTCCTGTGCGTGGCAACGTCAAACGACCATCGGCATCGGGTGAGCGAAGAGCCTCGAGAACTTGCATGACACGACCGTCAATCGGCGCGCCGACAACACGCGCAGCGAGAATTGGACGAACCTCGCGGGCAAAACCGTCAAGAACGTCGGCTTTGCGCAACGATGCCCGACTCGCGAACGCTATGTCTTGAACGCGCCTCGCCGACGAATCTGTGGGAGGAAAAGCGCCAGAATGCAGGCGCGAGTACCTAGCAACGTCCCGCGCGCTCTCCGGATCGTAAAGGACCGAGATCGTTGGACCCGGACAAATAACAGAGTGGCATTGGTCAGGCGGAACGATGACGGTTCTACCCTGCACGGCTGGACCACCGCATTGTGTAACGGTGACCTGATCGTCCAGACTGACGTAAAGCGCCGCGCCATGTGCAGCGTGGGTTGACCAACCAAGCGGCGCGCATGCGCTTGCCAAATGATTGTCGGCGAGCACCGAGCCGACGGCCTTCGCGCGAATCCGCGATTCGTTCAAGCGCGCCATAGGCGGACCGTAGCATGCTGCGCGGACGACTGATGCCACGCACACCGCCCTGTCGTGGTGGCGCACATGATTGGAGTACCCGCAGACTAGGCGGCGGGGACTCGCCAGACATTCGCCGTATTCCAGAAGGAGAGACGTCATGGCCACACCGCTCGCACCCGTCGTCAACGGTCCCCTCGTCACCACCAGTAAGAGCGTGCTGGTCTCCGGCGCGCTCGCCGCAGCGACCATCGAGCTGAGGGTGGATGGCGCCTCGATAGGGAGCAAGGTGGCCGTGATAAACGGCAACCTATGGGTTCCGCTTAGCCGCACTCTCAAGGTCGGCGAGATGGTCGTCGCGGTACAATCGCTCGGTGGCATCACAAGCCACCCATCGAAACCGGTGGCGGTGCTGCCCGTGCCGTCGCCGCTGCCGGCACCGGTCTTTGCCTCACCCATGTCGCAGTTCATGAGCCACGTCTTGCTGGGTGGGCTGGTCCCAGGTGCCAACGTCGAGGTACGCAACGGCGGCACACTCGCCGGCGCCATCGTTGCATCCGGGACCAGCGCCTGGGTGCCGATCGATCCGGCCGTGCTCGCTGCTGACGCGGTCCTCAAAGCGGTCCAGAACCTCGGCGCCGATACCAGCCCGGCCGCGATCTCAAACAAGCTCGTCGCGGTCAACGCGCGGGAAGTGCCGCCGCCGAATATCGAGGAGCCAGTGCGGGCGTGCGACACGGCCCTGCACGTGCTCGAATGCATTCCGGCCGCCGACCTGGTCTCCGAGAATGCCGGCAACAGCACGCTGTGGACGGCCATCGCCGCTGAGTATTGGGCGATCGGCGCGGCCGAGTTCAAGCCGGGCGCGCTCAAAATCTTTCAGCGCCTGCCCGGCGCCGGCACGCAGAGTCTTGAAGTCGTCCTGACCGTCGCTCCGGCGGTGGCCCCGGGGAAGCCGGGTCTGCAGCCGTTTTGCCCCGACTCGAAGCGCGTCGCGGTGAGCGGTCTCAAGCCGGGCGGCGTCCTGACCTTGTGGAAGAAGATCTGGGACCAGGAGGGGGAGACCGAAATCGGATCGTGGGGGATCGGCAAGGAGATCGAGCAGGTCGACCTACCGGAGGTGGTCGGCGGCAGCGGTTCGGTAATGGCAATCGTCGCCCGCCAGAGCTCGTGCGGTCTCACCAGTTCGCCGGAGTCGGCGACCGAATTCGCACGGCCAGGCTCGGGCGCCGTCTATTCGGGGCCGCCGAAGATCGTCCCGCCGCTCTACGATTGCGCGCGCGCAATCCCCTGCGAGAACCTCGCTCTGGTGGCCACGCGGCTCGTCTCGGTCCGCTCCGGCCTGCCCTTGTCCGACTGGACGGTGCCGGTGGCGCCCGGCGCGTTGCTCTCGACGTGGTTCCCACTTGTCGCGGGCGACGTGGTCAAAATCGAGCAGTCCGGCTGCGGCGCGCCCGCGGCGGCCGGAGATGAACGGGTCAATGCGCTGTCGTCGCCGCTGCCGTCGCCGAGCATCATCGGGCCGGTGCGTCCGGGCGCATCCCCGGTGAAGGCAAAGGGGTTCCTGCCGGGCGCGCGGGCGCATCTGATGATCGACTGGGTGGTCCGCGCGTCGATCGACGTCTGGCACAAGGACGAGGTCTTCCATCTGCGCAGCGGCCTCGCGGAAGATGCAAAATTGTGGGCTTTCCAGACCCTTTGTACCCAGTCGAGCAGGCAGGAGGGGCCGCCGATGATCGTCACCAAGGGCCAGCTCAGCGTCGACGTGAACCCGTCGCAGGTGAGCGGCGGCGTGCCGGCATCGATCCTCGTTAACGTCCGCGACGCCGACGACGGCAAACTACTGGACGGCTTGCCTGTGCAGATCGGGGGTGTGGCCGTCGGCCTGTCCGGCACGGCATTCAGCTGGACTCCTTCCACCATCGGCACCACCGCCGGTGGCCTGGTGGTCGGCGGCAGCGCCTATCAGAATGCGGCCTTCACCATAGCCGTCCGCCAGGCCGTGCCGATCGCGCTCGGCCTCTATGCGGGCGAGGGCGCGGTCCCCGGTTATGCCGCGATGACCGACATCGAATGGAGCGCGACGCCTTCATGGGCGGGCGGGGCGACGAAGAAGCTGAATGCGGCGACGGGCAGCGTGTCGATCGAGGGGTCGCCGCCAGGCGGGATCGTCGGCGTGTCAGTGAAGCTCAAGGTGCAGCTGGCCGCCGACGCCTTCTACGGCTTCGCCGCCGATACGATCGACGTCCCCACCGGTTTGGTCACGAACGTCGCGCTGACTAAGCCGTCGCACGCGGTCAGCGCGACTCTGACGGTGGGCGTGACCACCGGTGTCGCTAAGGACGGCGAGGTCCACTACCTCAGGTTCGCGAAGGTGAATCTTCTGAGCCTGGCGTAACGGCGTAACGTCGTGGAGACGGGAGACACCGTCAGCGAAGAAGCCCTTCCCGCGGTTCGCGGACACCCAGCAAGCACGGAAGTGTGTGCGAAGATGCCATGTCTAAGCGGAAGAGAAGGTCGGTCAACGCTAAGTTCAAAGGAGTTTGAACCATGCTCATTTCGGATGTGCTTTCGGAGCACGAGGTGCGGCGACTTCCACCAATGCTCTTCGGCCGGGTGCGCTGGAAGAGGAGTTTGGGCGCTCCAGTCGGCGATCCGGCGACGGGGTTCAAGGTTCTGTCCGAAGAACACACGGTCTCCGAGTTTCGGATCAGCGCAAGCGGTCCCGAAGTCATTCCAGGCACGGGCATTTGGAAACCAGCCGTCACCGTTCCATGCTTTGCCGCACCCGATGAGGGCGATCTGCATGTGGTCGCGTTTCAAGTACCCGATGTGCACATCAATGGATTCCCGGACGGAAAATATCGCGTGCGCGTCGAGCTAACCGGCAACTGGGGCGAACCGCCAATCCAGGCGATCCTAGGATTTCGACGCGTCGACCCAAACATGTACCTGGTTGCGCTTCGCAACGATCAGCACATCGTTTCGCTCGACTTCGACATCGTTCAAGAGCCGAGGCGCTGGCAATCGTGACGTCGACGAGGACGCGCACCTACGGTCGCGCGCAACATAGGGGTGGTGCGGTGTATCGGTTCCTCGAGCTGCATCAGGAAGCGCGATCTCCCAAGCTCCCGGCGCGGCAATTCCGCCACGCAATTGGAGATATTCGACGGTCGGCGAGTTCTCGCGGGAGGAAAGAATGTCGTGTTCCGTTCGTTGGGCCGCGAGTCTGGCCGCTCCGTGGGCGGTGTTTGCCGGCAATGCTTGGGGTCAGAGCCAGCGCTGTCCCAAAGACCATATCGTTTCGGTTGGGAATGTTTCGCCATGGGAGGCAGCCCGAATCGAGCTGCTCTGGAAGGAGCTGCACGGCCCCGGTGCAAACGGCGGAGATGGCCCCTTGGGTTGTCCGGTCGGTGCAATTCAAGAGGATGCGGGCGGGCCCCTGTACGTTTGGAAGGGTGTGAAGCAGCAGTTTCAGCGTGGCTGGGTGCTCCTCGGACGAGGAGATTTCGTACTCAGCGAAGTCGCTGCGGTACGCGGACTCGGCAGCTGGACGCTCTGGAGCCGCGGAATCCCGGGAAAGGTGGTTCCGACGGTCGGAGGGGTGAAAAGCTCGGATGCGCGGGTGGCGGCGTGGTCTCCCGGCGGAGAGGTCTTCGTAACGTCCACTCCGAACGGTGGCGTATCGCTGCTGAAATGCCCGGGGCCCGAGGAATATTCGGGCGACAGCGTCAGCCAACACGGCTGTCAGCAGTTCACGCCCGTGCTCGACGCCTCCGCGCGCCCGTTCGACGCAGCCGCACATTTGGACGAGCGCCTTCTAGCGGTGCCCTCCGCCGATGGATTCGAAAAGCGGGTGGATGCGCTGTTCGCAGATTGGCTACCGTGCCATACGCCGAGCCCACGCCTCGACGACGTAGGCGAAACGTCTTTTGCCCAAGCGATGATCCTCTTGCGGCGCGATGCGCCCTGCCCTCTCTCCGGGAAGTCTCCTTCCGACGAAGCAAAGGCTTGGCTGTCGACGGTCGCGGTGCCGGAGGACATGCTTCCCGGAACGTCCTGGGACGACTGCTTGTCCACGCGCAACGGCGAGCTCGATGTCACGCTCGTTCAAATCCTTCGCCTCTTGTCGCGATACGAAAACGTGCTGCCACGATTGACGATCGATCGACTGCAATCGATCGTCGACCGTTGGGGCGTCCCCGCTCGCAAGAACCCGTATGTCCAACCAAACGGCGATTGCCTAGGATTCGGTGCGATCGAGACGGAAAATCACATGCTGCTTCAAGAAACCGCTGCTTACCTCATCAATGCACGCGCGGGGCGAAGCACGGCGTCGAACAGCGACTGGCTCGTCAAATTTCTCACCCAGATCGCTCGCCGCGATTTCTACGAGTTCAATTCCATTCCCTATTCGCGCTACCAATCCAAGGCGCTCTACCTGCTGCACGACATCGCACCCGACGCGCGCGTGCGCGTCGCGGCCCAAGGGCTACTGGATTGGCTTTTCGCCAAGGCGGCTCTTTCGGGCAACCTCGATCGCGATCACCGTCCGTTTCGACGGAGTTTTAAAGATGACCATGTTTGGGCGCGAGACTGGTGGGGGTCGGCGGCCACGCCATTGACGACGCAGGCTTCTCTGTTTATTGGGCCACTCCAACACGCCCATGCCGACATCGACTTGCAGCTCGACGAAGGCAGGGACAAACATTCCGTCGAGGCGCTCACCGATCCCACCCGATACCCAGAGCTTGGAATGGCGCCGGAGTACGTCGTCGAAGCGCTGGTCGACGCCGCTTCGACCCGTTATCGGTTGCCAGAGGCGCTCGTCGGTTGGTTCGAGCGGCGTTTCACGAGCGAGGAATCGAACCGCAGCACCTATGTGCAGGCGATCTCGCATACGCCGAAAGCAGCCGAAGATCCCTCGATCTTCGCGCAGGCGGGAAGCGGCGCGGAGCTGGTTTCGGGAAACCGCAACTGGACGATGATTGCCGGGGGTACCCCCGCTCCTCCGGGTGATCCCGGTCCGCCACCCGCTTCTTCCACACTTGCTTACGTTGCTGCCGGCGCCGGCGGGGGGGCGTTGGTCGGAGCTGGGATTGGTGCCGCGGTGGGCGGCCCCCTCGGCGCGGCGGTCGGCGGCGTGATCGGTGGCGTGATCGGTGGCATCATCGGTGCCGCGGCACCAAGTCCGGTCGCCGCCGACCTTCAGCGCAATAAGCTTTGGGAAACCCAAGCGGGAACGATTCGCGAGACCACCTTGATTCCCACCGCGGTCGGAATGGATCGCGCGCAGACGTTACGCTTCGGAAGAGCGATGGTGACGAGCGGATCGCCACAGCTTGCGCAGCTTTGCGTGGCCGAAGGTTTCATGTGCGGGTTCGATCTTCGAATGCCTCCCCATCCGTTTCCCGATAAAGGTGCGCTCCAGTGTCCTGTGAGCGTGTCCATCCCAGCGGCGCTGGAAAGCGCTTTTCTGGCGCGCAGCGGCGGGGTGCCCATGAATGTCATCCTCGGCTGCCCGCTCAAAGGTGACGCTTTCCTCCCTGCGAGCCAATGGCGGATCTGGACGTTCGAGAACGGGATGCTCGCACTCGCTGAAGGGGACCCTCCCGGCCAAGAGCGCTTTGCCGGCGCATGGGTCGAGGGACGCGATGACGGCAAGGGAGGGCACCTTCGCGTAGCATGGAACATACGCGGCGACGGCTACGATTGGTTCAGAGTTCACGCCTACACGCGTCCCGTTTCCGCGCGTGGAGGCGAGCCGCCCGGCGGGTGGATCGAGCCGCTACCCGTCGTCGGGGATGCCGGAGACCGAACGAAGGAAGTCGATGGCGACACGAGCATCCGCATTCCCCCCGATGCCGATCCGGCCGCGAGTTGGGATATTCTCATCGTGGGCTGCAAGAAAGAGTATTTTCTCGGCATCGCGACCGGACACGACTGCGTCGACGACAAGATGCCGCGCCTCACGGTCGACGTGGGGCCACTGCCGAGGCAAACCTTTGCCTGCGCCGTCCACCCACCGCCGCCAGTCTTCACTCATCACGCGTTTCCGTCGGAAGGCACCGTCCTGGAAGTCGGCTCGTGCCAGGGCGGCCCCTACGGCTTTCTCCTCTATTACTGGACCAAGCCGTGTCCCCCGCTGCGATCAATCGCGTCCACTTTGAGGGCGTGCCCCGCCGGCGCTTCCGATTATGGCGTCGTCGTCGTCGCTCCCTCGCGCGGTTTCGCACCCGACGAGTTCCGAAAGATCATCGAACGCTCGATGACCCAATTCCGTGCTTCGGGTCACGACTATGTGCCGGGGCTCCCCGCGACCATCGATGTTCCCATCGCTCCGCCCGTCACCGCGAACGGCAAAACATGGACTCCGACGGCGGCGCCGTCCTTCCATTCCGTCTCCTTCGGCTGGCCCGTCATTGGAACAACGTCGATGTTCGATGACACGGGGGCTCCGGCCTTTTTCCCTGGCTTGGGTTCGGACCCCGCAAAGTGGCCGACCGCTTTCGGCCATGTGACTGCCCCCGACACCGTGGCCCCCGCGCGCGTCTTGCACAACAACGGCAATGGGTGTTTCACGCTCGCCGGGTTCGCTACACCGTCCGATCCCGATCCCGTGGGGCTTCTGGTCGACCTGCGAGATTCGGCTGCGCCCGTGGTGAGCAACCGCCGGACGTCCGATCTGGCGTCCCTGTGCCCCTAGCAGTCCTGGCGCCATTTTGCATCGACGCTCGTGCGGGATGCCGATGTGACGTAGAGCCCACCGCCGAGAGCCGTGCATGTCTCCTGCCGCATCGGCTAAATTGGTAACGAACTCAAGACCAAGGCGCCAACAATCTCAAGCTGCCCGACAACTCTTACGAGCTGCTCGTGAAGTAGCCCTAGCTGCCCTCGCAGCGCTCAAGCAACACGGGCGCCATCATTCCTCCCGGGCCAACGAGAGTGAGACAGCGGTAGGCGACCTGGTCTTGACCCCCTTTTCGTGGACGTGCGTTTCGCGGGCCCTCGCTACGAAGTAACGTCGCCCGGGGCCAATGGCAGAGAGAGCCAACGGCGGGTCGCTGGGGCCGCGACGAAGGTTGCACTGGGACTGCATGGGAACGCTTGTGGTTGACCGCACGAATCAGAAAGATAGGCTCCTTGGCCATGGGGGGCTTGAATCAAGCGCGCATTGGAGCTCATCCAATGGGTCTCGACCGGCGCGTCGATTTTCTTGCTAGTGCCTCTGCTCCATTGGTTTCGTCGATGCACTCTCACCACGCGACTGCGATTTATATTCCGGTCGATGGCATCGTTACGGTTATAGATTTTGAGCGGAATAGCCTGCAAGGGACGGTCGTTATTGTGCCGCCGGATCGACCCCATTCCGTAAGCTGCTCAGAAGGATTGGTTTCCCTACTCTACGATCCTGAGGTTGCGCCCGAGATCGCGAGCTACGCACGTGCTTTGGACTGCGCGTCATTGATTTCCGGGCGCCTTGCACGACGTTTTCGAGGATTGGTTCATTCGAGCCGCTCGTCGTTTTCAGAGGCCGGCATACTCGACGGCATAGGATCGGAGGCTCGAAGCTGGTTCGCAGATCTCGCGAAGCCTCGCCTTCCGGATACGCGCGTGTCGCGTGTGCTGGAGGCGTTGTCTGACCCCGGGGCAGACCCGGTGGAAGTTGGAAGGATGGGGATTTCTGCTCCGCACTTACGCGCTTTGTGGGCGCGTGACGTAGGATTGCCGATTCGGACGTATGCACTTTGGCGGCGTTTTATCTCAGCTGCTGGTATCTTCCTTGTGGGTGCGGATGCCACGACCGCGGCGCATGAGGCGGGGTTTGCCGATCTGGCTCACTTCTCTCGAACATGTCGCCGCATGCTCGGCCATTCTCCGGCTGAACTCGCGAGGAATTTGGCGACTAGGTACTTCTGAGGTCGCGAGCGAGATTGCTTTGACCCTTCCTAGCAGGGGAACGTGACGGGCATTTCCAACCTCCAGCCGCAATGGCCTCCCATGCGCCCTCGTTTGAGTTGATCTCACGCTTGTGATTCAGGAACGAGGTGGGCCCAGCTGTTGCTCCGGGAATGACGCATCGCCGCCGGCGAGTTGGAATAGCCAGCTTCGGTACCGATCAAGGCCACTTTCGATTGCTGATCGGAGGACAGCATCTGCGAGCCGTTCGAGCGCGTCGCCGGTGACCGCTCCTCGCAGAGGCAGCCCTCCGCCAGCACCAGTGAGATCCAGCTGCCACCGCGCGGCGAGCTTCGCCCCCACGAGCTTCTGGTGCAGCGCCTCTGCGCGGCGAATGACTTCGATGGCGGCCGGGGTATCGCGCGTCGAGCGGTCCATGCGCTCCTACCTCAAGTTGGCTAGTTCGGGATCCCGAACCCACTCTAGTTCGCTCCCCGATACCGTCAAGGGCGGTGAAGCCACGGACGGGAAAATCGAGCCAGGGTCGTCATCGAGCCGGCCCCGATCCGTTGGCGAAGCTCGTAGGCGCACGGATCCGTGAGTTGCGGTTGGAGGCAGAGTTCACCTTCGATGCGTTCGTGGAGGAAACCGGACTCGGTCGGGGCTACGTGTCGGAGCTCGAGAGGGGCACGGTCGTGCCAACCATCGGAACCTTGGCGAAAGTGGCAAAGGCGCTCCAGCTCAGCCTCGCGGACCTAGTGGCGATTGGGGATACTCGGCGAGAAGAGCTCTTCTGTGAGACGAGAGGCTTGGCTGACGCTCAAGTCGAATCGATTCTCCGCGACATCAAGAAGCTTCGTCGGCCACCGGCACCGGGGTCAAAATGACGCACGCCCTAGAAAGCGTCCGTCGATCCCTGGCGAGCTGGCGGTGACATTGAGGGTCCGCGCGTCGTACAAACGACAGTTCAATGCGGTATCGGGGCCATGCTGTCCCAACCCGCGATTCCAGCGCTAGGCTTGGAATATGGGTTTGAACAGCGTCG
>Ga0190265_10003469_pt1 | contig 10757 bp, 7 predicted proteins | sample Popmic124T_FD_133135 | JGI IMG/M metagenome (GOLD analysis project Ga0190265, IMG submission 133135) | Populus adjacent soil microbial communities from riparian zone of Indian Creek, Utah, USA - 124 T | ecosystem: Environmental > Terrestrial > Soil > Riparian zone | place: USA: Utah | collected...
GTGGCGCTGATCGTCGGCGTGCCGGCGGTCTGCATTGCCTGCACACAGGTATCGGTTCAGATGTATTCGGACCTCGACGCCCTGCGCAATGGGACGGAGACGCCGAATGTCATTGCGTCGTACTCCCGGCTGTCGCGAGTGCCGTTCGTGCGTGGAATCGCCGAGAGGCTCATGGCGGCCCACTGGCTGAAGCTGGCTGAAGCCGACGAGATCGATATCGATCCAAGAGTGGCATTCCGCCTGAAGTCGGTTGCCACCAGCCCGACGGCGGTTGGCTGGGAGGCTGTCACTGCCGCCTTGAACCACCCGCTCGCTCGAGCACTCGAGATGACCTACCGGGGTGATTCGTCCGTGACCGTGGCGGCATTCAGCCGCGACACGACGCTCGTCTTGATTGGCGGAGACCCTGTCGTTCCCTCAGGCGAATGGCTGCCCTGGGACGCTTACAGATACAGACCAACCGTTCGTGTGTGGCGAACGCTCTCAGGGCAACCAGCATCGGTGGCGATCGCTTTGCCCGAAATGATCAAGTACGACGATCCCGGCGACTTGCACAACGCTGCGTTGAGCCCCGATCACTCGTACGTGGTCATCGCCGGCACGGACGTGATTCGATTCGCCGCGCTCGATGGTCGAGTCATCAAGGACATAGCTGAAAAGAACATGCGCGTTGCCGCGATCAGCCCGAACTCGGCGCGCGTGGCAACCGCCCGTAGCGAACCCGACGGTCGTGTCACCGTCCGCGTGTGGACCAACACCGGTGTCCATCTGGCGGACTTGCTCGAGCCGGGGATGGGCCTGATCGCGCTGCGCTTCGGCCTATCCTCCAACGAGCTCCTGTCGGTGACCCTCGACGGGCTCACGCTGTGGAACGTCGCCAGCGGCCGGATCGTGGCGAGGCACGGCGGTGGCATCACCGGCGCCGACTTCCTCGACAACGGCCGCATGGTCGTGGCCTCCGGTTACAGCGGCGCGGAGTTGCTGAGCGTCGACGGGCTTCGGCCACTCGGGAATCGCTTCGAGCTTGACGGCGGCGTCGCCTCGATCGCGGTGAACGCGGGTGGAACGCTCATCGCCTTGGGCGCAGAGAACTGCTGCAGCCCGCCCGACGACGGGTCGCCGGAATACTCCGCGTTCGAAGTCAGGAGAGTGTCCGACCGAACACGAGTGTGTCGCGCCCCACCGACCGATGATGTTCCGGTGTTGGCGATGGCGTTCAGCCCGGATTCGCGACGGCTTGCGCTCGTGAGCGCCCGCGGCCTGGAGGTGTGGTCCGTCACCGAGTGCAGGCGACTCGGCGAGCGGCTTGCCGAATCCAGCTACGCTGACGCCTTCAACCAAAGGGAACGAAACATCGTCGCCTTTACCAACGACGGGAAACATGTGTTAACGATTCGTGGAGGGACCGCCAGGCTCTGGCGTATGTCCTTCTTCGAGAGTCCACGCGCCGTCATACACGGGGATGGCGCAGCCGAGCTCCTCGAATCGTGGCTGAAGAGAACGGCGTTGAAGCTCGACGAGCAGGGAGAGTTGAGGTATCGCCATTGAACGGACGAGGACGAGGTCGCGACGCATACGAAGCGCCACGTGCCGCATTGCTGTGATGGGGTTGTCAAGCGCTGGCCCGTTCGGTCGGAGATGCTGACGAAATCGAGCGCACTGCGCTTGATGGTTTCCATCCGGCATACGAACGAATAGCAGCCGTTTCGGCCGTTTCCGGAAGATCCGATCTCGGTCCCTGTCGCCCACTCCCTTTCGACACAGGATCGATAGATGCGAACGTCGGCGTCCTGAGGGGAATTCCTTCGATTCCCGTTGGCCGTTCACGCGGCGGGAACCAACACACGCTGCGGGAATGGGCGGATGTCGAGTCGGCCAAAATAGGCGCAAAGCAGATCGTTCTCTTAGCAGCAGCGCTTACCGAATGACGGCTCAAGCTTCAGTTCTTCGGGTGGTCGAAAAGGGCGTCTTCTACACGCTGGCGCTGACCAGGAACGAGCCCGCCTATTTCATCTTTGTGACGCTCTCGCTGATCTGCCTGGCGCTGCGCCTCGTCGTGTACGACTTTCCCATTGTCGAGATCAGCTAGAGAGCGTTTTTCGAGAGTACGTAGGGTCCGGCTTTAGCCGGACTTGCCAAGTCCGCCTGAAGGCGGACACTACGTACTTTTGAAACGCGGTATAGACGTGATCGTTCCCTCCCGCGCTTTGTATAATCGGCCCCTCGGACCGGGAGGGTGATATGCGGACAAGCATGCTGGCAGTAGCTCTTATCCTGTCCACGGCGCTCGCAGCCGCGGGACAGACTGGCAGGACGACGCTGGATATTTATGTGGTGGATGTCGAAGGGGGCAACGCCGTCCTGTTCGTCGCGCCGTCCGGCGAATCGGTGTTGATCGATTCAGGAAACGGCGGCGCTGGCGCCGCCCGCGACGCCGACCGCATCGCCGCCGCGGCGAAGAGCGCAGGCTTGACGCGCATCGATCACCTGATCACGACCCATTACCACGGCGATCACATCGGCGGCCTCAGCGAGCTCGCGAAACGGATCCCGATCGCACACTTTGTCGATCACGGCCCCAACGCTCAGCCCAACGAGAACACCGACGCGTTCCTCAAGGGCGAATACGCCGAGCTCTCGAAGTCGAAGCACATGGTCGCCAAACCGGGCGACCAGCTCCAGATCAAGGGCCTGGACTGGCGGATCGTGACGTCGGCCGCGCAGGTCGTTCAGACGCCGCTCGCCGGGAAGGCGACGCCGAACGCCCCGTGCGCCGGATATACGCCGGCGACCGTCAACATCACCGAAGACGACCAGTCGGTCGGCAGCGTCATCACGTTCGGGAGGTTCCGCACCATCCACCTCGGCGATCTCACGCTCAACCGGCAGTTCGACCTGATGTGCCCGAACAACCGCATCGGCAACGTGGATCTGCTGATCGCGGCGCGTCACGGCAACGTGAACGCGGAGTTCCTCGTTCACACGCTGCGTCCCCGCGCGATCGTCACCAACAACGGCACGCGAAAGGGTGGGCAGCCCGAGGCAATGAAGATCTTCTACAGCTCGCCGGGGATGGAAGACGTCTGGCAGATTCACTTCTCTGAGCTGGCCGGCCAGGACTACGCCGTGCCCGGGTTGTTCACCGCCAACCTCTACGACGAGCAGCCCGCGTCGCTGCCGGTGTCGCCGTTCGTCGCGCCGCCGCAGGGGCAGCAGGCGCCCCCCGCGCCTGTGCACAACGGGACGGCGTACTGGTTCAAGATTTCGGCGCAGCAGGACGGCACGTTCACCGTGTCGAACACGCGGAACGCGTTCAGCAAGACGTACCGGCCTTTGCCATCCCGATGACCGGCGTCATTTCGCGAACACTCGGCGGCCGCCGACGTAGGTTTCGAGCGCCTGCGTCGCGCGGATTCGCTCGTCGGCCACCGTCAGCACGTCCTGGGACAGGATCACGAAGTCGGCGAGCTTGCCGGCTTCGATCGAGCCCTTCAGTGTCTCGTCAAAGGTGACGTAAGCGGCATTCATCGTGAGCAGTCGCAAGGCTTCCTGGCGGGTGATCGCCTGGGCCGGGCCCAGCACGGCGCCGTCCTCGGTCTTCCGCGTCGTGTAGTAGTACACGGGAACAAACGGATTGTTGGGTCCGTCGGACCAATCGCTGCCAAACACCACGTTGACGCGGTGGTCCAGCATCTCGCGCACGGGCACGATGCGCTCGACGCGCGCCTGCCCGTAGTTCTTGATCAGCGTGCCGGTCTCCCGGTAACCAGCCAGATTCACGACCGCAGTCACGCCTAACCGCGCCATTCTGTCCATCTGGTCCGGGCGCGTCTGTGGAACGTGCTCGACAATCCACCGCTCGTCACGGATGGGCCTGTCGCGGTCGGCGGCCTCGTAGGCCTCGAGCGCCTGGTCCAGATACTTGTCTTCGGTGCCGATGTGGGGAGCTGGACGCCAGCCGTGCCGATGGATGGTCAGGATGCCGCGGCGGAACAGCGCCGGCGTCGAATCGATCAGCCCGCTGCCGTCCACCGCGAACTCGCCGAGCGAGTCGAATCGAAGCCAGTGATCGCCAAAGCGCGGGCCGACACCCCAAGGTCTGAGGATGTCATCGAGCTCCTCGGCCTGGCCGGCACCGACATCGATCCCCATGCTCACGCGCATCGTCAGCTGGCCCCCGCGCCACAAGCTCCAGTACAGCCGCATGATCTCGACTGGCACCTGAGGTTCCCGAATGCTGGTGAAGCCTTGGGCGCTGAGCTCATGCTGCGCCTGCAGCCACAGCGCTCGCACATCGTCGATGGGAATCAATCTCGCGGCGACGGTCATGACCGGAAACGGCGTTGAACCGATGATCGCGCCAGTCGGTTCGCCATCGGGGCCTTTCGGCACGGAGTTCCGCGCGCCATAGACGGTCGCGGTCTCCCGAGTAATCCTCGCCGCCTTCAACGCTGCGGTATTCAGGAAGGCTCGTCGCTCGCCTGCCCCGCCCGACGCTTGCCCGCTGAACACGACCAATGGCCGATCTGACACGATCGCATCGAGCTCGGCACGCGTCGGCGCTCGCTTCTCCAGAAGTTGTGCTTCAGTCCAGCTGCCGGTGGCGTAGACGGTTCGATTCCCAGGCGCCTTCGCGGCAGCGCTTCGAATCCGCTCGGCCAGCTCTGAGAGCGACGTGATGCCGGTGACGTCGATCCCCCGCAGATTTCGGAAAGCGTTACGCCACGGGTGAGCATGGCTGTCGGTCAAGCCGGGAACGACTGTACGGCCGTTGAGATCGACCATCACCGTCTGCGGGCTCGCCATGGCACGGATGGCGGCGCTGGTACCGATGGCCAGGAAGCGCTCGCTCTTGACGGCAAATGCTTCGTGGATGCTGTTTCCGGGATCGACCGTGACGATCTTGCCGTTATAGAAGATCTGGTCCGGCTGAAGGGTGGCGTGTTGTTGCCCGAGCAGACTCATGGTCGCGACGACACATCCCAGAACGGTCGCGACGCTGACGCGGGTCATACCTATCCTCCGTTTGAGCCGGCGCTGATCATCGGGCATCCTCGCGAGCCGACATCTTCGAATGAGACGTTGACGTCCCCCACGCTGGACGTTTGGGGCGCAAGGTATACGCCGTGGGTGAGGTATGTCAACAACCAGTTTGTCGAGATGAGCTAGTGGCTCAGAGCGGGTGGCGTCAATCGGACTTGCTATTAACGAGCGGCGGCGTCGTCCTGGGCGGAACGCGGTGGTGCGTCGTCTGCTCGTATGCGTAGGCCAGTCTGATCAGCGTCGGTTCGCTGTATGCGAGCCCAAAGAACGTGATGCCGGCCGGCAGACCGGCAGACGTGAAACCGGCCGGCACCGCAAGCGACGCGGCGTAAATCAGATACGTATTCAGATGAGGTACGCCCTTCTGGTTTATGAACGGCGGATCGATGCCGTCCTTGATTAACGTCGGTGTATGGTCGACGCTCTTGTGCACGATGGCGTCGAGCCTGTGATCCGCCATGACCTTCGCGATGTCGATCGCCAGCTGGTCGCGCGCCACGATGTAGTCGAGGGCACGGCTCTGCGGAGTGCCGGTGACCGGGGGGATGCGACCGTCTGCAGCCCAGGCGGCGTCGCGCCGTTGACCAATCATCTTGGTGAAATCGGGGTGGGCCTGCATGTCCTGCTGCGTCTTGAACGGCGAATTGGGATTGCGGGCGAAATACACCTCCGCGCTGTTCCCTGCTCCGGGGACTCCGGCTCTCCTGGCCAACGCGGCCTGAAGATTGGGAATCTCGATTGGATCGACGACCGTCGCACCCGCCATCTGCAGGTCGGCAACGGCTTTGTCGAAGACAGCCGTGACATCCTTGAAATCCTGCGATTCCGGCTCGGAGGGCGTCGTGTTTGCCAGATTCACCATCGACTCGCGCAGGATGCCGATGCGTGCGCCTTTCAAACCATCTCGATCCAGAAATCTCGTATACGTGTCAGGATGTTTTCCGACACCGAGCGCGGTGGTCGGATCCTCCGGATCGTAGCCGACCATGACGTCGAGCAGCTTGGCCAGGTCTGTGACCGTGCGCGCCATCGGGCCTGTCTGTCCAGTGAGTGACGGGTATCCAGCCCACACACCCGATCTCGTCACCAGGCCAGGCGTGGGCCGCATGCCCACAGTGCTGTTCCACGTGCTGGGGCGTCGAATCGAGGCGAACCCTTCCTGCCCGATCGCCACGGTGCCGAAATTCGCGCTGATACCGGCAGCCGGACCACCGGATGACCCACCGACGGTGCGCTCGAGGTCGTACGGGTTGCGCGTGGCGCCAAACAGCGACCCGTATGTATCCCCGCCGCCCCCCTCGCCCAGGGTCATCTTGGCAAGAATAATGGCGCCCGCCTGCTTCACTTTCGCTACTCCGCCCGCATCCAGCGTCGGCACGTAGTCTTTCATCACCAGCGAGCCGAGCGTCGTCGGCATTCCCCCTACGTCGATCTGGTCCTTGACCAGGATGACGATGCCATGCAGCGGTCCCATCAGATTCCCGGTCCTCTTGAACTCGGCGTCGACGCGGTCGGCTTCTTCGAGCGCCTTTGGATTGATGGTGATCACCGAATTGATCATCGGACCGTTCTTGTCGTAGGCCTCGATTCGGTCGAGATACATCTGCGTCAGCTGGCGTGCTGTCAGCGTGCGATCGCGATACGCCTGATGGATGTCCTCGATCGTTGCCTCCATCACGTTGAACGGCGCGTCATCCTCAGCCGGCGCCCCGGGAGCGCAGGCACCAACCAGGCCGACCACTGTCGCCAGCATTGCCAATATTCGCAATTTCATAAGAGGCGTCTTCTACACGCTGTCGCTGACCAGGAATGAGCCCGCCTATTTCATCTTTGTGATGCTCTCGCTGATCTGCCTGGCGTTACGCGTGTTCCTGCACGCGTTTCCCCAGTTCGTCGAGATCAGTTGACGGGTAGCCGGCTATTTCTGCTGCCGCTGTCGTGCGCGGTCCCGGCGCTGCTGCTCGATCGTGTTCTCGCTGTCCTCACCTGGGTCCAGCATTTCCTTGCCGTTGGGCAGCACGATGCGCTTGAACGCCACTCGGGCGGAGCCGGTGTGCGTGGGATTCCCGCTGATGGTCAGCCTGTCGCCAACGGAGACCGTCTTCTCGGTCCAGCCGTGTCTGGTGAGGCTCAGCAGGCCGGGCATTTCCACCGTCCAGGCGACATGCTTACCAGCCTTGTCCACGACATCGACGGTCATCATCGCGTGCGGGTTGACCAGCCTGAAATCGGTGAGGGTGCCCACGATCGTCACCGTCTTCGACCCATCGTAAACGGGAGAGAACGCGTGGTGGGCGGTTAGCACGCGGTCCGGTAGTGCGAACAGAAGGACCACGAGGAGCAGGGTGTGCCGCAGCGTCATGGCTGGTTTCCCTCCTTCTTGAATTCTGTCGGCCGCTCGCAACTGGTATACGGGAAGATTTGTTCATCCGGCGCCCAGACCCAAGCCTTCCTGAACTGCAGGGGTTGGCGCAGGTTCTGGGGATCCTCCATGGTCACGGTCAGTTCCAAGCGACTGCCGTCCGCGGTACGGGTGTAGCGTTCGACCGCGCGTAATTGGTCACCGTGCTTGAACCAAGTGGGGAAGATGCCCACGAGGTTGGCCGTCACCGCCGAAGTTTCGACGACCAGCGCGTCGCCCTCGTAGCGGCCTACCGAGTAGCCCATCGGGCTAGCCGGCTGACTGGCGGACCGACTGCGGTCGTCCAGGTAGATCGTCCGCCGGCCGTCCCATTCCGCGTATCTAATCTCAATCCCAGCGTCGTTCTGCCGAACTTCCATCTGGTGGGGCGCGAAGATTTGTCGCGCAAAGCCCCAAGGCTCACAGTGGAGGAATCCGGGATCGTCTGCCGGGTCCAGAGGGAAAGCTTTCGCCGCCTCCTGCGTTAATCGAGGGCGGATGTACTCCTCACGCTGATAGCGAGCGGCTTCCCGACTGAGCTCCTGGTACGACCGACTGTCGTTGGCCGGGTCGTCCAGGAGCGCGTTCAGCCGGGTGATGCCCTCATCGGTGCACGTCATGAAGCAGAAGTCGTCCACAGCCGTGGCAGGCGGGTCGCTCCACATGCCCGAGAGATCGGGGCGCGGCGCGCGATCGGTACGTTCCGCTGGCTCGTTGGCCTGGCCGCAGCCAATCATCAGGACGCAGACGGCCGCACTCCAGATCTGCAGCTTCACGCGTCTCTCCAGAGGACCCACAATACGTGTGTCAGGCGAGAGATCCTGCTTGTGTATGGGCACTCGGCCGCGGAGATTAGCACAACTCGGTTACACGGGGATTGGCGAAGGGCTACACGCTGTCGCAGACTAAGCGTGGCCCGGGCGTCACGACCCGATGACAGGAGCCGTGGGGTCGTGACGCCCGTTCCGCTCTAGGGCTGCACGCTGACGACGACCTGGAAGTCCCCGGAGTTGTTTCCCAGGTCACCGTCGTTGACGCCGAGGTACAGGCGGCCGGTGGCCGCCGCCCGCACGCTGTTCAGATCACCCACGAAGAAGACGGGCGAATTGCCGATGCGGGCGATCAGCGCCCCTTCCGCCTGGTTGGCCATCGGCGCTCCGGTGTCACGGCGGCGGCTCAGCGTCCCGTCGACGCCGGCGACCTCGTTCTCGGTTGGGCCGAGGCGAACCGTGCCACGGGCGTCAAAGCCAACGGTCTGGCCCGCGCGTACATCGATCCCGGTATCGGTCCAGCGCACGCGGCTTTCCACGCGAACCTCCCGCAACTGACCGCTGGTGCCGACCGCGCCCTGATCGGTAGCGGCGTTCCCCATCATTTCCGCGCGGGTCACGAGGTTGTCATTATTCACGTCGAGGCGATTGAACGCAGCCACGGTGCCGTTCCACTCGCGCGGCTCGATCCGGCCGTTGTTGTTGGCGTCGAGCGACTCAAATCGGACGTCCCGTGGCTGACCGCCCACTGCGACCCCGGCCTGCTCGTCCGCTGCGTTCCCAACCATTTCCGCGCGGCTCAGGACGTTGTCGTTGTTTGCGTCCAGACGATTGAACGCGGCCACGGTGCCGGTCCACTCGCGCGGCTCAATCCGGCCGTTGTTGTTCGCGTCCAGCGTCTCGAATCGCTCGACGCGGCGCACGGGACGATTCGCGGCCTGGCCGCCGCCCGCCGCTTCGATCTCCTCGCCAGACAGTACCCCGTCGTTGTTCCAGTCCTGGCTCTCAAACGCTTGCAGGTTGCCGCGCCACTCGGCTCGCGCGATCACCCCATCGTTGTTTCGGTCCATGACACGGAAGCGTGGCGCCATGCCGGTGTCCTGATTGCGGCTGACGGCCTGGCGGCCCGGAGCGCAATACTCGAGCCCACCCGATCCCGGTACCTCCCAATCCCCGAATCGCTGGCTGTAGTCCGGCGAATCGACGATCTGGTCAATCACCGCATCCACCCCCCGTCGGGTCGCCTGCATCGCCAGCGTGCGCGACGTATTCACGTCGGCCTGAGTCGTGAGGATGTGGCGATAGAACGTGCCGACCGCTCGCGAGTACGGAGTGTCTTCGCCTGATTCCTCTCTCCAGAACCGGATGACATGTTCATCGGACTTCGCGATCTCACGAACGAGATCCCGGACGGTGCGGCCACTTTGCAGCTGCTGCACCCAGTAGGTGCTCCGCCCGTCGGCCGGGCGCTCGAGCATGTGCCGGTACAGCTCGTTGACGACCGCTCGCGCGTCCGTCGTGCAGGGTTGCTGCGCGGCGGCGAGCGCGGGTGCGGCGAATATCAGCGCAAGAACGAAGATCGTTGCGCGGGACATAAGGTCTCCTCCTGCCGTGTACGCGTATCAGCTTCCGTACCCGGTGGCTGTTGAGCTATGAGCTTTCTGCGGATCAGCTATGCAGCGTGCAGGTCGGTGCCCATCCGTTTACGTTCCCGGTCAATCTGCTAGGCGTTGCGACCCGGGAAAACGCCCCGAGCGCCATCGAGGCAGCCACGGGAGGACGCGGCCACCGACGACCATGGTAAACACCGTCAGATGATAGGAACGATTGGCGTTCTTTTCGGAAGATCCGTCATACGACCGCACCATCCTTCCCCGCTCGGCGCGAGAGGCACCGCAGCCGTCGGCGGGCCGTCCAAATCGACTATTCTGGTCTCGTGTCTGTCCATCATTCGCGATCATTCCGAGTGCTTCTGCTGTGCGGTGTCGGCCTCTGGATGGCCGCATGCAGTCCATCGTCCGGCGACGGCAATGTGCCTGCAGGCGCGAAAAGCTCGGGAGGCAGGCACGCCTTTATCGAAACCGACAAGGGCGCCATCGAGATTGAGTTCTTCGCGGCTGATGCGCCGATGGCGGTCGAGAATTTCCGTCTCCTCGCCGAGCACGGCTACTACGACGGCCTGACGTTCCATCGCATCGTGAAGGGGTTCATGATCCAGGGCGGCGATCCGTCAGGGGACGGCACTGGCGGAGCGAGCGCGTGGGGAGGGACCTTTGCGGACGAGATCAACGCGAGCTCGCAGCTCTATCAGGATGGGTACCGGCGGGGCGTCGTCGCGATGGCGAATGCAGGGCCGAACACCAACGGGAGCCAGTTCTTCATCATGCACGCCGACTATCCGCTGCCGCCGAACTACGTCATCTTCGCGAGGGTCATCTCGGGGCTGGAGGTCGTCGATGCGCTAGCCGACACACCGACCACCTCGGGGCCGGGCGGCGAGCCGAGCCAGCCTCTCACGCCGCCAGTCATCAAGAAGGTGACGA
>Ga0190265_10003470_pt1 | contig 10751 bp, 11 predicted proteins | sample Popmic124T_FD_133135 | JGI IMG/M metagenome (GOLD analysis project Ga0190265, IMG submission 133135) | Populus adjacent soil microbial communities from riparian zone of Indian Creek, Utah, USA - 124 T | ecosystem: Environmental > Terrestrial > Soil > Riparian zone | place: USA: Utah | collected...
AGAATCATGTCGTCAACGCTGAATCCTTCGCGAACTTCGACCCCCGCATCGGTTGCGGCGTCGACGAGCAGATGGTCCAGCACCGTCCGACGAGGTCCGTACGAGAGTGGTTCGTCCTCGTGTCCTGGTGCCCCAGAGAGCATGAACGGACCGAAGTCGAAGGAGTACGTATCGATCGGCGGGCATCCCGATGCCACCAGCTGGTCGAGCAGGCCCCAGCGCCGCAGTGCCGCCACGCCCGGCGGGTGAACGAGATGGGTCGAGATGGTGTCGCTCGGAAAGAGCGCTCGGTCAACGATGAGGACCCTGTAGCCCTTTCTTGCGAGGAGCATTCCCGTGGGGGATCCCGCACAGCGCGCGCCCACCACAATTGCGTCGTACTGGTTCATGACCGTCCTCCCTCTGCCTGGTGATGCACAAGCATGAGGGCCGAAAGGGCGTGAAGTATCGGGGAATTCCCCTATCTACTGGCTTGTCTTTTCCCTGGTGACATAGGCGGCAGCCTCAGCCCGATTTCGCAGGCCCAGCTTCGTGAGCACGTTGCCCACGTGGTGCTCAACCGTTTTCCGGGTGATGTAGAGACGCTCGCCGATCTCGGGATTGGACAATCCGGCTCCGATCAACTCCAGGACCTCGCTCTCGCGCTTCGTAAGCGCGCCTCTGCCTTTGGGGCCTGTTCTGACGGGGGCGCCGAGCGATCGGAGCAGGGCCGCGGCGGCGTCTGCATGCCGCGCCGCCTCCAGCCGCTCGAACTCGTCGAGCGCGGCCTTGGCTTCAGCCACGGCGACTTCAGGCGATGTCGTCGACAGAGCCCTAGCCATCTCCAGCCTTGTGCGGGCGACTTCCATCGGCAACTGTGCTCGTGCGAAACCATCGAGCGCCTCATGCAAGCAGGCACGCGCATCACCCGTGTTGCTCGCGATGCAGACCTTGCCTTGGGCCAGCGCGGAAGCAGCCTTCAGATAAGGCACGCGCTGTTCCTCGGCGATGCGGTCGAGTCGCTGGGCTACCCGAGCAGCGTCGTCGGTTCTTCCTTCCTCCAGATGGACGTCGACGAGCAGCGCGAGCAGCGGCCCCACCATGGTCGATTCGCCCACCGACGGAATGTCGTCACCGGTACTTTCGGTGGCTCGTTCGAGAAGATCCCGCGCAAGAGCCACCTCACCTTGGGCGAGATAAAGGGCGGCGACGGTGCGAACAGCATCCGGGTGCTGCTCAAGTCCATCGAGGAGTTGAACCGCCTCCTCGAGTCGACCCTGACGGACCCGCAATTCAGCGATCCGAATAAGTCCCGCGGATCGCCTCTCCGACATACCGCGATCGAAGTGTCCGATGGCCGCTTTCAACTCCGTTTCCGCTTCGTTCCAGCGCCCAGCAGCTGTGAGGATGCCCCCATAGTGAGCCCGGCAGAAGGCGGCGACAACGTTCCTACGTTTGATTAGATCGGCCGCCGCGCGCATCCATTGTTCCGCGCGCGGAACATCGTTGATCAACTCGCAGGCCCAAAAGAAACCGCAGAAGATCCCGTCGACAACGCTGAGGTCGGTCGACTCCCCGGCGCAAACGGCTGCAAGCGCCTCGTCGATGAGGACCATTCCCTCTTCGGCGCGATCGGTCATAACGAATAACCCGCCAAGGTATGCGAGCGCCTCGAACTCGAGATCGGGATCGTGGAAGCGGCGGCCGAGAGCGATCGCATCGCGAAGCAGTTCCTCACGCGCGTTGGCGTCCGGTTCTGAGAATGACCTGAGTATCAGCACCCAGCCGGCCTCCGGCCGCTCCTCGCCAGCTTCATCGAGAATGGATAGCGCCCGAGCGAACCATCCGCTCTGTACCGCCCAGTCGCCGAAGACGTTGCCTGTGATCCATGCCAGCGCGCGCGCCGCTCTGCCCGCGGCCAGGTTGTCGCGCTCCTCGCGGTATCCGGCGTATGCCCGTTCGTAGTGGGTCGCTGAGGCCGTGTAGTCGCGCTGGAAGTAGAGGGCTTGGGCTAGACCTTCGAGCACCTCCCCCGAGCTGGCCTCGGCGAGCGCAGACTCGAAAGCGCGGCGCGCGGTGGCAGCGTCACCCTCACGGAGCGCCGCCCAACCCTGTTCGATCAGGAGCGAGCTCACACGAGGATCATGGCACGGGGGCCGGCCTCAGTCCGACGTCTCGGTGTTGTAGGTCAGTCGCCAGGCTCGTTCTCCGTCTTCCCATGTCTGCGTCGGTTCCATGCCGATGGCGGCGGCGACCCGATTCGACGCGATATGGTCGGGATGGATGTGGGCCCTGACCTCCACCACCCCCCTGTCGCCAAGAAAGCTCGTCAGAGCGCGCGCCGATTCCGACGCGTAGCCTTGCCCCTGCGCCTCGGTCCCGAGAACCCATGCGATGAGAGCCTTGGGAGGAGACTCCTCTATTGTTGCCTGCAGCGTTCCAAGCACCTTTTCGGTATTACGGTCACGGATCACCCAGTTGAGCCAGAGCTCCTCGCCGTCCGGCGAGCGCCGGTTAGCGAGCAATCGGTAGCGACGTTGGAGTTCTCCGAGCTTCGGCGGCGCTCCTCCCATGAACCGGTAGAGCGAGGGATCGCTCAGGACGACCACGAGCTCGTCGGCGTCCTCAGGCGCCAGCGGCGACAACCGCAGGCGCTCCGACTTCAGCGGAGGGTTCCATTCCCGATCCACGACCGATTGTCTTCGCTTGCGCGCGGCTTTCATGCCTGTCCAATCCTCGCGAACAAGTCACCCAACGTCAGGTTGTCATCATCGCTCAGGGGGCGGTGCAGAACTCCGGCATCCACTGACTCGAGAATCACACAAGATTCGTATCAAGCGTTTGCCGACGTGGGCCGATGAATAGAACTAGCGACAGATTGGCGAAACGGCAAACCCGTCGTGAGGCGGGGACGCAAAGCCACGGGGCCCACATGGGTCAGCCGGGCCACCGAACCAGGGAGCTACGTGCACAAAGACACGGACCGGGGAGTCACCTCACCCGGCGGCGACAATCCGGTGCAGACCCCGATCGTTGCGCGCCAGGGATGGCTGACCATCACCGGGACGCTCAAGTTGGCACTCGCCGTTGTGCTAGTTGTCTTCGTGGGCTTCATGTTTGCCTCCTATCTGAGCGTCCATTCCATTGATGAGTCATTCAGCCAGGTGGTCGAGGTTGATCGCCCTAGCCTCGAGGCCGCGTCGCAGATAGACGACGCTGCGGATGACGCCATGATCATCTTTCTCGAGTCTCTGGTGATTGACGACGAAGTTTCGTCGGTGCCTGCCGAAACCGCGTTCGACACGTCCATGGGTGACTATCGGGCGCTTGTACGCGACGTGTCTCAAGACCAACTCGGCAATTCGGCAACGCATCTGTTTGGACGGTTGAAGGAATTGGGCGGCGACCTCGTCGCTGCGGACCAGCTCCGCCGAACCACGTTCATCGACCTGCAGGCGAGTTTCGAAGCAATGGACGACCAAGTTGGAGAAACTCCTTACCTGGCCCACCTCGAGGGCGATGTTGAAGAGAACGCACGGATGTCGAGCAACTACAGCGCCAACCCGTCGGCCGCCAACAAGGCAGAAACCCTAGAGGAACTCACCGAGTGGTTCGTCGAGCTCCGAAAGACCCGCAGTTCGCTAGACCTCCCGTCAGAGATTGCCGGGATCAAGGACATGCAGGCCGACGTAAGAGAATTTGAGAAGAGTGCGAATCTGATTATTGAGCTAACCGAGAGTTCGGCCGCGACCCTTCCGAGGTTCCTGGGCATTAGCGCCGAGCTTGACGAGGTCCTCGAGAGTGGGATCTACAACCAAGCCCGCGCCAGCCTTGCCCGTCGAAGCGAAGACGCCACTCGAAGAGTCGAGTCATCCAAGTTGGTCTTGATAGTGAGCTTGGTGCTTGGCGTATTCCTCGGCCTCGGCGGAATGGTTTGGGTACGCCGTCGCATTACGCATCCGGTCCGCCGGCTGATGTCTCAGATCCGCCGACAGGGCGAGCCTGATGCAACCAATGCGGCAGATCTCGATCAGAGCGGCGAATTCGGCGTTCTTGCGCGCGCTCTCGCCCACGCGGAGTCACAACGAGCTGGTCTCGAAGAGGAGCTTCGAAGACAAGCATTGGAGGACCCGCTAACCGGTCTCGCCAACAGAACATTGTTCAAGAATCGAGTGGAGCACGCACTCAGCCGCCGTCGGGAGGATGGCAAGGGGCTCGCGGTTGCGTTCTTGGACCTGGATGACTTCAAGACCGTCAACGACAGTCTCGGTCACGCGGCCGGGGACGACCTACTGGTTGCGGTCGCGCAACGTGTCAAGGAGAGCGTTAGGACTTCCGATACCACCGCTCGACTCGGGGGGGACGAGTTCGCTGTTCTGCTGGACGACATCGAGGATGTCGCGGTGCCGGCTCATCGTATCTTGCAGTCGCTTGCAAGGCCGATCGAGCTAGAGGGTAAGCCCGTGGTCGTGAATGGCAGCGTGGGCATCGCGCTACACGAACCCGGTCAGACGGCAGCCGACCTATTGAGAAACGCGGATGTCGCGATGTACAAGGCTAAGGGCGAGGGCAAGGGAGCCTTCAAGGCTTTCGATGACTCCATGCACGGGGAGGCAAGTGAGAGGTTCGACCTGAAGAACGAATTGCTCACAGCCATCACGCATGGCGATTTCAGGCTTCACTATCAGCCCATCATGGATCTGACGACGGGGCGCAGGAAGGCCGTAGAGGCGCTGATTCGGTGGGAGCATCCACTCCGAGGCACGGTGAGCCCGGGTAGCTTCATCCCTCTCGCCGAGGAGACCGGGGCGATCGTTCCAATCGGAAGATGGGTCCTTAAGACTGCTTGCGCGCAGGTTGCAGAATGGCGCCGAGACCCTGAATCGAGCGACCTGCGCCTGTGCGTGAATGTGTCTCCGAGTCAGTTGGGTGATTCGACCCTCGTCTCGGAGGTCTCGCGAGCGCTGAGTCAGTCAGGGTTGCCGGCAGAGGCCCTTGTATTGGAGATCACTGAGAGTGCGTTCCTGCTCAGCGACGAACGACTCGTCGCGTGCATCGAGGAGCTCGCCGCTCTCGGCGTGGTCATCGCATTGGACGACTTTGGTTCGGGCTACTCATCGCTGGGGTATCTAAGCAAGCTGCCGATCGGGATCTTGAAGATCGACCTCTCGTTCGTCAGCAGAATCGATCAGGGACCAGAAGAGGCCGCGGTGGCGCAGGCCATCATCATGTTGGGGAACACCCTTGGAATGGAGATCGTCGCCGAAGGCATCGAGACTCCGGGGCAGCTGGCTGAACTGCGACGTCGCGGTTGTGCCCTGGGCCAGGGCTACCTGCTGGGACGTCCGGCACCTCCCCAGGAGTCCCTCCTCCTCGTTCCTGCAATCGCTTAGACGACCGAAGCGAGGTGGCCATCCTCCGACCTGTCTAGGCCTTGGGATCAAGGAGGGTGCCGACAGCCCCATTGTGTGGAAATCCTGGTATGCCAGATGCGCTCGGCGATGACTTTCGGGTCGCCGGCTCGTCTATAAAACGTGTGCCTGATCCGGGGGCACGTGCGATCTAGGAGAGGAGCCACTCATGCTGGCAAACGCCAAAGCATTCAACGGTTTTGCCGTGGACGACTTGGTGAAGGCCCAAGAGTTCTACGGCGAGACGCTAGGCCTGAAGGTGTCAGCGCAGGACGGGAACCACCTTCTGTCACTGCATCTCGCGGGGGACCGGGACACACTGGTCTACGAGAAGCCGGACTTCGAGCCGGCCACTTACACGATCCTGAATTTCACTGTGGACGATGTCGACGAGATCGTCGATGGACTGGCTGCACGTGGAGTTGAATTCGAGAAGTACGAAGGCTTCGAGCAGGACGAGAAGGGCATCGCTCGAGGCAACGGGCCGGACATCGCCTGGTTCAAGGACCCCGCCGGCAACATCCTGTCGGTGCTCTCGGACGACTAAGCAGATTTCCCGCCAAGTAAATAGGGCAGCAACTTGTTGGCTACTTTTCGCGAGCGTCGCTTGACAGCGTGCGTCACCCGGCGCACCATCACCCTCACATCAGCGCGCAACCGGGGGTGGCAACCATCGACTACTTCCTGAAGATTGACGGAATCCCGGGTGAGAGCCAGGACATCAAACACAAGGGAGAAATCGAGGTAGGGACCTGGTCCTGGGGGGAAACGGCCGCAGTGCCCACTGCACCCGGAGCTGGGGGCGGCGCGGGCAAAGTCACCATCCAGCCCTTCACTTTCTCGTCAGGAATCTCGAAGGCGAGTCCTCTTCTCATGAAGGCATGCGCCTCTGGACAACACGTCAAAAACGCTTTGTTCACCGCCCGACGTGGAGGTCAGACGCAAGTCGAGTTCCTCACCATTGCGCTCGGGGACGTCGTCGTGACGTCTTATCAAACAGGCGGAGGTGAGGATGGAAGCGCTCCACTCGAATCCATTTCGTTCAATTTCCGCACGATCCGAGTGGAGTACAGAGAGACGAAGCCCGATGGAACCGTCGGGACCCCTGTCGTCTTCGCTTGGGATCTCGCGAAGGGCGCGGGTTTCTAGAGGCCGTTGCTCAATCAGCCGCTGTTGTCATCCGGTCTCCGGGCAAGCACATGGTAGTAGCCGTAGCTGCCGTGATCGCTGTGGCCATCCTGGACCACCCGTAATCCTGCCTCGTCGACCCAGGCAACAACCTGCGGTACAGGCGGGTAGAAGTGGTATCCACCGCGGTACACATTCTCGCCCTGCACGACCGGCAGGCCCCGTGCCGTTGCATCGGCAAATGCCTTCCCGAGTTCCTGTTCGCTAACGAGCTCTACCGTCATATACAAGTGGCCTCCAGGCCTCAGTGCTCTTCGTAGGTTTGCCATCACCAAAGGCCAGTCCTCGGGAAAGACGAACTCCATTGCGTCCACGCACATCACCGCATCGAATTGCGCGTCCTTGTCCAACTGCTGCAGTCCGAGCTTCTCCGTCTCGACCTCGGGAAATCTCGCACGAGCTCGCGCCAGCATTCCACCGGATTGATCGATACCGACGACCTGCCGTCCCGAAGCAAGAATCATGCCGAAGTAACTGCCGGTTCCACAGGCAGCATCCAGAACTCGTCCGCTCGGCGGAGACAATTCAATCAGTCGAGTGACAAATTGGTGGTGTGTAGAGCTAATCTCCTCGGCCTCGACATAGGTGGTGTCGTCCTGCTTGTCGTAGCCTTCTTCGACCGTCAGACGTTGCTTGGACAACCACTCGGATCGCTTCACACAGTTCTCCCTAATCGGTGGGGGCCGACGCGCTTACGAGAAGACGCTGAAGCAAACCTTCCTCTACTGCAGCGATCATTTCTCGTCGTCCCCTCTGGCGGTCGTCGAATTCATCGCGGAGTACAGGCCTCAGCTCGCGCTCGCGGGCAGCAAAGGCATCGAACCATGCCTGCGCGGTCGCGGTGAAGTCCTCCGTTACGTCGCTGATCTCGATTGCTTCGAAGCCGGCGGTCTCCATCAGAGCACCGATTGGGCGTGTGCTGCTCCCCGCACGTGGTCCCATTCGTGCCGCCCGTCGATGCTGCGATCTGGACAGATCCTCCGCAACCACGATGGTCGCGTAAGCGATCCGCCCTCCCGGCTTCAAGAGTCGTCTGCAGGCTCTCAGCACGGAGAGCTTGGGGCGCAGTCAGCAAATGAGATCCACGTGGACTATTGCATCGAACGAGCTTTCGGCGAACGGAAAGTACTGCGCCGAAGCGGCAACCGCGCCCAACGACCTCAGTCTTTCCGCCTTCGCTCGGCTCGAAGCAACCTCGAGTCCTTCCGTGGGAAGGTCCGTGACGACGACCTCGCATCCCGTTCGTTGTGCGAGATAGAGACCCGGCCATCCGCAGCCGGAGCCAACGTCGAGCAGCCTGCTGGTCGCGACGAGCTCGAGCCGGCGGCGAAGTTCCTCTGCCTGGAGAACGGTGGTGAATCCGTTCGCTCCCCACACGTCGCCGATCACCTCTCGCTCAGCTCCATCGACCACCGTTGCCGAAGCACGCACCCGGTAGCGTTCGGCGTAGTCTGAGCGGGTTTTTCGCTCTTGCTTGCTAGCATTCATTTCGTACAAACTCTCCCCGAATAGAGACCTGCAACCCTAATCAGGCAAACCCCTCCTGTCCCCCTTTCGAGAATCAGTTTTGAGCGAGCCGATCCCAGGACCGACAACACCTCATGTTTGTTGACTGCTAGCGTGGGCACGCCCTCTGAGGGGGAATTCCACATCTAGTTGCTGAGAGGTGAGCGGCCATGCGAGCGATGGTCATCGAGACGTTTGGTGGACCGGAGGTCTTCTCCGAGCAAGAGATCGCCCGACCAGAACCTGGCGCGAGGGAATTGTTGGTCAAGGTCGTGGCATCGGGCACCAACCCCGTCGATGCAAAGCTGCGTGCCAATGGATCGGCGCGCGGCGTTACTCTCCCCGCCGTCCTCGGCGCCGATGCGTCGGGCGTTGTGGAGGAAATCGGTCCGGGGTGCAGAGATTTTTCGGTGGGAGACGAGGTCTACTACACACCGGAACTCGCGAGCCCCCACCCTGGAACGTATGCGGAGTACCACGTCATCGACGAAGCGATCGTTGCGCACAAGCCCGCCGGTCTGAGCCATGTAGAGGCAGCTGCCGTCCCGCTGGCGGGGGGCACGGCTTGGCAGATGTTGATCGATCGAATGCATCTTGCTCCGGCCGAGACGGTCCTCATTCATGGAGGTGCTGGAGGGGTCGGCTCCTTCGCGGTGCAGATAGCCAAGGCGGCCGGAACGCGGGTGCTTGCGACTGCATCATCGGAGAACCAGGATCTTCTTAAGGAGCTCGGTGCGGATCTCGCCATCGACTACAAGTCCAACGATCCCATCGAGGTCGCGCTCGACGTGACGAACGGCGACGGGGTTGATGCGGTATTGGACACAGTGGGGGGCGACATCGTCGAACGAAGTCTGGGGGCCACTCGCAAGTTTGGAAGGCTCGGCACCATTCTCGGTCCAAGAGGGGACCTGACTGCGTTGTATCAGCGAAGCCAGACCCTCCACGGCATGATGATGACTCGCAATCGCAGACAACTGGTCCAACTGGGGGAATTGATAGAGCGAGGTCAGCTCAGGCCGATCATCGACCAGGTCCTTCCGCTCGAGCAGGTCGGCAAAGCTCACGCGCGGCTCGACTCGGGGCACGGACGCGGAAAGATCGTCCTTAGCGTGACCGAGGACCGTAGATCATCCGCTTAAGCCGAATGACCCGGCTTTCATTGTTGGACCGGCGCAGCCTAATCCGGTAAGCCGTCTGTTCTTGTGTCTGGAAGGACGAATTCACGGTGAGTCGATAATCTCCGGGGGTGCGATATTGCATCGCCGGAGGAGGGTAGCCCCCGTGAAGGCAGTGGATCGTGACTAGCGCACCGAAGCGCCCTTCGGTTGCCCTGGTTCGCCATGGCGAGACTGACTGGAGCAAGACGCATCGTCATACTGGACGGACCGACGTACTCCTCACGGAAACCGGCCGGGCCCAGGCGCGTTCTCTCGGCGACCTGCTGGAGGAGTGGCACGACACACGCGTGCTCACTAGTCCGCTGCGCCGCGCCGTGGAGACCTGTCGCCTCGCCGGCTTCGAAGGTGCGTACGAGATCGTCGATGACCTGAGGGAATGGGACTACGGCGTATACGAGGGCCGGACGACCATCGACATTCGGTCGGAGATCCCTGACTGGAGCGTCTGGACCCATCCTGTAGCCGGAGGGGAGTCGGCCGAAGATGTGGCGGAACGCGCAGACCGTGTGATCGAGCAGATCAGAGGCGACGATCGGGATGTGGTCGTGTTCGCGCATGGGCATCTCTTGCGGATCCTCGCAGCGCGCTGGTGCGGGCTCACGCCGCACCACGGACGGTACCTCGGGCTGGACACAGGGACCCTCTCCGTGCTGGGCTACGAACGCGAGACTGCGGTGGTCCGGATGTGGAACGCATCAAGCTCGCCGCCAGCGCCGTAGTAAAGGCGCCGATCGTTAGGACCTGCAATCAGGTTCGACCCAAGCGCACCCTTCTCGCGAGATGCCGTCACGCACTATCGTGATCTCGCCGGTCGTGAAGTCAGTCGTTGCGTATACCTTCCCCTGACCGTGGAACCGCGCGTAGGCACCGGTGCCACCAACGATTTTCCAGCTACCTTCAACCCTGGCGCGCTCCTGTGGTGGGAATGGCCGGAGGTGTGCGTTGGTCTCGATCGTGATCGTTCCGTCAGAACCTGTTAGCACGTGGGTCCCCGACAGCTTTCCATGATTGCCGTCCGGGACTAGTGTGAAGGTGGCGGTCGCAGATCCAGCGTCACTTAATGCGCTGGCCCCAACCCATGAACCTGCTGCGGTGTCCGAACTGGTGAGCTGCAACCTCTCGGAAATCATGATTGCCTTCCCGCCGGCTGCGCTCGAAGCCGGCACAACGATGGCTACAGCACCGAGCACGATTGCGGCAACTGCAACGCTAAGGCGCTTGAGCATCTCTGTCCCTTCCTTGGTGCGACCGTGATTCGCTCTCACCAAAGGGACTAACGACTGACGCCCAGGGTTGCCTGGATGGTGCAGCGGACATGTGCGCGTCTCGTAAGACTCACCTGTTGCTTCGAGCTCTTTCGCTACTCCAGTACGCGTCGCGCCATGAAGGGTGGTTCACGACCGGCCAGTAGCCAGCCACAAACGGCAGCCGCCACAGGGATGCCGACGATGATGACGATTAGGTGGGGGACAGGAATCTTCCATAT
>Ga0190265_10003471_pt1 | contig 10750 bp, 8 predicted proteins | sample Popmic124T_FD_133135 | JGI IMG/M metagenome (GOLD analysis project Ga0190265, IMG submission 133135) | Populus adjacent soil microbial communities from riparian zone of Indian Creek, Utah, USA - 124 T | ecosystem: Environmental > Terrestrial > Soil > Riparian zone | place: USA: Utah | collected...
AGCTAAAGGCGAAAGAAAGGTGCTGGTAAGCGTCGGTGTTCAGCTGGGTGGGTAGCCTGTTGAGGTCTCTAAGGATCGGGAAGCTGAGCAGACCGAGAAACGCCCCGAGTAGGACAAGACAGAACCGTTCGTCCTTCAGAAGGTCAGAGATAGAGATCCGAGCGCGAGCGATCGCTGCCATCACCTGACGTATCCGAGCTTTAGATCACGGCCGTTATACACTGCCTGCATGTTGCCCTCATACACGCCGCGGTTTAAGCACTCTACCAGCCCTCATGCGTAGCATGGACGCCAAGGACGATGCAGGCGCCTGCCTGGTCCTTCGCGGCTCACTGAGGCTTCGGCGGACCGAACGTCCGCGCGAGACGATCCTGCACCGCCGCGATGGCTGTCGTGACGCTAACTGGCACACTATCCACGACGTGCTCGATGCCCTTGAACCAGAGATCGCTGCCGTCATCCCGGCGCCGCCACGCCAATTGCGGATCGGCATTGTGATAGACGAGCCAGGTGCGGGCACCGACCGCGCCGGCCAATTCCTTCGTCATGCTGTGGGCGGAGATGACGAGGTCGAGCTCCGCCATTAGCGCCGCGAGATCATCCAAGTCGTTCGTAACGTCAAAATCAATCCAGCCGTGAAGCGGCGTCCCTTGCGCAGCGGCGAGATCGAGCTCGACCGCATTGGCCCCGTGCTGCAGATTGACAAAGGTAAGCCCGGGAATCGCGAGTGCCGGAAGCCAGTCGCCAAGCGTGGCGTAGCGCGTCATCCTTTCCGGATGCTGCCCGAGGGTGGTCCAGGACAATCCTATCTTGGGGCCAGACCCAAGCGCCTCAAGACGGCTCTGCCATTTCCGCCGTAAGCTCGGGTTTGCCTTAAGCGGAGGGTCCAGTGCCTCGAACGAGGCTATGTCAGTCCGGTACTGTCCGAGAAGATCGGCGGCGACGATGCACTGTTTGGAGGCGGCGAGGGCCGCCCTGCCGCGTCCATCGAGGAGAGACCCAGCCTGTTTCTGTGGGACGGAGAGCCGGTGGACGGGCACGAAACGCGCGGCCGGGAAGGACCGCTCGAAGAGCGCCAGTAACTGCGGATGGCATGCGATCACCGCGCCGGGCGCATCCCTGAGGAGGTCTGGGTAGCAGGTGGCAAACTTGATCTCGTCACCCAACCCCTGTTCGGCGATGACGAATGGAATATCTGAGAATTCCCCGCCAGGGGCCCACAGCGACACATGTGGGGGCAGCGTGAGACGCGACTTCCGCTTGCGGAACTGTGCGAGCAGACATGCTTCAGCCAGGCGCTTCATCGTGAGCAACGCCCAGTATCGCTCCTCCCAATAGGCTTCCGGCGACCCCGCGGCGTGCTGCGCCCGCTCGAACCGGTCAAGCGCTTCCGCGAACCGACCGCTATCACTTAGGATCCGGCCGTGCTCGGCGAGCACGCTCGCATCGTCCGCAACCGCGCCTTTCGCCTGGGCCAAGAGGCCCCATGCCTCGTCGCTGCGCCCCTGCAAACGCAAAACTCGGGCGGCACTTGCCAACGCCCAGCCCTCTCCGCGCTCCAGAGCCGGTTGCGACAGTACAAGTGCCTCGTCCAGGCTACGCATGAGGATGAGTTGGCGGACGACCTCTGATCGCAGGTCTGGATCGACTTCGAGCGCCTTGCGATAGGCAGCCCGTGCTGCGTCGAAATGCCCGGCCAACCATTCGTGGTTGCCGTACCGGAACCAGATCTCGGCCTCGTCCGGTCTAACGGCAAGATAGCCCCGATAGAGCGAGCGCTTGACTGTGCTCGCCACGTCCGCCGGCAGACTATCGAGAATTCGCCTCAACATCAGACAACCTTCAGTTGAAAGCCCCTAATGGCCTGGCCATTCAGCCTTACTCATTGGCTCTGACACATGAACGCATGAGGACTTTACGAGCGACCGTAGGTCGCCGAAAATCCCTGAGGCCCATAATCTAGATTGGGCTTCGATCGAAAAATGACTTTCCCAGGCTAAGAAGGAGAAATTTTGCACAAATACCATCAGCTGTCCCGGGACGCTCCAGAGCTAGTCATCATCGCCGGGTTATCTGGTAGCGGCAAATCCGCTTTTCTCAAGCAGATCAAGTCAGACCTTTTACCCGAGGGGGTGGTTCTTCCTGACGGCGTGCAGGACTGGCCTGTTGTCGGTTCGTCGCGGCCGGTCTACCCGCCAGGCGCGCCAGGCTTTATCCTTCATTACGACATGAATGGCCGCGGTCTATGGGATGGCGCCGACTACCGCGATGATCCGGCGCTGGTCTTCGTTCCCTGGGCAAGCGCCTTGACCGTCATCAATCTTCGTCCCTCGCCTAGCCAGCTGACCAGACAATTGACGGAGCGCGAAAATGCCAAAATTGCAAAGCGTAAGCGCGAGCAAAGCCGGTTGATCTGGCGATTGTCGGCCCCGGCCATCCGAGTAGCGGACCATATTCTTCCTCGACGCCTCACGAAAGCGATCCGCCGACGCACACCGTTCCGGAAAACTCCGGAAGGATTACAGAAGAAACTCCGCCTCTATGAGCAGCCTGGCTGGCTTGAGGACATTTATGCCCGATGGGCAGGCTATCTCGATTCCGTCGCACAAACCGGCAAGCCTGTGCGTCAGATCTTTATAGAGCCTGATGAAGAATCATTTCGCTGGCGACTGACGTCACTATAGCGCCAGGTCTCTGGGCAGCTTGCCAAGAGGGGCTTGGCGCGCCAGTCTGCGCCTCTTGCCCCATGAATGGCCTGATCGGTTACAGTCTCGCTCACGCGTGAGCGAACAGGACTGAAAAAGCAGGCTCTTGATTATGCTTGATGCCTCCGAATGATCGGGCTAATCCACGGGACTTATTGGGGAAACGGAACTGATGGGGCGGGGGAATACCCGGGTCTGCCAAGTTCAGGAATGATGTCGGTGGGGTCAGACAACCATTCGTCCAAGCAATCCCGCCCGTCGGCCAAGAGCCTTTCGAAACTGCTCCGCCGTGTGCGAAAGGTCTCGGCCCGTCAGGTCACGGATCGGCTGCCTGTCATAAGCCGGCAGTTGCAGCGCGTCCGCTACCGCAATTGGGTCCGCGACAACGCCGAGGAAGGACAAGCGGCTGGGTCAGGATTGGCACGCCCCGACTTTCTCATCATCGGTGCGCCAAAATGTGGCACGTCATGGCTGATGGGCGGTCTCGGCCAGCACCCGAATGTCATCATGCTACCTGAAGAGATCGAGTACTTCTCGCTACACCTCGACTATCCCTTCGCTTGGTATGCTGAGCACTTCGCGCGGCAGCGTGACGCGCTGAAGGCCGAGAAGCGGACGCCTTATCTTCTCGGCGAGAAAAGTGCGCGCTATTGCGCGATGCCGATCGAGAACATCGAGCACGTGCGCGAGGCACTGCCCGACGTCAAGCTGATCCTCATGACGCGCGATCCCGTCTCTCGCCACTGGGCACACGCCAAGAAGTTTTTTGCCAAACGTAAGCTATTCAATTCGGACCAGGCGGTGCTCACCATGAAGCGGCGGAAGCTGTTCACCTTCTTAGAGACCATGCGCCCCCTCGGCGCGTTCTCCAACATCATCGCCAATTGGACCTCGGTCTTTCCGAAGGAGCGCCTGCTGGTGTTGTCTCAGGAGAAGGCCTTGACCTCCCCACAAGATATCTTGGACGCGGTCCGCGAGCATCTCGGTCTTGCGACGAATTTCGATCCCGGGTCGCTTGCTTTCATGACTCGTCGGCGCAATCGGGGACCCAACGTCCCCATGCCGGACGACATTGCCGAGTTCCTCGAAGAGATGTTTGCCGGTGAGCGGCAGTGGCTGCGGGACTTCTACGGCGATAGGCTCTTCGTCCGTTCTCCCGATCGAGGACTTAGCGCGTGAAAATCCTCTTTCTTTTGCGCCACGCTCTCTATCTGCGCAATTTCGAAAGCACCGTGCGGAGTCTTGCCGAGCAAGACCACGAGATCACGCTCATGTTCTCACCCCTGGCGCGGCAGGTCGACAACACCCTGGCCGTTGCGCTTGCGCGCGAATACCCGAACGTCAAGGAGCACCCCATCGCGCCCCGAACCGGGTGGTGGTGGCCGGCCAGCGACGGCGCACGCGTGTTGCGCGATTACCTGCGGTATTTGGAGCCTGAGTATAAAGATGCGCCCGCCCTGGTGGAACGCGGCGCCCGGAGGTTTCCACCCGCCATACGGTGGATCTTCGATCACGTGCCGGGGATGAAAAGCCGGCCCGTGCGCACGCTGCTGCGGCGGGCCCTAATGCTTCTCGACCGCGCCATACCCCCGGATCCTGGTGTGGTCGAGGCCCTGCGGCAATGGGCGCCCGACATCATCTTGGTCACGCCGATTGTCGATTTCAGCTACGGCCAGACCGAATATGTGAAGGCGGCGCGCTTGCTCGGCATCCCCACCGTTCTCGCCGTGGCGAGCTGGGACAATCTCACCAATAAGGGCTTGATCCAGATCAGGCCCGACCGCGTGCTCCTTTGGAATGCCATTCAGGAGCGCGAGGCCGTTACCATGCATGGCATCCCGGCCGAGCGCATATATAAGACAGGCGCGCAACTCTACGACCATTGGTTCGAGATGTCGCCTTCGGTCGACTATCCCACATTTTGCTCCCGCGTTGGCGGCCTAGATCCGGCAAAGCCCACCATTCTCTATCTTTGCTCCTCGAGCTTCGTCTGCAAAGAGGAGGTTCCGTTCGTCGAGGAGTGGCTCGGAAGGCTCCGCCAGTCGAGCGATCCTACGGTCCGCGAAGCCAATGTTGTGGTGCGGCCTCATCCACAGCACAGCGAGCAGTGGCGGGGCGTCTCGCTTGACCGCTTCGGTCGGGCCGTGGTGTGGCCCGGAGAGGGCGCCGCCCCCCTCGATGAAGACCGCAAGCACAGCTATTTCGACAGCCTCTATCACTCAGGCGCCGTCGTCGGCGTCAACACCAGCGGGTTTATCGAGGCCGGCATTGTCGGCAAGCGGACGTTTACCCTCGCCACGCATCATTTTCGCTCGACACAGGAAGGCACTTTGCACTTCCATTATCTTACGCAAGGCGGCTTGCTCGAAACCGCAAACACTTTCGACGAACATCTGACCCAGTTGACGCGGGCCTTGACCAAGCCGGAAGAGACGCAAGCCGAGATCCGCGCCTTCGTCGCCAGCTTCGTCCGCCCGAACGGCCTCACGAAACCGGCCACGCCGATCCTCGTCGGGGCCATCCTGTCGGCGAAAGACCTTGCTGCCGAGCCCTGGGAAGTTCCTGCCTATTCGCCTTTGATCCGGGCGTTGTTCTGGCCGGTCTCGGTACCGGTAAGACGTTTTGTTCTCTATGCCACCAAATCGGGAACCTCCCGCGGGATCGAGCGCACGCCGCACCTCCTCCCCCGAGGACAAATATGACGAAGAGGGTTAGTTCGATCGTGCTCGCAAAGACGAAAGACAGCGTTCCCAAGCAGCGGACGAAGAACCGCAAGCCCAAGCTCACGCCCAAGCCGGTGTCCAGGCCTGCAATCGATATCCACTCCGTGAGCAAATGGCAGGGGGCGGCGGCTCATATCGGCCGCTTTGCGCGCAACGAGTCTCTTCAGATGCTGATCGAGCTGGCGATGACGATTCGCCACGTCAAGGGTCACAGGAAGGGCAGAGCCGATGACAGGTCGCTGGAACCTTTGCTTCGGGGGATTACCGTCTCTATCGAGAAGGGCAGTGTGGTCGGCGTGATAGATATCGGCGGTCAGTCGCGCGCCGCCCTAATCCGCATCCTCGGCAACAGCGAAGCGCCCAGCACCGGCGTCGTGCGTTTCTTCGGCCAAGTGGCCGCCTTCGGCCAGCTGGGTGCATCAGTCTATGAGTATCTGACCTGCCGCGAGAACCTTGAGTTCGGAGCGAGACTGGTGGGCTTGCCACGCCAGGACATCCGAATGGCGTTAGAGCGTGTCCCAGAGTTCTCCGGCCTCGGCGAATTACTCGACAGTCCCCTTCGCCGAGTCCCCAAGGCGAAGGCCGCCGATCTCGGTATGAGTTTCGTCTGCTGTCTCGACTACGATATCCTTATCGCCGACGAGCTCGGCCGTGCCCGCTCGGAGAAAGTCGAGACGGCGTGGCAAGACTACCTCGCGCAAGCGCCTAGCCGCGGCCAGACCATCATTCTCGGCAGCAACAATGTTAGCCGGCTCGAGGGCCCCTGCACCCATCTGCTCCTGATCAAGGACGCCGAGCTTCTTGCCTATGGGCCAGCGCGCGCCATCAACAAAGAACATGCCGATTTTCTTGCTGAGGCGCGAGCCACGCCGGTAGCTACCGAAACCCAACTCGTTGCGGGCGACGAGGAGGATGAAGAGGGAGAGCTGCTGTAAGGGATGGTGACGGAATGACGTCCACAGTGAGCGAAGTGCAAGAGCCGGCAAAACCCACCCTCGTGGTGCGGCCTCTTACGCTCAACACCTTCCGTTACCTTTATCGCTGCGCCCGGGCCATAAAATACATCCCCGGTCTCGGTCAACGCTTCCTTATGGATCTCTACCATCAGACTATTCTGGGCTGGTGGTGGCTGGTCATACGCGCGCTCCTGCCCACGCTCGGCATCATCGCCATCTTCCAGCATGTCCCCGCCTTCAAGCCCGAGGGGCTTCCTTACGGGCTCTATGTTATCTCCGGCATGTTGTTGTGGACGATCTTGTCCACCACGCTGCTCCGCAGTACGCGTTCCTTGCGGCGGACGCGGGGCCTGGCGATGAAGCTGGCGATTCCGAAATTGGTGTTCGTACTGGCCTCGGCGGCTATTCCCCTCGTCTATTTTTGCATCTTCGCCGCCGTGCTGATCATCGGCATCGCGATCGAGTATTTGTCGTCAGGGATCATGTACCTGAAGTTCGGATGGAACTTGCTGCTTTTGCCCATTCCCTTGGGTCTTGTCTTCTTGCTTTGCATCGGCATCGCCTCGTTTACATCGGTCGCTCTTCTGTTTGCGCGCGACGCTCGGTTCATCATCCCGCTGGTGACCCAGCTCTGGTTCTATTTCACACCCATTATTTACACGATCGACATCATGCCTCCGAGCTGGCAGTTCGTGATCATGCATGTAAATCCGATCTCAGCCCTGGTCGAGATGCTGCGCTGGTCATTGTTCGGCGTGGGAAGCTGGGACGCGCTGTCGCTGGCGGTTTCCGCCACGATATGCCTGACGGTCTTCCTGCTCGGCGCCCGCTTCCTGATGCGCACCGAATGGGTATTGCGCGAGATACTATAAGGCGAACAGGATTACTGGTGACTGAAAGACCTCACGTAAGCGAAGTGCGTCAAGTCGATTTGGCCTGTTCCAGGAACTCTCTCAAAGCAGCGGTGCAAACATCAGAATGTTACCGGCTGCGCGCCCGCCTCGGTCGTGCAGTAACTTGGCTATCGCAGGACTAAATTGAGCTTCCCACTTAGCCCGTTTGGTGGGCGGTGCGTGCAGCACGAATCGCCCATTGGGTTTAAGAAGATGATCTCTTATGTCGTTTAGAAAGAACACCCATTCCTGCTCATTCCAAAGTCGTTTGGCTTTGCCAATGAAATAGAACCGGCAGCGGTAACAGGTGATTAGGTCGAATCTTCCCATTGGAGGGAATGGTTTTAACGGCTCGATGGTATGCTCGATCACATTGGTCACCCCGAGGGACGCGCGGATTTCCTTTATGAAATTGGACGCGCCCGTTTGATCGAGTCCTACGCAGCGGTGTCCAAGTTTCTGACAGATTGCAAGGAAGTGACCAGAGCCTAAACCTATATCCAAAATCTCGAGCGGGGGTGAGCGTTCAAGCGCAAGAGCGTCTGCCTGACTCTGAGCTCGTCGGAGTTGGAGATCGTCGTCCAGGTATTTTCGTTCACGGTTGAAAAATCGACGAAGCAACATGTCGGCTGGTCCTCACGTGATATTCTTTGCAGGAGCATCGAACACGAAGGGTGTTCCTTCGAGAATACCGCGGCACACGCAGTCGAGAGCGTCATTGGCCCCCGGCACAAAGTCCGCGAGCCGCCTCGGTGCGACCTCGTAAGGCGCGCCCTGCATGCGCGATTGGTGCATGCCCGGCATCTGGATCATGCGGCGGAAGAAGAAGTGATACGCGTAGGCTTCCGCTCGCATCGTCCGCGCCGGATCAAGCCTCCGGCGGAAGGGTAGCTCGGCAAGCATGCGCTCATAGCTCTCGGCATCGTCGCAATCGAACCCAATATCCTTGCCTCGGAGCCAGCTCTCGCCGGCGACGATCACGGGAATGCCTCGCGCGGCCAGCTCGATGCCGGTCTTGGTCGAGTAGATGATGACGGCGTCAGACGCGTGGGCGAGCGCATAAGTGCTTATGTCATCCTCGGGCCTGATTATTGCTATATTGCTGGGAATATTGGGAAAATTGGCCTCGATTTCCGCCAAGATCGGCTGGCGCGACGGCAGTGACGCACTGACTTCGGCGGGATGAATGCGGATGGCGAGCTGAATATCGTCGCGCTTGGCGAAATGGGCGATGGTCTTGAGCACCCACTCGACCTGGTCGTTGAAGGCGCGTTGCCGGTAATGCAGCTGAGCATCCCACACCACCGACGTGAGCAGCGCGATCACCGGCTTTGACGGATCGAGACCGATCGCCGCGACGACATTGTCGGAACCGCGCGTATCAGCCGGATGGAAAGCGATCCAATCCTGCGTTCCTTTCTCCCGGGCGGCGAGGTAGCGCAACAGGCGCGCGTGAACCGCCTCATTGAGACGGACATTCTCCCACGTCGATACCGGTTCGCTCAGCATCGCCCGGTGATAGGTCTCGCCATGGCTGAGAATGAAGCAGCCGGTACGATAGGCCGGGTTCCACGCCACGAAGCGCACGCCTGCTTCCCGCGCCGCTTCCGCTACCAGCGCCTGCGGCACGTAGATGCCGTGATGGCCGATCACCACGTCATAGCGCTCGCGCTTGATCAGCCGGCGCATGGCGAACAGGGCCAGGCAGGCAGCTTCGAGATAACGCCGCAAAATGCTCTCTTGCGCGCCGCCAGCTTCAAGCTCGCCGCGGGCGAAGAAGCGGAGCGCGCCAGAGAGCGCCGCCTCGCCGATAGTCACGCCGTCGAGCATGAGCTCGCCGATCTGGTCACGTGGCGTGGTTTCGGCGATGGTCCGCGCATGCGCGCGATCCTCGGCGCTGAGTAACTCGCTATAACGATGCACAGTCAATCCGAGACCGCCAGCGCCGAACAGTCTTTCAGCCGGCGCGAAGCAGGCGGTGCAAAGATCGTCGCGCGAGCCACGCCTCGCGAACTGATCTGCGTTGGGATACCAAGTGTACTCGGCGGCAAGACAAGCCGGCAGCACCGCGTCGCAAAGCGCCACATCGCACCGTGCTCCACGCACGGTCAGCGCCGTGGCGAGATAGCTGTCGAAGATCGAAGATGCGGCATGCACGCCGACATTGGTGGCGATCAGCACGCGAGGCGCTTTGGCGTCGGACCGGGCGGCGTCGCGTAATGCCTCGAAGGCCGGCCAATCCTCCCCGAGCAGAGCAGGCCAATCCGGGAACAGGCCGTTCCGCTGGCGGCGCTTCAGATTGACCAGCCTTATTGGCTGCATCCAAGACTGCTCGCGCAGCCGCTGCCTAAGGCGCAGAGCCTTCATCGTTTGAACTCTTGGCGAATGCGGTCCCTAAGACTAGCAGAATCGAACCCGTAATGGTGGAGCACCTCCCCCGCCTGACCTGAGGCCGGGACATCGGTGAGGCCGAGGCTGAGAACACGCGGCGGCACCCGGCCGCCGCGGGCAAGGGCTGCCAGAAGCTGATCGCCAAAGCCGCCATTCACGTAATGATTGTCGATGGTACAGAGCAGTTTCAGGCCCTTGAGCTTTTCGGCGAACCAATCACCATCGACCCGGTTAAGGAAGGGGCAGGCGACCACCATGACGTCGATGCCGTCCTTGGCCAGGGCTTCCGCCGCGACATAGGCCTCCGCCGTCATGATCAGCCCGTAGGTGACGATGGCCAAATCCTTGCCGTCGCGCAGTACCACGCCCTGACCCGCCACGAGCTTCCTGGCCGGATAGGCGAAGGGCACAGGCCACGGCACGGAGATGAGCCGGAGGTAACCGCTCAGTCCTGGAGTGCCGAGAAGATGATCGAGCAGCAGCGGCACCTCCTCGGGACAGCAAGGCTCGACGATGTCGAAATTCGGCACGGAGGCGAGAGCCGAGATGTCCCGCAAGCTTTGATGGCTATGCCCGGGCGCTGCCGGGATCAACCCGGCGAGCGAGCCGACATAGAGTACTTTCGTGCGCTCCGTGGCGTTGTTGTAGATCTGCTCGTTGGGGCGGGTGGAGAGGAAGCAAGAGAAGGAATGGCAAACGGGGATCAGCCCCTGTAACGCCATGCCGCCCGCTTGCGAGACCATATCCATCTCGGCGATGCCGCATTCCACGAAACGGCCGGGAAATTGCTCCTTGAAGGGGATCAACCCGGTATCGAGAATGAGATCGGCGTCGAGGGCCACGATGCGGTCGTCCTTGGCGGCGGCGGCGAGAAGCGCCTCGGTATAGGCGGGGATGAGCCGCTTGGTGGAAGCTGTCCCCGCCTTGATAGCCGGCTCTACCGATTCCAGAGCGATACGCCCCGCGCCGACACGCGACAGCGCGCGGTTCACCTGGTCGAGCAGCTCCTGCACGCCGCTGCCATAGCTGTCGGCGTCCGGCGCGCCCGAATGAAATCGATACAGCTCGGCATCGGACTCCAT
>Ga0190265_10003472_pt1 | contig 10745 bp, 14 predicted proteins | sample Popmic124T_FD_133135 | JGI IMG/M metagenome (GOLD analysis project Ga0190265, IMG submission 133135) | Populus adjacent soil microbial communities from riparian zone of Indian Creek, Utah, USA - 124 T | ecosystem: Environmental > Terrestrial > Soil > Riparian zone | place: USA: Utah | collected...
CCCGCGGCCGGCGGCGAGGACCTCGACGGCACGGGCGAGCAGCGCGAACCACGTGGCATCCATGACCTCGCCGAGCGACTCGACCAGCCTCGCGTCGCGGTAGGCCGTCGTCCACATCGCCTGCGTCTCGCGGTAGTACACGTAGAGCTCGGTGAGGGCGCGGTCGAGCCGCTCGCCCGGATCGCCGATCCGCCTCCACGCATCCACGTCCGGCGGCGGGTGCAACGCAATCCAGTGAGACGTGCAGGCCGTGACCATCTCGGCCTCGGTCGGGAAGTGGTTGTAGACCGTCATGCGTCCGACGCCGGCGCGCCGCGCCACCTCGACGACCGTCGTCTGCGCCGCGCCGACGGTCTCGTGCAGCTCGATCAGAGCGTCGACGATCCGCTGCCGCGTCTGCTCGTGCTTGCGCGCCCGTTCTCTCTGTTCGTATCGCCGCGTCATTTCGCTGGACGGCATGATAATCGAAATGTCCGTCGGATGACGAACGGTTCGACAACGGCATCGCGCATCTGCATATTGCTAGTGCAGCATGTCCATCGAAAAGGAGCCCCTCACCATGCATACCGTCCAGACGCAGCAGCTCGAGCTGCTGCCCGCCAACCACCGCCACGACGAGGCGAACGTCGTCCGCGCCGCCTGGCCGCTCCACCGCGGCACCGGCTCGCGCAGCACCGCGGCCGTCTACTTCGAGCTCGAGCGCGGCATGCGACTCGGCCGCCACACCGACAGCGCCGAGGAGGTGCTCGTCGTGCTGGCGGGCGAGGTCGACGTGATCGTCGGAGACGAGCGTCGCCGCCTGCAGGCGGGCGGCATGGCCGTCGTGCCGGCCGAGGCGCCGCACGACGTCGTCGGCACCGGCGACGGCACGGCGCGCGTGACCGGCGTCTTCCCGTCGAGCACGGTCGTGAGCGTCTTCGACGACGAGTGGCTGCCCTACGGCACGCGCGTGCTCGGGACGCCGCCCCCGGTCGAGACGGCGGTGGCGTCATGAACCTCGACTACCGCTTCGAGGCACGGCTCACGGACACCGTGGAGATCGGTCCGGTGAGCGGCGGCGTCCGCCTCGACAACTACTTCGACGGCCGCATGACCGACGGCGAGCTGGCCGGCGCGCGTGTGCGCGGCATCGATCAGATCCGCATCCGCGACGATGGCAGCGTCGTGCTCGACATCCGTGAAACGATCGAGACCGACCGCGGGGCCATCTCGGCCGACGTCCGCGGCTACGCGATCCCCGACCCCGACGCGCCGCACGTGCACGAGATCCGCGGCTTCGCGCTGTTCGACACAGCGGTGCCGGGGTAGACGGCCTACAACACGGCCGTGGTGGCGATCCACGGCAGCGTCGACATGGCGACCGGCGAGCTGGAGATCAGCGGCCGGGCCGTATCCGCCGTCGAGGTCTGATCACGAGCGCCGAACGGCCCGTCCACCGTCAGGCGCCGGACGGTGGACGGGACCGGCGCGAGCGCAAGATTGCGAACGCCGCGCGTCGGTCCGCGGGCGACGAATGGTGGATCCACCCCGCCTGCATGGGGGACAGCCCCCATGGAGTGATCGGGCGCGTGGCTGCACACTCGGACGACCTTTTCAAGGAGACGACGATGCTGCGGCCTGGTTCACAGAACGGCGCGAGTACCGACGAGCGGACCCGAGAACGGCTGCTGCGCTGCTATGCGCGCTGGAGGCGCCCCGAGGACCTCGAGGAGCTCGTGCTGTCGTACCGGCCGCTCGCGCGGGCGCTTACCCGTCGCTACGCAACGGCGGCGGGTGCCCGGGAGGATCTCGAGCAGGTCGCGTACGAGGGCCTGATCAAGGCGATACACCGGTTCGAGCCCGAGCGCGGCGCGGCGTTCGCGACCTTCGCGGTCCCGACGATCCTCGGAGAGCTGCGCCGCTACCTGCGCGACACCGCGTGGCCCGCGCGCGTGCCGCGCTCGCTGCAGGAGCGCGTCCGCGAAGTGCGAGCGGCCGCCGAGGAGTTCAGCGCCGCACACGGCCGCCACCCGACCACAAGCGAGCTCGCGCGCGAGATGTCGTGTGACGACAAGGCGGTCGTCGAGGCGCTCGGCGTGTCGTCGGCGCTGTCGGTCGTCCCGCTGGACGGACCGACCCGCGACCACGACGCGCCGGCCTCCATCGCCGAGCAGGTCGGCGTCGACGATCCGGGCTTCGAGCGCGTCGAGTGCCTGGCCGCCATCGAGGGGGGCGTGCCGATGCTCACGCGCGGCCAGAGAGCCGTACTGCGGCTGCACTTCGCCGAGGACCTGACGCAGCGCCAGATCGCGGGGCGGCTCGGCGTGTCGCGATCCGAGGTCGCGCGCGACCTGGGCGACGCGATCGCGCGGCTCCGCGCCGTGGCCGAAGAGCGCCGCGCGGCATGACGGCGATGCCGGCCTTCTTCGAGCGGGCCTTCGGCGACGAGCCGCCCGTGCGGCTCGTCGACGAGGACCCCGACCTCTTCGCGGCGCTGCCGCCCAGGGGGCTACTCGACGCGCGCGCGCGGGCCGTCGCGCCGGTCATCCGACTCGAACGCGGGCCATGGTCGGCGAACGTGACCGACATCTACGACCAGGACAACTGCCTGGGTCTGCTCGTGCTCGACGGGCTCCTCATCCACAGCGTCGTCGTCGTCCACGAGGCCCGCAGCGAGATAGTCGGTCCGGGTGACGTCCTGCGGCCGTGGCAGCAGTTCAGGGAGGTAGCGTCGGTGCCGTTCGCCGCACATTGGGACGTCGCGCACACGGCGCGCCTGGCCGTCCTCGACAACCGCTTCCTGGCGTTCGCCGCGCGGTGGCCCAAGCTCATCTCCGCGATCCTCGAGCGCAGTGTGCGGCGCTCGCACTGGCTGTCCCTGCAGCTGGCGATCACCGACCTCCGGCGCGTCGACGACCGGCTCATTCTGTTCTTCTGGCATCTGGCCGATCGCTGGGGCCGGATGGGGCCTGACGGCGTCACCGTCCCGCTCCCCGTCACCCACGACGTGCTCGCGCAGCTGGTGTGTGCCCAGCGGCCAACGGTGACGAGCGCGCTCAAGCGGCTCTCCGATCGGGGACAGATCCGCCGCCGGAGCGACAAGACCTGGCTGCTGGCGCCGGAGCCGCCGCCGGTCCCGGCCCGTGTGCGGGCCTACCTCGACGCGCCCCCGGGCTAGTCGCCTTCGCCCTCGTGGGTAGGGTCATCGCATGCTCGCCGAGCGGCCGGTCGAGGCAACCGACAGTCCCGCCATCCCGCTGTTCTGGCGGCTCTTCGTCCCGAACGCCTGCGTCCTCGTCGTCGCTTGCGTGGTGCTCATGGTCGAGCCCGCCAACGGTCGCATCGTCTCTCTCGTCGGAGGACTCGCGATCATGCTCGCGGTCAACGTCCTGCTCATGCGGCGGGCGTTCGCTCCGCTGACCCGCCTGATGGCGACGATGAACCGCGTCGACCCCCTGCGTCCCGGAGAGCGCGTCCCGGTCGTTGGCCCGTCGTCCGAGGTGACGGTGCTGGCGCGCGAGTTCAACGCCATGCTCGACCGCATCGAGACCGAGCGTCGCGAGAGCGCCCAACGCATGACGGTGGCCGAGGACAGTGAGCGGCGCCATCTTGCGACCGAGCTGCACGACGAGATCGGCCAGACGCTCACCGCGCTCGTCTTGCAGATCGGCCGCATCAAGGCCAGGGGTGGGTCGCGGGAGGACCTCGACGAGGCGCAGACCACGGCTGAGGCGGCGCTCGAGGACGTGCGCCGGCTGGCGCGCCGGCTGCGTCCGGAGGTCCTCGACGAGCTCGGACTCACAGCGGCGCTCACCACCCTCTGCAACCGCCTCTCATCGCAGACCGGCCTCGTGATCCACCGCGCGCTGCCCGAAGCGCCGCCCCCGCTGAGCGCGGACGAACAGCTCGTCGTGTACCGCATCGTCCAGGAGAGCCTGACCAACGTGGTCCGCCACTCGGGAGCCACCGAGGCGCGCGTGATGCTGCAACCGGGCGCCGACCGGGTCGAGGTGGTCGTCGTCGACGACGGGCGGGGGCTTCCCGCCGAGGGCATCCCCCTCGACGGCGGCATCCGGAGCATGCGCGAGCGCGCGCTCCTGATCGGTGCCGACCTGACGTGGACGACCGCCGACGGCGGCGGCACGATGATCCGGCTCCGGATCCCCGCCCGGGCGGCGCGGACGTGACCGGACAGGCGCGAGTCCTCCTCGCCGACGACCACGCCCTCGTGCGCGGCGGGATCCGCCGCATCCTCGAGGACGATGCCGGGCTCACTGTCGTGGCCGAGGCGGCAGACGGCGCCGAGGCGCTCGAGCGTGCCATGGCCGAGGACGTGGATCTCGCGATTCTCGACGTGTCCATGCCCAAGCTCACGGGCCTGCACGTCGCACGGCACCTGGCCGCGCAGCGCCCCCAGATGCGGGTGCTCATCCTCTCCATGCACGACAACGAGGAGTTCCTGTTCGAGGCCCTGCGCTCCGGCGCGTCCGGGTACGTGCTCAAGTCGGCCGCCGAGCACGACCTCCTGACGGCCTGCCACGCGGCGCTGCGAGGCGAGCCGTTCCTGTACCCGAACGCGCTGCGAGCGTTGATCCGCGACCACCTCGAGCGCACACGCCGCGGCGAGACCGGCCTCGAGGGCCCGCTTACGCCCCGCGAGACCGAGGTCGTCAAGCTGATCGCCGAGGGCCACACGAGCCGCGAGATCGGGGAGCTGCTGAACATCAGCGACAAGACGGTCGAGCGACATCGGGCGAGCGTCCTGGAGAAGCTCGGCCTGCGCGATCGCGTCGCCCTCACGCTCTATGCCGTGCGCCGCGGTCTCGTCGAGCCGTGAGCGTCAGACGTCCGGACCGGATCCGACGAAGCGGCCGCGGAACAGCTGGATGGCGTCGACCGAGGATTGGTTGAGCTTCCTGCAGCCGAGCAGCCGCCGGTAGGAGGTGACGGCGACCACGAACGGCATCGCCGTCTCGTTGCGCACCACGATCGTGCCGTCCGGCACCGCCTCCTGGAACTCGCGCAGCAGATCGACGTCGGACGACCCAAGGTCCCGGAAGTGGATGACGATCACACCCTCGCGCATGGCTCCGAGCAGGGACTCACCGTCCGGCGACTTGTCATAGAACCCGGGCGCCGCCGGCGGCGCCGCGGCGCCGCCCACCACGGGCGGGTTGAGCCGCTCCCCGGCCTTCGCGCGCCGGAGCTCGCACCCGGCATGCGCCGCCGCCGTGTCGAGCTCCGTCTCGTGGACGGGCGGCAGGCTGACCTCCTCCGGCTCGCCGCTGTCGAGAACGGCAAGCAGGAAGCCGACGAGCACCGCGGCCGCCACCAGCCAGGCGGCGGCGTACGCGAACGTCGCGAGACCGGAGCCATTGCGGCCTCGGTGCGCACCGCGTCGGACCAAGCCTTGCATCCACACGGGTATGTGCCGGTTCGCCGCCCCCGGCCCGCGCGCAGTCAGATCAGTGACGCGTCAGCATGCGGCGGTGGCCGGCGGCCCTGACACGGATCGACCTCCACACGTCAGTCGACTGACGGGACTTGGCCGCGGCTGAGCCGCGGGCGCATACCTCCAGGGTGATGGGCGACTCGCGCTGGCTCACGCTCTACGTCGCGGCGCGGGTCGCCGCAACCGCCTTCGCGGCCGGCCTGGTGATCTGGGCCGGCATGGACGCGGGCGAGCTCGTGCTGCTGCTGTACGGGCCGCTGAGCACCGCGGTCGCGGCCGCGTCGCCGGCCGTGCGGCGACGCCCGCTGGCCTGGGCGATCGACGCGGCGATCGCGCTCGGCTGCGTGCTCGCCTACGGCGACTGGCGCAGCCCGTTCTATCTGCTCTGGCTCACGACGCTGGCGCTGCCGGCCACTGCCGTGCCGCCCCGCCGTGCCGTCTGGCTGGGACTCGCCGGGTCGCTGGCGTTCTTCGTCGTCGCCGTGATCGGCGGCCCCGCACGGGGAGGTCTACAAGTGAGCTCGGCCGAGACGCTCGCGATCCACTTGACCCTGCCCTTGCTGCTCGTCGCGTCACTGGCCTATGCCACCGACGCACTCCGGCGACTCGACCGCGAGCGTGCCGAGCGCGAGCGCCTCGCCATCGAGGCCGAGCGGCAGCGGATCGCCTGGGAGCTGCACGACTCCGCCAAGCAGCGGCTGCACGCCGCCCATCTGCTGGTGAGCTCGTTGCACGAGCGCGTGCCCAGCGACGTCTCACGCACCGTCGAACGCGCCGCGGTGGAGCTGGAGTCGGCCGCCGCCGAGATGGACACGAGCCTGGCGGAGCTGCGCTCTCCGCTCGAGGGCCGACCGCTCGAGCAGGCGCTTCTCGCGCGCGCCGACGAGCTTGCGCCCGACGGCCGGCCACGCATCACAGTGCGCGGAAGCGCCCCGCCGCTCTCGCCGCTGGTCGGAGCGCACGTCTACCGCATTGGCTCGGAGGCCATCACCAATGCGTTGCGGCACGCCGACGCCACGGCGATCGACGTCGCCATCGACTCCGCCGGCGGCCGCCTCCGGCTCCGCGTGCGCGACGACGGCCGCGGGCTGCCCCGAGAGCGGCGCCCCGGAGCCAGCGGCCTGTTCGCGATGGAAAGTCGCGCCGCGACGATCGGCGGCCGTCTCGCGCTCGGCTCTTCAGACAACGGAGCCGGGACCACCGTCGTCCTCGAAGTCCCCCTCGAGCCGTCCGGAGGGGCCACGTGATCCGCGTCGCCGTCGTCGACGACCACCCTGCCCTGCGCGCCGGCCTGCAGACCGTGCTGGACAGCGAGCCGCACATCGTGTTCGTCGGCGGCAGCGACGGCGCCGAGGAGCAGGTCTGGCCGATGCTCAACCACCTGCAGCCCGATGTCCTGCTGCTCGACTACCACCTCCCGCGCGGTGACGGGCTCCAGTTCTGCTATCGCATCAAGCAGGACGTGCCCGCCCCGAGGGTGATCATCTTCACCGCCTACGCCAGCCCGACCCTCGCACTGCCCGCCACGCTCGCCCGGGCCGACGGGATCGTCGCCAAGGGAGCCGGCGCGCGCGACCTCTTCAGCGCCATCCGCCTGGTCTACGCGGGCGAGCGGGTGCTGCCGCCGATCTCCGCCAAGGTCCTCGAAGAGGCGTCGGAGGGCCTCCTCGGCGACGACCGCGCGCTCGTCGGGATGCTGCTCGACGGCGCCTCCGAGGCCGACGTGGCGCAGATGCTCAGGCTGCCGCAGCGCGACGTGCGCCACTCCGTCCAGCGGATCCTTCGCGCCCTCCGGCTCGACGTGCCGGCAGCCCGCGCCGAGTAGGCTCAGCCGTCCGGTCCGGAGCCCAGGAAGCGGCCCCGGAAGAGCAGCGCCGCCTCGATCGAGCCATCCGTGACGCGCCGGCAGCCGAGGAGCCGGCGATAGGCCGTCGCCGCTACCTCGAACCCCATCGTCGAGTTCGGGGTGACGATCGTCCCGTTCGGAGCCGCCTCCTGGACCTCCCGAAGCTCGTCGACGCGCTCGCCGTCGAGCCCTGGACGGAAGTGGATGACGACCACGCCGCGGCGGAGCGCGGCGACGAGCGTCGAGGTGTCGGGCGCGTCGTCGTAGAACCCCGCGCGGGCGGCCTGCGAGGCGGCCGGTCCATCGACGACGGGGTCGGTCTGGTCGCGCGGCCGTGCACGCCTGAGCTCGCAGCCGGCCCGGCGAGCGGCGACGACGAGCTGCGTCTCGCGGATCGGTGGGAGGCTCACGTCCTCACCGTCGCCGTCGTCGAGCAGGACGATGGTGATGGCGGCCACGAGGGCGGCGCCGGCCAGCCACGCCACGACATATCCCGCCGTCCGCATACGGTTGCCTCGTACCCCGAACCCGGGCTGGCCATCGTCTGTGCACTGACGACGGCCGCGCCATCTGCGCGCCCTCGGGGCACGCGTAGCCGTCTGTGAGCTCACGGCTTCCGCCTGTGGTGCGCACGCTGATCCGGCGCCATGTCCGCTCGGTCGGCGAACTCGAGCTCCTGATGCTGCTCCGTGCCGAGCGAGACCGCTCGTGGAGCGTGGACGAGATCTGCGAGGCCCTCGCCTGCCCGCGCTCCTGGGCCGTCGCGCAGCTCGAGGTGATGGCGGGCGCCGGCCTGCTCGCACCGGCTGGCGGCAAGTGGCGGTTCGCGCCGGCGAGCACGGAGCTCGAGCACGCGACCGCCGCGCTCGAGGACGCCTACCGGCTCCACTCACGAGACGTCGTCCGCTTCGTGTTCGCCACCCCCGGACGCGACCTGAAGGAGTTCTCGGACGCGTTCCGCCTGCGGCGCGAGGACGGCTGACGTGGCGACGGCGGTCTACTCGCTCTGCGCCCTGCTGAGCCTCGCCTGCGCCGGCCTTCTCATCCGTGCCTGGGTGCTGAGCCGCTCGCGGCTGCTGCTGTGGAGCGCACTGTGCTTCGCGTGGCTGGCGCTCAGCAACGCGCTCCTGTTCGTCGACCTGGCGGTCATCGGCGACGAGACGGACTTGCGCTGGGCGCGCAGCGTCACGTTCCTGGCGGGCGCGGCGACGCTTCTCGCAGGGCTCATCTGGGACGCGATCGGCGGTGACGAGCGGTGATCGAGTTCCTGGACGGAGCCAGCTGCCTCGCCTGCGCCGCGACTGCGGCGATCTTCCTGCGCTTCTGGCGTCTCGGCGGAGATCGGCTGCTCCTGCTCTTCGGTCTGGCGTTCGTCGTGCTCGCCCTGAACCGGATCGGTCTCGCCGCGCTCGACGACGACAGCGAGGCGCGCACCCTCGTCTACCTCGCGCGTGCACTGGCCTTTGGTCTGATCCTGGCAGCGATCGTCGACAAGAACCGCGGACGCTCGTCAGTCGAATGACGACCGCGCGCAACTCGCTCTCGATCGCCGGGTTCGCAGTCTCGACGAACCGTTGAACCGGCCCTCGGGCCGGCCGGGGGAACCAATTGGCGGACAGGCGTCCGCTCGGGGCGAATCGCCGTCCGGCGTAGCGCAGCCACTTCCAGCGCGAGCCCGTCAGCTCACCTCGGAGACGACTGGAAGGAGCTCCGTTGAACCGAATGTCGCCCGTCGGGCGTCGAAGGAGCCCGGCGTGCGCACTTGTGCTCGCCGCGGCCTTCGCCGCCCATGTCACACCGGCGGTCGCCGCCTTCGGCGATCGCCCACTGCGCAAGGGCAGCCGCGGCCACGACGTGCGCGTGCTGCAGTCCTGGCTCACGCGCCTCGGCCAGCCGACGGTGGTCGACGGGGTGTTCGGCCGTGTGACGCGCCGGAGCGTCCGCCGCGACGAGCGGGCTCAGGGCCTGCGCGTGAACGGTCGTGTCTCGCGTCGTGAGGCGCGTGCCATGGAGCGCCGAGTCGCGCAGCCCGTAGAGGCTCCCGCGGCAGCGGCGACGCTCTCGGCCGACGGGCGCACCGCCGTCGCCCCGGACGATGCGCCTGCGCAGGTCCAGGAGGCGGTCGCCGCTGCCAACCGGATCACCCGCAAGCCCTACCGGTACGGCGGCGGACACGGGCGCTTCCGTGACTCGGGCTACGACTGCTCCGGTGCCGTCTCGTACGTGCTGCACGGCGCGAGGCTGCTCAGGCGAACTCGCGACTCGGGTGGCCTAATGTCCTGGCGGCGGCGCGGGCCCGGGCGCTGGATCACGGTGTACGCCAACCGCGGCCACGCCTATTTGGTGATCGCAGGCCTTCGCTTCGACACCTCCGGCCGCGGCGAGAGCGGTCCGCGCTGGCGGCCAGTGCCTCGCTCACCGCACCGCTACGTCGCGCGCCACGCGTGGGGCCTGTGATGCGCGCCGTGCTGATCGCCGTCGCGGCGCTGTTGCTGGCCGCGCCCGCCGCCGAGGCGCGCAAGTCGCAGTTCACGATCTTCGAAGCGACCCGCGAGCTGCGCAGCGATGATCCCGCCATGCGCGCGGCGACGCTCGACGAGATCCGGAGCTTCGGCGTCCGCTGGATCCGCATGGTCATGTACTGGCGCGACGTCGCTCCCAGGCCGGGCGACACGTCGGCGCCGCGGTTCGACGAGACCGACCCGGCCGCGTACGACTGGACGAGATACGACCGCATCGTCGACGAGGCGCGCGCTCGCGGCATCCGCGTGATGGTGACGCCCTCGGGCCCGGCGCCCGACTGGGCAACGCTCGTCGGCAACGGCGTCGACTACCCCAGCCCGACGCGCTTCGAGCGCTTCATGACCGCCGTCGGCCGCCGATTCGGCTCGCGCGTGTCGTACTGGTCGATCTGGAACGAGCCCAACCACCCGCAGTTCCTCGGACCGCAGTACCGGCGCGGCCGGCCCTACTCGCCGCGCCTGTACCGGCGGCTGTTCTGGGCCGCCCACCGGGCACTGAACCGGACGGACAACCGGCGCGACCGGGTGCTGATGGGCGAGACAGCTCCGCGCGGCAACTCCAACGTCGTCCATCCGCTGCGCTTCCTGCGCGGTGCGCTCTGCCTCAACAGCCGCTATCGCAAGCGGGGCGGGTGCTCGAAGCTGCCGACCGACGGCTACGCGCACCACCCGTACACGACGCGCGCCGGCCCGTTCTTCGTCTCGAGCCGGCGTGACGACGTCACCATCGGCTCGCTGTGGCGGCTGACGCGCGCACTCAGGCGCGCCGAACGCGCCCGTGCGATCCCCCGACGGACACCGGTCTACCTGACGGAGTTCGGGATCCAGAGCCGCCCCGATCGCATCTACGGCGTCAGCCAGACGCGACAGGCCGAGTACCGCGCGATCGGCGAGAAGATCGCGTGGAACACGAGGCGCGTCCGCGCGATCTCCCAATACCTCATGC
>Ga0190265_10003473_pt1 | contig 10745 bp, 8 predicted proteins | sample Popmic124T_FD_133135 | JGI IMG/M metagenome (GOLD analysis project Ga0190265, IMG submission 133135) | Populus adjacent soil microbial communities from riparian zone of Indian Creek, Utah, USA - 124 T | ecosystem: Environmental > Terrestrial > Soil > Riparian zone | place: USA: Utah | collected...
CACCGCCGGGCGAGCGCCTGGTACCGAGCGGCGGACGACGTCGACCGGGCCGTGCACCACGCCCTCGCCGCCGGGGACGTGCGGGACGCGGGCGAGCTGGTCTGGGAGCACGTGTCATCCCGCGTCGCCGACGGCCGGACCGGCGACGTGGAGCGGTGGCTCGGCATGTTCAGCGAGGCGCAGATCACCCGCCGTCCACGACTGGCCCTGGTCGCGGCCGGATGCGAGCTCGCCCGCGGCCAGGGGCACCGCGTCGACCGGTGGACCGCGGCGGCGTCCGGCGCGCTCCAGCTCGCGGGATCCCGCACCGACGTCGGCGCGGGCGTCGCGCTCATGCACGCCGCGACGGCCGCCGGAGGACCGGCCCGGATGCGCGACGACGCCCGGGCAGCCGGCGAGCTGCTCCGCCCCGACAGCAGCGCCGCCCAGGCGCTCGCCTGCTTCCTGGAGGGCGTCGCGAACCATCTCCTGGGAGCGCGCGACCCGGCGGCGAAGCGGCTCGCGGACGGCGCCCGGCACGCGGCGGTCCTCGCGCCGCACGTCCATGCGCTCTGCCTCGCCCAGCTGGCGGCGCTCGCGCTCGAGCGCGGGGACTGGGACGAGCTCGTCCAGCTCAGCGCACGCGCGCGCACGGAAGCGGAGCAGCACGGGCTTCGCGACGCCCCGACGAACGCGCTGGTGTTCGCGATGTCAGCGATGGCCCGCGCCCAGCGGGGGCGGACCGACGAGGGCCGGGCCGACCTGCAGCGCGCCGTGGCGCTCCTCGCGCTGACCACCGACTTCCCCGACTGGTACGCGGCGGAGGTGCACCTCGTCCTGGCTCGGGCAGCGCTCCGGCTCAGCGACGTGTGCCTCGCGCGCACGCACGTGAACGAGGGGTCACGCATGCTCCGCCGCGTGCCCGAGGCGGTGGCGCTCGCGGACTGGCTGGCCGACGCGCGGGTGCGGCTCGCGGCGTTCACGCCGCCCGCAGGCGCGCGGCCCTCGCCGATGACGGCGGCCGAGCTGCGGGTGCTGCGCTACCTGCCGACGCATCTGTCGTTCCGCGAGATCGCGGAGCGGACGCAGGTGTCGGCCAACACCGTCAAGACCCAGGCGAACGCGGTGTACCGCAAGTTCGGCGTCGCGTGCCGCTCGGACGCGGTGGCCCGCGCCCGCAGCTGCGGCCTGCTCGACTGAGCTGCCGTCAGCCGGCCGCCGGCACGTCGTCGGCGGTGGCGGCCTGCTCGGATGCCGCCTCGGGTCGCCCGTCGGGCTCCCGGGCGCGCGCACGCGCTAGATCGGTCGAGATGTGCACGGCCGCCGAGGTCAGGGGGGCGCCCAGCACGAGGCCGATCGTGCCGAAGAGGGCGCCGCCGGCGATCGTGACGATCAGGACCGCGAGCGGATGGATGCCGAGCGCCGTGCCGAACGCGATCGGCTGGACGAGCTGCTGGAGCGCCCCGTTCGCCAGCAGCACGACCACCCCCATGGCCACGGCGGTGTCCGCGCCGCCCGAGCCCAGCGCGACCAGCACGGTGAAGGCACCCGCCGACCAGGCGCCGAGGTACGGCACGTACGCCGCGAAGAAGTTCACCAGCGCGATCGCGACGACCTCGGGGACCCCGAGCACCAGCGCGCCGAGGCCGATGACGACGGCGTTGAACGCGGCGACGACGGTCACGCCGGCGAAATAGCCGCGCAGTGCGTGGATCGTGCGGCCCGTGACGATGCGTGCGACGGAGGCCGGGACGCCCATGTGGCGCTCCGTCCAGCCGCGGATCACCGGCCCGTCCTTCAGGAGGAAGAACAGGCTCAGCATCGTGAACGACAGGAACACGACGAGCGAGGCGAGCGCGCCGATCCCGCGTCCCAGGCCGTGGATCAACGCGTCGAACGCGCTGCTCACGGTCGCGCTCGCGTCGTCCCCCGCGCTCTGGGCCTTCTCGGCGCTGGCGCCCGCGTCCTGCAACGCGCTCTGGAGCTTGTCCACCGCACCCTGGAGGTTGTCCTGCAGGCTGGAGGCCTGGCTCGCGATCCCGACGATGACGAGCACCGCGATGCCGATCGCGACGACCAGCAGCAGCACGAAGACGAGCGCCGCGGCGGCCGCACGCGGCAGGCGGGTCGCCAGGCGCCGGACCAAGGGCGACAGGACCGCCGCGACGATCGACGCCGTGAGCACCGGGGCGACGATCGCGTTGAGCAGCGCCAGGAGCCAGACGGCGCCGACGAGCAGCACCGTGATGCCGACCAGGAGCCAGGCCATCACCCCGAGCTCGCGCAGCCAGTTGGGTACGGCGAAGATGCCCGCCAGCTCCCCTGGCTGGACCTCGACGAACACCGCGTCCTGGTCGGGAGGCTCGCCCTCCGCCGGCCCGTGCCGGCGGATCCGCGCCCACGTCATCGTGTGCCTGGCCATGACCGCACGTTCGCCGCTGCGACGGCGGCGCGCATCACCCGGAACGCATGATGCCCGCGCGAGCGTCGGCGGTCTCGTGCGCGTCCGGCGGCGCGGGCTGCAGCGTACGCCGCCAGCTCCAGAGCAGCTCGTGCACCGCCGCCGCGCCGACGATCGGGTCCGCGGGCATCGCGAGCCGCGCCGGCGCAAGGATGAACGGCTGCGTCTGCGGCCCGCCCAGCCCGCCGTGGAACGAGATGAGCTCCTCGAAGGCGCATCCCTCCTCCAGCGTCGGGTCGTAGAAGCTGCCGATCATGAGGTCGGCCACGTTGCCGAACGTGTCGGTGCGGGCCAGGTGGCGCGCCGCATCGGGCGAGAACGCCGCGAGCGGGTCGCTCCCGTCGACCCGGCCGTCCGCGAGCCGATGCGTGCCGCGCGCGCCGAGCACCAGCGCGCCGTGCTCCGCCGAGCGCACGAGCAGCCAGCCGATGTGCCGATGCCCGCGGAGCGCGGGGATGAGCTCGGGGTGGAGCTCCTCGATCTCCTCCAGCGTGAGCCGGTGCCTGCGCCCCATCAGGTAGACGAGCCCCAGGTTGCCGGAGCCCAGCACCACGACGTCGCGGCCGGAGGCGTCGTTCTTCGGCCGCTTGCGCGCCGTCCGTCCGGTGGCCTCGTCCGCCGCGTGCCGGACCATGGCGCTCTGCTCGTCGCCGCCGGCCAGGCTCGCGACGCGCCCGCCGGCCAGCGAGCGTTCGACCAGCTCGTCCAGGCCGTAGCCGTTGCGCTGCTTGAAGGTCGCGCCCTGCGTCTGGCCGTGGTCGGAGAGCACCACGATCTCGTACGGCCGCGGCGCGTAGCGGCGGGCGGCGGCGATCCGGCCGAACTGCTCGTCGAGCTTGCGCAGTGCCTCCAACGTGTCGGCGCGCTCCAGCCCGGAGTGGTGCGCGACCTCGTCGTAGCTGGCGAACGTCGCGTACACGGCAGGTCGCCCGCGCATCATGTCCCCCAGCACGCCGAAGACCACCAGGTCCCGGACGACGACGCACATCGCCCCGCGCATGAACGGGTAGATGCCGCCGCGGTGCCCGCGCGGGCGCACGTCGCGACGCCGGGCACGCGCGGCCGCGGTCAGCTCCAGCACCACCTCCCATGCGAACAGCACGAGCAGCCGGGTGACGTTGAAGCCGTTGGCGAGGAACGCCCGATACCCGGGGTTCGCGCCCCGCTCCCGGTCGGCGCGGCTGACGGTCAGGATCGTCTCCTCCGCCTCGCCCGACAGCAGGTTGCCGCGGCTCGCGCCGCCGCCCGTGAGCAGGCCGGATCCGGTGGCGAGCCGCGCCTCGATCGCGGCGCAATCCGCGGGCGACGAGCAGGCGACGATCCGCTCCGTCGCCTTCTCGACCCACCGGAACGCGGGGATGTCGTCGTTGGAGCCGAGCAGGATGCCGGCCTGGCAGGCGCCCGTCTGGGATGAGAGGTCCGTCTCCCATCCGGCGAGCCGGTAGCCGTCCTCGGCGATCCAGCGCGCCAGGTTCGGGGCGCTCCCGTCGCGCATCGCGTCGCGCAGCACCTCGAGCCCGAGCCCGTCGATCTCCAGGAACAGGATCCCCGGCTCGTCGGTGACCGGGTGCGCGCCCTGACGCCGCGCGATCCGGCGGGTCACCCGCAACGTGTACTCGTCGTCGTCGTCGGTCCAGAGGATCGCGTGGAGCACGAGGCTGACGGCCGCGATCACGAGCGACGCGAGCAGCGCGTCGCCGAACGAGCCGACGTGGATGTCGTCCGGGAGCAGCTCGTGCGCGACCACCAGCAGCAGCGCGTCCGCGAGCAGGACCAGCAGGAATCCCGCGATCAGCGTGAACGGGAGCCGCAGCGCCGCGAGGATCGGCGGCAGCACCGCGTTGAGGACGGCCAGGACGGCGGCGACCACGAAGGCCGCGCCGGTCTGCTCCAGCGCCACGCCCGGCACGATCGCGGCGGCCACCCAGACCGCCGCCGCCGCGACGACCCAGGCGAGCAGCGTGCGCAGTGGGCGCAGACGCGGCTTGGCCGGCTCCCATCGCACCTGCTCCCCGTACGCGGTCGCCGCGGCCATGGCGGTGCGCTACCGCGTGAGCTCGCGCGGCCGCTCGGCGAGCCTGATCCGCGCGGCCTCGACGTGGAGCCCGAGCGGCGACGCGCCGAGCGCATCGGTCGCGTCCGTGACGGAGGTCATCGGTGCATCGTCGGGGCGAGCCGCCCGGGCGTCATCACCCCATCCGGACTACGCGGACGGCGAGCACCCCGCGCCGGACGGCGCCGACCTCGCTGGTCGGCGCCGCGCTGCTGTCCACGCTCTGCTTCCCCATGCCCGGTCTCCGGATGTCACCCCGATCGGACGATGCACCGGGCCGCGACGTCGCCGAGGCTGCGAGCCCCTGGCATCCGACGGAAGGCACGACCATGGCGATCGTCGTCGAGCACCTCAGCACCGGACCCGCCCGGTGACGAGCCCGTCTCACGCCGCCCCCGAGCCCGGCGGAGCGGCCGCACGATGAACCTCGGCTGGTCGCTGCTGCTCATCGGCGTCACGGCCGGCATCGCGATCGCCGCGATGCTGGTCGTCCGGCGCAACGCCCCGGACGGCAGCTTCTTCAACGACGGCGACCGCGCGGCCGGGGTGTTCGGCGTCCTCGCCACCGGGTTCTCGATCCTCCTCGGGTTCGTCGTGTTCCTCGCGTTCACGAGCTACGACACGTCGCGGGGCGGCGCCGAGACCGAGGCGATGACGGTCGCCCAGCAGTTCGAGACGGCGCAGTTCCTGCCGGGCGACGTCCGGGTCGCGCTCGGCCAGGAGCTCGTCTGCTACGGCCGGTCCGTCATCCATCGCGAGTGGCCGCGGATGGAGGCCGGCAGCGAGGCCGACGCGATCAACCCCTGGGGAGCCGCCCTGTTCGAGACCGTGCGGGGCACCGAGCCGCGGCGCGCCTCGGAGCAGGCCGCGTACGGCAAGTGGCTCGACCAGACGTCCGATCGCGAGGTGGCCCGCAACAGCCGCATCCACGGCGCCGAGGACGTCGTGCCGGAGCCGCTCTGGCTCGTGCTCTTCGCGATCGCAGCGGTCATCTTCCTCTTCATGCTGTTCTTCGCCGACAGCGGCGAGCGGGCGCGGGTCCAGGCCCTGCTGATGGGAACCGTGATGACCGTCATCGTGGCCACGCTGCTCGTCGTCGAGTTCTTCGACAACCCCTTCGATCGCGGCTTCGGCAGCCTGCGGCCGGTCGCGATGGAGCGGACGCTGCGGATACTCGAGCAGGAGCGACTCGTCGTCGACGAGGCCGGCTCGCTCCCGTGCGACGCGCTCGGGATGGCGCGGGCGTCGTCATGAGCGCTCGCTCGGACGAGCGCGTCGCCTACTGGCTCGAGCTCGTGTCGACCGTGCTGCTGGCCCTGGCGACCGTCGCGACCGCGTGGGCCGGCTACCAGTCGTCGCGCTGGCACGGCGAGCAGGCGAAGGCGCAGGCAGGCGCGACCGCGGCGCGGATCGAGTCGGCGCGCGCGTCCGGGGTGGCGAACCGCGACGCCGAGATCGACCTCGAGCTGTTCATCCAGTGGGTCGACGCCCGCGCGCAGCGCGACCGGCGGCTCGAAGCGTTCTACGAGCGACGCTACCGCGACGAGTTCGTCCCGGCCTTCCGGGCCTGGCTCGCGACGCGCCCGTTCACGAACCGCGCCGCGCCGCTGTCGCCGTTCGCGATGCCGGAGTACCGGCGGGCCGCCGCCGACGAGGTCGACCGCCTGGAGGCGCGGGCCACGGCCTCCGCGGACGAGGCGAGGGAGGACATCGAGCGTGCCGACCGGTACGTGCTCGCCGTGGTCCTGTTCGCCTCCTCGCTGTTCTTCGCGGGCATCAGCACGCGGCTGCGCACCCGCTGGGGCGAGGCGGCGATCCTCGGCCTGGGCTGCCTCCTGTTCGCGGCGACGCTGACCTGGCTCGCCACGTTCCCGGTCAGCCTGGCGACCTGAGGCCTGCGCGCCCGCGTCGCTGGACTCGGAGCCGGCTTCCTGGGTTAATCGCGTCCCAGGCCCCTTCCCCCGGAGCAGCCACCGCATGACGACGTCCGTCGGTCAGTCGGCGCCATCTATGAGGGTCCACGTGTGGGCGGTGCTCGGCGATCCGCGAGCGAGAACCGCGATCGCCGTCGCCGGCGTCGTGGCCGCGGTCGGAGGAGGGCTGCTCCTGGCGACGGCCGAGCATCTCGTCGATCCGGTCCTGTCCGGCCTCCAGGTCGGCCTCATGGTCGCCGCCACCGTCGCGGCGGGCCTGGTCTGGCTGAAGCGGCGCCCCGGGAACCGTGTCGGGGCGCTGCTGCTCGCCTTCGCCCTGACGACCGCGCTCCTGGCGCTCGAGGGCGCGAACGACGAGGTCCTGCACAGCCTGGGCGTGGCGGTCGAGCCGGCCTTCTTCCTGCTCGGATACCTCGTCGTGTTCGCGTTCCCGGACGGCAGGGCCGGCCCTCTGGAGCGGCTCGTGCTCCTCGGCATGTGCCTGTACTTCCTCGTCGGGTTCGTCCCGTGGCTGTTCTTCTCACCCGTGGTCAGCGGCGGCGGACCGCTGTTCGCCTGCAGCGCGGCGTGTCCCGCGAACGCGCTGATGATCGCCGACCGTCCCGACGTCGCGGCGCCGTTCGGCACCGGCCTGGCGTGGGTCGTGATCGCGCTGCTCACGGCGACGATCGCCGTGCTGGTCACGCGACTGGCGACGGCCAGCCGGCCACGGCGGCGGACGCTGCTCCCCGTCTACCTGCCCGCCGTTGCGCTCTCGATCCCGCTGCTCGCCTTCCACGGGTTCGCGGCGGGCGTGCTGGACCTGGAGCCGGGCACCTTGTCGGATCTCGGCTGGGCGGTCACCGGCGCACGCGTCGCGATGCCGTTCGGGTTCCTGCTCGCGATCGTCCAGGCGAACGTCTTCGCGGGCAGCGCCCTGACGCGGCTCATGGGCGAGATCGGCGGCAACCCGAGCGCGTCGCGGCTGCGCGACATCGTTGCCCGCGCGCTCGACGACCCGTCGGTCGAGCTCGCGTTCCGCGTCGACGGCGACGACGGCTTCGTCGACTCGCGCGGCACGCCGGTCGCCGGCGTCGCCGCCCGGGACGGGCGCGCCACGAGCCTCGTCGGGCGCCAGGGCGACACGGTGGCCGCGATCTGGCACGACCCGGCGCTCAACACCGACCCGGAGCTGGTCAACGCCGCGAGCCAGGCGGTGCTGCTGGCGCTCGAGAACGGCCGCCTCGACGCGGAGCTCCGCACGATGGTCGACGAGCTCGCAGCTTCGCACGTGCGGATCGCCGTCGCCGGAGCCGCCGAACGGCGCCGCGTGGAGCGCGACCTCCACGACGGGGCGCAGCAGCAGCTCGTCGCGCTGCAGATCAAGGTGGCGCTCGCGCGCGAGCTCGCGCCGACCGACTCGGAGGTCGCGTCCCGGTTGGCGGACGTCGGATACGGGCTCGAGGACGTCCTGAGCGACCTGCGGGAGTTCGCGCACGGCGCGGCCCCTCCGCTCCTGCGGAGCTCGGGGCTGAGCACCGCTCTGGGCTCCGCCGCTCACCGTTCCGAGCCGCCGGCGGCGTTCGTCGCCGACGGCGTCGTCCGCTACCCCGACGAGATCGAGACCGCCGTCTACTTCTGCTGCCTCGAGGCGCTGCAGAACGTGCGCAAGCACGCAGGGCCGGGAGCGCACGCCGAGGTCCGCATCGCCGGGACGCCGGACCACCTCAGCTTCGATGTGGTCGACGACGGCAACGGCTGCGAGCTCGAATCGCGCCGGAGCGCGGGCGTCGGCCTGACGAACATGAGCGAGCGGGTCGCCGCGCTGCACGGCACCCTGGACATCGCGTCCGCCACCGGGCACGGGACCAGCGTCTGCGGGCGCATCCCGCTGCGCGGGACGTCGCTGACCGGCTGATTCATCCGGTTCGGATGACGGTCGCGGACCCACGGTGTGCCAGCGTCGCAGGCATGCAGGCGCCCGTCCTTCCGCTCCGCAGCGAGGCTGCGTGAGCCCGCGCGGACCGCGGGGCCTCGCGCCGCTGGGGATCCTCGTCGCGGGCGGCGTCGTCGCGCCGCGCCGTGAGACACAGCGCGAGCCGGCGTTCGCCTAGGCGGGCTGGTGCGTCCTGATCCGCTCGAGCTGCTCCGCTCTCGCAGCTACCTGCGGCTGCTGGTGCTGGCGGCGCTGATCGGCGTCCCGGTCTCCGCGCTCGCCTACGGCTACCTCAAGCTCGTCACGTGGCTGCAGGAGCAGCTCTTCACCGACCTGCCGGAGGCGCTGGGGTTCGACGCGCCGCCGGCATGGTGGCCGGTGCCGCTGGTCGCGATCTCCGGTCTGCTCGTCGCGCTCGCCATCCTCCACCTGCCGGGGACCGGAGGGCACTCTCCGGCGGACGGCTTCAAGCCGGCCGGGCCGCTCCCCCCCGCCGAGCTCCCCGGCGTGCTGCTCGCCTCCCTCGCCACGCTCAGCTTCGGCGCGGTGCTCGGTCCGGAGGCGCCGCTGATCCTCATCGGGAGCGGCCTCGGGGTGCTGGCCGTGCGGCTCGCCGCCCGCGACGCTCCGGACCAGGCGGCGACGGTGATCGCCGCGGCGGGCAGCTTCGCGGCGATCAGCTCGCTCCTCGGCTCGCCGATCCTCGGTGCGTTCCTGCTCCTCGAGACCGCCGGGCTCGGCGGTCCGATGCTCGGCGTCGTGCTGGTGCCCGGGTTGCTCGCCGCCGGCGTCGGCACGCTCGTCTTCGTCGGCCTCGACGAGCTCACCGGCTTCGGCACGTTGTCGCTGGCGCTGCCGGGGCTGCCGCCGTTCGACCGTCCCACGCTGGCGATGTTCGGCTGGGCGATCGCGTTCGGCCTGACCGCGCCGTTCGTCGGCCGCGGCATCCAGCTCCTGGCCGTGGCCGTCCGGCCGCGTGTCGAGCGCCGCATGATCCTGCTCATGCCGGCGCTCGGCGCGGTGATCGGCGGCCTCGCGGCCGGGTTCGCCGAGGCCACCGGCCACGCTGGGTCGAACGTGCTGTTCTCCGGCCAGGACCAGCTCGGACCGCTGCTCGCCGGAGCCGCCGGCTGGTCCGTCGGCGCGCTGCTCCTGCTGATGCTGTGCAAGGCGCTCGCGTACGCGCTGTCGCTGTCGAGCTTCCGCGGCGGCCCGGTGTTCCCGGCGATGTTCATCGGCGCGGCCGGCGGCATCGCCGCGGCCGGCCTCCCCGGGCTGGAGCTCGTGCCCGCCGTGGCGATGGGGATCGGAGCCATGTGCACCGTGATGCTCGGGCTCCCGCTGACCGCGACGCTGCTCGCGACGCTGCTGCTCGGCTCCGACGGCCTGGCCGCGATGCCGCTGGTGATCGTCGCGGTCGTCGTGGCCTACGTGACCACGGCCCACCTCACCCCTGCGCCGTCGCCGCCCGTGCCGGACGCCGGCGCCGCCATCCCCGATCGAGAGGCTGTGTCGACATGACGCGCAACGTCCAGCTGCTCGCGTTCCGCTTCGGAGCGGGCGCGCACTTCGAGGGCCAGCTCGTCGGCGCGCTCGAGCGCGCCGAGAGCGGCGGCGCGCTGCGCATCCGCGACGTGCTGTTCGTGGGCCGCGATCCGGACACCGGGGACCTGGTGGCCATCGATGCGCCCGGCAGGGGCCAGGGCTCGGTCGTCACGACGCTGCTCGCGTTCCGGCTCGATCCCGCCGCGCGCCGGCGCTCGACCGAGCGTGCGCTCCGCGCGTACGACCGTGAGGGAGCGCCGAACCTGCTCCGGCAGCTGGGTGAGCCCCTGCAGGCGGGCGAGGCGATCGCGGTCGTGCTGATCGAGCACGTGTGGGCGCACGCCGTCGACGATGCCGTCGCCCGCTCCGGTGGCGCGGCGCTGCTCAGCGCGCTCGTCGACCGGGTCGAGATCGCGGAGCTCAGGTCGGAGCTCGCTGCGGCGGCCGCGCCGGCGCAGGCGCCCCCGGAGCCGGCGTAGCGCCTCGGAGCATCAGCAGCGCGCCGGCCAGGAAGCACAGCGCGCCGGACGTCGTGCCCGCGTTCGCGATCGCGGCGCTGATGGCCTCGGACGCGCACGGCTCGACCAGCGTGGTGACCGCCGCGACCCCGAAGGCGACCGAGCCGAGCATGTTGAGCGCCGCGATCTGCCAGTCCCGCGAGCGCGGGCGCCAGCACAGCAGGCGCCCGCCGACGAGCGCGAGCGCGCTCGCCACGAGGAAGCAGACGGAGCCGAACGCGTCCGGGCTCCAGACGCGCAGGTCCGTCTCGCGCGCGTCGAACCCGCGCTGCATCCCCGCGAAGGTGCTCACGTTGAACAGCAGGGTCCCGGCGAGCTGGACGAGCGCGGCCGGCCGGTC
>Ga0190265_10003474_pt1 | contig 10745 bp, 14 predicted proteins | sample Popmic124T_FD_133135 | JGI IMG/M metagenome (GOLD analysis project Ga0190265, IMG submission 133135) | Populus adjacent soil microbial communities from riparian zone of Indian Creek, Utah, USA - 124 T | ecosystem: Environmental > Terrestrial > Soil > Riparian zone | place: USA: Utah | collected...
CTGCGCGAGGGCGACGAACTCGTCTCGGCGATGCTGGCCGATGAGCACGACGAGATCCTGCTCGTCTCGAAGAAGGGCATGTCGCTGCGCTTCGAAGCGACGGATGCCGCGCTGCGCCCCATGGGCCGTTCGACGTCTGGCGTCATCGGCATGCACTTCCGCGACGGCGACGCATTGCTCGAAGCATCCGTCGTTCCGGGTTCGGATGCCGCGCCGACGGGGTCGGCTGACGAAGCAGACGACGAACCGCAGTTCGTCTTCGTGGTCACCGAGGGAGGGTACGCCAAGCGCACCCGCATCGAGGAGTACCGCAAGCAGCAGCGCGGCGGTCTCGGCATCAAGGTCGCGAAGTTGAACGGAGACCGGGGCGACCTGGCGGGCTCGCTCATCGTCTCGGGCGGCGACGAGGTGCTTGTGGTTCTTGCCAGCGGCAAGGTGGTACGCTCTGACGTCGCCGAGGTTCCCGCCAAGGGACGGGACACGATGGGGGTCGTCTTCGCGAAGTTCGCGGACGACGACCGGATCATCGCCATCGCGAAGAATTCCGAACGGAATCTCGTGGAGGAGGACGCTGAGACCGATGCGCCCGAGACCGCGGGAGAGGAGTAACCACGTATGAGTAGCGTCGCCGAGAAGTTGGCCCGCAAGTCGGGTCGCAAGGCTCCCGCAAAGCAGGTGCGCCTGCGGCTCGTCTACATCGACTTCTGGTCGGCGGTGAAGCTGTCGTTCCTCGTCGCGGTGGCATTCGCGGTCATCAGCATCGTCGTGACCTTCCTGATCCACACGGTGCTGCAGTCGACGGGCATCTTCGAGAACGTCAATTCGCTGGTGCAGGATGTCGCGGGCTCGAGCGGAGACCTCACCTCGGTGCTCTCACTCGGCAATGTCATGGGCTTCGCGGTGGTCGCCGCACTGCTGAACCTCGTCGTGACCACGGCGCTCGGTGCGATCCTCGCTGTGCTCTACAACCTCAGCGTGAAGATCACGGGCGGCATCCTCGTCGGGTTCACGAACAACTGACGCGCTCCGCGGCAGCGGGTGTCTCCGGATTCGGAGTTTCCCGCACCGTCCGGTAGTCTTTCCTTCGGCCGAAATTCGGGGATATAGCTCAGGCGGTTAGAGCGCTTCGCTGATAACGAAGAGGTCCGAGGTTCAAGTCCTCGTATCCCCACACCGATAACTTCATATTCAGCGGATGCCGCAGCATCCGTCACGGGGCCTTAGCTCAGTTGGTAGAGCGCCTGCTTTGCAAGCAGGATGTCAGGAGTTCGAATCTCCTAGGCTCCACAGTTTTCTCGTAGTCCTCGGCCCAGGAGCTCCGGCTATGGGAGCTGGGTATTGGAGTAGAACGGCGCGGTGAACGGCAGGTCGGTACCGACCCAGTGCCGCAGGGCGTCGTACACCGTGAGGTAGAGCCCAGCGTCGTATGCGGTGGGAGTGACCCACCAGCTGATGTCGACGTCGTGGTGAAGCAGGTCAGGAGTCAGCGGACGACGGATACCCACCGGGTACAGGTACAAGCAGCCGATATACCCGTGGTCAGGACTGGTGAGCACATAGGTGAACGACTTCTCGTCACGGAACTCGCACTCGTGCCAAACGAGATCGACGTAGTTCTCCTCGGCCGTGACGGGCCCGCTGGGCCAGTCACCACCCCGGGTGCGTCGGATCAGCTCCAGGCTGGCATTGATGCCGGCCACGTCGTCGTCCAGGTCGTTCCGCGTGATGGCGTGGGCTTGGACCGCGCTATGCGCGAGGGTACGTGGGACGACACTGCCGGCGGGAACGGCCAGGCGTTTCGTGAGTCCTGTGAGGTCCATGTATGTGCTCCTTACAGCGCGAAATTCCAGTGGTACTCGAGGACGGGCAGTAACCGTGAGAAGTTCAGATGGTCCCTCGGCGGGTGGGGCGGGGCGAGGTCGCCGTACTCGAAGCCGAACGGGATCTCGGATCCGTCGACGTCGGCTACCATGACCGCGTCGAACCGACCACCCGGCCGCGCGTCGACGCGCATCCGGTCGGCAGGGGTGCGGTAGCCGGGTACGACGAACCATTGCTCGAGCTTCGCAGGTTCGACGAACGCCGCATAGACCCGCTCGGCGGTCGTCGGAAGCCGACGACGGACCGTGAAACCGCCGGGTCGGGGCACTGGGTGTTCTGACATCGGTACTCCTGACATCGGTGGACTCAGCTGTGAGGACGGTGGTGTCGTGCCGCTACAGTAACGTGATGGATATTCGCATCGCCGCCTACGGGGTGATCATTCGCGACGATCAGATCCTGCTTGCGCACTGGAATGAGCACGGCAGATCCGGGTGGACGCTTCCTGGCGGTGGCATCGAGGGCGACGAGCATCCGGCCGTGGCGGCACGGCGCGAGATCTTCGAGGAGACGGGTTACGAGGCATCCGTCGATCGGTTGCTCGGAATCGACACGATGGTCGTGCCGGCGGCGAAGCGGCACTCGGGCACGGTGCCGCTCTACGCGATGCGGATCGTCTACCGGGCCAGCGTCATCGGTGGCGACCTGCGCAACGAGGTGGGCGGTTCGAGTGACGAAGCGAGGTGGTTCCGGCTCGACGAGGTGTCGAACCTCAAGCGGGTCAGCCTTCTCGACATCGCGCTGAGGCTGAACGACGCGGAGCCGGCCGACGGGGTCGCGCCGCTCGAGGAGGGGCGACCCCTCGACGTCTGAAGCGCCGGGTCGTGGGCCAGTGATGGGACGCGGTCGGGTTGCATCGCGACGACGACGACAACGCAACGACCACATTTGGCCGGTGCGCTCTCGACGCCGTCGCGTGCAGCCGAGGCCCCGCGGTTCGGATCCCCATTGTCGCTGGGGTGAGCCGCGGGGGCTCGGCGATGTCGGTGCGCATGATCACTACACCAGCGGTGCGCCGAGGAGCGCGAGCCGGCGGAACTGGTCGTCGCGTGCCTGGGTCGCGAGTTGCTCGGTCTGGCGACGCAGCAGCACGGCGTCGCTGGTGCGACGCGCGTCCTGCCGACGGCTCCAGGCGAGGAGTGCGAGTCCGGCACGTCGGGCCAGCCGTTCATTCAGTTGGCGTGCCTGCGCACGGAGGGCGGTGGCCTGACCCGATCGAGCCTGGCCGGCGGTGAGAGAACTCGTATTCACGATGATTCCTTCGGTGTTGGGGTGGAGTCGGTCGACGTTGTCGGCCGGGGTGGAGCGATCCGTGGGTGTTGCGGTGTTGCGGTGTTGCGGTGTTGCGGGAGGCGTGCACTCGGACGGATCGGCGCGAGCGCGCGTGGTGAGCGGCGGGAGGGCGCGCGAGAGCGCGCCACATGGAGGGCCCGGGGATGCGTGTCGAGGCCGGTGCCACCGCGGCATCCGTGGGCCTGAACGACCACGACGACGGAAGTCGTCTGATGCAGCGGCGGATGCCGCGGGTCACGCCCGAGCGGGCGGAGTGACGGTCAGGCGCTGATGCGCGAGCCGTCGAGGCGGGCTAGCAGGCCGAGGACGCGAGTAGGACTCCCGTGTGCGGCTCAGTAAAGTGAATGTGCATCATGGGTATCAACTCCTCTCCGATTCGTGGTTGCCAGAACCAAGAGTTGACACTAGCGGGAAATTCAGGCCGGACGCAAGGCGATTTCCCAGATTCCTTCAAATCGGATCGAGAATCAGTGCTGGCACCGAACGAAACGTGCATCCGGGCACAGCAAAGGCCCTGCCCGCGCGTGCGGAGCAGGGCCTTCGAGCAGTCTGCCTCAGGTGAGGATCAGACCACCGGCGGTGTGCTGGCCGGCCGTGTGCTGGCCGGTGGTGTGACCGGCGTCGAGAACTCGGTGTCGTCGTCGGCGACCCATAGCTCGTCATCGGCGCGGAAGGTCTGCCACACGGCGTAGGCCACGCCGACGGCGGCGATCACGCCGGCGCCGATCGCGAGGTACGTGCCGACCCCAGGGCCCTTCTTCTGCTGCACGACCGCGGCAGCGCGCGGCGAAACCCGCTCAACGGCGCGTCGTACGCGAGCATCGCTGGCGATGTCACCGATGGAGAGCACGGAGCCGAGCGCATTGCCGACCGTGCGCTCGAGCGTGTCGCCCGCGCCCCTCGCGAAGTTGCGCGCCTGCTCGACGCCAGGGCGGACATAGCTCTCGAAGCCCGTGCGCACACGCGGAACGACCTCTTCACGGGTGAGGTTGCCGAGCAGATGGCTGGCCTCTCGCGCGACGGCGTTGGCGTGCTCGAGCACGTTCTGCTGGTTTCCCCAGAGCTCCTCCGCACTGCTGCGCAGCCGCTTGAGTTCCTTCCGGCGCTTGCGTGACAGGCTCATCTCGACCTCCATCGTTGTGCAGCGAACTCCTCCATCTTGCCACCGAAACAGCTGGAAGCGGGGTGGGAGTCGCAAACCCGCATGCCGGTTGACGAATCGGTGCATGACAGAATATGGGCATGCCGATTCACACCGCCGTTGCGACGCTCAACACCACCCTCGGACCGATCAAGGTCGACCTCTACGGGCACCACGCTCCGAAGACGGTGAAGAACTTCGTCGGGCTCGCTACCGGCGAGATCGAATGGACCCACCCGGCCACCGGCGAGAAGTCGACCGACCCGCTCTACAACGGCGTCGTCTTCCACCGCATCATCCCCGGTTTCATGATCCAGGGCGGCGACCCGCTCGGACAGGGCGTCGGCGGCCCCGGCTACCAGTTCGACGACGAGATCAACCCCGAACTCGACTTCACTGAGCCCTATGTGCTCGCGATGGCCAACGCCGGCATCCAGGGCGGCCGAGGCACCAACGGGTCGCAGTTCTTCATCACGGTCGGTCCGACCACGTGGCTCCAGGGCAAGCACAGCATCTTCGGCAAGGTGACGGATGCCGAAAGCCAGGCCATCGTCGACAAGCTCGCATCGGTGCCGACCGATGGGCGCGACCGCCCCCTCGACGACGTCGTCATCGAGAGCGTCACCGTCGAGCAGGTCTGACACCACGGTGAGCGAGCCGGTCGTCGATCGCGCGAACTTCTGCTACCGGCATCCCGATCGCCCGAGCTACATCCTCTGCCAGCGGTGCGGGCGCACGATCTGCCCCGAGTGCCAGACGCAGGCACCTGTCGGCGTGGTCTGCCCAGAGTGCATGCGGGAGCAGCGGGCCTCTGCGCCCCGCACGAAGCCCGCCGTGCTGACGAAGGTGCGCTCGGCGGCGAACCGCGGCGCACCGGTCGTGACGTATGCGCTGATCGGCATCACGCTGGCGGTGTTCGTGCTGCAACTCATCCCCGGGCTGGCGATCACCGACCGGTTGCTCTACGCGGGTGTCTACTCGCTGCCGGGCAACCTCGAGCCGTGGCGCATGCTCACCTCGGTGTTCGTGCACTCGACCGGCCTGCTCTTCCACGTGCTGCTCAACATGTACACGCTGTGGATCTTCGGGCAGCTCCTCGAGGGCCTGCTCGGCAGATGGCGATTCTTGGCGCTCTACCTGATCGCCGGTCTCGGCGGATCTGTGGGCGTCCTCTGGCTCGGTGATCCGCGTATGGGGGTGGTCGGGGCATCCGGCGCCATCTTCGGCCTGATGGGTGCGTTCCTCGTCATCCAACGTCGCCTCGGCGGGCAGACCACGCAGCTGTTCGTGCTGCTCGGCATCAACCTCGTGATCGGGTTCGTGCCGGGGTTCAACATCGCCTGGCAGGCGCACCTGGGCGGCCTCGTCGTCGGCGCCCTCGTGGGCCTCATCTACATCGAGACACGTAAGCGCTCGCAGCAGGCCTTGCAGGTGTGGCTGCTGATCGCGCTCGTGGTCGTGCTCGTGCTGCTCAGCCTCCGGTACGTCTTCTTCCCGCTGTTCTGACGACGCTGAGAGTTATCCACAGGTGTTTCCACAGTTGGGGAGAGTTACACGGGTGTAGTTGTGGCCATTCCGGGGGACAACCATGCACCGATCGCTCCACAGCCTGTGGAGAACATGCCGGCGGGCGGATGCCGCAGCACCCGCCCGCCGGTGAGAACTCGCCGGGTCAGCGCCAACGCGTGGTCATGAGGAAGCCCACGAACGCGATGCCGAAGCCGATGAGGATGTTCCACGAGCCGAGGTCGGCAATCGGGAGCCGGCCCTGGCTCACGTAGAAGACGATGATCCAGGCGAGTCCGAGAAGCATGAAGCCGAACATCACGGGCTTGAACCAGACAGGGTTCGGGGCATCTTCGCCGCTCACCTGTTCCCCGCGCGCGGGCTTCGTTGATTTCGTACGTGCCATGCGGGCGATTCTAGCCGAGGGAACCGGGTAGTCCCAGCCGGGGCCCTTCCGCACTGCAGATGGGGATCAGTCGGCACTCCAGCCGACCGTACTCTGTTCCCAGCTCCGGCCACGCCGCAGCAGAATAGAATCGCTTCATGTCCGACGAGCAGCCCGAGCGCCATCGTTCGCGGCGGTCCGTGCGGCGGACGGGCCGCCGCACGAGCGTCGTCGGGGTGATCGGTGAGCTGCTGCTCACGGCCGGAGTGCTCATCCTGCTGTTCCTCGGGTGGCAGCTCTGGTGGAACGACGCGATCATGGCCGGGCAGCAGTCCACCGCGGCATCCGACCTGAGTGCGCAGTGGCTCGAGGAGGGCAGGGCGGCGCACGGCGACACGCCGCCACCCGCACCTGAGGACTACGGCGACCCGGTCGTCGCGCCGGCATCGTTCGAGAACGGCGAGACGTTCGCCGTGATGTACGTGCCGCGGTTCGGTGAGGACTCGCAGCGCCGTATCGCCGAGGGCGTCGGGCTCGATGTGCTGAACACCACGCACCTCGGCGTCGGTCACTACCCGGGCACGCAGATGCCGGGCGAGGTGGGCAACTTCGCGATCGCCTCGCATCGCAGCGCCTACGGCGGCGGCATGCACGAGATCGAGCAACTCCAGCTCGGGGATGCGATCTACATCCAGACGCAAGACGGCTGGTACACGTATCGCTTCCGGGACTTCGAGTACGTCACGCCCGAAACGGTCGACGTGCTCGCCCCGGTGCCGCACCACCCCGATCTGGCTCCGACCGATCGCATCGTGACCCTCACGAGCTGCAACCCGCTCTACTCGACCGCCGAGCGCATCATCGCCTACGGCGTGCTCGAGTCGTGGCAGCCGGCGACCGCCGGACCACCCGCCGAGATCGCCGACACCGTCGCAACATGGGAGGCCTGAGAATGTACGGTGCCCTTTGGCGTGTGCTGCCCGGCCCGGTGTGGTTGCGTCTCATCATGGTGCTGCTGCTCGCTGCCGCAGTCGTCTATGCCCTGTTCACGTGGGTCTTCCCCTGGGTGGACGCCATCATCAATCCGATCGAAGTCACGGTGGAGTGAATGACCAGAATCCTCGTCGTCGACAACTACGACAGCTTCGTGTACACGCTGAACGGGTTCCTCCAGGAGCTCGGCGCAGATACCGAGGTGGTGCGCAATGACGCCATCGCGGCATCCGACGTCCCGGCTCGTATCGCCGAGTACGACGCGGTACTGATCTCGCCCGGCCCCGGCAAGCCGGTGGATGCCGGGGTGTCGATCCCGATCGTCGAGGCGGCGCTCGCCACGGGGCAGCCGCTGCTCGGCGTCTGCCTCGGGCACCAGGCGATCGCCGAGGCGTTCGGCGCGACGGTGACGAATGCCGAGGAGCTGATGCACGGCAAGACGTCGCGGATCACGCACGACGACAGCGACTTCTACGACGGCGTTCCGCAGCCGTTCACCGCCACCCGGTACCACTCGCTGGCCGTGGTTGACGGTACGGTTCCGCGTGAGCTGGTCGTCACGAGCCGCACGCAGGGCGGCGTGATCATGGGGCTGCGGCACGAGTCGGCGCCGATCGAGGGCGTGCAGTTCCATCCCGAGTCGGTACTCACCGAGGGCGGCTACCGGATGCTCGGCAACTGGCTCTCGGTCGCGGGAATGCCAGAGGCGCGGGAGCGCGCGGTGCACCTGAATCCGCTGGTGCGCGCGAGCTGAGGCCGCTGGGCTGCCCTTCGGCAAGCTCAGTGAGCGGGGCCGTCAGCCGGCGCAGTAGGTCAGCACGACCTCGGAGCGTTGCGGCACGTCACCGGGTGCGAGCGACTGATGGGTCACCGGAGAGCCCGGTTCCGATTTGCACGCCGGGTCGGGTTGGGGCACCGGGATCAGCTGGAGGTTCTCTGCCGAGAGGTACGAGGATGCCGCGGCGAGCGTCTGGCCGGTGAGATCGCTGAGGGTGACCAGGCCGCTGGAGATCCGGAAGTCGATCGTGGAGCCGGCCTCCACCGAGGTACCGCCCTCGGGGTTGGTGCCGAGCACGGTGTCGGCCGGAACCGACGGCGAGTTCTCGCGCATCTCGGTGCCGGGCGTCAGGCCGGCCTCTTGGAGGGCGGCCTTCGCCTGTTCGAGTGCGGTATTCTGCACATCGGGAACGGTGACCGCTTCGCGGCCGGTCGACACGTACACGGTCACCGCGGTGCCGGTGTCGACGATCTCTTGAGCGGGCGGGTCGCTGCGGATGACTTCATCGGCCGGCACCGTCTCGCTGGTCTCATCGATCCGGCTCGCGGGCAACCCGAGTTCCTGCAGCGCCTGCACCGCCTCTTCGTACGTCATGCCGGTGAGAGTCGGAATCTCTCTCGCGTTCGACGGGAGGTCGTCGGTGGGCTGCAGGTTGAACGCCCAGTACATGACCGCGATGACGATCACGACGACGGCGATGATGCCCGACCAGATCCAGATGGCGGGAGGACGGCGCTGGGTGCGCGTCATCGTCTCGTCTTCGGCGAGCTGCCGCAGCGCGAGCTCCGAACTCGAGAGCGAGCTGGTCGGGGCGCCGAACAACAGGGTCGCCTCATCGGGCGGACGGTGCACGGGCACGCGACCGGATGCCGCGGTGTCGACGTCGGCCCGGAACTCGGCGGCGCTCTGATACCGCTGCTCCCGATTCTTGGTCAACGCGTGCAGCACGACGGCATCGAGGGCGGGGGAGACCTTCGGGTTGATGACGCTCGGCTTGACCGGACGCTCGCTCACGTGCTGGTACGCGACGGCGACCGGGGTGTCGCCGCGGAACGGTGGGCGTCCGGTGAGCATCTCGAACAGCACGACGCCGGTCGAGTAGAGGTCGGTGCGCGCGTCGACGGTCTCGCCTTTGGCCTGCTCGGGCGAGAAATACGACGCCGTTCCGAGGATCGCAGTGGTCTGCGCGACGGTCGTGGCCGAATCGGAAACGGCCCGCGCGATGCCGAAGTCCATGACCTTCACCTGCCCGGTGGTGGTGATCATGATGTTGCCCGGCTTGATGTCGCGGTGCACGACGCCCGCACGGTGTGAGTACTCGAGCGCGGTGAGCACGCCGTCGATCACCCGCACCGCGGCGACCGGTTCGAGCGGGCCGTCGTGGATGATGTCTTTCAGCAGCCGGCCCTCGACGAACTCCATGACGATGAAGGGCAGTTGCACCTCGTGGCCGGACGGGTCGACCACGGTCTCTTCGCCAGCATCGAAGACGCGCACGATCGTGGGATGGGCCATACGGGCCGCCGACTGCGCCTCCTGGCGGAAGCGCATGCGGAACGCAGGGTCGGTGGCGAGCTGCGGCTTCAGGAGCTTGATGGCCACCTGACGGCCGAGCCGGGTGTCGGAGCCGACGTGGACGTCGGACATTCCGCCGCGACCGATGAGTGCACCCACGCGGTAGCGTCCCGCGAGCACGCGTCCTTCATCGCTCACCTACAGCTCCGTCCTCGTCTCGTCCTGTCGTCTCGTCAGATCTCGTCGCGGCTCACGATTCGATGCCGACAGTGAGCGCTGGCGAGAACGGCGAGTCCAACTGGCCGCAGAAGTAGCGGAAGGTCACGTCGAACGACCCGCCGGGGGTGTTGTTCACGTTGATCTGGGCACTCGTGGTGCCCGGCCCGAAGACCGGATTGTTCGGCACGGTGGCGTCGCCGGTGACCGACACCTCGTACCCGCTCAGGGTCTGGCCCGCCGGGCAGGTCTGCGCACTCCAGTTGACAGTGATCTGGCCCACGTCGGGCTCGACCGGGTTCGTGTTCGTCGTCGGTGCGGAGCCCGGCGCGCTCGGCGCCACGGGGTCGGTGAGGTAGGTCAATGTGATCGTCGTGCCCGGCTGCACCGGGCCGCTCGGGTTGACCTCGGAGACGGTGTTCGCGAGGCCCGGCTCGGTGGCGGCTCCGCCCTCTTGACGCGTCACCGGAAGGCCGAGGCCCTCGATCGCCGCGGCTGCATCGTCGATGTTCATGCCGATATAGGCATTTCGGTCGATCTGGATCGTCTCGGGCGCCTCGCTGGTGGGGGGCGGCGGTGGCGGTGTCGTGGTCTGCGTGGCCGTCGATGTCGGGCGGCTCGTGGTCGTCGAGGGGTCGTCACCACCACCGTTCTGGTTGAGCGCCAGCGCGATGATGGTGCCGATGAGCACGATGAGCGGCCAGGTCCACGGGCTGCGCTTCTTCTCGACGGCTTCGTCGTCGAGGGGCTCGCCCGGGACGCCGCCGGCGGCGGCCGACGGCAGTACCGTCGTCGCGGCGGTGGCGCCCGACTGCGGCATGAGCATGGTCGCGGCGGTGACTCCGGCGGCGCCGAGCACGGCGGGAACCGCGGCGGCTGCGGCCTGCACGTCGCCGCGACGCAGTGCGGTCGCGGCGCGGGCGAGGTGGGCAGCGGACTGCGGACGGTCGGCCGGGTTCTTCGCGATGCACGCGTACACGAGGTTGCGCACCGGCTCGGACACCGTGACGGGCAGGTCGGGCGGGGTCTCGTTGATC